>OFRL01000430.1_pt1 | contig 20229 bp, 17 predicted proteins | sample 1543121 | NCBI WGS metagenome assembly OFRL01 (sample SAMN07774228, study PRJEB24372) | wastewater metagenome | isolation source: Lake Maggiore Cannobio | place: Italy: Cannobio | collected 2016-01
CCGCCCGGCACATAGACTCCGACCGCATCAACCGCCGTCACCACTTGCCCAAGAATCGCCTCATTGTCCTGATACATATCCAAGTTACTGAAGCCAGAGTTCGTGGCAATGAGCGTCACCTGGGATGAGGCGGGGGCCTATTGTAAGTGGGCTGGCAAGCGTCTTCCGACGGAAGCAGAATGGGAAAAGGCCGGCCGTGGGGAGGGAAAACGGAAGTATGCCTGGGGTGACACCTTTGTCAGTGGCCGCGCCAATGCCAATGTGGACGGGAGTGAAGACGGGTATCGGTATCTCGCCCCTCCCGGATCCTTCGAGTCCGGGCGAAGCCCGTATGGCATCTATGACATGACCGGGAATGTCGCGGAATGGGTTGCGGATTCGTATGACGAGCAGTATTACCAGCAAGCGCCCTACCGTGATCCGAAGGGGCCTGAGGCGACAGAGGATTTGAAGGTCGTGCGGGGAGGATCCTGGCGAGAGACCGAGCATAACGCGCGGCTCTCCAAACGATTCACCGCGAAACATTGGCGGACCGATATTACCATCGGGTTCCGTTGTGCCAGCGATATGGAGGCTGGCGGCAGCCTCGCGGCGCCCTAACAGACATGCTCGAAACGAAATTCAAAGTCTTATTTCTTCTTGCCGTCCTCGCCTTTGCTGCGCTCCCCATTATGGGGATCATCCGCGGTACCACGTTGACTCCGTTTGAAGATTCTCCCCGCGATTCTTCTGATGTGCCTCCGTTGGTACCGGTTGATCCTGCTCAGGGTACTCGCGATGAGCCGGTCCAGGAAGAGCTGGTTTCGATTCCGGTAGGCGCCTTCATCCGTGGGACCAGCCATGGCGGATTCGATGAGCGGCCGCAGCGTACATTGCTACTCGACGCCTTTGCGATTGATCGGTACGAGGTGACCAATTTTCAGTACCAGCAATTTGTCGATGCGACAGGCCATCGCAAGTCTGGTCCCCCTTCCCGTTACGTCAAGAATATGAGCCGGATGCGCAGTCTCAATCAGCCTGTGGTGTATGTGTCATGGGAGGATGCGGAGGCCTATTGTCAGTGGAAGGGACGGCGGCTTCCCACTGAGGCGCAGTGGGAGAAGGCGATGCGAGGGACGGATGGTCGTCTTTGGCCCTGGGGCGACGTGGAGCAGCCCAATGGAGCAAATTGGGCTAGGGTGCAGGATGGGCATGACGTCACCGCCACCGTCGGCGCTGTCCTGACTGATAAAAGCCCCTACGGTGTCATGGACGGTGCAGGAAATGTGATGGAGTGGGTAGCCGACTGGTACGCCGAAAGTTATTTTACGGAAGCTTCCGAGCAAAACCCGCAGGGCCCTGATTTCGGCACCTATCGGGTGTTGCGCGGAGGGGGGTATGCGACAACGGGAGCGGATATTCGCATCACCAGTCGGAGTAAAATGGTCCCCGACTTTCGCGATGAAACAATCGGGTTTCGCTGCGCGGTTTCAGGAGCACAATGAGAGAGCAATTAAAGACGAGTTTCCTGAAAATCTACAAGAAATCAAAGTAGTAGAGAATGAGAAACACGGCCAAAATTATATTGACAACCATTCCGGCCAAAACTATAATATCGAATACTTTTGAGTTCTTAATCATTGATTTCCTCTAATGATTCGTGTGCGAAACATAATTTTGAATAACATTATGACCGTCCGCGTGTCAAGAAATTCGCTGATACGATTTAGGTAGTTATTTTTCCATCCGGAGGAGGAGAGACGATGGCAACCGCAGAGGTGGACAGCGAGCTTAAGGTCAATATCGGCAAGATGATTTTTTATATTACGTGTGCGATGGGGTTGTGGTTTTTTTATTGGTTTTCAGGAATTCAGTGCCCCTGTTAAATGAGCGCTGCGATATTTCGGTGATTTTCTGAACGTCTGTAAGTTGTGAGGAGGGTGTCTGATGGGCCAGACAATTGTCTACGTCGCCGTATCGCTAGTGATTTGCATTGCCTATTTCACGGCAGTTGACCATTTTTTGATGGATTCGCAGGGATTAGACTTCTGGTATTTGTTCCGGAAGTAGGCCCTGAGGGCCGCTTGGTGTTGCGTTAAGCTTGCAGGGATCACGGTCAGTCTTTTTTGGAATGCATTAAGGAGGTATCCCATGGGTTTATTAGCCGGGAAGAAGCTGTTTTCAATCATGGCGCTGTGCGCGATGATTGGTCTTCTCCTGCTCCCCATCGCCGTATCGCTTCCGTCGCTGGCTATGGGTGCTGATGCACCTGATGCGGTGAAGAAGGATGGAGAGGCGAAGGTTGAGAAGGGCAGAGACGTCTATTATAAGACCGAAGGTATCGTGGTCGGTGCGCCTGCACCGAAGACTGTCGATGGGCCTCGGGATTACCCTCGGTACAATTTCGAGAGCCGCGTGTTGCTCTGGTTTGCCAACCAACAGCACCTCTATTACGGAAGCTTCGTCCTCGCGGTTCCAATTTTTTGCATGGTCATTGAGTTCATGGGGGTAGTGACGAAGGATAAGACGATGGCGAAGCGGTATGACCAGCTCGCCCATGACTTCATCAAGATCAGCCTGACGGCCTATTCGTTGACCGCAGTCCTGGGCGGCATTCTGATCTTCACCTTCCTGACGCTCTATCCTGCATTCTTCGGCTATCTCTCCAGCATCTTCCGCCCGGTCATGCATATCTACGCATTGATGTTCGTGGCGGAGAGCGGGACGCTCTACATTTATTATTACGGCTGGGACAAGATGACAGAAGGATTCCTCAAGTGGATTCACTTGAGCATGTCCGTTGTTTTGAACGTGATTGGTACGCTACTCATGTTCCTGGCGAACTCTTGGATCGGCTTCATGATGTCGCCAGCGGGCGTCGATGAGCAGGGTCGGTACCTGGGGAATATCTGGCACGTCATCCATACTGCGCTCTGGAATCCGCTCAATGTGCACCGTATTTTAGGGAATATGGCGTTTGGCGGCGGTGTCGTGGCGGCGTATGCGGCGTATAAGTTCTTGGCGTCCAAGACGGATGAGGATCGCGCGCACTACGATTGGATGGGGTATATCGCCATGGCGCTCGGCGTGGCGTTCTTGATCCCCTTGCCATTCGCCGGCTACTGGCTGATGCGCGAAGTGTATGCCTATCGTCAGCAGATGGGGATTACGCTCATGGGCGGTCTCCTCGCTTGGCTTTTCATCATCCAAGCCACCATGATCGGCATTCTCTTCTTGAGCACCAATTACTATCTCTGGCAGGCGCTCGGCCGGATGCGCGGCGCGGAGAAGTATCAACGGTACATTAAGTATCTCGTGTTTGTGCTCTGCTGCGGTTACTTGGTGTTCATTACCCCCCACACGATCGTCATGAGTCCAGCTGAACTCAAGGCGATGGGTGGGCAGCAGCACCCGGTGCTGGGTAACTATGGCGTCATGTCGGCCAAGAACGGTGGCATCAACGTCATTATTACCACTACCATCCTCAGTTTCGTCTGGTACATGCGAGGCAATAAGGTCTCGACGGTATCCTGGTCGAAGTTTGGCAATATCTTTATGGGCGTCTTTTTCGGATGCGCCTACTTCAATATTATCGGGCTTGCGGTTCTCGGCTATTACATCCCAGCCAATGTGCGGGTTGGTTTGTCGGTGCCGCAGGTGGCGACGACCTTGTCCTGTCTCTTCTTCATGTTTGCGCTGAACAGCTTCATGATGAAGGGCGCCAAGCAGATGGGGGCCATTGAGTGGGGTAAAATCTCCGCTCGATCTCAGTATGCCTTAATCATGCTCGCGACGGCCTTCACCTGGATGATGGGATTGATGGGCTACATCCGCTCATCGGTCCGATTGTTCTGGCACGTGAATGAGATTATGCGCGATAACTCGCCCTGGGCGTATACCCATACAGTGGGATTCGCGGCGAACATGATTTCGTTTAATGTGTTGTTTTTCTGGGTTAGCATCCTTTTTGTCTTCTGGCTTGGTAGCCTTGGGATAAAGAAGGCGCCAGTTGAAGCGAAGGAAGGGGTTCTAGGCGGCACACCGCAGCCAGCTGGGGGCCACTAATCATCATATAGGATCTTGGTTGGGAGGGGAGGGGGCTCGGTGCACGTGCCCCCCTCCCGCCCGAACCTCAGGAGGATAAAACCGTGGGCGATCTGATCAAAGAAGCTCTCTCAATAGGGTGGCCACTGCTCGCGCTTCTCGCGGGTCTCCTTGTGTATTCGCAGATATCAATCAGCGATGCTGCGGCAAAGAAGCGTGCAACGTTCAAGCTCTCTATTGGGATGCTCGCCGCATTCATATTGCTGATAGCAATCGCGCATTATGAGACGAGTTTTTACGGGGCCAACCGACTGCTACCGGTTTCGCTGGTGCTCGTCACGAGCATGTGTTTCATGATGGGAATTTATTTCCCCAACCAGGCGGCATTGCTCAAGATTGGCGGCTTCATGTTTTTGGTCGCCGCTGGCCTGTCAGGCTATGGGAATTGGTTGCCGCAGGTTGAAGGTGGTTTTCCTCCCAAAGAAGAGAAAATTCAGTTCGAGTCGATGTCGGCTCAGCAACTGGCCGACGAAGGCGAGAAGATTATCTTCGGCGGTATCGGGCAAAATAAGGTGCAGGGTGCCATCGGAAAAGGACAATGCCCGCTTTGTCACGCATTCCACAAGGGTATGCTAGGTGAGCGTGCGCCAAACCTTGACGGCCTTCCTGAGCGTGCGGCTAAAGAGCGGTTGGTGGATCCGAAGTACAGCCAGGGCAAGCCACTGGCTAGAGAGTATGCGCAGAAGGAGTCCTTCCCTGGGGCTGGGACTGCCGAGAATGGTCAGGAGTATATCGCTGAGTCACACTCCTGCCCAAGCTGTTATGTTGTTGCAGGGTATGGCGTGAAGGGCACCAATGACAAAGAGAGCCCGATGCCTGCCATCCATAAGCCTCCGATCTCATTGAGCCTTCCAGAGTTGGCCGCGGTGGATACGTGGTTCTATATCCGTGAAGGGCGTGATGCGCCAACCTACGAAGAAATCATCAAGACGTATGAGAAGTTCATCCCTGAAGCGGATCGGCCAAAGCAGCAGGATGATAAGGCTGCTGGCCCACCCAGCGCCTTGCTGGCGGACGGCACGGAGCCGGTCGATCAGATTTTCTCAAAGGCGCAGTGCGTAGCCTGCCACACGATCCCCGGTATCCCGGGTGCGGTTGGCACCATCGGTCCGAAGCTTGAAGAGGGGACAAATGCCCCGCTTCGTTTTAAGAGTCCGGACTACAAAGGGGGCGCAACGACCACTCCAGATTACATCATGGAGTCAATCGTGTCACCGAGCGCCTATGTGGTTAAGTCATTCCCGGACAATACAATGCCGAAGGTGTTTGGGCAGAAGCTCAGCGCCGGAGCGCTGAAGAAGATCGTCGATTATTTGTCGCAGGTGAAGGTGGGCGCACCCCCGCCAAAGATTTCATGATCGTGTCGGCTCATTTCTTTTATTGAGCAAAGGGAGTCCGCCAATGAAAGCATTTATGTCGGTCGTGGCACTCATAGGAGCAATGGGAATACTCCTGCTTGCCGGAATGATCTTGGAGATTGTTCCGTCAAATACGGTGCGCCTGGTCGAAGGGTACATGCCCATGCAAATACTCTTTGAACTCTCGCTGTTTGTCGCAGGGTTTACGGGGCTGAGCTATGTGCTGGGTACTATGGGGATGCCGATTCCTCGCTTTTGGCAGGCGATTGCCTTTTGGTCTTTCATCCTCCTGTACTTGAAGTTCCGGGTCTATCCACCGATTCCGTTCAGCGTGCGCGCCATGTACGGAACCGTCTCGCTCGTCGCCGTCTTTATGTGGGTGTCGGCGAACGAAGAAGATTGGAAGAAGTTCAAGCAGCCGATTATGAACATCTTGGATGCCCAGACCGGAGCGAACAAGATGCTGCGGTACGGCTATCTGGTCCTGTTGCCGATTCTGATCGGCGGATTTTCGTACAACTCGATGGTCCCGAAATCAGAGGAGCCCATCGAGTTGCGGACGGTGCACCCGGCGCCGCCAGCCAGCACGAAGGTGCATGGCAAGACGTATACGCTGCAAACGTCGCAGAATCCCTTTCGCGTGAATGCCGAGGGCAAGTACGATCAGGAGTACAGCAACGCCAATATTGTTGAGCAGGGGATGGGTCGGTTGATGAAGCCGAACGCCAACCCGTGGGATAAGGATGCGCAAGGATATCTCAAGTATGTGCGTGAGGGCGGAGAGATTTTCTTTCAGAATTGCCACTTCTGCCACGGCGATAACCTGAACGGTCGTGGTCTTCATGCCTTTGCGTTCAATCCGATTCCAGCGAATTTCACCGATCCGGGAACGATTGCGCAGTTGCAGGAAAGCTTCATTTTCTGGCGCATAGCGAAGGGTGGAATCGGGTTGCCGAACGAAGGGTTCCCCTGGGCCTCCGTGATGCCACCGTGGGAGCAGCATTTGACGGTGGATGAAATTTGGAAAGTGATTTTGTTTGAGTATTGGCACACGGGATATTATCCCAGGACTTGGGACTAATCTTTCACGGACATTGCAGCCAACTTAGATTTACGACATGAGGGAAATCATGAAGAATTCGTTTAGTCTGATGGCAGGAAGGCTCCTCATCGCTGCCTTTGGCGTCATCCTAGTCGCCGGAAGCGCTGGGAGCTTAGCGTTCGCGGACGAAACTATTCCTGAGGGCTTTAAAAAAGGCGAGTTAGCGCCTCTGCCTGCTGCCGAGATGATCGAAGCAGGGAAGCGCGTGTACTTCACGAAGTGTGTGTGGTGTCATGGAGTCGATGGCGCGGGCGATGGCCCAAGCGCCGATCGCCTCTGGCCGCGCCCGCGCAACTTCAATCAGGGGACGTTCAAGATTCGGCGCACGGCGAGCGGTGAATTGCCGCTGTTTGATGCGAAGAAGCCCACTCCTGGACAGAACGACCTGTTTGAGACCCTGACTCATGGTCTCCCAGGTTCCGCCATGCCCTCGTGGGAAGGCATTCTGACGGAAGAGCAGCGGCTCCAAGTCCTTTCGTTCGTCACCACACAGCTGGTGAAGGATCGTAAGTTTGACGACAAGCAGTCCGAAGCACAGACTGTGTTGCAGTTGGACGATCTAAAGCCGGTTGCTGCGACAGAGGAGAGCGTGAAAAGGGGCGCAGAGCTGGTTGTAGAGAAGAAGTGCGTCGAGTGTCACGGCATGGAAGGCCGTGGTGACGGCAATGCCTTTAATCTGAAAGACGATTGGGGCTTCTCGATTCAGCCTGCTGATTGGCATAAGTGCTGGAACTTCAGGGGTAGCCGGCAGGATCCCTATAACGTTAAGAATATTTTCCGGACGTTTTCAACCGGAGTCAACGGGACCCCGATGCCTTCGTTCGCGGACAACAGCACGGTTGAAGAGCGATGGCACATTGCCAATTTCGTGAACTCGCTGTGCGAACGCGAGGCGAGTGGTAAGCCCCTCCCAATTGATCCATTGACGGACAAGCCGAAGATCAACTTCGTAGTGTCCTCCGGGGTGGTCGAGGGAGAAATCCCGGTTGATCCAGAGCACGAATTGTGGAAGAGCCGGGCTCGCCGGTATGTCGCAATGGGCGGGCAGATTACCCACAAACCCAGAAACTTCGTGAATCGGATTGACGACATCTGGGTGAAGTCGCTCTACAACGACAAGCATGTCGTGTTCATGTTCCAGTGGGACGACCGGACGAAGAGCGTGGCGAGCGAAAAGTTGCCATGGGCTCCGACCGAGGTCAATATCGCTGTGAAGGAACAGGAGCCGAAGACGGGTGAAGAGGGCTCGATTGCCACGCGTCAAAATAACTACGCGGTGTACAATGATGCCATCGCCATGCAAACTGCCGTGAAATGGAAGGAGCTTCCTGCTCCGATTAAGCCACGGTATCTGTTCGGCAGCAATGAGCAGTTTCCTGTAGATATTGTGAAGTGGGAAGCCGACGGATCCCTCCGTGCCTTTGAAGGAACGGGATGGGATAAGGACTTCGCCGAACGCGATACGTATGAAGAGAATATCAAGATCCTCCATTCCGAGTGGAATAATGGCCGATGGACGGTGATGATTCAGCGTCCGTTGGGCAACAAGAAGGATCAGGATTACGACGAAGATACCTTCTTTGAAATGGGACAGTACATTCCGACCGTGTTCTTCGCCTGGGATGGCCACAACGGTGACGCAGGACGGAAGATGGCCGTATCGGCCTTCTACTACACCTTCCTCGAGCCGCCGACGCCTCGCGAAGCCTATATCTATCCGGTTGTGATCGCCTTTGGTGTGGTCTTGCTGGAAGGGTGGGTGCTCACCAGACGCTCGAACAAGCGGAAGGGCAAGACCCTCTAACGTTCACGTGAACGAGAGAGTCTGAAGAAGCATGAGGGGGTGGGGCAACCCACCCCCTCTTTCTTTTGTCCGCGGCAGCATTGAGGGCACGATGGAGATTGAGGTAACCGGCGTTCTGCTTGCCGGAGGCAAAAGCCGAAGAATGGGTCAGGATAAACGGTATGTCCTCGTGGGGGATCAGACCCTCCTTGAGCGAGGGCTGGCCGTGCTTCGCTCAATCTTTGAAGACGTTCTGGTGGTCATTGCGCAGGACAGCCCTCCGCTCGACGTCGACGCGCACGTGGTCCGCGACCTGGTCCCTGATTGCGGTAGCCTCGGGGGGCTTTACACGGGGCTCATGCAGGCCACTACGCCCTATATATTTGTTGTGGCGTGCGACATGCCATTTCTAACTCCGGCAGTCATTGCCGAGTTCACGAGCGGGCGAACCGGCGTCGACATCGTGATGGCAAAGTTCGCCTCCCGCGTACATCCGATGCATGCCGTGTATGGCAAGCGATGTTTGCCTGTCGTTGAACGCATGATTCAGGCCCGACAGCTCAAGATCCAGGAGATGGGATTGGACCGGTCGCTCCATGTGCGCTATGTGACTGAGGATGATCTCCACGTGCTCGACCCTTCCGAACGTTCCTTTCAGAACGTAAATACCCTGGCCGATCTTGAGGTGGCACGGGCACTACTGGCTCAGATGCCTCCATCCACACCGATATAGTGCCGCCGTGACACGAACAATTGTCATCATCCATCCCGGTGGTCTGGGCGATGTGCTTCTGGCTGTTCCTGCTATGATTCGGTTGCGCACCCGCTTCCCCTCCCATCGACTGATGCTCTGTGCGCGGGATCAGGTTGCACAGTTGCTACTTGCCTGTAGCATCATTGATGGGTGGATCTCTGTGCAGGGACGAGCCTGCTTGGACTTGTTTGCGGGGGCGGACTCGGTCGAGGGACAGCTGCAGGTATGGCTGAAGGACTGTGATCTTGCCATTGGCTGGCTGGAGGATCGCGAGAGTAGTTTGAAGGCGACACTTACGGCGCTCGGCGCTCGAGAGGTGGTCGTGCAGTCTCCCTTCTCGCCCACGAATCAGGCAATCCATCAACGTGACCGGTTTCTTGAAGTGATTCAGGAGGCGCCAGTTGATGGCGAGGGGGCCGTTCTATTGAGGGTACCGGAGTCGCTTCTCCATCTCGGGGAAACCTATCTGGGCGATGCAGGATTTCCGGCTGGATCGCTGCTCGTCGTCATTCATCCCGGGAGTGGTAGCGCCCATAAATGTGTGGCCCCTGAGGCCTTGGCCGCTGTCGTAGAGGCTCTCCAGACTTTCGGAGCAATCCCGGTGCTTGTCGAAGGACCGGCGGACCGTGAGCCGGTTGAGCGGCTGATACAGCTGTGCGTGCACCCGCCGATGGTTCTGACGGGCCTAGATCTTCTCACGCTAGCCGGGGTACTGGCTCAGGCGAGCCTTTTTGTCGGGCAAGACTCTGGCGTGACCCATTTAGCCGGACTGGTAGGGGTGCGGACTGTAGCTCTGTTCGGGCCGACCGACCCGGCTCGCTGGGCTCCTAGCGGAACGCATGTCACAGTACTGCAGGGCGCGCCGTGTGTTTGCCAGTCATGGAACGATGTTAGCCGGTGCGAGGGAAAGCCTTGCCTCATGGTGCCGAGGGACCATCTTGTGGCGGTCTGTCTTGTCCAGCTCACGCAGGCAGCGAATTGAGAGTGCATTCCCTGCGCCTGCCTTGTTACTGCCTATTCCGTATGCTAAAGTGACGAGCTAGTTTTTCCTTTCATTGGTAAGGACTTAGGAGCTTTTTTGCTTAGCGGAGTCGTGCAAGAAAAGGTCGCCAGTGCGCTCCTTGGGGCGCTCAATGGAGCCAAGAAAAAAGGTCAACTGAAGACGGAAGTCTGGCCTGCGCTGAGCCTAGATGCTCCCAAACGGCCTGAATGGGGAGACCTTGCCTCAACGGTCGCCATGTCTCTTGCTGCCTCAGAGCAACGCGCGCCTCACGATATTGCGCAAATCATCATCGACAATCTGTCTCAGGCTGAGCAACTGTTCGAGCGGGTCGAAATTGCTAGGCCTGGGTTCCTCAACCTCACGCTCAAGCCTGCCATCTGGCAGGAAGTGCTCAGGGAAATTGAGCGAAAAGGATCGGCCTACGGGCGCGCCGAAGCGGGGGCGCGCCGTCGCGTATTGGTGGAATATGTGAGTGCGAATCCAACTGGCCCGTTGCATGTGGGCCATGGGCGAGGTGCAGCGGTTGGGCAGGCGGTTGCAAATATGCTCGAGGCCATCGGCTATGATGTCGTGCGCGAGTACTATATTAACGACGCAGGCCGGCAGATGAAATTGTTGGGAACGTCCGTCTACGCGCGGTACGAGGAACTCTCGAATCGGCCGGTCGAATTTCCGGCAGAGGGGTATCACGGGCCCTACATCACGGCTGTGGCCGAGCGAGTGAAGCAACAGCTCGGGACCGAGCTGGCTGGGCGTGAGGCTACAGAGGTGGAGGCCCGGTGCCGAGCGTTTGCCTATCAGGAGCTGCTGGGCCTGATTCGCGAGGATTTGAAATCCTTCGGGATCGAGTTCGACTCTTGGTTCAGTGAGGCCTCCCTCCTGGAGTCAGGGGCGGTTCAGCGGGTCTTGGGTGAATTGCAAGCGCAGCAGTTTCTCTTCGAAGAGGAAGGCGCCTGGTGGTTCCGGTCTTCGGCCTTCGGTGACGAGAAGGATCGCGTCGTCCGGAAGCAGGACGGCGAATATACCTACCTGGCTTCCGATATCGCCTACCATCAAGATAAATTGCGGCGTGGATATGATTTGCTGATCGACGTCTGGGGCGCGGATCACCATGGCTACATTCCCCGCATGCAAGCGGTGGTCCAGGCCTATGGCCATCCGAAAGATCGCCTTCAGGTTGTGCTGGTTCAGATGGTGAATCTGTTACGCGGTGGGGAAAAAGTGGAAATGTCGAAGCGGGCCGGCGAGTTCATCACCATGCGGGAAGTCATTGACGAAGTCGGAGCTGACGCGGCCAAATTCTTTTTCCTCATGCGCGACTCGAATTCGCATCTTGATTTTGATTTGGAGCTGGCCAAGCAGCGGTCGTCTGATAATCCTGTCTATTATGTGCAGTATGCGCATGCCCGAATCGCGAGCCTCTGGCGTGTTGCGACCGCGAGAAGCATTGTCTGCCCCCTGCCAAGCCAGGCGGACCTTACCGTATTAACGGACCCAGATGAGTTGGGACTGATTCGCAAGCTCGCCGCCTATCCCTCGGTTTTACAGGGCAGTGCGATGGAGTATCAGCCTCACCGGATGACCTATTATTTGCAGCAATTAGCGGGGTTGCTCCATACGTTCTACAACAAGCACAGAATTCTGCCTCCCGCTGCGGATCGTGATTTGTTGGCGGTTACACCGGAGGGATTGGTTTCAGAGGAGGGGCTTTCGAAAGAGGTCCTGTCCTCGGAGCGGACTGCGGCGAGATTGGCGTTGATGCGAGGCATCCAGCAGGTCTTGAAGAACGGGCTCGCGGTGCTGGGGATTTCCGCGCCGGATCAGATGTAGGGAGCACGAGGGACTGTGGACTTTTCGGTGCAGCAAGCAGATCGTGAGACGAGTGCGCGCTTGGGGCGACTGAGCACCGCCCATGGCGCGATCGATACGCCAGCCTTTATGCCGGTTGGCACCTTGGGGCCGGTAAAGGGCATCGATCCGATTGACCTAGAAAAGCTTGGCTTCGGGCTCATGCTGAACAACGCCTACCACCTGTACCTGCGGCCCGGGCATAAGGTCGTGGCTGAACTGGGGGGCTTGCATCGGTTCACCGGATGGCCTGGTGCAATTCTGACGGACAGCGGTGGATTTCAGATTTTCAGTCTTGCGAAACTGTGTAAAGTGACGGACGATGGGGTGAGCTTTCAGTCGCATCTCGACGGGTCTGCGCATTTCATCACACCGGAGACGGCCATTGAGATTGAAGAAGCGCTGGGGGCGGATATCATAATGGCCTTCGATCACTGTGTTGCCTTACCGGCCGAACAAGACGTAGTGCGCGATGCGGTGCGTCGGACTACGCTCTGGGCCAAACGCTGCCAGGACAGTCGGCGCCGCACAGACCAAGCCCTCTTTGGGATCGTGCAGGGCGGCTTGGACCGGGATCTTCGCGTGACGTCGGCGCGCGACCTCGTGGGGCTCGGGTTCGAGGGCTATGCGGTCGGGGGGCTCTCGGTGGGAGAGTCGAAGCCTGAGATGTACGCCATGTTGGATGTGACCGTACCCGAATTGCCGGGTTCGAAGCCACGGTATTTGATGGGTGTGGGAATGCCGGAGGATTTGATCGAAGGCGTGGCCCGGGGCATTGATCTCTTCGATTGCGTGGTCCCTTCGCGTCATGGACGCACCGGCTCGCTCTTTACGAGTTTCGGGCGGGTGGTCATCAAGCAAGCGAAGTACGTGCGGGATGAGGGGCCGATCGACTCGACGTGCAGCTGTCCAGTGTGCGCGCGCTATTCCCGCGCCTATCTCCATCATCTCTATCAGGTGAAAGAGATGTTAGCGTCGAGACTGAATACGATCCACAATTTGTGGTATTTTGCCGATCTCATGCGGCAGGTCCGTTCGGCGATCGCGCAGGGCACCCTGCGGTCGTTTCGAGAAGAGTTTTATCGGTCCTACGAGCTGACTGCCGCAGCGGAGACCCAGGACCATCGGCGACACGCGGCAGATTAACTGTGAGGAGAAGGGATAGGTTTGTATGGTAATGCAATCGGTCGCATGGGCTCAAGGAATCGGTGGCGGGAGTGCCGGGTCGAGCTCTGGGACGCTCTTGTCCCTCGTGCCGTTCGTACTGATTTTCGTCATTTTCTACTTCCTGCTCATTCTGCCGCAACAAAAACGCCAGAAACAGCAGAAGGCCTTGCTGGAGGCCTTGAAAAAAGGCGATAAGGTGATCACGGGATCCGGCATCTGGGGGACAGTCACGAATCTCGGGAAAGACACCGTGACGCTGCAGATCGCCGACACGGCAAAGATCCGGATTCAGCGGGAACATATTGCGCGATTACGCGCTGACGATGAAGACAAGGACAAGGACTCGTAGACCGCGAGTGACAAAGGGGTTATAGACAACATGAAAAAAGTGGGTAGGCGGTTAATACTATTGGCGCTGGCGGTAATGCTGTCGGTGATCTTCTTCATTCCCTCCTATCAGCCGTTCTATCAGGCGTTGCCCGCTTGGCTGAAGGCGATAAAGCCGAATAAAGGGATTACGCTGGGACTAGACCTCCAAGGCGGGATTCATCTCGTCATGGAAGTAGACGAAGATCGCGCGGTTGAGATTGCCGTCGATCGATCGGTCGTGTCCCTCCAAGATCTGTTGGTGGATAAGAAAATTCCCGTCGAGTCTGTCACGCGAACAGGTCCAACTCAGGTAACAATTCAATTCCAAAACGCCGAGCTCAAGGCGCAGATTCAGAAAGTGATCGAAGACTATCCAGCGTTCCTTGAAACAGAATCCGCCGGGTCGGCCAACCTGCTGGTGTGGGAGTTGCGGGAGCTGGAGACCAAGCGCATCAAGGACTCCGCGATCAATCAGGCGCTGGAAACGATTCGGAACCGTATTGACCAGTTTGGTGTGGCGGAGCCGATGGTGCAGCGGCAGGGGCTGAAGCAGATCGTCGTGCAGTTGCCCGGCGTCAAAGAGCCCAAGCGGGCCAAGGACCTGATTAAAGAGACGGCGTTGCTTGAATTTAAACTCCTGGATGAAGACAACCGGGTGAAGATGGATCTGCCCACTCGCATCCCAAAAGAGAAAGAGGCGGAGGTGCTGAAGGAGGCCGAGGCGAAGCTGCCGGTTGGCGACCAGATCCTGTTTGAACGGGCCATCGATAAAGATACTGGCCGCGAGTATCGGATTCCCTATCTCGTGAAAAAGCGAGTCATGTTGACCGGTGATGTCTTAAGCGATGCCCGCGTTTCGATCGGCCAATTCAACGACCCCTATGTGTCGATTACGTTCGACGCCAAGGGGGGCCGGGAGTTCGATCGGATCACGGGCGACAATGTGCAGAAGCGCATGGCCGTCGTACTCGATAACACGATCTACTCAGCGCCGATGATTCAGGAGCGCATTACCGGGGGCCGCGCGCAAATCACCGGGACCTTCTCGATGCAAGAGGCGAGTGACTTGGCCATCGTCCTCCGGGCCGGTGCCTTGCCGGCTCCACTCAAGATTATTCAAGACCTCACGGTTGGACCGTCGCTGGGGAAAGACTCGATTGACAAGGGCGTGCAGGCCACGTTGTTTGCCGGAGCCCTGGTGGTGCTATTCATGATGGTCTATTATCGGGCGTCTGGGATAATTGCGGATTTTGCACTGGCGCTGAACCTCCTCTGCTTGATGGGGGCGCTTTCGGCGCTGAATGCCACTTTAACCCTGCCGGGGATCGCCGGTATCGTGCTCACGATCGGGATGGGCGTCGATTCGAACGTTCTGATCTTCGAACGTATTCGTGAAGAGCTGCGCGCGGGGAAAGCGGTTCGGCTGGCCATCGACGGCGGCTATGCGAAGGCGCTCTTGACGATCGTCGACTCGCACGTGACCACGCTGATCACGGGGGTGGCGCTCTTCCTCTTTGGGACTGGGCCGATTAAAGGGTTTGCCGTGACTTTGTGTCTTGGCATCGGGATCAACCTCTTTACGGCCTTGGTCGGCACCAAGGTCATCTTCGATCTTATGAATCAACGACACAAAATCGAACAGTTAAGCATCTAGTCCGAAGGAGCCGGCATGTTAGAGATTCTCGGAAAAACTAATATCGATTTCATGGGAAAGCGCCGCTGGGCCTTTCTATTTTCAGGCATCATGGTGATGCTGGGCCTTGTAGCCGTCGTGCAGATTAGCCGAGGGTCGGCCAACCTCGGGATCGATTTTGCAGGCGGGACCGCGGTGCAGCTAAAGTTTGATCAAGCGATCCGGATCGATGAAGCCAGGAAAATCTTGGAGGCGAACGGTCTGGGCACCGCCGAACTCCAGGAGTTCGGACAGGATAACAAGCTCTTGATCCGCCTGAAGGCTTCGACGACGATCGAGGAAAAGGTGGCCGAACGGGTCGTGGCGGTCTTTACGCAGGAGTTTCCTTCGAACCATTTCGTCGTCGATTCGAGCACCGAGATCGGGCCGACCATCGGGAAGAAGCTGCAAGAGGACGCTCTCATTGCGATCCTCATTTCCTTTGTCGGAATTATTTTGTACGTCGCGGGCCGATTTGAGCTTCGCTTCGGCATCGCTGCGGCTATCGCGACCTTTCATGACGTACTGGCAGTGTTGGGCGCCTTTTACCTGTTAGATAAAGAGATCACCTTGCTGGTGGTGACCGCGCTGCTGACTTTGGCCGGCTACTCGATGACCGACACGGTTGTCGTGTTCGACCGGATCAGGGAAAATCTTCGGATGCGGCGCCGAGACAGTGAGGAGACGATCATCAACAATGCGGTCAACCAGGTTTTGAGCCGTACGATTGTCACGAGTTTGACCGTCGTGTTGGTGCTAATTCCTCTGACGCTGGCCGGAGGAGAGGTCTTGCATGACTTCTCGCTCGCTCTGTTGTGGGGCGTGATCTTCGGGACGTATTCATCCATTTTCGTCGCGAGTCCGTTACTACTGCTGTGGCCTGGAGCCTCCGGGCGGCTCTTGAAGCGGAGCTAGTCTGCAGCCGTTGGCGGAGAGGCACGAGGCTGCGGCCGGGCCATCCGGTCGCAGTAGCTGTTCACTGGCATGCCCATGATATTCTGGAGCCGGTTTCACAGTCTCCAGCACAAGATCATCACGGCGATTGTGCTGGTTGGCTTTCTACCCCTGACACTTCTGCTTGTCCTCACCTACGTCGAAGAGCGGCGCGCGCTTCGCGAAATGACAGGCACGAACTTCAAAGAAGTTGCGGTGGAAGCCGCGCGTCGTATTGAAATGCAGGTCGGGCGTGGGATCAGCGAGGCCCAGCAGCTCGCGACCACCCCGTTCCTTCGCACCGCCGTCACGGAATCCAATCGCACGTACGAGGGGAAAGATGCGCCCGATATCCAGGGCTTGATCAAGGATTGGCAGCAGCGGTGGCGCCAGAGGGATAAGAGCAGCGAGTTTCCTCTCTTCATCAATCGTATCGTCACCAACTATCTCATCCGCTGGCACGATATCCGGAAGTCCGACTATATCGGAATTTTGGTCACCGACCAGCAGGGCGCGCTGGTGGTGAGCTCCATCCCGCAGGTGGAGTACTTTTACGGCAAGACGCTCTGGTGGCAAGCGGTGATGAAAGCGAGTAGTTCCAGCAGTTATGTGAGCGAGATTACGTTCGACCCCAGCTTCGGGACCCATGTGATTATGGTGGCTGTTCCCATTCTCGACGATGCGAAGACGTCGGCGATTGGGGCGGTCACGGTCTTATTGCGCCGCGATACGTTTTTTCAGGCTATTGCCGATGTCGAAGTTGGGGAGACGGGCCATGCCATGCTGTTCAGTTCTGATGGGGTACCGGTGATCTGTCCGGTTCTGTCTCCGGAAGAGCATACGGTGAGGCCTGATTTTGTCGGTGCGCTCCGCGGGCTGAAGTCTGGGTGGTCCATTGTCACGGATGATTCGCATGGGGGCGCCAATGCATTGATCGGTTTCGCGCCGGTTCGGTTTAGTGAAAACCTCGTTCCGGGAAGCTTCGGCGGCAAACAGTGGGTGACCGTGGTGCGGCAGGATGCCAAGGAAACTTATGCGCCACTGGCCGAACTGATGGCCAAGGTGTTGCTTTACGGGTTGTTCGTCCTAGCGGTGCTGTGGGGGACTGGGATGGTCGTGGCCCGTCGGATTGCCAGGCCGATTCAGTTGCTCCATGACGGGGTGCGAGAGATTGGAAGTGGGCGTTTGGAGCAGCGGTTAGTCTTGAAGACCGGCGACGAAATTGAAGGCCTTGCCGAGGCGTTCAATCAAATGGCCACTAATCTCCAGCAGTCGTTCGGGCAGATCGAGCAGCGGATGGAGGATGTGCATCGGCTGGAAGAAAAGTACCGCGATTTGATCGAACATTCGCCGGAGATGATTTGCCAATTGAACCGGAGCGGCTGTTTCGTCCATGTGAACAAGACGGGGCTTGATAAGCTGAAGTATACGGTGGATGAGATATTAGCGATGAAGCTCTGGGACCTAGTACCGCGTGGGCAAGCGCCGCTCGTCTTGCAATATCTGGAGCAATTGGTTGTCCACGGGCGCAGTTTGATGGAGACGGTGTTTCTGACCAAGGACGGTCATCCGATTGATGTGGAGATTCATGGCACGGCGTTGATCGATCAGGAACGAGGCGGACTCATTCATTCACGCGCATTTGTGCGCGATGTGACCGAGCGGCGCCGGCTTGAACGGCAGCTGCAGGAATATACGACAAAATTAGAAGAGGCTGTGTCCGAGCGAACTCAGCAGCTGATGGCCTCGCAGGCGCGCTACAAAGCCCTCTTTGACTTGGTGGCAGATTCGGTATTTATGGTGAACGAGTCCGGCACGATCATGGCGGTTAATAAACGTGAGGAACAGGCCCTCGGTTATACGGAGGCGACGGTGGTCGGCCGCAGCCTCTTTGAGGTCGTGCTGGCCGGGTATCATGAGGCCTTGCGTGGATGGGTGGCTGACATCATCACGGGCCGGCGGAACGTAGCCACGCAAGAGATTATGGTGTGTCATGCCGACGGTTTGGAAACGCCAGTCGAAATAGATTTGATTCGAGTCGGAGCAGACGACCAATTGTTGGTGATGGTGCAGCTGCGCGACATCACCGACCGAAAGAAGCTGGAACGGCAGCTGCAGACCTATCGTGAAGAGCTGGAGCGGAACGTGCGAGAGCGCACGAGGGAAATCGAAGAGACTAAACAGTATCTGGAGAATTTGCTCGAAAACGCGAATGATGTCATCTACACCCTTGATACCGAGCAACGGTTTACCTATGTCAACAGCAAGGTCGAAGCCTGGGGCTATCGGAAAGAGGATCTCATCGGGCGTCCCTATTTGGCCCTGTTGTCTAAGCGGCACCGGGGGCGGCGGTTGAAGAGCACCTTGGACATCGGGACCAAACAGGTCTATGAGGTTGAAGTCGTGACGCGAACAGGGGAGCCAAGGGCGGTGGTGGTCAGCGTTTCCCCCTTGCATGCGGTGGAGGGGACGCTCCTTGGGGTGCTGGGCATTGCGCGGGATATGACCGAGACCAAGAAGCTGGAGCAGCAGATCAGGAACTCTGAGAAGCTTGCGTCGGTGGGCCGTCTAGCCGCCGGGGTAGCCCATGAAATCAATAATCCCTTGGGCGGCATCCTCAATTGCCTCTACAACTTACGGAAGGGCACCTTGTCGGCGAGCCGGCAGGAGGAATATCGAGCTTCCATGGAGGACGGGGTGCAGCGGGTGCAGAAAATCGTTCGGCAGCTCCTCGATTTTTCCCAGCAGCATGAGCCAGAGTTCGCCTTGACGGATGTCAATCATATCGTCGACCGGGTCTTGGTGTTGACGACGCACCTCTTTGCTCCGAACCGAATCGTCTTGGAGACGGTGCTAGGCCATGGGCTACCACTGGTCATGGTCGATCGGCATATGATTGAGCAAGTTTTGATGAATCTGGTGTTGAATGCGGTGCAAGCGATGAAAAATAGTGGGACGTTGACGATTCAAACCGTGGTCGTCGAGGGAGCCTGTCTCGTCGAAGTGCGCGATACAGGCTCGGGTATTCCACCGGCGGTTCTGCCTCGCATCTTCGATCCCTTCTTTACGACGAAGCGTGAGGGGGAGGGCACCGGCCTTGGCCTGTCGGTCAGTCTCGGTATTGTGGAACGCCACGGCGGAAGGATTGTGGTGGACAGTGAGGTGGGGAAGGGAACAACATTTACCCTCTATCTACCGGTTTGGCGTGAACGTTCATTGCTGGAGAGGGTGTCATGAAGGGGCTCAGAATTCTGCTTGTGGATGACGAGCCGTTGATGCGACTCTCGATGGTCGATGCGCTGGAGACCGTCGGCCATGAAGTGGCAGCGGCGGCATCCGGCACCGAAGGTCTCGACGCCGTCCGGCGGCAGCCCTTTGATTTGGTGATTACCGATCTGCGTCTACCAGGCGCGGACGGCCTGACGGTGCTCACCGCGACTAAGGAGCAATCGCCCCACACGGAGGTGGTGGTGATTACCGCCCACGGGTCGGTGGAAACGGCGGTCGGTGCGATGAAGCTCGGCGCCTTTGATTACATCACCAAGCCGTTCTCGATGGACGAATTATTATTGATCGTCGAGCGGGCGGGGCGTGTGGTGGCGCTGCGGCGCGAGAATCAGGACCTCAAGGAAGTCCTGGAAGAGAAGTTCAGTTTTGGGGGCATTCTTAGTGCAAACAATCAAATGCGCAGGGTGCTGGACAAGATCAAGTTGGTGGCCGGTACGGATTCGACGACGTTGATTCTGGGAGAGAGCGGCACAGGCAAGGAGCTGGTGGTCAATGCCATCCATCAAAACAGCGCGCGAGCTACGCATCCCCTGATTAAGGTCAGTTGTGCGGCCTTGCCGGAAACCTTGCTGGAGGCGGAGCTTTTTGGCCACGAGAAGGGGGCCTTCACCGATGCGCGCACCACCCGCATCGGACTTTTCGAGGCTGCTCATGGCGGCACGCTCTTCCTCGATGAATTGGGCAGCCTCTCGCTCCCCATCCAGGCCAAGTTATTGACGGTGCTCGAAGACCACCGAATCCGTCGGGTCGGCGGCTCGAAGAATATTGCCGTGGACGTTCGGGTCATTGCCGCCACCAACCAAGGCCTTCGCCAACTCGTCGCCCAGGGAAGCTTCCGTTCCGACCTCCTCCATCGCCTGGACCTCTTC
>OFRL01000436.1_pt1 | contig 20048 bp, 17 predicted proteins | sample 1543121 | NCBI WGS metagenome assembly OFRL01 (sample SAMN07774228, study PRJEB24372) | wastewater metagenome | isolation source: Lake Maggiore Cannobio | place: Italy: Cannobio | collected 2016-01
CACTACAGAAGCAAAGCCGGATTGATTTTGGCGCAGCCACTGCACCACATGTGCAGTATGCGGCACGGGCTCGAGGCCGCAGGCGTGCCGCAACATGTAATGCGCAAAGCGCGGATGAATGCCGGCGAGCTGCGGCAGCGCAGACTGAATGGCACGCTGGCTGATGGAAAGATACGCATCCGCGGGCCGCTGCCGCTGCTGATACGCGGCAAGGCACGTGCTCATGCACAGGCGCGCGTTGATGAGGTGGAACAGAACGGCAATCTCGGGCTCAGTGAGCGGGTTGCTGCGGTGGTACCCGCGCACTACCTGCGCGGCAGCTGCCAGCGGGTCGGCTTTGCCAAGCACGGCGTAAGCAGCCGCCACCGCCAGTTCATTTACGCGGTGGCTGACGAGCATGTCGCCAAAATCGACAACGCCGGTAACTGACTGGTTGCGCGAGTGGATGTCCGTGCCGCCGCCGGCCAGCACGTTGTAGTCATTCAAGTCGCCATGAATTGCCTGCCGGGGCAGCGCTGCCAGCAAGGGCTGCGCGTGCTCAAGGTAATTTGCATGCAGCCGGCGCACAAGGGTTTGCAGATCCGGGTCGCGCACCAGGGCAGCGTGCGCATCAATGATGCCAGCAGCGCCGGCAAGATCCCAGATAAATTCGCGATGGATGGCCGCAGGCTTGAAATTTGCCAGCACCACGTCGAGTGCGGCAGCGGTGCCGCCCAGATCCTGCAGCAGTTCCGCGCTCTGGCGTTTTACTGTGGCCAGCGGCACGCCCGCCAAAAACGTTATCAGGCGGACGGCATGGCCGGTGCCTTTCCATTGATATTGCGCGCCAGCCTGGCCGGAAAGCGTGTTGACCAGCCTGGGAAACTTGGCCGCCAATGCGGCGTCGGTGCAGCTTGCAAGCAGCTGCATCGCGCTGTTTTCAGCATCGAGCAGCGGATGCACTTCTTGAAGATTCGCAACCTTCAGGACGAAGGCGGCGCCATCCGGCAGGCTGAGTTTAAAGTTTTGGTCGCGCTCGCTTGGCAGAGCGCTGGCGGTTGCGTGCAGGCCATACAACTCAAGCGCAGCTGCCGCAGCCGCGCTTGTGGTCAGTTGCGGGGCATGTTCAATTGTGGTCATGGTGGCGGGTTGGGGCACGCAAGTTGCGAGTGTAACCTATAGCTTGCGGCGAAAATTTTTGAAGTTGGGCGGCAGATTTGCTGTTGGTCCCTGTGTTGGTGCAGGGAGACGACGCGGCCGTTGGCGCGCCTAGATTTAATTGGCGGTGTGTTGTGCACCCACTTTAAAGATGCGAAAGGCAGTCTGCACGGCTGGCCCAATTGCGAGCGCAAATACCAGCGTGCCGATGCCCACCGGTCCGCCCAGCAGCCAGCCGCTGGTTACTACGGCAATCTCAATGCCTGCGCGTGCCACACGCACGCTGAGTCCGGTTGCGCGTGCCACGGCAATCATCAAGCTGTCACGCGGGCCGGCGCCGGCGTTCACGCCGATGTAGATGGCAGTGGCGCCCGCCATTACCAATACGGCCAGCACCAAATACAAAACTTGGCCTGGCAGGTAATCAATATTTTTTTTCAGCAGGTGTTCCAACGCCACGTCTTCCCACAAGCCAATGCAGATGATGTTGCCGAGTGTGCCCCAGCCCACGGGCTCGCGCAGGGCCAGCGCCAGGAGCAGCACCATTGCGCCGGTGAGGATGCCGGATTGCCCGGGTGTGAGCGGGATGTAATTAATAAATGCCATTTCGAGTACAACCCACGGGCTCGTGCCAAGGTTGGATCGGATGAGAAACGCGATGGCAAGCGCGAAGAACGCAAATCCGATTTGAATTACAAGAAAATCTCGTGGAAAGGTGCGCCAGCGCACAGGCTTCAGCCACTTTGTGCTTGTAACGTTGTCCGCGCTTGGCTGGTCATTGTCCGGAGGTGTCAGCTCCGGTGCATCACTTGCGGTCATCACTTCTGAAAGTTGGCTGCACTCACTGCGAGTTGCTGTCTGCTGCCGAGAATCGCAGGCGGAAAATACGCGCGAGCGCCGCTGCGTTGCGGAGGCGACTGCGCCTAGCGTGAACCGGTTGGGCGGCGCGTGCGGCCGCTGAACGGGCGTCCGTTGCCGCCGGGTGACTGCCGGCCAGGCGTGGGCACGGGCCGGCCACCGTTGCGCATGCCACGCTGGGCGGTTATCTCTGCATTTACGGCCGTGATTGCGGAGGCAGCGTTGGCAGAGCCGGGCACAAATGGATGATCCTTGATGACTTCAATCTGCTGGCGCGTGAGGCGCTCGATCTCGCGCAGCATGGAGCGCTCGTCTGCAGAGCAAAACGAAATGGCATTGCCGGTGGCATCCATGCGCCCGGTGCGGCCGATGCGATGCACGTAAGTCTCCGGGACTTCCGGCAGATCGAGGTTGATCACGTGCGTCACTTCATCGATATCAAGGCCGCGCGACGCAATGTCGCTGGCCACCAGCACGCGCGTGCGCCCGGCTTTGAAGTCTGCCAGTGCGCGCTGCCGCGCAGACTGCGATTTATTTCCATGAATTGCATCCGAGCGAATGCCCGCCTTCAACAACGCTTCACTGACGCGGTTGGCGCCGTGCTTGGTGCGCGTGAACACCAGCGTGCGCGACATCGCAGCATTGGAATTCAACAAGTGCACCAGCAGTTTGGGCTTGAGTGACTTCTCCACATAGTACAAAGATTGCTCAATGGCATCAGCCGTGGCCGAGATCGGCGCAACGGCCACCATCACCGGATTCTTGAGGATGCCGTCTGCCAGCGCCTGAATTTCGGGCGGCATGGTTGCGGAGAAGAAAAGCGTCTGGCGCTTGTCCGGAACGGTGGCAATAATCTTGCGGATGTCGTGAATGAAGCCCATGTCCAGCATCCGGTCGGCTTCATCAAGCACCAGCACCGAAAGGTTGTTGAAGCGCACAAAGCCCTGGCCCATCAAGTCCAGCAGGCGGCCGGGTGTGGCCACAATAATTTCGGGATGCCGCCGCAGCGCATCTACTTGCGGCTGCTGCCCAACGCCGCCAAAGATGACGGTATGGCGCTTGCCGGTGTGCCGGCCGTATGCGCCAAAGCTCTCGCCAATTTGAATTGCCAGCTCGCGCGTGGGTGCCAGCACCAGTACGCGCACAGTCCGCTTGCTGTTTGGATCCTGCGGGTTGGACGCCAGCCGCTGCAAGATTGGCAGCGCAAACGCCGCCGTCTTGCCGGTTCCAGTTTGCGCACAGCCCAGCACATCGCGTCCTTCCAGCACCGGCGGAATGGCCTGCACTTGGATCGGCGTGGGCGTCTCGTAGCCCTCTTCACGCAGCGCGCGCAAGAGGGGCGCAATCAATCCAAGGTCGGCAAACGGCCCGGTGGGTGGCGCCGAATTTTCATCCGGGCGCGGCCGGGAATGCGCTGCGGCGGGTTCGTTTTGCGCCTTGATATTTGGGAATTGTTGTTTCACGATTTCACTCTCGAAGAATATGCCAGCGATTAGCAACTGCCGCGGGGCAAGCTGGCTTTGAATGTTGTTTTGGGGCTGAGAAGCTGGATGGTGGCTGCAGGTCACCAAGCGGCGGACCGCAGCTATTGGAACTAACGCTCGGAGTCTAGCGCACTTTTGCCGGGCGTGCCAGCACCTGCCCGGCTGCGGGCTGGCACCCGTGACTTGCGAAGTTGCCGTGTTGTGGTTGCAGGCTACGCCCAGTGCGCTGCCAGATAACGCACTTTCTCCATCTCTTGAAAGACCGCGCCGCCTTCATGGCGGTTATAGGACCACAACTGCATGCGCTTGCTGCCGGCGTAGTGGTTGTAGGCAGCGTACACAGTGCGTGGCGGGCAAACCTGGTCCATCAAGCCCGCGGAGAAGAGCGCTGGACAGCGCGCCCGCGCCGCAAAATTCACGCCGTCAAAGTATTGCAGGGTGTTGAACACCGTCTCAACTTTGTCGCGGTGAATGCGGCAGTAGTTGGCAATCTCAGCATAAGGATTCTCGTCAGTGAGCTCGGTGGCCACGCGGTAATGGCACAGGAAGGGCACGTCCGGCAGAACGGCTGCAATGTCCGGCAGCAGGCCTGCCACCGCCAGTGCAATGCCGCCGCCTTGGCTGCCGCCCGTCACGGCCACGCGCGCGGGATCCACAAGTTCAAATGCGCGCGCAGCTTCAACCGCGCGGACTGCGTCTGTGAACACCCGCCGGTAGTAGTAGGTGTCCGGGTTCAGTACGCCGCGCGTCATAAAGCCGGGGTGCTGCGCGTTGCCGCCTTCGGGCTCATGGTCTGGCGTGTCACCGGGGCTCCATGCGCTGCCCTGGCCGCGCGTATCCATCACCAGGCATGCGTAGCCCGCGCTTGGCCACAAAAGATGATCGGCGGGCAGTGAGCGCCCGCCGCCGTAGCCGATGTACTTGACCACACAGGGCAGCGCCGCCTTGGCTGCGCGCGGCAAAAGCATCCAGCCGCGCACGGGCTGGCCGCCGTAGCCGTTGAAAGTAACATCATGCACTGCGAGCAGATTTAGGCCGTCGTGGGCGGGGGTGAACTTTGCATCAAGCGGGAAGGCCCGCGCAGCTTGCAGCGTGCGCTGCCAAAATGCGTCAAAGTCCGCCGGCTCCGTGCGCGCCGGTCGGTAGGCTTCAAGTTCGCTGAGCGGCAGGTCAAATAGTGGCATGGGTTACCTCAAACTAAATATAAGCATGCGCGACTGGTGCGGTGCACAAAAATTATCCATGCAGTGTTAATTGGTGCCGGCGAATTATGCGCCGTATGGCACCCAGATGTTTTTGATTTGCGTGGCGTGGCGCAAGAATTCTTGTGCGTCGCATTCCCACAAATTGCTGTTGTGCGCTGCGCCCGCCCAGAGCTGCTTTAGGTTGCTGCAGGAAGCGCGCTCAATGGCTGCGCGCCCGGACTGCGGCCCAAAGTACCACAGGCCATCCACATCCATGTGCGCCGCCAGCACCTCCGCCAGCTCGGCGCGTGCGCCCGTGACAATGTTGATGACGCCCGCGGGCACGTCGCTTGTCTCCAAGACTTGATAGAAGTCGGTGCTGGCCAGCGGATGCAGCTCTGAGGGCACGGCGATGACCGTGTTGCCCTGCGCGATGGCCGGCGCAATCAACGTGACCAGACCCAGCAGCGGCAGATCATCCGGGCAGATGAGCGCCAGCGTGCCAACCGCCTCCGGCATGGCCAGGGTTACGTTGCGCTGCGGCGTGTGGTGCACAGCGCCGTCGTATTTATCCGCCCACGCTGCAAACACAAACAGGCGCTCTACCGCTGCCTGCACCTCGGCTGCAGCGCTGCGCGCATCGCCGCTCATGGCAGTTAGGCGCTGCGCAAACTCCGCTGCGCGCGTATCAAGATTTTCCGCGAGGTAGTACAAAATTTGCGCCCGCGCGTGCGCGCTGGTGCCGGCCCACTTGTCGGCGGCGCGCGCGGCTTCCACTGCATTGCGGATGTCTTTGCGGTTGCCGGCGCCAACTTCGCCGAGCACTCGGCCGCGCGCATCCAGCACCGTGCGGCTGTACCCGGAGTCGGGGCGCACCTGTTTGCCGCCGATGAATAGTTTGGGAGTGCGGTCTACACCGGGCAGGCTGCCGGCAGCAGCCGCAGCGGCTTGCTTGCGGGCAGCTGTCTTGCGGACGGGCGCTGCCGCCACCGCAGTGGCTGCGGTTGGTTTCAAATATTCATACAAGCCTTCCTTGCCGCCTTCGCGCCCGAAGCCGCTCTCACGGTAACCGCCAAAACCGGAGGCGGCATCAAACTGGTTGGTGCAGTTAACCCACACCACGCCGGCTTTGATCTGGCGCGCTGCATCCAGCGCCACATTGATGTCTTCGCTCCACACGCTGGCGGCAAGGCCGTAGCGGGTGTTGTTGGCGAGCGCAATGGCTTCGGCCGGTGTGCGGAAAGTCATGCTGACGAGCACTGGCCCGAAAATTTCCACTTGTGCCACGGTGGATGCGGGCGCAACATCGGTGAGCAGCGTGGGCGGATAAAAGTAACCGTCCTTGGGGCAGGACCACGCGGGCTGCCACAGTGTGGCGCCTTCGCTGCGTCCCTGCTCCACCAGCTGCTGAATTTTCTCAAGCTGCCGGGGTGCGATGATGGCGCCGATGTCGACGGATTTGTCGAGCGGGTCGCCCACGCGCAGCTTATCCATGCGCGCGCGCAGGCGGTTGAGCAGCTTGTCCGCCACGCTTTCCTGCACCAGCAGGCGCGAGCCGGCACAGCACACCTGCCCTTGGTTGAACCAGATGGCATCGACGATGCCTTCAACCACGCTGTCCAAGTCAGCTGTGTCAAAGACCACAAAGGGTGACTTGCCGCCCAGCTCCAGCGAGAGGCGCTTGCCGCTGCCGGCGGTGGCGCTGCGAATGCGCCGGCCCACATCTGTGGAGCCAGTGAATGCAATTTTGTCCACGCCCTTGTGGTTGACGATCAACTCGCCGACTTTGCCATCGCCCGTGACGATGTTGACGACACCCGGCGGCAGTCCGGCGTCGCGGCAAACTTCGGCAAACAGCAGCGCAGTCAGTGATGTCCACTCGGCCGGCTTCAGCACAACGGTGTTGCCGGCTGCCAGCGCGGGCGCAATTTTCCAGGCCAGCATCAGCAGCGGAAAATTCCACGGGATGATTTGCCCGGCAACGCCCAGCGGCTCGAAGCCAGGCAGTGCGCTGTCTCGCACTTGTGCCCAGCCGGCATGATGATAGAAGTGGCGTACCAGCAGCGGCACATCAATGTCGCGTGTCTCGCGAATGGGCTTGCCGTTGTCCAGCGTCTCCAGCACGCTAAAGAGGCGGCTGTGGCGCTGAATGCGGCGGGCGATGGCGTACAGGTAACGCGCGCGGGCGTGCCCGCTGAGCTGCGCCCATGGGCGGAAGGCACGCCGCGCGGCAGCCACGGCGGCATCCACATCCGCGCTGCTGGCCTGCGTGATGTGTGCGATGGGCGCACCGGTGGCCGGGTTCACACTTTCAAACGTGGTTCCGGGTGCAGTAAATTCGCCCTTGATGAAGAGCCCAAAGCGGCGCTGATGCGCGTCCAGCCAGGCGTTGGCAGGGCCGGCCGCCTCGGGCGCCGGTCCGTAATCCATGGTTTCCAAAATCTCAGCAACAGACATGTGGTTTAGCCCCTGATTGGCGCGCCGCAGCGCGCAGCGCAATGCAACAACTGCCGTTCATCATCATCCCATTGGATGGCGGAAGGTGGCGGAGTAGCAGCCGGTGGTGTAATGCTCCAGCTGGCGTTCGATGTCCGTGAGCAGCGCGCTGGCACCCAGGCGCAGCAGCTGCGGCTGCAGCCAGGCGTCGCCCAGCTCCTCTTTGACCAGGATCAACCAGTCCAGCGCGTGGCGCGCCGTGCGAATGCCACCGGCCGGCTTGAAGCCCACGCGGCAACCGGTTTGCTCGTGGTACTCGCGGATGGCGCGCAACATTACAAGGCTCACGGCAAGTGTGGCGTTGGTGGTCTCTTTGCCGGTGGAGGTCTTGATGAAGTCTGCGCCGGCCAGCATGCACACGAGGCTGGCGCGGCTCACATTTGCCAGCGTGCCCAGGTCACCGGTGGCAATGATGGTCTTCATGTGAGCGGGGCCGCATGCCTGCCGGAAGCTGGCAACCTCCGCGTGCAGCGCCGCCCAGTCTGCGGTCAGCACCAGACGGCGGCTGATGACGATGTCAATCTCGCGCGCGCCGGCTGCCACAGAGGCTTCAATCTCGCGCAACTTAAGTGGCTGCGGCGTCTGGCCGGCAGGGAAGCCGGTGGAGACTGCTGCCACCGGCAGGCTGCTGCCACGCAGCGCTGCAACCGCTTCAGCCACCAGCGCGTGATACACACAAACGGCGCCGGCTTGGATGCTGCCAGCCTGCACGCCAAGCGCTTCCAGTAAATCTGTGCGCACGGGATGGAGCGCCTTTTGGCACAGGCGCTGCACATTGCCGGGCGTGTCATCGCCGGCGAGTGTGGTGAGGTCAATTGTTTGAATGGCGCGCAGCAGCCACGCCGCCTGCCATTGCTTCTTTACGGTGCGGCGGCCGGCCAGTGTGGCGACGCGCCGCTCAACTGCGCTGCGGTTCACGCGCTGCGCGTCCACCCAGGCTGCATCGAATGCGCCGCCCGTGTTGCGGTGCGCAGCTTGATGCTGCTCCGGCACAGTGGCCGCCGCAACTTGCGTCAGCATTGGTGCGCAGTGATTGTGGGGCAGATGCTGCGCTGCGCAGCCTGCCAATTATGGAAAGAGTTTGATTGCCGCGAGTGCTTGCCCATGCTGGTATTCAACCCGCAAATTGTAGACGAGAAACAGACTGCGCGCATAATGACCTGCGCAACTGCACGGCCATCTGACGCGTGGCTGATTTGTGGCGGCCCGCGATGCGTGGGGCTGCAACCTCTGCCAAAGCATGCCGGACGCTAGCTGCGCTGCAGCGTGAGGCGCACCACGTGTTCATCGCGCCCGCCAAACTTATATTTGTAATCTTCCGCGCCCTGCATAAAGTCGAAGTGCGTGTGGCCGGTGGCAATTGCGTGCTCAATCAAGTGCGCCAGCAGCACCCAGCCGGGCGAGAGGGCACTGGCGTAAGCCGGGTCGTAGCCGGAGTTGTACAAATAGATGCGCTGGTTCATGGTGAAGTAGGCGTACACCGCAATAGCGCGTTGGTCTGCGTCCAGAAAGCACAGATTGAACAATCCGGTGGCGGCAGCAGCCCGAAAAATTTTTTGATAGGTGGCCCGGATCTCGGGCGTCAGAAATAGCGTCTTGGCCGGGCTGCTGGCCGCCATCAGGCGCATTAGTTCTTCCGATGCGGCGGATACATCGGCGCCGCCGGGGAGCAGGCGCCATTGCGCGCCTTCCGCCTGGGCGCGCCTTAGTTTGCGGCGCAGCTCATGGCGCTGCTTGCTGTCCAGCTGCGCAATGTAGTCATCAAAGCTGGCGGGCAGCGTGGCCACTGGGCACACATCAAGGCGCTCCACGGCTGTGCGCCAGCCGGACTGCGCCGCCTGCTGCTGCCACTCTGCAATTGTGGGCGAAGCTTCCGGAATGTTGGAGAGCTGTGCATACTGCCAGGTCGGTGCGTGCGGGCCAAGCCACCAATCTAGTACGGCAGCGCGCACTTCAGGCGCATTAGTTTTTGTTGTGATGACATCCAGATAGTCGGCAATCTCCTCGCCGCCCACCCAGCGCAGCACGCCCGCAAGGTCCACGTATAGAGCAGCCAAGCCATGCAGGCTGTGGTCCGCAGCGCGCAATGCCAGCACGCGCAGCTCGCCTTCGCCCAATCCTTCCCACCACGCACGTTGGAACTCCAGAGTTTGGAAGGGAGTAGCGTGTGCGCTGCGCGCAATCAGGCGGTGCCAGTCATCCGCCAGATCTATGAAGGCCGCAGCGCCCGAATGAACCTCCAGCTGCATTGAGGTCAGGCGGCCACGCCTTCAGTGCGCGCCCAGTTGTGCACCACCGCTTCAACGGCGTCTATCAAGCGGCTGGCTGCATCTATGCGGTCTGACATTTGTTCGGCGCTGCCCTTGCCGGTTTGGTTGAGGAAGCCGGCGTAGTGCTCCAATGCCGATGCGGCTTTGGCGGGCTCGGCGGACTGCAGCAAGGCTGCGGCACTGGCGGCCAGCGCGCGTTCAATAAAAGGCAGCGCCAGCCGGCCATCACCGCTGGCGCCCAGCGCATCAAATGCGCGCAAGTAATAGGCGCGGCGCGCGGGACTGGCGTCCATGTGCGGCGCCAATGCGTCGGGCGGCAGCTCGGCTGCGGCCTTGTGCATTGTGATCCATGTGTCACACAGCACTTGCAGCGCGGCTGGGTCCGGCGGCCCGTAGCCCAGCGCCTGCAGCGCAAGCGGCATCAGGCTGGGCTGCGCCAGGCGCGCGGCGGCTGTGGCCAGCAGGCGCAGCTGGTGGCGCTGCGCATTGCTTTGGTACACCAGGCTGAGCACGGCGGTGATGGACCATTCCACCGCGGACAGCAGCGCGCGCAAGTCGTCCGGGTCAAGCGGAATGGGCGCGGGCAGCGCACGATAGGCGCTGATGCGCGCCAGCTCCTGGCGCGCGCGCGCGCAGGCATTGCGCGCGCGCGCATGCACATTTTCGGAAGTGTCGAACTGGCCGCGCACCACCGCCTGCAGCAGATCAAAAAAGTGCTGCGGGTCATACAGGCGCATGGCATCAAAAACCGTTTGCGCCAGATGCGGGTGCTGGCGCAGGGCGCGCTTGTCTGCAAATTCGCGCGGGTGCAGGTAGCTCAGATCAATGTGCACCAGCTCGCTTAAAGCCACGCAGGGTTCGTAGTTGTCGGGCGGCGCGCTGTCCACCAGCACAATATCCAAATCCGATGTGCCGCCAAGCTGCGGCTCGCTGCGCGCGACCGAGCCCGTCAGATACGCCGCCACCAGGGTTGTGCGCTGCGACGCCTGCTGTTCGGCAAAGCGGCGCGCATTCTGCACCAGCAGGTCGCGTTCCATCAGTTGGCTGCCGCGCGCACAAGGCCCAGCGGCAGGGCGGGCTGGCGCACGCCGGCCAGGGCAGCGCGCACCTGCGCGGCCACCAGTTCCAAGTGGGAGCCATGCTGCACAAAGTCCAGCGCGTTGGTTTCAATCACCAATGTTTCCGGCACGCCCGCAGCGGCATTGAATTGCTCGTCATAGGCCTTGCGCAGCGCTTCAATATAATCGCGGTCCATTTCACGCTCGTAGGTGCGGTCGCGTTGTTCAATGCGGCGCAGCAGTGTTTGTGTGCTGGCGCGCAGGTACACCAGCAAGTCTGGCCGGGGCAGCTTTTCGCTGAGTGCGCCATACACCTGTGAATAAGTTTCCAGCTCATCGCCGTGCAAGTTCAGCCGCGCAAACAGCTGGTCCTTCGCAAATGTGTAATCCGCAATCACGCTCTCGCCAGTTTTCAGGCTGGCAGCCACTGCCTGCAGCTGGCGGTAGCGGCTCAGCAGAAAAAATATTTGCGTTTGAAATGCAAAGCGTGCGCGGTCACTGTAGAAGTCGCCAAGAAACGGATTGGCATCAAACTCTTCCAGCACCACTTGTGCAGACAGCACCGGCTGCAGCAAACGCGCCAAAGTTGTTTTGCCGGCGCCGATCACACCTTCAATTGCGATGTACATGGAAAGGGTAGGATAACGAAGGGCGGGAGTTTTGGCAACCGCTGCCTACATGGTAACATCGCCAGCCGGGCAATTATGCAACGTAATTTTGTGCGCGTGGTTGTGGTTTTGGCGATGTGGCTTGCCACCGCGCCGGTGGCCGCTGCTGCAGATGGTGACGGCGCCGGGGCTGAGTTTGTTTTTGGGCGCACGCGCGTTGTGCGTGCCGGCGAACGCAGCGGGTCACTATTTGTGTTTGGCGGCATGGTGGTGCTCGAGCCGGGCGCGGTAGTTGATGGCGATCTGCTGACTGTGGGCAGCCTGTTGGAAATTGGCGGCACAGTGACCGGCGACCTGACGGTGGTGGGCGGCGGCGGGGCCCTCGCCGCTACTGCCGTGATTGATGGCGACTTCCGCACTGTGGGCAGTACGGTGCAGCGTGCGCCCGGCACGGTAATCCGCGGGTCGGAAGGATCGGGCGTTGGCCTGCCATTTGATGCGCCCATGCTTTTGCGCGGACCCGGCCGTTGGACTTGGACAGGCGCAGGTACTTTTGGCGGGTGGTGGTCCGGGCTGGTGGGTGCGCTGGCGCTGGCTGCGCTTACCGGCATAGCGCAGCTGTTGTTGCCAGTGCAGTTGGAGCGCGTGGGGCAAGAACTGTTGGACCATGCGTTGCGCTCATTCATGCTTGGCGCTGCTATCTTGTTTGGCGTGCCTTTGGCTGCTGGTTTGTTGATTGTCACCTGCCTGTTGGCGCTGGCCGGTGTGGCCGGCGTACTGCTCATGGTGCTTGGCCTGCTGACTGGCTGGCTGGCGCTGGGCGCTGCGCTGGGGCGGCGCATGCTGGCCGCGCAACTGCAACGCGGGCTGCACCCGGCATTGGCGGCTGCAGCGGGCAGCTTTTTTCTGACAATCACTTTCATGGCGGGCGGCACAGTGCCGCTGCTGGGCGGGTTGTTCACATTGCTGGGTTTCTTTGCGGTGCTTGCGGGCTTGGGCGCTACTGCCATCTCGCGTTTTGGCATGTGGCCGCGGCGGCGTGCAGCTGCCGCACTGCCAGACGCGTAGCACGCCACTGCGTAGCAGCTGCGCTTGAGTACTACGCCGGCATTTTTGATGCAGGCTGACTGCGTGCCGGCATTGACGCAGCCGCAGCCAGCGCTGCAATGAGCAGCCTGCGCAGCCGCTTGTGGGGCGCAGCATTTGCCACACCCGCACTCGATGCGCTCAGTCCCGTGGCGCGCAGCAACTTCACGCATTTACAGCTGGACATTGTTTGGTACGGTGTGCTGTCCGGCAGCATCATTGCCTTCTTGCAAATCTACGCTGTGCGTATCGGCGCCAATGTGTTTCAGGTGGCGCTGCTGAGCAGTGCGCCCGCACTGGTGAATGTGCTGCTGGGCCTGCAGGCCGGCCACTGGCTGGCCAACAAGCCGCTAAACCGGATTACTTTTGTAACGGCGCTTTGGCATCGTGCCGGGTATTTGCTGCTGGTGCCGCTGCCGTGGCTGCTGGCGCCGGCTGCGGAGGCATGGGCGCTGCCACTGCTTGTGCTGCTGATGTCAGTTCCGGGCACGGTGCTGGCAGTGGCGTTCAATGCCATGTTTGCGGACGTGGTGCCGCCGGAATGGCGCGGCCACGTGGTGGGGCGGCGCAACATGCTGCTGGCGCTCAGCCAGGGCATCACCGCCATCAGCTGCGGCTTGATTGCGGACCGGGTGGCGTTCCCCGCCAGCTACCAACTGCTGTTTGCGCTGGGCACTGTGGCAGCTGCGCTTAGTACATATCATCTTGGGCGAATTACGCTGCCGGCCGTGCTGCCGCCGCGCGTGGGCCGGCTGCTTGATGCAGAGCAGCCGGGCCTGCTGCGTTTTTTTGAGGGCAGCCGGCTTGGGGAAGGGCTGCGCTTTCTGACGCGCGGCGGCGGCCAGCAGCTGCTGCGCAGCGATTTGCTGCGCGGTCCGTACGGCCGCTTCATGGCGGTGTATCTGTTGTTCTATACCTGCCTCAATGTTTCTATTCCAATTTTTCCGCTCTTCTATGTGAACGGGCTGCATTTAGGTGATGGAGACATCAGCGTCGGACGCGGCATTTACTTTGCAACAATGTTCTTCGGCTCGCTGGGCGTGCAGCGCCTGAGTGCGCGCTTTGGCCACCGCGGCGTACTGGCTGCGGTGGCTGTAATGTATGCAGACTATCCGCTGCTGCTCAGCTTCTCGCAGGGCCCGGCCTTGTACTGGACCGCGTGCCTGATTCACGGTGTGGTGGTGGGGATCGGCAGCGCAGCGGTGCTGAACCGCCTGATGGAACGGGTGCCGGCGGATGACCGCCCCGCGCACATGGCAATGCATAACGTGGTGTTGAACTTGGGCACGCTGCTGGGTGCCGGGCTGGCACCGCTGGCGGTACAATTTTTGGGTCTGCGCTGGGCGTTGGGTTTGGGTGGTGCGCTGCGCATTGTGGCGGGCCTGGCGCTGATGCTGGCGGGTTAGCACCCGCACTTGACCATTCAACATTATCGCGGGAGCAATCTAAATGCGGATCATCATTACGGGCGGGAGCGGATTCATTGGGCAGGCGTTGAGCAGTTTGTTGCTGGCCAGCGGCCATACGGTGATTGCGCTCAGCCGGTCGCCGGGCACGGCGCGTTTTGCTGCGGGCGTGCAGAGCGTAAAGTGGGATGCCGTCAGCGCAGCCGGGTGGGGCCATCTGGTTGATGCAGACACAGCAGTTGTTCACCTGGCCGGCGAGAGTATCGCTGGCGATTCTTTTTTCCCGCGGCGCTGGTCGGTGCAAAGGAAGGAGCTGATCATGCGCAGTCGGGTGCAGTCTGGGCAGGCAGTGATGGCTGCAGTCCGGGCGGCCCGTGAGAAGCCGGCGGTGGTGGTGCAAGGATCGGCGGTTGGTTTTTACGGTACTGGCGATGCCGAGCAATTCACCGAGCGCAGCCCGTCCGGCTCTGATTTTATGGCGCAAGTGTGCCGTGACTGGGAAGCCAGCACGGATGAGCTTGCGGGTTTGGGTGTGCGCCGCGTAATTGCCCGCATTGGCCTGCCGCTAAATGCAACCGGCGGTGTATTGCCACGGTTCTTGCTGCCGTACCGGCTATTTGCTGGCGGCCCTTTCGGCAGTGGGAAACAGTACTTTTCCTGGATTCACATGGCGGACCTGCTTGGCGCGCTGCGTTTCTTAATTGAGGAGCGCAGCGCAAGCGGTGCCTTCAATCTGACCGCCCCGCAGCCCGTCACCAACGCACAGTTTGGCAGCGCCCTTGGTTCTGTGCTGCACCGTCCTTCGCTGCTGCCGGTGCCGCGTTTTGCTTTTCAGCTGGCATTCGGGGAAGTTGCCACGGTTATACTTGACGGGCAGCGGGTGATGCCGGCAGCGCTGCAGGCAGCCGGCTACAAGTTCAAATTTTCCGAAGTGCGCGCAGCACTTCAAGATTTGCTGGGCTGAGCTGTGCGGCATTTGGCCGCATTCACTTAGGGTGCATGCCGCGCAAGGAGCAGGCTGATGCTGGATTTGTTGGGGACTTGTTTCTCAATTTATTGCATAAGCAGCCTTTGTTGCAGCGCAGTTCCCGCGTTTTCCGGCATTTGGGCAAGATGGTTTTTGCTGCGGCATCCGCTGCGCACGCTCCGCTCACGCGTGCGCGTGATTGAGCATGTGGCCAGCCCCGCCGACCCTGAGCGCTGACAGCCGCCGGCAACTTGCGCAAACTCTGCGCTACCGATGACAAATTGTGAGTCCAGAATCCCCAGTGGCTGATGTGCATGCGGGGCAGGCCGTACTAGCTGCCGGCACCGCGTTGCAGGGTGCGCGCGCCGCAGTTGTGATGCTGCACGGCCGCGGCGGCAGTGCGGCGGACATCCTTGCACTGCACACCGAGTTGGACACGGCAGGTGTGGCGTATCTGGCACCGCAGGCTGCAGGCAACACTTGGTACCCCAACCGTTTTATGGAACCCGTCGCAACAAACGAGCCATGGCTGAGTTCTGCGCTGCAGGCGGTGGCACAAACTCTGGCAACGGTGGCGGCCGGTGGAATTGCACCCGAGCGCACAGTGTTGCTTGGCTTTTCGCAGGGCGCCTGTCTGGCGCTGGAGTTTGCAGCGCGCAACCGCTGCCGCTATGGGGGCGTGGTTGCGCTCAGTGGCGGGCTGATTGGCGCAGACACGGGCCCGCGGGATGTGCCGGCATCACTGGCGGGCACGCCGCTGCTGCTGGGATGCAGTGATGTGGATGCGCACATTCCATTGCAGCGCGTGCAGCTGGCTGCGCAAGAGATGGAGCGGCTGGGCGGGGCGGTAACGCTGCGTATTTATCCCGGCATGGGCCATACCGTAAACCGGGACGAACTGGATTGGGTGAGCGCGCTGCTCACAGCTCTCGCGCTGTAATCCCCGGCCGGCGTTTGGCTAAGGCAATTGCAGTAGCAATGCCTCCACTGCCAGGCGCAAGTTTGCGTTTTGGTTTAGTGCCTGCAGTGTTCCCAATAACTGCTCCACAAAGCGCTGCGCCGCGTGTGCATCAAGCGCAGCGGCGCTCGCCTGCAGCTCTGCGGTCCGGTCCGAATTGGTGATTGGCGCGCGGCTGCCGTGCACCAGCAGCAGCGCGTCGCGCCACCAGGTGAGCCACAAGCCCAGCGCCTCTACAACTGTGTCGCGGTCTTCGCGCATGCTTTCCGCATAATTAAAGCGCTCGCGGCGTGTGGCGCGGCGCAGCGTTTGGAGTGTGTCCAGGTGCTGCGTGCGGCGCTCTAGCGCGGTGGCATCCTGCAGCATCTCCACCGCCCAGCCGAGGCGCCCGCCGGAAAGCTGCGCCAGCAGCGCTGCCTGCCCGCCCGGCGCCTGCCAGCGCTCTTGCAGTGCGGCCTGCACCTGTGCCACGGGCAGCGGGCGCAGCGCCACATGCTCGCAGCGCGAAACAATTGTGGGCAGCAACGCCTCCGGGCTGGCAGCAGTCACAATCAAGATGCCGGCACCGGGCGGTTCTTCCAGCGTCTTCAAAATTGCGTTGGCAGACTCCGCGTTGGCATTTTCAAAATCCACCAGCAGCGCCACGCGCCGCACACCCTCCATCGGCTTCAGCGCAAACTGGCGGATCAGGTCGCGCACAGTCTCAATGCGGATCTTGGCGGTCTTGATGATTTTTCCGCTGACTTCGGGCAGCAGCACATGTACGCCGGGGTGGCGCTGCTGGGCGATCAGCTGGCAGATGCGGCAGTGGCCGCAGGGCGCGTTGGGCTGGTCGCATTGGATAGCTTGCGCAAATGCGGTTGCGAGTGTGTGCTTGCCGATGGCGGCGGGGCCGGTGAATAGATAGGCATGCCGCAGGCGCTGTGCCGCCAGGTCGCGTGCGAGCGCGTGGATCACGGCTTCATGCCCGATGACGGGCCAGGCGGGTGTGCGGATGGCAGTGTTCATGTTTGCAAGTTGCAATCTAGGCGCTTCTGGCACAGCTGTTTGCGCCGGGTTCGATGCGCAGTTGCGCTGCTGTGCGCCGCAATTGCGCCGATTTTGTTTGCAGATGCGCAGGCACGTCTGCGCGATTATAGGTGCGCTGTTGCCCGCATGGCATGGCGCAAATGAATGTGCCGTGGGTTGGCTTATTGCGCTGCAGCATCTGAGGCCAGTGCTTGTAATTGCGGGAGCAGTGCGCGCACGGCATTGCCGCGATGGCTGCTGCGGTCCTTCTCGGCATCGGCGAGCTCCGCCATGGTGCAGCGTGCCGCGTCCATGTAAAACAGCGGATCGTAGCCAAAGCCATGCCGGCCAGCCGGGGCCAGTGCGATGCGGCCGGCACACTCACCTTCGCCCGCGAGAATAATTTTGCCGTGAGGATCCGCCAACGCCACGGCGCAATGAAATTTGGCGGTGCGCTGCGGCCACGCAATTGTGTGCAACTCAGCCAGCAGCGCCGCCAATTTTTCGGGGTACGGTGTTTGTGCGCCGTTGTAGCGCGCTGTATGCACGCCGGGCGCACCGTGCAGCGCGTCCACGCACAAACCGGAGTCATCCGCCAGCGTCAGTGAGCCGCTCAACTGTGCATAGTAAGCAGCTTTGCAGCGCGCATTTTCCAGAAATGTGCTGCCATCTTCCGGGGCTTCAATGGTGATGTTGTAATCGGCAAGCGTTCGCCATTGCAGCGGCAGCATGTGCAGCAGGCGTTGGTACTCCGCCAGCTTTCCGGGGTTGTGCGTGGCGAGCAGAAGCTGCACGGCGGCTGTCAGCGTACCAATGTGCACGCGGGCAGCAGCCACGCGCGGTGCGGCAGCGGCCCGGCAGCGCACGCGGCCACTGGAAAGTTTAAGGTTGCTGCAAGCCCTAAAATTAACATCTTTTAGAAAACTGTAGTAATATTCCAAAAGTAATTCTATGCTAACTGCGGAATACTGATTTGAAAAACAAATGCAAGGTTGGGCGCCGGCGATAGCCGCGCCCGATTTATTGACCTGCGCAGCAAAGCGCAAGATCTTACGACCCATTCCTGATAATGGGTCTTGCTCTTTAAGAGGGCTGAAGCCGCTGGCGGCTCCGCACACGGTGCCACACACCGCCGTGTGCGCGCCTGTGAAGGCAACTTGTTCAGAAACCACAGTTTAAATTTTTATATTCCAAACCACGGAGAGATGAAGATACAAAAGATGGACGCGTCAATGAAAGGTTACTTGTCACCGAAACTGGAAGGCTATAAAAAAGAGTGGGGGCACGGCGTGCGCGCGCTGACCGCAGTGCGGCCCGGGGAAATCTTGATTGTGTGGGGCGGCACAATTCTCACCGGCTCTGAGCTGGATGCGTTGAGCGCAAAGGAGCGAAAAATTTCGGTGCAGGTGGACGAGGATATGTATCTCGTCACGCCGGAAAAGTGGATCGGCCCGTCCGATTGGGTCAACCATTCCTGCAATCCGAATGCCGGCTTGCGCGGGCAGATCACGCTGGTGGCAATGCGGGTGATTAAAGCAGGCGAAGACGTGTGCTTTGACTACGCCATGAGCGATGGAAACAGCTATGATGAGTTTGACTGCCTGTGCGGTGCACGCGCCTGCCGCGGGCGGGTGCTGGGCAATGATTGGCAGCGTCCAGAACTGTGGAAGAAATACGCGGGCTATTTTTCCCCGCATTTACACGCGCGCATTATCAAACTGCAAAAGACCACGGAGCGCCGCCAAGAGCGTGCGGTGCAAATTGGCATGCCAGCGCTGGCGGTGCGCTGATCTTTTTTTGACCGGCCGGGTTGCGAACAATCAAAATAAAAAGTGCCGGCGGAAGCCGGCACTTTTTGATTGTATTCTAGCGGCGCGCCTGTTTTATTTGGGCGCCGGGATCTCCACCGGTTCGTTGTGCCCGAAAAACTCAAGCTGCGTCTCACTGTCCGCGGCGGAAACTTTAATGCGCATCAAGCGGTCGTTGTCCACCTGAACCCACAAGTCGATCTTCAACTTGGCGTCGGCAAGTGTGCCGGGCAAAATGGTTTTGAGCGCCAGCGCAGACACATCGCCGGAAAAGTGGCGCAGCTGCATGCCTTCTTCCGCTTCGACCCCAAGCACTTGCGGGTTAAGAACTTCCGCGGCGAGCAGATGGCTGATGCCGGCAGCCGTGTCGAAAAGCGCCAGCGGGGCCAGCGGCATTCCGGGTGGCTGCGGCCCGTACATGCCGGTCATGGGGTTGGTCATCAGTGCCCCCTCCGGCCGCCACAGCATATTTAGGTTGAACAGGTTGCCCATCGCCTCCACTTTCACTTTTGCAAATAGCAGGTTGGGTGCCTGATACGAACCGGACGCTTCTAAAAACTTCGCGCCAAGCTGCGGATCGAGGACAACCGGGGCGCCGCTGTGCTGCAGCTTGAACTGCACGCTTTGCACAGATTCAAATGCCTTGGCGGCGCGCACCAGATAGTCGATTGGAGTTGGAGTGGGAACCGGCGTGGCTGTGGGTGCTGCGAAGAGGCTGCCACAGCCGGCAAGCACAGCTGCACACAGGGCAACCAACATCATGCGTGCTTTCGCGAGTTTCGCCACGGATTACTCTGCTCCAAGTGTAACACAGCGCCAATGCTAAAATGCTGCTGCGAGAAACAATTGCGAACGGTACGCGATCTAAATCCGTTGGTAGAAGGCCAGGGGCAGGAGACTGAGCAGGAGCTGCTGGTTGTGGTGGCGGAAACGCCCGACCGGCTGCGCGTGCTTGTGCACAATGATGATGTGACGCCCTACGACTTTGTGGTGCTGGTATTGCAAAGTGTTTTTCTGCTGGCGGCCGCCGAAGCTCGGCGCGTAACCGGGGAAGCACACACCAGCGGCGTGGCACTGGTGGCGGTACTGCCCGAGCAGGATGCAAAATACCGCGTTGGGCAAGCGCACGCGCTGGCACGCACCGCGGGTGTGCCGCTCACCTTTAGCTTGCAGCCTGAATAGCAGCAGCAATCGCGGCAATCACTGCGGCGACCGAAGCGTTAAAGCAAAAACCCGCTGCGGATTGCTGCGGGTCTGTGCCCGCGTGCGGGCTGGTATGTAAAACTGGCTTGCCGATGTTTTGGCGGTGCAGCCCTGAGATTAGCTGAAGAGGTGCAGCTCGCTGCCGATGAGCACCGCCAGCGTTGCGTACAGTGCGATGAAAGCCATGGTGAGGCGGATTGATATCGACATTAGGGCATCCTTGTCCGGCCGCAGAGCGCGCCAAATATTTCTGTCTACTTATTATCGTTCGCGGGGTGCCGGAGCGTATAAACGAAGCGTAAAAGCTGCGTAGCCGCAGTGCTCGTGCATGCTGGACTACGCCTGGCTTGCCGGCTGGGCTGGCGAAAAAGACTTAGGGTGCCAGCGCCTGGGCGAGGTCTGCAATCAAGTCGTCTGTGTGCTCGAGGCCGATAGAGATGCGCAGCAGATCTTCCGGTGTGGTGGAGTGCGCGCCTTCAATGGAAGCACGATGCTCAATCAGGCTTTCGACCGCGCC
>OFRL01000439.1_pt1 | contig 19819 bp, 19 predicted proteins | sample 1543121 | NCBI WGS metagenome assembly OFRL01 (sample SAMN07774228, study PRJEB24372) | wastewater metagenome | isolation source: Lake Maggiore Cannobio | place: Italy: Cannobio | collected 2016-01
GAATGGCTTTAGAGTGGCGTTTGGGACTGACATCGGCAAATCTAACTAGGCCTAAGTCGCAGATTCACAGAGAGGGTCAAGCTGTGGATGGGGTAAAAGCGCAGGTCACTTAGGGGAATGTCCGAATTGCCCTAAATGTGACTGTGACTTTCTTTTAGCCCGGTAATGGACCTTCCAGCATCTCGGTCACAAGGGCTGCAATCGGCGAGCGCTCGCTACGAGTCAGGGTCACGTGGGCAAAGAGTGGGTGGCCCTTCAAGGTTTCAACAACTGCCACCACACCATCATGGCGACCGACCCGAAGGTTATCCCTCTGTCCAATGTCATGGGTCAGGACCACCCTTGAGGCAGTTCCAATTCGAGAGAGCACTGTCAAAAGAACTCCGCGCTCCAAGGACTGAGCTTCATCGACGATCACAAAGGAGTCATGAAGGGAACGTCCGCGGATGTGGGTCAGAGGAAGCACCTCAATTAAGCCCCGGTCAACGATCTCATCGATAACTGGCTGACTAACAAGTGCGCCCAACGTGTCAAAGACTGCCTGGGCCCAGGGCGACATCTTTTCGCCCTCACTACCTGGCAAGTATCCAAGTTCCTGACCGCCCACGGGATAGAGGGGACGGAAGATAACAACCTTTTTATGGATGCGCTTTTCCATCACTGCTTCAAGACCTGCGCACAACGCCAACGCCGACTTACCAGTTCCAGCCCGTCCGCCCATAGAAACAATTCCAATGGAGTCATCTAGTAAAAGATCTAGCGCAATGCGCTGTTCGGCACTTCGACCATGCAAACCAAAAGCTGAGCGATCTCCCCTAATTAACTGCAACTGCTTATCGGCCGTTACTCGGGCCAGCGCGCTGCCACGATCTGAGTGCAAAACAAGTCCGGTGTGAATCGGAAGGCTATGGGCCGCTTCATGATCTGCCCGATCTGAGGAATACAAATCATCAATGACAGATGAGCCAACTGTGAGCTCTTCAATTCCAGTCCAGCCGCTATTGGCAACAAGCTCTGCCAAATACTCCTGGGCCTCAACTCCCACCGATGATGCTTTAACGCGAAGTGGTAAATCTTTAGAAACTAAAACAACGTTCTTGCCATCTGACATTAAGTTCTTAGCAATAGCCAGGATTCGAGTGTCATTGGTGCCATCTCGCAAAAATCCATGGGGCAAGGTGGAAAGGTCAGTGTGGTTGAGTTCAACTGAAAGAGTTCCACCCTCTGAGGTAATAGTCAGGGGTTGATCAAGTCGGCCATGGGTAACGCGAAGATCATCTAGTGCTCGCAGGGCCGCCCGGGCAAAATAACCTAACTCCGGGTGATCGCGCTTAGTCTCAAGTTCGCCAATAACAGCGATAGGAATGATGACTTCATGCTCAGCAAATCTATGCAGGGCGCCAGGATCAGCTAATAAAACGCTGGTATCTAAAACAAAAGTCTTTCTAGAGCTTTGACTCTTAGCAGCCAATGGCTGGACTCCTCATTTTTAGTTGTACTCGGGGGATGCTGCTTCGGATATGTAAAAAGGTAGAACAAAATGCGGCTAACTCTGTGGCAACACGCGCTTTATAAAAGTTAAATCTTGTCGATGATTGTGGCCTAAATCTCAACTGCCGAAACGGCGTTGTCGAAGTGAATAAGCACGTAGAGCACGTAAAAAATCAACGCGACGAAAATCTGGCCAATAAGCCTCACAGAAGTAGAACTCAGATAGCGCGCTTTGCCACAAAAGGAATCCGCCAAGGCGCTGTTCTCCTGATGTTCTAATCAAAAGCTCTGGATCTGGTTGGCCTGCTGTGTATAAAAACTTAGAAATATCATCACTGGTTAACTTCGCTTTAGCTTGATCGAGTGAATGACCTGATTTTTCCTCTTCGCCAAGATAAGACTTCACGGCATCAACAATCTCGCGCCGGCCCCCATAGCTAATGGCAACATTAACTTCCACACCATCGTTTCGGATGGGCTTTAGCCCAGCTAGTTTTTCGCTCAGCCAGGGTGGCAAGAGATCGAGAGCACCTACGGCTTTTATGTTCCAGCGACCAGTTGCCGCTAACTCATCGACAGTCTCACCAATAATCTTGAGGAGCTCTTCAATCTCATCCGAGCTTCTTTTGAAGTTATCAGTTGATAGCAACCACAAGGTCACAACCCGAACATCGGCATCATCACACCAACCCAAGAACTCAATGATTTTATTTGCCCCAGCTTTATGGCCATTGGGATCACTGTTGTTGGGATTAGCTTTTGCCCACCGGCGATTACCATCAAGGATGACACCAACATGGTGAGGGGTCTTAGTGAAATCTAACGCTCGAACTAAACGCCACTCATAGAGTGGGTAGAGCGCAGACTTGATTAGTTTACGTATAACGGCGAACAACTCTGCGTTCGGCAATCAGTGAGGCAACGGGAAGTGTGCCGGCCAAAAGTAGCAACAGAATCTTCTTTATTGGCCACTTCGCTTTTACTGAAAATTGAAGAGCCACAATTACATAAGCGAAATAGACCCATCCATGAACAAATGGAATCCAGGCAACTGCAGCCTTCCAGTCTGGGTTATTAAACAGATATGCCACAGGCAGATCTACAAACCACAAAAGTAAGGACATGACGCCGGCAACAATGGCCATCACTCTAAAACGCGCAAGGCTTGATTTCATGGCTTAACTCTACGGCGATAGAAGGGAAGGTAAAGCACCACGCCTGCCATGAGCCACCAGATCACAACATAGGAGATGTGCTGCCAGTAGAAGCCCGGGATTCGAGAGCTTAACTTCTCTGGGGTTAGGCGCTGGCGAGTTAACTCAACGCCATTGTTTGATTCACTCTTTGCTAACACATAGCCATCAAATAGATCTAAATCAGTTAATCCCACAATCACTGAACTATCTAGGCGCGAAATCGCACCATCACCATTAATTGAACGGTCTTCGGATTGAGAGGCAACTAACTGCCCCTTGATATCTATGACCATGGCCATTGAAATATCTGGGTTAAGCAATCGCTCTGACCACAAACCTTTCACAACCAAAATCCCTTGATTCGTGCCAACTTGGAGCAAGCCAACTTCCCAATCACTGACCTGCCCATCACCATCGGCTTGGTTGGGCGCTCTAAAGCCTGCAACATAGCGACCCGAGATTTCCACCAACCGATTAAAAGCCTCTGCTTGCAGAGGCTGCCTTGCGGTGGCAATAGTTGTGAGTGGAACAACATTTGTATCAACTTGAGTCGCAGTTACCAAACTTTCTTTTAATTCTTTAGCTCTATCTAACTGCCATAAGCCCAGTGCGAAAAAGATGGCGGCAATAAGTAGGACTGCTACAACTTGACCAACTTTGGAGAAAAAGGAGTTACTGGTCGGTGCCGTCATCGCTTCGATCAACACCCATAAAGCGCTTATAGAAACTGCGCATCAAGAAAACTACAGCGATAATCAGAATCGCAATCGTTAAGGAGCCGGCAACACTCATCTCAAAGTTTTTTTGCATGGCATAATCATGGCATGCAATCAGGCTCGCAGTTCTCCTACGAGGATCGCTATGGCGTGCGCCCAGCCAAGGGGTGGGTCATCCCTGCCCTTGTTATCGCCGTTATTGGAATCAGCTGGCTGGTGTGGGTAGGACTGCACCATTCCAACCCCAGTATCCGATTTTCTGTTATTTCATTTACTGCCACCACTGATCGCGAAATGTCTATTAGATATGAGGTGGTCAGAGAAGATAAAGATCAGGTTCTTACATGCACGTTGGTTGCACGCGATTACGATAAAACTGTAGTGGGGCAGATTGAAGATGAAATAGGGCCAGGCCTTGCAGTTGTAGAGAAAAACACGGATATTCCTACGCGTAGCCAAGGCGTTAATGCCGATGTGGTTGCCTGCCGTATTAAATAAGTTGTAGGCAGCTACACCCACCTAGTACCTTTACGCCTTATGAGCGCACAGACATGGTTAACGCAGGAAGCTGCCGATCGTTTGCGCGCCGAATTAGAAAACCTTGAGCAACATGGCCGCAAAGATGTCACAGCAAAGATTGAAGCTGCACGTGCCGAAGGTGACTTAAAAGAAAACGGTGGTTACCACGCCGCCCGCGATGAGCAGGGCAAGATGGAAGCGCGCATCCGCCAACTCAAGCAGATGTTAGAAAATGCTCACATTGGAACTCCACCAGCTGCAGCCGATGGCAAAGTTGGCGCGGGCATGGTTGTTACAGCAGAGATTGCTGGAGATGAAATGAAGTTCTTACTGGGCTCACGCGAAATTGCATCAGGTGATCTCGATGTTTATAGCGAGAAATCACCACTTGGTGCTGCAGTGATGGGCGCAGAGATCGGTGCAAGCGTTTCATACACCGCACCTAATGGGCGTGAGATTAAGGTAGTAATTAAAGCTGCCGAGTTTTATTCTTAATTAGAAGTGTTTTTATACTTTCTAATACTCAGTGGAATAAATATCGCCATCAAAAGCACCATATAGAGCAATGATGTTTCTAGAGGGTGCTGGCTTGGCCAAGAGCTAGCGGTTGCCCCAAACTCATTTTTGAGACCAAATAGCTGACGGCAGGCTGCAACCATTGTTGAAACTGGGTTCCATTCAGCAAAGTACTGCAACGCTCTTGGCATTCCAGTAGTTGGTGCAAAGGCATTTGAGAGAAAAGTCAGTGGGAAAGTAACTAAGAAACCCACGCTCTGCACAGTTCGCGCCTCTTTAACGGCCAAGCCAACATAGATACCAATCCATGAAAGGGCATAACCAAACATAAACAGGAATAAGAAAGCTAAGAAAATAGAGAATCCACCTGATGTTGGGCGCCAACCCACGGCATACCCAGCAGCTGCCATAACAGTTAAAACAAGAATATTAAGAAGTGCATCTCCAAAGGTGCGACCAATAATCACTGCGCCTCTAGAGATTGGCAGAGATCTAAAACGATCGATGAGGCCCTTCTTCATATCTTCAGCTAAACCAACTGCCGTTGCAGCTAATGTGAATGCGACAGTTTGAACAAAGATTCCAGGCATGAGCAGTTGAACATATCCCCCTGGCTGGTCAGTAGAAATTGAACCGCCAAATACAAAACGGAATAGAAGTACAAACATCACTGGTTGAATAGTTGAGAAAACTAGTACTTCAGGAATTCGAGCAAGCTGGAGCAGCTGGCGCTTAGTAATTGTCATGACATCACTGATTATGTATTTCACTTCTTGCCCCCTCTCTTCTTTTTCTTAACAGGTTCTGCAACAGTTTCTTCTGCCACGTGGCCAGTCAGAGATAAGAACACATCATCTAGTGATGGACGCTTGAGAGCAATATCAAGGGGATGGATTTTCGCGTCATCCAAAGCGCGCAGTGCCTCCATGAGAGCAATCGAGCCAGTTGTGACTGGGGCTGAAATAGTGCGAATATCAGTGTGAATTGCACTTGTGCTGATGCGAGAAACAATCTCTTGAGTTTTGGTGATGTCAGTATTCTCAACTGTAATCTCTAGACGTTCTCCACCCACCTGCTTTTTCAAAGCATCTGAAGTTCCACGAGCAATTACTTTTCCGTGATCAATAACAGCAATCTCATCAGCTAATTGATCTGCTTCTTCTAGATATTGCGTTGTGAGCAACAGCGTTACGCCACCTTTAACTAGCTCTTGAATCACTTCCCACATCTCTTGGCGACCACGTGGATCAAGGCCAGTTGTTGGCTCGTCTAGAAAAAGAACTTTTGGTTGCACAATTAGAGATGCAGCTAAATCTAAACGGCGGCGCATTCCACCTGAATATGTCTTGATGGGACGGCGAGCGCTATCGGTGAGTGAAAATCTTTCAAGCAATTCCTCAGCACGCTTGATAGAAGCTGCTTTTCCTAAGTGATACAAGCGACCAAACATTACTAAGTTATCCCAGCCAGTTAATGTCTCATCAACTGCTGCATATTGACCTGATAAACCAATTAATTCACGCACTTTGTCAGGATGCTTGTTTACATCGACGCCTGCAACAGTTGCAATACCTGAATCAGGTTTCAACAACGTTGCGAGTATTCTCACAGTTGTTGTTTTACCTGCACCATTTGGTCCTAATACGCCTAAAACTGTGCCTTCTTCAACATCAAGAGAGAGATCATCGAGGGCTTTAACCTCACCATTGCGATAGGTCTTCACGAGATGGTCGGCTATAACTGATTTCACACGCTAATCTTACCTACATGACTAAAAACCCCCCAATTAACGCATCAGCAAAGGCCCACACCCACAAGGAAATCATGATCATCCTGGGTGGCCTTATGACTGGAATGCTCCTTGCAGCCCTTGACCAAACAATCGTTTCGACAGCGCTAAAAAACATTGTTGAAGAATTTGATGGTCTCAACCACTACACATGGGTTGTTACGGCCTACCTATTAACTTCAACTGCATCAACTCCCCTATACGGCAAAATTTCAGACATTTATGGCCGTCGTATTGTCTTCCAGTTCGCAATCGTCACCTTCTTAATAGGTTCATTGCTCGCAGGTGCAGCACAAAACATGGAGCAGTTAATTGCTACTCGTGCACTACAAGGTCTTGGAGCTGGCGGTTTGATGGCACTTACTTTCGTCATCATCGGAGACATCGTTCCTCCGCGCGAGCGCGGTAAGTATCAGGGTTATTTTGGCGCTGTATGGGGTTTGTCATCAGTTGCTGGTCCACTTCTCGGTGGATTCTTTGCAGATAACGGAACTATTTTGGGTATCGCTGGATGGCGTTGGATTTTCTTGATCAACCTGCCACTTGGAATTCTATCTCTCATTATTACTTCAGCCGTTCTACATATTCCTAAAGTAAAACGTGAGCACTCCATTGACTATTTAGGCGCAGTACTCATGGTTGCCTCTGTCTGCTTAATTCTGCTTTCAGCTTCAATCTATGGCCCTCAATATGGCTGGGGCGATAGCCGCACGATTACATACGCAGTAATTGGAATTCTCTTATCTGTTCTCTTTTTAGTCTGGGAAGGCAAAGCCAAGGAGCCAATCCTTCCTTTGTATCTGTTTAAAAACCATACATTCTCAGTCACATCAGCTCTCGGTGCGGTAATCGGCGCTGGAATGTTTGGTGCAATCGTTATGTTGCCTCTCTACTTCCAGGTCGTTAAGGGCTACAGCGCAACTGAAGCTGGACTTAAACTGATTCCACTCATGCTTGGAATTGTTTCAACCTCAATAGTCTCAGGCAAAATGATTTCAAAGCATGGTCACTACAAGCGCTTCCCAATCATGGGAACAGCGATTATGACCGTTGGTATCTTGCTCATGACTCGATTGCAGATTGATACGCCTTATTGGCAGATCTCAATTTATGCGATCTTGGTTGGTGCAGGCCTAGGTCTATCAATGCAGACCATTGTTATTGCCCTACAAAATGCAGTTGAATTCAAAGATATGGGCATTGCAACTAGCTCTAATACTTTCTTCCGTTCCCTTGGTTCAGTATTTGGAACTGCGATCTTTGGCAGTATTTTGACTAACCGTGTTGTGCACTACATGTCTTCAGGTTTTGAAGACTTAGCCAAAACTAATCCAAGCGCTCTTGCTGACTTTGATACTGCTCAGTTAGAAGTACTCACAACTAATACAGCTGTATTAGAGACATTCTCGCCAGTAATTAAGCAGACTGCACTTGAAGCATTCGTGAACTCTTTCCACATCGTTTTCTATGCAGCTGCGCCTATTACAGCCCTTGGGTTGATATTGGCATTCATGTTGCGTGAGACCCCACTTCGCACATCCCAGGACTATGCCGCAGCACGTAAAGATGCAGCGGGAGAATCTCTGGGTTAATGCAATCTCCATTTAAGGACCTGCCGCGAGAAGTTTCCATACTTGTTGCGGCATCCTTTTTTGTTGCAGTCGGTTTTGGCATCGTATTGCCGGCTATCCCCGTCTTTGCTAAGTCTTTTGGTGTCAATAATGCTGCAATTGGCTTAATGGTCTCTGCTTTTGCAATCACTCGCTTTGCCTCTGGATTAATCTCTGGCACTTTGGTCGATAAGTTTGGTGAGCGCGCTGTGTTCTCTGCTGGTGTATTTATGGTTTCAATCTTCACATTCCTAGCTGGCCTTGCACAAAGCTATGAACAGCTTCTCTTTTTCCGTGCAGCAGGTGGTCTTGGTTCATCAATGTTTTCAGTTGCTGCAGGTTCTGTGATTATGCGATCTGTTGATGATGCTCACCGTGGCCGGGCTCAATCGGTCTATCAAGGTTCATTTCTTCTAGGTGGCATTGCAGGTCCTGCTATTGGTGGGTTGCTCTCAGTTATCTCCCTTCGTGCTCCATTCTTTGTGTATTCAGGAATGCTTCTTTGTTCAGGAACGGTTGCCTTCTTTTTCCTAAAGGGCGACAAGATCGGCAAAGTAGATAAAAACACTGACACCTCAGAGCACACCAGCGTGCGCGAGGCGTTAGCGATGAAGCCGTATCGAATCGCACTTGTGCTTGCATTCATTGGTAGCTGGGTCTTCTTTGGGCTTCGTGCATCAATCTTGCCAATCTTTGTTACAGAAGAGTTGAACTCCACAACCGCAGTTGTTGGTTATGGTCTTGCCCTCTCTGCAGTGGTTCAGGGCGTAATTCTCCTGAAAGCTGGCAGATACTCTGATGAGAAGGGGCGCCGTGCTGCATCAATCATCGGTGCACAAGTTGTTTTGCTTGGAGTTCTGTTACTTACTTTTTCATTTCATATCTGGATGTTTTTGCTGTCAATGGCAGTCCTTGGTTTTGGTGGGGCTTTTCTATCAACCACTCCGGCCAGCATTGTGGGCGATGTTATTAAGGGCAAAGGCGGCAAGGTAATTGCAATCTTCCAGATGGCAGGAGATGCCGGAATGATGATTGGGCCAATCATTATTGGGGCGGTGTCAGATTTTTATTCATATCGCACCGCTTTCGGTTTATCGGCTGCCATCTTTGCAATTGCACTTGTCTTGGTCTATCAAATACCAGAGACCAGAAATGTCGAAGAGCCCCAGGTTAAAAACCTGAGGCCCCTCGATGAAGATCTGTGATTAGTCGTTGCCGCGCAAGATTGAAAGCAGACGCAGAACTTCTAGATATAGCCACACGATTGTGACCATCAAGCCAAATGCAGCACGCCATGACTCTGATTCTGGTGCTCCGGCATTGATTCCCTTTTGAATCTGATCAAAATCTAGAATCAAGAAGAAGCTTGCAAGAACCATTCCACCTGCAGCCATGATTAAACCAAGGCCACCGATGTTATAGATGCTTGCACCAAAGAATGAACCAACGAATGAAAGCAGTGCCAGTACTAAGTAGCCGATCAGTGCAGTCATGAGCACCTTAGTGAACTTAGGTGTCACACGGATGCGTCCGCTTTTATAAGCAAAGAGCATTCCAGTAAATGCACAGATAGTTACGATGATTGCTTGGCTAACAATTCCTGCATATACAGAGTTATATATATTGCTAATTGTTCCAAGTGCTAAACCTTGAAAAGCTGCATAAGCAATCGCTAGCGCAGGCTTAACGGTTTTGCTAAAGCTGTTCACCATGGCAAGTGCGAATCCACCAAAGACACCGAGCATCATTGCCCCAGCGCCAAGGTTAAGTGTCCATGCAACTGCGCCAACGGAAACTAGTACTGCAAATAAAATTCCTGTACGAGTGACTACATCGTCAATCGTCATGCGACCTGTGCGCAGGGAAGATGCAGCAGGTGCGTTATAAAGATCTTCCATCGCTGCTGGGTCTGAGTTAATTGTGCTCGGATCAAATGCAGCGTATCCACGCTGATTAAACGCCCGTCCAAGAACAGGGTTTGAACTGCGCATATCTTTTCTCTCCTTTTGTAGTGCCACCAGAACCTCTGGTGGTTTGCCGTGCATAACAAGTTTAGGGCCTAGAAGATTCCCGGGCTATGCGAAGGTGGTGCCCCGAGTGGGGGTCGAACCCACACTGGGAGGATTTTAAGTCCTCTGCCTCTGCCATTGGGCTATCGGGGCCACGTGCAAGGGGTAAATCTACCCTGCTTTTCTAAGCGCCCTTTCCAGCTAACGAACGGGCTATTCCATCCAAGATATCTGATTCAGATGCCACGAATTCACTTGCCCCAGTTGCGCTCATGATCTCTGAAAGAACTAATGCACCTGCAGGAATCACATCAACTCTTCCAGGATGCATATAGCCAAGGACTAAACGTTCTTCGCGGTTTTTAGTTAAAAACATGTGTGATGTTTCATAAACTTGCTGGGAACTAATGCGCGATAAATGAATTGCGTAGCGATCATATTCAGATAAATTCAAAGCAGCAGCTGCCACTGTGGTTGCTGTGCCAGCAACTGCGATTAATGTTTTGGCTTTTGTGATTGGAACAATCGCAGCAGCTTTAGCAATCGCTTCTTTTATATCAGCACTAGCTGCTTCTACTTGCGCAGGCGTTGCTGGATCATGTGCAAAGTGGCGCTCAGTCATTCGCACACAACCTATGTTGACTGATTTTGCAGATTCAACAGTTGTTGTACCAAAGACAAACTCAGTTGATCCACCACCAATATCAACGACAAGAAAGGGACCATCACTTGGGTGCAGATCTTGAATCGCTCCAGCAAAAGAAAGTGCCGCTTCTTCATCCCCACTGATTACTTCAAGCTCAATTCCTAAGCGCTCACGAACTCCATCAACAAAGAGATGGCGATTAGTTGCATCGCGTGTGGCACTTGTTGCACAGAATCGAATCTTTTCAACTCCGCGCTTTGCGATCTCTCCAGCGAACTTATCAACGGCGGCCAACGTGCGCTCAATTGCATCTGGATGGAATTGGCCTGTTTCATCAACGCCTTGGCCTAGGCGAACGATCTCCATTGTGCGCAGAACTTCGCGAAAACTATTGCCCTCAATATCGGCAATCAGTAGGCGAATTGAGTTAGTACCGCAATCAATGGCTGCTACTCGCATGGATTGCCTTCCCACCACTTGGGCAGTTTTGCCAGCGCTTCATCGCCTAAAGGGTTCACATCCGGGCCAGCAGAGAGTGAGTGTGCAATAAGTGAATGCAGGCATTTAACGCGATTAGGCATTCCACCAGCAGATACGTCTTCTACTTCAGGCACATCAATGCCAAGCGCGGTGCGTGCTGCAATGTAGTCATCATGGGCTGCGTGATAAGCCCCAGCAAGTTCGGCATCAGTTTCTAACCGCTCATTCATCTCACCCATTAACCCTGTTGTTTCAAGGGTTGAAATCGCTGCAGTTAAACGCGGGCAGGTTGCATAGTAGAAAGTTGGGAACGGTGTGCCATCAGCTAAACGTGGTGGAGTTTCAACCACGGCTGGTTTGCCACATGGGCATCGATAAGCAATTGCATGAACATCACGAGGTGTTCGGCCTAATTGAATTTCGATGCAATCTAAATCTGCTTGTGATGCTTCGCGCAAAGCATTAACCCGCTTCTGTGATGGATGCGATAAGCCTTGAATACCACGGTTGGCCATCAGTGAGCGAGTTAGCAACCTTTGTACCCTCTTCGGTATCTGTGGTTGTTCCTTCTCCCGTAACAATGTATTGACGCTCACCTGGTAATACAAAGTGCAGACGCTCACGCGCTTGTGACTTTATATATTCAGGATCTTGCCACAAGAGAAGTTCTTGGCGTGCAGCCTCTAGCGCTTTGTTATCAGAGGCTAATTGGGAATTAAGCGCACTAATTTGTGCTCTTTGGGTGAAGTAGTTCTTTACCGGAGGTGCAATGGCTAGAGCTAATATAAAAAATATCGCCCATAGCGCCAATGCACGCCCCGAACTGCGTCGACTTCTAAAACTTAGTTTTCGACGCGCCACAAAATCACCTATGCCTTAAAGCGTGGAAAAGCATCTCGGCCGGCATAACGTGCACCGTCTGCAAGCTCTTCTTCAATGCGTAGTAGTTGGTTGTACTTAGCAACGCGCTCAGTACGTGCAGGTGCACCAGTCTTAATCTGTCCACAGTTCAGTGCCACTGCTAAATCAGCAATCGTTGTGTCTTCAGTTTCACCTGAACGATGGCTCATCATTGAGCGGTAGTTAGCACGGTGTGCCATCTCAACTGCATCAATAGTTTCAGTAAGCGTTCCAATCTGGTTGACCTTAACAAGTAGAGCATTGGCTGTTCCGCCTGCGATTCCGCGGGCAAGACGCTCTGGGTTAGTTACAAATAGGTCATCTCCCACGATTTGAATGCGTGAACCCAGGCTTTGAGTCATGTCAGTCCAGCCAGCCCAGTCTTCTTCATTGAGAGGATCTTCAATTGAAACGATTGGGTAGGCATCAACGAGTGAGGTGTAATACGCAATCATCTCTGCAGATGTCTTTGAAGCACCTTCAAATGTGTACTTACCGTTGTCATGGAACTCAGTTGCAGCAACATCCATTGCAAGAGCAATCTCTTTGCCAGCCTTAAATCCTGCGATTTCAATCGCTTCAAGGATGAGATCTAACGCAGCGCGGTTGCTCTCAAGATTTGGAGCAAAGCCACCTTCGTCACCAACAGATGTTGCTAGGCCACGCTTTTTTAGAACTGATTTAAGTGCGTGATAAATCTCAGCACCCCAGCGAAGTGATTCACGGAATGTAGGTGCACCAATTGGCGCAATCATGAACTCTTGAATATCAACGTTTGTATCAGCATGTGCGCCACCATTGAGAATATTCATCATTGGTACTGGAAGCACATGTGCATTTGGTCCACCTAAGTAGCGAAACAGTGAAAGATCAGCAGATTCTGCCGATGCTTTAGCAACTGCTAATGAAGCACCAAGGATTGCATTGGCTCCCATACGTGATTTGTTCTTAGTTCCATCAAGAGCGATCATCGCATCATCAATCAAGCGCTGATCTTGGGCATCAAAGCCAATAATCTCTGGTGCAATTTCATTGTTAACAAATGCGATTGCCTTTTCAACACCTTTACCTAGATAGCGCTTTCCACCATCACGAAGCTCTGCAGCTTCAAATGCACCTGTTGATGCACCACTTGGAACTGCAGCACGTGCTTGTGTTCCATCTTCTAATTGGATTTCGACTTCAACCGTTGGATTTCCACGGGAGTCAAGAATTTCACGTGCTCCGAGAGCTTCGATAATTGCCATTGAGTTTCTCCTTCGTCACTTACACATTTTGTGCCGTAGACCTCAACGCTGAAATCGCACAATCTTTACTGTGCTAATCCTACCGCGCCTCGATAGTGCTTATTTGTTCGCTTAATTTCACAGCTTCTTTGCGCAGCGCCGCCTCAGCATCTATTCCATTGGCATGGGCCCATGCAATAACGGCCAGTAGAGCCTGTCCCACGGCACCCTCATCAGCATCCCCACTTATGTCAGCAAGCGATGGGGCGTGCAGATCAACGTTGTATTTTTCGGCGCGATATAAAAGCTTTTCAATTAAAGGCAGCGCTGGCTGTGCCATTGCGATTCCATCGAGTGCTGAAGTACGCCCCTTCTCTTGCCTTTTTATATCTTCCCAGTTTTGCAAAACATCTTCTGAGCTCTTTACTTCAACTCCAGCAAAGACATGCGGGTGGCGCCTAATTAACTTATCGGCAATGCCTTGGGCAACATCTTCTATTGAAAATGGATCTGTGGGGTGGTCCTCTGCGATACGTGCATGAAAGTAGACCTGCAATAAAACATCACCGAGTTCTTCTCGCATATCAACGCGATTACCACCAGCAACTGCGTCCACAAACTCATAGGACTCTTCCAGTAAATACTTAAGCAGGGACTCATGCGTTTGTTCTGCATCCCACGGGCATCCCCCAGGAGAACGCAATTGGTCCATAACCTCAACTAAGCGCTGAAGCTGTGAACCCTGCGTCATCTTTAAAACTTTACTCTGTTGGAGTTACAGCAGTACCTGCTGCATCTGAGGCAACAACATCTGCAATTGCAGGATCCCACTTGCCATAACGTGGGTTAACTGTCACGCCTAACTCTTTAGCTTTAGCAACGACAAGTTTTGAAATTTGTGCACCCATGTCAGCCTCAGTTACTCCTGCAGCAGTAAGGGCTTGGGTAATCTTGTCTTGGATTAAAATTGCCTCGATATATTGATCAAAATCCTTTTGGGCAATTCCTGCACTAATGAGTGCGTTTGGAAGTGCTTCTTCTCCACCTACTTGATCAATGATGCTTTGGCGGCGTGTATCAATTTCTGCCTTAGATACTGAAAGTTTGATTTCTTTTCCAACTTCACGAAGAAGTGTGGTTAATAAGTGAAAACGAAGTTGACCACGGTTGAGTACTTCACCAGTTTCTAGTTGCATCTGTGAAGTGTCAACACCTTGACGCGCAGCAAGAATTGCATCAATGCTGCCTTGCACTGTGGCTTGTGAAATCTTTGTGCCACCTACAGTTGCTGCAGAACCAACTTGGGAACATCCAGTTAGTAGGAGCGTGGTTGCAACGGCAACAAGGGCCAGAATCTTCTTCACTATGAACTCACTTTCGGTGCTTCGCTTAGTTGGTTGAGTGCCTCAACGACCCAGGCCAGAAGAGAAGTATCCACTATCTCAGGCTCATTCTGGGACGGATTCCACGCGGGGCCTTTGGCTAATGCAACTAAAACGGTGCGAGTAGCCGGTTTATAGAGTGAACCTGGATACAAACGTGACAGACGTAACTGACGTGACTCAGGCAAAGTTAAGGGAGCTAATCGCAGGTATTTTCCTTGAATAACAACTTCCGTTAACTTGGCAATTTTTGCTTGCGCTCGAAGTTGGGCAACTCCCAACAGTGCAACGGCTTCCTCAGGTAATTCTCCAAAACGATCAAGTAGTTCAGCGCGTATTGATTCAACATCATGAGGGTTTTTCACATCAGCTAAGCGACGATAGAGATCAAGTCGCAATCTCTCTCCTGGAACATACTCACTGGAAAGATGGGCGTTAATTGGAATCTCCACTTTGCACTCTGAAATCTTTTCCTCGGTCTCAATAATCCCTTGTTTGTAATCTTGGACAGCCTCGCCCACCATGCGCATATATAAATCAAAACCCACATCTGCGATGTGACCAGATTGTTCCCCGCCCAAGAGATTTCCAGCTCCGCGAATCTCTAAATCTTTAAGTGCTACACGCATGCCAGAACCCAGTTCAGTATTAGCCGCAATTGTTGTTAATCGATCGTGAGCTAACTCTGAGAGTGGTTGGTCGGCTGGATATAAAAAGTAAGCATAAGCACGCTCACGACCGCGGCCCACACGACCACGCAATTGGTGGAGCTGGGATAAACCAAACATATCGGCACGTTCAACAATAAGCGTGTTGGCATTTTGAATATCTAAACCACTTTCAACAATTGTTGTGCACACAAGAACATCAAAGTCACGGTTCCAGAAAGCCAAAATCACATCTTCGAGTGCGCCTTCGCTCATCTGTCCATGTGCCACACGAATACGCGCCTCTGGCACTAACTCTTGCAACCTAGATGCTGCTCTATCAATGCTCTCAACGCGATTGTGTAAATAGAAGATCTGACCATCGCGTAAAAGTTCTCGGTGAATAGCAGCAGTTATTTGAGCCTCTTCTGCTGGACCCACGTAGGTAAGGATGGGATGGCGCTCTTCAGGTGGAGTAGTAATCGTGGACATCTCACGAATGCCAGTCACTGCCATCTCAAGGGTTCGAGGAATAGGCGTTGCAGACATAGCTAATACATCTACCGTGGTGCGCAGCTTCTTGAGCGACTCCTTTTGTTCAACACCAAAGCGCTGTTCTTCATCCACGACGACAAGACCTAGATCTTTAAAGGCAACATCATTTGAAAGGATTCGGTGAGTACCGATGACAACATCAATAACTCCAGCAGCAAGGCCCTCAATAACTTCTTTGCTCTCTTTGGCGCTATTAAAGCGAGACATTCCTGCAACCTTTAATGGAAACCCTGCATAACGCTCAGCAAATGTCTTTATATGTTGTTGAACAAGCAACGTTGTTGGGACAAGGACTGCTACTTGCTTTCCATCCTGCACGGCTTTAAACGCTGCACGGATTGCGATCTCGGTCTTTCCATAACCCACATCACCGCAGATGATGCGATCCATGGGATATGGACGCTCCATATCTGCCTTCACATCATTGATTGTTGATAGCTGATCTGGTGTTTCAATATATGAAAAAGAATCTTCTAGCTCGCGCTGCCATGGTGTGTCAGATGAAAAGGCAAAGCCAGGTGAACTTGTACGGGCTGCATATAAGCGAATGAGTTCGCCAGCGATTTGGCGCACTGCTTTGCGCGCACGTCCCTTAGCTTTTTGCCATTCCCCACTGCCAATGCGGTGCACGGTAGGTGTTTCACCACCAACGTATTTACTCACTTGTTCAAGTGCATCAGTAGGAACAAATACGCGATCCCCAGGTTGACCACGTTTGGCAGGTGCGTATTCAATGATGAGATATTCACGGGTCACACCGGCAACTGTGCGCTCAAGTAGTTCAACATAACGACCAATTCCATGTTGTTCGTGCACGACAAAGTCCCCAGCGCGCAGCTCTAGCGGATCAATAGCCTGCTTGCGCTTAGTTGGCATGCGCTCTGAATCTTTAACACTTCCCTTACTGCCAGTTAAGTCCCGCTCAGTTATAAAGAGGATTTGATGTTCTGCACTTTCAAATCCATGGGCAATGATTGAAGTAGTGAGGTGCACTGTGCCCTTAGTAGGGGTGGCTAGTAACTTCTCATTTATCTGCACGGGCAAATCAGCGGCTCTGAAGATTCCTGCATATCTCTCAAGCATTCCGTGACCATGGGTTGCAAAGACAACAGTGAAATGTGATTCCACCGCGCTTCGTAACTGTTCAATAGTGCGCTCAATATCCCCACGCATAGGATCTATCGCGTTGTAATCCAAGAACTCTGTGTCATCAGCCAGATCACTACCAAATGGAGAAAGTGAACCTGTTGCCACTTTCTGCTCACTCATTTCCTGTGCTAACTCTTCCCATGACATATATGTTCCAGAACCATCATGAATAGGTGCCACAGCCCCATGTGCTGCATTGCTCCAGGAAGCGTTTAGGAACTCTTCATTTGTTGCAAGTAAGTCTGCAGCTCTAGATTTGATTCTCTCTTGATCAATAAAGATAACTTGAGTGTTGGCTGGCATTCTAGAAATAATCGTTTCAGTCTTATCAATGAGCAGTGGGATGAGAGATTCCATGCCTTCAAAACTCATTCCTTCGCTAATCTTTTCTAGCAGCTCTGCTGCTGCCGGTAATGAATCTTTGAGTTCAATCGCACTGTGTCGAATTTGCTTAGTTATAAGAAGTTCTCGGCAAGGATAAATTTCAATAGTGCCCACTACTGGTTTCAAGGTGCGCTGATCAGCAACTTCAAAGTAGCTCATATCTTCAATCTCATCACCAAAGAAATCGATACGGATTGGATAATCATTTAAGGGCAGGAACAAGTCAACGATTCCTCCGCGTACGGCAAACTCGCCACGGCGCTCTACTAAGTCAGTACGGCTATAAGCAAGAGTTGAAAGATGTCGCACGAGTTCATCCAGAGATTGTTCCTTGCCAATTTCTAAGTGGAGAAGTTCGTCTTTGCCAAGAGTTGCAATGATGCGGTGGATAGCACCTCGCACAGGTGTAACAACTATCGGAAATACCAATTGATTTTTTTCTAACTCATAAAGTGTTTGAATTCTCTTTGCAACAGTGTCACTGCGAGGACTTAAGCGCTCATGCGGCAGGGTTTCCCACGCTGGGAACTCCACAACATTTGAATGAAGTTCGTTTAGTTCATTAACAAGATCTTCACTGCTACGGCTAGAGCTTGTGACAACAAGTAATGGGTGATTAACAGCGCGAGCTGCCAGTAGAAATGGATAGAGCGGCAGTGGCGCCACAATATGAGATGCATCTATCTGCGTAGGCAGTGATGAGATTAAGCCGCGCACTGTGCACCTCCCTATAAACGCCGTTAGGCCCCGTTCCCAAAAGGGAGGGGGCTAATGGATTCATTGTAATTTGTTCGCACCACCTACGGCGACCTGAGAGGATTACCCAATGGAAACCAGCGGATTTGGCGGTGCAATAGCGGCAGATGAAGCTGCTTTGCGTAGCGATGTCCGCAAACTCGGAGATTTACTGGGTCAGACACTGGTGCGACAAGAAGGCCCAGAGCTTTTAGATCTTGTTGAAAAGGTTCGTAAATCTGTTGGTGAAGATGAAAGTGTTGAAATGCTTGCATCCCTATCTGTTGAAGATTCAGTGCAGTTGGTGCGCGCATTTAGTACATATTTCAACTTGGCAAACGTGGCAGAACAAGTGCACCGTGCTCGGGTATTAGCTGATGCTCGCGCCGATGGCAGATCATGGTTGGCGCGTGCCGTAGATAAAATTGAAACGGCGCTAAAAGCTCAAACACCTGGACATGAATTAAGCGTTGAAGAGATTTCTACATGGATTAATGAGATGTCAGTACGTCCAGTATTTACTGCCCACCCAACTGAAGCGGCACGTCGTTCAGTGCTAAGTAAAGTGGGACAGGTCGCCGATTTATTGGAAGATTCCCGCAATCCCGCACAATCCGATCGCTTAGCTGAAACTATTGATTTGCTCTGGCAGACAGATGAACTTCGTGTTGGGCAACCTGAACCACTTGATGAAGCAATCAACGCACTTTATTACCTGGATGATTTATTCCGCCAAACTGTTCCTGAAGTTCTCAATGACTTTGCCCGCGAAATGAAGCGGATTGATGTTGTGGTTCCAGTTTCAGCCCGTCCATTGTCTTTTGGAAGCTGGATTGGTGGAGACCGTGACGGCAACCCAAATGTGACGGCGCAAGTAACTACTGATGCGATGGTCCTACAAGTTGCTCACGCAATCCGCGTAACAATCGATGCCATGAATTCACTGCGCCAAGTACTTTCTATCTCTACTCGCATTATTGGCGCCACCCCAGAGCTAACAGCTTCAGTTGAGGCTGATTTAAAACACATCACTGAGTTTGAACCACGTTTCTTACGCCTTAACGCCCAAGAGCCTTATCGTTTGAAGGCCACGGCAATTGTGCACCGCCTTGCATTAACTCGTGATCGCCATGCAAAGGGCACCGCTCATGTTCCGCACCGAGATTATGCAGATACTGATGAATTACTTAAAGATTTAATATTGATGCGCGACTCACTCTTTGCACATAAAGGTGAGTTAATTGCTACAGGATTGCTTGAGCGCACAATCCGCACGGTTGCAGCCTTTGGAATTACCCATGCAACTATGGATATTCGTGAGCACTCTGATGCCCATCATCACCTTTTGACCCAAGTAACTGGGGTTGCAGGCTATGCCGAAAAATCACATAACGAGAAGTTTGAGATCCTTACCGCCCTTTTAGCTGCAGATACGAATTTAGACATAAAAGGCTTGGATGCCAGGGCACAAAAGACCCTAGATACCTTCTTTGCCATCGCAGATCTCATTGATCGCTTTGGCTCACAAGCCATCGAGACCTATATCGTTTCAATGACAAAAGGTGCCGATGACTTAATTGCAGCAGTCGTTATTGCCCAGCAAGCAGGTCTTGTGAATGTGAAGAATAAGAGAGCCCGTATTGGTTTTGCACCATTGCTAGAAACCGTCGCAGAACTTCGTGCTTCGGGTGAAATTCTTGAAAAGCTCTTGAGTAACCCTGCTTATCGCGCACTCGTAGCACTTCGCGGAGATGTTCAAGAAGTGATGCTGGGTTATTCAGATTCAAATAAGGACGCGGGAATTGCAACAAGCCAGTGGGAAATCCACCGTGCACAACGTTCTTTGCGCGACATCGCAATGAAGCATGG
>OFRL01000441.1_pt1 | contig 19675 bp, 16 predicted proteins | sample 1543121 | NCBI WGS metagenome assembly OFRL01 (sample SAMN07774228, study PRJEB24372) | wastewater metagenome | isolation source: Lake Maggiore Cannobio | place: Italy: Cannobio | collected 2016-01
GACGTTGGCTTCGGCAGTGGCCACGGGTGAGTCAGTGACGGTTGCCTACACGGATCCTTCGGGAAGTAATGATGCGAATGCGGTGCAGGACTCTGCAGGTAATGATGCCGCATCGCGTTCTGCAATTTCAGTAACGAACAATGCCGACAGTGTGTCGCCGTCGTTCGTTTCAGCCGCAACAAACTCCGCAGGCGATCAGGTGACGTTGACATTTGGTGAAGCATTGTCATCAACAACCGCTGCTGCCGGTGCATTTTCGGTGGTGGTGAATGGCACTGCGGTTACTCCAAGCTCGGTCACGGTTTCGGGTTCAACGGTGGTGTTGGCGGTTTCGCCGGCTATTCAGCGCGGTGACACGGTGACGTTTGCATACACCGACCCAACGAATGGCAACGACACGAATGCTGTGCAGGACTCAATTGGTAACGATGTTGGCAGTATTTCGGCAACTTCGGTAACCAATAGTTCGACTGTTGACACACGCACACCGACGTTTGTTTCTGCTGCAACGAGTGCTGATGGCACCACGATTACGTTGACGTATTCGGAGGCGTTGTCGGCGACGACTGCTAGTGCTTCTGCGTTTTCTGTTGTGGTGGGTGGTTCGTCGCGCAGTGTTTCGAGTGCGGTGGTGTCGGGTTCGACGGTGGTGTTGACGTTGTCTTCGGCTGTTGGTTCGGGTCAGTCGGTGACGGTTGCGTATACGGATCCTTCGGGAAGTAATGATGCGAATGCGGTGCAGGACTCTGCTGGCAACGATGCCGCAACGCTGGCCGCGACGGCGGTGACAAACAACGTGCCGACGCCAACGACCACCACCGTGCCTGCGTCGGGTGGCGGTGCATCTGGTGGCCCAAGTTCAGGCACGACGACGTCTACGACCACGACGTCTACGACTACGACGACTTCGTCGACTGTGCCTGCTGTTGTGCCGACAACTCTTGGCAATATAACAACGACAACGATCTCTCGTCCACGACGAACAACCACGACGACATCAACGACTGTCGCGCGGCGCCCGAGCTCAGCGACATCGACTTCAACTGCCACAAATTCGTCTTCGATTACTTCGACCACAATCGCTCGTGCGGCAACGACAACTACCGTGTTCAAACCGTTGGTGCCGCTTGCGCCAGTTACGACTGTAACTCGTTCAACTTCGCCGAGCACATCAGTTAGTGCATCATCGAGCACCTCATCGACGATTGCGTTGGCGTCACCGTCGACTTTAGTTTCGCCAGTTACGACAATCACGCAACGCACGGTGACTAATTTGTCGCAAGCGGAAAAAGCTTTAGAAACAGCGAAGCAAGCCGCAACTAGTGACATCGCGTCGGCGCAAATGGCATTGGCTGATTTACGTTTGTCGGTGATTGATCCGAAGTCGGCGTTGGCTGTTGCTGTAAATGATGCGATACGTATCGTCGAGCGACTGAAAACCAACGACGCTTCACCTGAGCAGATCGCCAAGGCGGAAGAAAGAGTCACCGAACTTAAAACCGGCATCGCTGAAGCTAAAAGTATTTCTGTTGAAGGTATTCTCGAGGCTCAGCGGGCTGTAGAAGCGGTGTTGAATAACCCCCAAGCCTCAGCTGCTGAGGTTGCCGATGCTGTTTCGGCGTTCACTGTGGCGCGAACACCCGACCTTGACGATGTTGCGGCAGTGCTGTCGGGTGAAAGTCAGGACGCAACGTTGCCGATTGTGATTCGTGGTGTGGTTGATGATCCGCGTGTCGGCAACGTTGTATTTTTGGACAACAATCAATCGAAGGCAATGGAGATTGTCACGGTGAATAATTTGGCAGTGCGCCTGCAATCGAATCAAGGTTTTAACTTGACGATTGCGAGTCGTGACAGTAACGGTTCACCAATTCAGCTTGGCACCAACGGCGCAATCGTGGTGCGACACGATAATTTTATTTCTGTCTCGGGTGAGGGTTTTGCTGCTAATTCGGTGGCTAAAACTTGGTTATTCTCGTCGCCGCGTGAACTTGGGGTGCTTGAAGTTCGTGCTGATGGTTCGTTTGCTGCAGATCATCCGGTTGGCAATGATGTGAAAGTTGGTTTGCATACTGCACAAATTAACGGTTTGTCGCCAGACGGAGAGGTTAGATCGGTTTCTTTGTCGATCGAAGTGTTGCCCAATGAGGGCCCGGCGCCTTATGACCCACTGAACCAACCGCGCACTGTTTTGACTCTTGTAGCCGAGTTGGTCGCGTTGCTTGGCGTAGTTGGGGCAACAAGCGGTATGGGTGGCGTATCTGGCCGTAAACGTGAAGAAGAAGATGAGCGTGAGTCGGCTGAGGTTGCTGAGGTTTCGGTTGCTTTTGGTTCGGTTGGTGTTGATCGTGTTCGTGATCGTTTGCCGGTGTTGGTGGTTGATGTGGTTGATCGTGTGTCGGTTGGTGCGTCTCGTGGTGTGGTTGGTTTGTCGCCGATGTTGGCGCGTGTGTTTGGTGATGGTGTTTATCTGCGTTCGTTGTTGGGTGTGTTGTGGTTGGTGTTGCCGTTTGTTGGTGCGGGTTTTGGTGTTGGTGCGGCGTCGAGTTCTGGTTTTGATGCGGTGATGCCGTCGTTGTTGTGGTTGTCGGCTCTTGTGGTGTTGGGTGTGTTTGATGCGTTTAGTGGTTTTGTTGGTGCGCTCGTGTTTGGTTTGGCTGTCGGTTTTGGTGGTGGGGTGGTGTCGGGTGATTCGGTTCGTGGTTTGTTGGGTGTGTGGGTGTTTTGTTTCGCTGCACCGTTAATTGCTGGTGCGGTTCGACCGTTCAGACGGGTTCGTGGTGGTAGCGCCCAGATTGTTTGGGATCGTTGCGTTGATTTTGTGTTGATCGTGTTGTTTGGTGCTTGGGTGGCGGGGTCGATGTATTCGGCGTTGCCTGGTTTGACTGGTTTCAACTCGCTGTCGGCTGGCTATGTGAACCATGTGCGGGCAGTTGTGTTGGTGGCGCTCGCTGTTCGTTTCGTGTTAGAAAACTTCGCTGTTGCTGTAACGCCTGTGCGTCTCAAAGCGTTGACCCGCGAACCGCTACCCGAACCGACTTTGCTTCAACAAATCTTTTCGGCGATCGTGCGCACCGGTGTCTACATGTTTGTTGCTGTTGTGTTCATCGGTAACAACTGGGCGTTGTGGCTTGGCGGGGTGCTTTATTTGGTGCCGAAACTTGTGGGGCTTGGCGCCGACAAACTGCCTGACATGCGCACGGTTCACAGATACTTGCCGCGCGGCATTTTCAAAGTTGTGTTGATGCTGTTCGTTGCCAAATGGTGGGGTTCGATAGTCGCCGCACAAGTTGACAACCCCGCCGACATGATCAAATTCGGTTTCGTGTTGTTGGGTATACCTGGTCTTGCACTCGGTGCTGTCGGCTGGTTCGCACGTTCGAGCCGACCATGGCCTTCAACTATCGTCACCAAACTGCTCGGCACAGCGCTGCTAATAATTGGCGTTCTAGTCGTGCTCAATATCTGGGAAATTCTTTAACGCAATATGGATATTTGGATGATCACGTTGGTTTCGCTGTCAATTGCGGTTCTGGCTGGTTTGGCTGCGCAATCGCTTCGACATCGTCGAAATGAGACCGAGCGTCGTCGACGGATTCTTAGCCGCTATCGCGAATAAGAAATCAAATTTTTAAGCGCGCCCAAATTTCTTTGACTCTTCAGCGAACTGCTTGGCGATTTGTGAAGTAATAGACGCATTTGTTCTTGAGATCGACTGCACAAAGTCATAGCTCGTGATGTGGCTTGGCTCAATGCCTTTTCGAGCCCGATCAAAAGCAATGCTCGCCGCACGTTGCGAGGCCAATTCGATGTCGCCCGGAGTGAAACCTTCGGTCGCTTTGACCAAATCTTTGATTTTCACATCTTGCGTGTCGAGCCGAGCCAGAATTTTCGTCCACAGCGCGTGGCGGGCGTCTTCGTCAGCGGGGATGTCGAGGGGCTTCTCGCCGAGGCCAGCGGGCTTGAGGGCGACGTTGTTCTTCTTGTTCGCCATCGTGGGTGCGCCGCGCTTGGCGAAGACAAGTTCCTCGCCGGGCTGCGAGCCGGGCTTGCGGCTGACCTGGCTGAAGAACGCGCCGAAGCTGTAGTAGTCCGCTTGGCTCCACTTCTCATACGGATGGTGGTGGCACTGGGCGCACTGGAGGCGCAAACCGAGGAAGAGCTGCGCGGCGTCTTCGAGCTGGTTCTGCGCGGTCTTCACTTGGCGATACCAAGCGACCGGCGGGTTTTCGGCGATGTCGCCGGACGCGGCGAGGACTTCGCGCGCGAACTGGTCGTAAGGTTTGTTGCTCGCGAGGCTGTCGCGAATCCACGAGTGGAAGGCGAACGTGCCGCGCATATACGGCTCGGTGCGGCCATTGATGGAGGAGCGTTGATTGCGGAGGAGCGCGCCCCAGAAGTTGGCGAAGTAATCTGCGTAGTCGCCGCTGGCGAGCAGGCGGTCAATCAGCACATCGCGCTTGGTGGCAGACTTGTCGGCGAGGAAGGCGCTGGTCTCGTCGGCGTTGGGCAGGCGGCCGGCGAGGTCGAGCGTGAGGCGGCGGATGAAGGTCGCGTCGTCCGCGATTTCGCTGGGCGGCAGGCCGATGCGCTTGAGCTTCTTGAAGACCGATTCATCCACGAAATTTTTCGCAATGGGCAGGTGCTGCACCGGCGCGCCCAGTGGCACGGTGGCGCGGAACACAGCGACCTTGGATTGGTAGCGAATCATGATGCCCACGTCGCCGGGTTGGCTGGCGAACTTCACGAGGCCGGACGGTTCGGCGGTGGCCATGTCCTTGTCGTTCGCCTCAAAGAGCGCGCCGCGTGTCACGTCCTCGATGTGGCCATCGGAGTAGCGCGCGATGACCGTGAGCTGCTGTTCGGCCTGCGGCACCATCGTGCGCTCCTTCGGAAACACTTCGATGCGCATGACGACGGGGTCTTTGGGGTCGCCGTAGGCCATGCGGAGGAGCACGTTGTTGTGCTCGCGGGCGCCGAGCCCGCCGCGCGGCACTCGCTGCACAAGACCGGCGCGGTGCTGTCCGACGGCATCGCGCTCGGCCATGTCGTGCTGCACGAGCCGCGCGTCGTCATCACCAACTACATCGCCGAGGACCTGCCGAAGGAGATCAAGCGGCTCGACACCGCGCTCGCCAATCTGCGCGCCGATCTCGACCGCATGCTGGAGCGCGGCGACGTCGCCGAAGGCGGCGAGCACCGCGAGGTGCTGGAAGCCTACCGCATGTTCGCCAACGACCAGGGCTGGTCGCACAAGCTGCATGAGGCGGTCGCCACCGGCCTCACTGCGGAAGCCGCCGTCGAGCGCGTGCAGTCCGACACCCGCGCGCGCATGCTGCGCTCGACCGATCCGTATCTGCGCGACCGGCTGCACGACCTCGAGGATCTCGGCCATCGGCTGATGCGGCAGCTGGTCGGCCAGGATCATGCACCGTCGCGCGAGCAGCTGCCCGACAACGCCATCCTGATCGCGCGTGCGATGGGACCGGCGGCGCTGCTCGACTACGACCGCAAGCGGCTGCGCGGCCTGGTGCTGGAAGAAGGCACCGCGAACTCCCACGTCTCGATCGTGGCGCGCGCGCTCGGCATTCCCGCGGTCGGCGAGGTGCCGAACGCGCCCGGCATCGCCGATCCCGGCGACGCCATCATCGTCGACGGGATTTCCGGCGAGATCTATGTCCGCCCCTCCGCCGAGATCGAATCGGCCTATGCCGAGCGCGTCCGATTCCGGGCGCGGCGGCAGGCGCAATATTCGGAGCTGCGCGACAAGGCCTGCGTGACCAAGGACGGCCAGCCGATCGAGCTCCTGATCAACGCGGGCCTGACCATCGATCTGCCGCACATCGAGGACACCGGCAGCGCCGGCATCGGCCTGTTCCGCACCGAATTGCAGTTCATGGTGAGCCCGAGCCTGCCGCGCTCGAGCGACCAGCTCGCGCTGTACCGCACCGTGCTCGATGCCGCGGGCAACAAGCCCGTCACCTTCCGCACGCTCGACATCGGCGGCGACAAGGCGCTGCCCTATATGGAGACGGTGGTCGAGGAAAATCCGGCGCTCGGCTGGCGCGCGATCCGGCTCGGCCTCGACCGTCCCGGCCTGTTGCGCGGCCAGATCCGCGCGCTGCTGCGCGCCGGCGGCGGCCGCGCGCTGAAGATCATGTTTCCGATGATCTCCGACATCGCCGAATTCGACCAGGCCAAGGCGATCGTCGAGCGCGAGCTGACCTATCTGCGCCAGCACGGCCATTCGCTGCCCGAGCGGATCGATATCGGCACCATGGTCGAGGTGCCGGCGCTGCTCTACCAGCTCGACGAGCTCTTGAAGAAGGTCGACTTCGTGTCGGTCGGCTCCAACGATTTGTTCCAGTTCCTGTTCGCGGTCGACCGCGGCAATGCCAAGGTCTCCGAGCGCTTCGACATCCTGTCGGCGCCGATCCTGCGCGCGCTGCGCGACATCGTGCGCAAGGCCAGGGCGGCGAAGAAGGCCGCCTCGCTGTGCGGCGAGATGGCCTCGAAACCGATCGGCGCGCTGGCGCTGATCGCGCTCGGCTATCGCTCGCTGTCGCTGTCGGCGACCGCGCACGGCCCGGTCAAGGCGATGATCCTCGACCTCGACGCCAGGAAGGCGGAGGCGATGATCAATCCCCTGCTGGACGCACCGGTCGGCAGCGTCTCGATCCGCGAGGCGCTGACGAAGTTTGCGGAAACCGAGGGGCTGGCCTTGTAGCGACGCTGCCGTCGCCGCTATCGCCCCTTTTGCGCCCTTCGCGCTTTCAGCAAATTCGAGATACCGCCATGCTACCCGAAGCCAAACTCGACGTCCTGCTCGCCCATCACGCCTCGCTCGAGGCCGAGCTGCTCGGCGAGGTGAAGTCCGATCGCTACGTTGCGATCACCCGCGAGCTCGCCGAGCTCAATCCGCTGATCGATGCGGTGAAGCTCTATCGCGCTGCTCGCACTGAACTCGCCGATACCGAGGCGATGCTGGCGGACGCAGGCACCGATCCCGAGATGCGCAGCTTGGCGGAAGCCGAGCTGGAGACGCTGCAGGCGCGGATCGGCGATCTCGAGCAGCAGATCCGGATCGCGCTGCTGCCCAAGGACGCGATGGACGACCGCAACGTGATGCTGGAAATCCGCGCCGGCACCGGCGGCGACGAGGCCTCGCTGTTCGCCGGCGACCTGTTCCGGATGTATGAGCGCTTCGCTGCCTTGCAGGGCTGGAAGGTCGAGGTGATCTCGGCGAGCGAGGGCACCGTCGGCGGCTACAAGGAAATCATCGCCGAGGTGCAGGGCCGCGGCGCGTTCGCCAAGCTGAAATTCGAATCCGGCGTGCACCGGGTGCAGCGCGTTCCCGACACCGAGACGCAGGGCCGCATCCACACCTCGGCCGCGACCGTCGCGGTGCTGCCCGAGGTCGAGGACGTCGATGTCGACATCAAGGACACCGACTTGAGGATCGAGACCATGCGCGCCGGCGGCGCCGGCGGTCAGCACGTCAACAAGACCGAATCGGCGATCCGCATCACCCATCTGCCGACCGGCATCGTGGTGATGATGCAGGACAGCCGCTCGCAGCACAAAAACCGCGCCTCGGCGATGAACATCCTGCGCTCGCGGATCTATGACGCCGAGCGCCAGCGCGTCGAGGCCGCGCGCTCCGCCGACCGCAAGGAGAAGGTCGGCTCCGGCGACCGCTCCGAGCGCATCCGCACCTATAATTTCCCGCAAGGCAGGGTCACCGACCACCGCATCAATTTGACGCTCTACAAGCTGCCGCAGGTGATCGCGGGCGAAGCGCTCGGCGAACTGATCGACGCGCTGACCACCGAGCACCAGGCCGCGCAGCTCGCGGCACAGGGCGCGGCGGCGTGAGATTGGCAGCCCGGATGGAGCGAAGCGAAATCCGGGCTATGAGATGGCGGTGATGTCCGTGAACCAGTTCACTGGCCAGACGATCGACGCGGCCCGGCGCGCGCTTGCAACGCGATTGGCAGCCGCTGCCAACGACTCCGCCGAGCTCGATGCACGGCTGCTGGTCGGTGCCGCGCTCGGCCTCGATTTGACCGGCATGATCACCGCGGCGCATCGCGCGCTGACGGCCGACGAATCAACGCGCCTCGAAGCCCTCGCGCAGCGCCGCCTCGCCGGCGAGCCGGTCGCGCGCATTCTCGGCATCAAGGAATTTTGGGGACTGCCGCTGCATCTCTCGGCCGCGACGCTGGTGCCGCGTCCCGACACCGAAACCGTGGTCGAGCGTGCGCTTGAACTGCTGCGCGCCGACGGCGCGGCCGACCGCGCGCTGCGGATCGCCGATCTCGGCACCGGTTCCGGTGCGATCCTGCTGGCGCTGCTCTCGGAACTGCCCAACGCGCATGGCTTCGCCACTGACATTTCGGCAGAGGCGCTGCAGACCGCGCGCCGGAACGCCGCCGAGCTCGGGCTCGCGGATCGCACGACGTGGGTCCAGTGCGACTACGCCAGCGCGCTGACCGGCGCGTTCGACCTGATCGCATCCAATCCGCCTTACATCCCCTCGGCCGATATCGCCGGTCTCGATATCGAGGTGCGCGCGCACGATCCCCGCGCGGCGCTCGACGGCGGCGCCGATGGGCTCGACGCCTACCGCTCCCTGATTTCGCAATCTGCGGGTCTTTTGGCCTCGGGTGGATTTCTGGTTGTTGAAACTGGGCAGGGCCAAAGCGACGACATTGAAGCCCTGATGACGGCTTCCGGCTTATCCCCAACGGGGCCGCCGAGGGCCGATCTGGGGGGCATTCCGAGGGCCGTTTCCGCCCGCCGGCCGCCCCGATAAAGTCCTATTGGAACGCAAAAAAACCTCTTGGAATATCCCCGGGGAACGACTACGTTCCGGGCACAACATCGGTGCTGGCCCCGTAAACCGTTACGGGTGATGACCAGGGTTCAGCAGAGCCCGCCGATCGAAAGGTTCCAGGAACGCAGGTCTCACAGAGCGCAATTAGCCAAAGCTGTGCTGCTCTCGACCGCCAAGCGAACGAAAGCCTGTTATTGCGCTTGAAGACTTACGCACGAGAACTGGGCCTGTCTCGACGGGCGGAATGATTTGGTCGCTGGCGGCTTTTGCCGGCGGTTGGGGAACGCGTATTTGCTGAACGCGATGGTCAGCGACATCGAAGCCACTTCGAACGGTGCTGCGATTCCGTGCGCCTCGGCGCGCGCCGAATCGGACTTTGCAAATCGGACTTTGCAAATCGGACTTCTGAGCAATCGGACTTTCTGGAATCGGACTGTGGACGGCAATAACTTCAGGGCTGGAATAAAAGGCGACAGATGAGAAACGGTCAGAACAACAAGCGGATGCGCAACCGGAATAACAACAATAATAACAACAACAATAACCGGCGCGGCCAGAATCCCCTGACACGGGTGTACGAATCGAACGGGCCCGACATCAAGATCCGCGGCACGGCCTCCCACGTTGCCGAGAAATACGTCCAGCTCGCGCGCGATGCACGCTCCTCCGGCGATCCGGTGGCGGCTGAAAACTACTATCAGCACGCCGAGCACTACTACCGGATCATCGCGGCCGCGCAGGAGCAGTTCCGGCAGAATCAGCAGCAGCCGCGCCCCGACGCCGAGCCGGTCGCGACCGAAGACGGCGACGACGACAGCGACGGCTATTCGAGCTTCGGCCAGGAGCCGGGCTTCGTGCCGCAGCAGCAGCCCTTCATGCGCGACAACGGCCAGCAGCCCTTCCAGCGCGAGCAGCAGCAGCAGCCGCGCGAGCACCGCGAGCGTGACCAGCAGCCGCCGCGTGAGCATCGCGAACGCGAGCATCGTCCGCAGCCGCAATATCAGCCGCAACCGCAGAACCAGCCGCAGCCCGCGATGGCCGATGCCGGCGGCGTCGATCGCCTGCCCTCGTTCATCACCGGTGGCGCGCAGCCGCAGGTCAACGGTGGCGCCTATGAAGCCAGCAATGGCGGTGGTGCCGAACGCGGCGAGCGCAGCGAGCGCTTCCCGCGCCGCCGCCGCCGTCCGCACGGTCCGCGTCCCGACATGGCAGCGCAGCCCGCGCCGAGCGGCGACGACTTCAATCCGGGCAACGAGTAAAGCACATATGCAGCCACCCTCCCTTCCAGGGGAGGGTGGCTGATTCACGTCATTCCGAGTGGCTGGATTTGCGCGTCGCCGTCGAGGACGGCACCAACACCGGCCGCAACGACGGGATCAGCTGCGGCCGCTCGCGGCGCGCCGGGATCGCGCGATAGACCTGCTTGCTCGCTTCCACGATATGCACGCCGGCGAAGGGCATCGACAGCGCCGCGCCGACCCGCTCCCACGCCATCGCCGAGCGCAGGAACCAGCTGCCTTGCACCGGCGGCATGAACAGCGCCTCGCCCCATGACGCCGGCGTGAACCAGGTCTGCCGTAACAGCTGGGTGATCTGGGCCCGCGAATAGGGCCGGCCATGGCCGAACGGCGTCGCATCGGTGCGCGTCCAGACGCCGCGCCGGTTCGGGATGATCGCGATCAGCCGCCCCGACGGCGACAGCACCCGCCACACCTCGCGCAGCAGCCGCTCCGGATCGTCGGACATCTCCAGCGCATGCACCAAGAGCACGCGGTCGACCGCGGCATCCGGTAACGGCATCGAGAATTCGTCGATCAGGGTCGCCAACGCGGGGCGGCCGGTCGGCCATTTCAGCACGCCCTGGGCGGCCGGCATGAAGGCAATACAGCGCTCGCAGCTATCACGGAACAGGCCGAGATAGGGCGTCGGATAGCCGAGCCCGAGCACGCGCTGGCCTTCCGCGTTCGGCCACCGCGCACGGATGCCGCGGTTGATCAGCTGCCGCGCCACGATGCCGAGGCGCTGCGAATAGAAATCGCGGAGGTCGATGACGTCCATGATCTCAGCCTACCATGCCCCCTGCCGCCGGGGTGCGCGGAAAATTGCGTTGCCGCCGGAGCGTTAACGCCATATTTCACACCTATATTGGACGCGTTAAGAGCACGATCCGAAAAAGTGGGCATCGGCTTTTCGAGAAGATCATGCTCTGAAGCGTCCGTCCCGTTTGTTCGTGGAGATATCATGACCGCCGAAATTCGTACCTTCAGCTGCCTCACCGACAATTTCGGGTACCTGATCCACGATCCCGTAACCAAGGCGACGGCGTCGATCGACGCGCCGGAAGCCGGCCCGATCATCAAGGCGCTGGAGCGCGAAGGCTGGACGCTGACCGACATCCTGATCACCCATCACCATGGCGACCATGTCGGCGGCGTCGCCGAGCTGAAGCAGAAATACGGCTGCCGCGTCGTCGCCCCGCACGACCAGTCGGCGAAGATCGCCAATGTCGACCTGCGCGCCGCCAATGCCGACGTCATCAAGATCGGCAGTCTCCTGGCCCGCGTGGTCGAAACCCCCGGCCATACGCTCGACCATATCTCCTACGTGTTCGACGGCGAGAAGGCCGTGTTCGCCGCCGACACGCTGTTCTCGATCGGCTGCGGCCGGGTGTTCGAAGGCACCTATCCGATGATGTGGGATTCGCTGCTGAAGCTGCGTTCGCTGCCGGATGATTTCCGCCTGTATTGCGGCCATGAATACACCGCCTCGAACGTGAAGTTCGCGCTCACCATCGAGGCCGACAATCCGCATCTGCAAGCGCGCGCCGAGGAAGTGACGCGGCTGCGCGCCGAGAACAAGCCGACGATTCCCGTGCTGCTCGGCGACGAGAAGAAGGCCAACGTGTTCCTGCGCGCCGACGAGCCTGCGGTTGCGGCCAAGCTGCACATGAAGGGCGCCGACCCGGCGCTGGTGTTCGGCGAGCTCCGCGAGCGCAAGAACAAGTCCTGATGTCACAGCCCTCCGCGGCCGACATCATCGCGCAGCTCGCGCTGAAGCCGCATCCCGAAGGCGGGCATTATCGCGAGACGTTTCGCGACGAGCGCTGCGATGCCGCCGGGCGCGCGCATTCGACCGCGATCTATTTCCTGCTGGCGCGCGGCGAGCGCTCGCATTGGCACCGCATCGACGCCGTCGAGATGTGGCACCATTATGCCGGCGCGCCGTTGACCTTGCGGATTGCGCAGGACGGCGGCCCGCAGCAATCGATCACGCTCGGCGGTGATGTCGCGCGCGGCGAACAGCCGCAGGCGCTCGTACCGGCGGGCGCCTGGCAGGCGGCGGAAAGCAGCGGCGACTGGACGCTGGTCGGCTGCACGGTCGCGCCGGGATTCGAGTTTTCGAAGTTCGAGCTGGCGCCGAAGGGTTGGGAGCCAGCTTAGTAGGATTCTCTCTTGTAGGAGCTGCACTCGTAGGATGGGTAGAGCGCAGCGAAACCCATCGACTTCTCTCCTCGCGGCGAGATGATGGGTTTCGCTGCGCTCTACCCATCCTACATTCATTTCCGCAACACCATGTCCTTCGCCGCGATCAACCCACCGCCGGCGATCAGAACGGCGGCGATGGCGATGTTGGCGCTGGGCTCGGCGAAACCCGCCAGGATGAGGAACGCGGTCGAGAGCAGCGGCGTGGCGTAGGACGCTGCTCCCAGCACGCGGATGTCGCCGCGCTTCATGCCGATGTCCCAGGCAAAGAACGCCGCGCCCACCGGACCGATGCCGAGTGCGACCACTGCCAACCATTGCAGCGGCGTTGCGGGCCACACCGTGGTCTCCACCATCATGTGCACCAGCGCGGCCAGCACTGCGGTGGCAAGGCAAAAGCCCGCCACGGCATCTGTCGGCACCGCCTTGAGCCGGCGCGACATCACCGAATAGGTCGCCCACACGAATGCCGCGACGAAGGCCGCCGCGAAGCCTGGAATCTGTTCCCTGGTGAAATTGCAGGTGTTGCCGGCAAACAGCAGCACGGTGCCGGCAAGGCCAAGCAGTGCGCCGACGATGTGATGGATCGCCAGCCGTTCGCCCGGCAATAGCGAGGAGAACAGCACGATCAACAGCGGCCAGAGATAGTTGAGCAGGCCGGCCTCGGCCGGCGGCGCGAAGCGCAGCGCCAGGAAATACAGCGCGTGATAGCCGAACAGCCCGCCGACGCCGACGACCCAGGCGAGCAGCGGCTGCTTCAAGGCGCCGAACGCGGCAGGGCGCAACAGGAAGCTTGCGAACGCGACCGCAGCGCCGATCGCAAACGTCATGGCAGCAAGCTGGAACGCCGTGATCGCGCCGGTCGCGACCGTCATGACCGACAGCAGCGACCACATCAGGATGGCGGTCAGTCCGACAAGGGTGGCAGTCCGGGTGGTCATTTCAATTCAATCCGTCATGGCCGGGCCGGCCACGTCTTTGCTTCACGCCTCGCGGTTGTAACGACGAAAATGCCCGGCACAAGGCCGGGCATGACGCATTGATCGAGGTCGCGTGCGGCGCTGCGCCGCTTACGCGTGATACTGGCCGCCGTTGATGGTCAGCGTCGAGCCGGTGATGAAGCCGGCATCGTCGGCCGCCAGGAAGACCACCGCGCGCGCGATCTCCTCAGGCTCGCCGAGGCGATTGACCGGGATCTGCGGAATCACGTTCTTCTCCAGCACATCCTTCGGCACCGCCTGCACCATCTCGGTGTTGATGTAGCCGGGCGCGATCACATTGACGGTGATGCCGCCCTTGGCGTTCTCGATCGCCAGCGCCTTGGTGAAGCCGATGTCGCCGGCCTTCGCCGCTGAATAATTGACCTGGCCGAACTGGCCCTTCTGGCCGTTAATCGAGGAGATCGAGATGATGCGGCCGAACTTGCGGGCGCGCATGCCCTCGATCACCTGGCGCGTCATGTTGAACAGCGAGCCGAGGTTGGTGTTGATCACGGCATTCCACTGCTCGAGCGTCATCTTGTGGAATGCGGTGTCGCGGGTGATGCCGGCATTGTTCACCAGCACGTCGATGGGGCCGAGTTCGGTCTCGACCTTCTTCACACCGGCCGCGCAGGCGTCGAACGATGCGACGTCCCACTTGTAGACGGGAATCCCGTTCTCCGCCTTGAACTTCTCCGCCGCGGCGTCATTGCCGGCGTAGCTCGCCGCCACGTTGTAGCCGGCCGCTTTCAGCGCCTTGCTGATAGCAGCTCCGATGCCCCGCGTTCCGCCCGTCACCAATGCAACACGTGCCATGTCCGTCTCCTCCTTGGCCGTCTTTTATAACCGGATAACTCCGGTCTACGCACTCACAACGAAGCGCGATGAGATCGTCGCGCTTCCGCTCCCTTTTTGAGCATGATCCGTTCGGAAAACCGCTTCACACTTTTCCGGATCATGCTCGCGCAAAACAAAAATGCCCGGCGCAAAGCCGGGCATCTTTTCTATCAGTTCGCGCCGTGGTTGACAGATGATCTTTTCATCACCTAGCCGGCCTCGCTGCCTTTTGTTCAGTCGCGTGCAACGCACATGGCGATGCCCATGCCGCCGCCGATGCACAGCGTCGCGAGGCCCTTCTTGGCATCGCGCTTCTGCATCTCGTGCAGCAGCGTGACCAGCACGCGCGCACCCGACGCGCCGACCGGATGGCCGATCGCGATCGCGCCGCCATTGACGTTGACCTTGGCCGGATCCCAGCCGAGGTCCTTGTTGACGGCGCAGGCCTGCGCGGCGAACGCCTCATTGGCCTCGATCAAATCGAGGTCGGCGATGTTCCAGCCGGCCTTCTTCAGCGCCGCGCGCGAAGCGGGGATCGGACCGGTGCCCATGATCTTGGGATCGACGCCGGCCTGGCCCCAGGAGACGATGCGGGCGAGCACCTTCTTGCCCTGCTTGGCGGCTTCCTTGGCGGTCATCAGCACGACGGCGGCGGCGCCGTCATTGATGCCGGAGGCGTTGCCGGCGGTTACGGTGCCGTCCTTCTCGAAGGCGGCGCGGAGCTTGGCCATCGCGTCGAGCGTCGCGCCGTGGCGCGGATACTCGTCGGCATCGACCACGATGTCGCCCTTGCGGCTCTTGATCGTGACCGGGACGATCTCGTCCTTGAACTTGCCGGCCTTCTGCGCCGCCTCGGCCTTGTTCTGCGAACCGACTGCGAACTCGTCCTGCTGCGCGCGGGTGATCTGGTACTGCTTGGCGACGTTCTCGGCGGTGTTGCCCATGTGGTAGCCGTTGAAGGCATCCCACAGGCCGTCCTTGATCATGGTGTCGATCAGCTCGAGGCCGCCCATCTTGACGCCGCCGCGCAGATACTGCGCGTGCGGGGCCATGCTCATCGACTCCTGGCCGCCCGCGACGACGATCGAGGAATCGCCGTTGAGCAGCGCCTGGTAGCCGAGCGCGACCGTGCGCAGGCCGGAGCCGCAGAGCTGGTTGACGCCCCAGGCCGGGCTTTCCACGGGAATGCCGGCCGCGATGGAGGCCTGGCGGGCCGGGTTCTGGCCCTGCGCCGCGGTGAGGATCTGGCCCATGATGACTTCGGAGACCTGGCCGCCCTCGACGCCGGCACGCTCCAGCGCCGCCTTGATGGCAATCGCGCCGAGATCGTGAGCCGGTGTGGTCGCGAATGCGCCGTTGAAGCTGCCGACCGGGGTGCGGGCGGCGCTGACGATGACGACATCGTCTGACATGGACATCTCCTATGGGTTGTAGCTGGGTTTCTCGACGGCGGGCGGCCGGTTTGGCTGGCCTGTCTCTTAACGGCTATCCTGTAAAGCTCATTGAGGCATGTCAATCAAACTGTGGCGCAAATCGCGCCGCGACGCACTCAAAATGACGCCCTTGGCACATTCCTGAGCAAATCCTATGCTTTGGAATTAACCGCACAGCACAAAACGGTAGCCGAACCGCTTTGAAAATGCTTACCTTTGCTGCGATGCGTTGCATTTAGCCCTGCGGCGATGCCGTCGGGTTCCAGGTTCTTCGGTGTTGAAGTGAGAGCCCATGGCAAAATCTGAACAACCGACCACGATCAAGAAATACGCGAACCGGCGGCTCTATAATACCGGTACGAGCACCTATGTGACGCTCGAGGATCTCGCGGCGATGGTGAAGGAAGGCGAGGATTTCCTCGTCTATGACGCGAAGACCGGCGACGACATCACCCGCTCCGTGCTCGCGCAAATCATCTTCGAACAGGAGAACAAGGCCGGGCAGAACCTGCTGCCGACCACGTTCCTGCGACAGCTGATCCGGTTCTACGGCGACAGCATGCAGATGGTGGTGCCGAAATATCTCGAACAGTCGATCGAGACGCTGACCAAGGAACAGGAGAAATTCCGCAAGCAGATCGCGGGCGCCCTGAGCGGCACGCCGTTCGCTCCCCTGGAAGAACAGGTCCGCCGTAACATGGAGCTGTTCCAGCAGACCTTCTCGATGTTCAAGCCGTTCGTGCCGCAGCGCGGCGGCACTGAAGCCGAGAAGGTGCCGGAGCCCGCGCCCGACGACGGCAACATCGACGACCTGCGCCGCCAGATGAAGGACATGCAGGAACGTCTCGAGCGCATGTCGCAGCCGGCGAAGAAGGACGAGTAGCTTTTCGTTCTCCAGCGCGGACCTCACCGCATCGTCGCCCCGGCGAAAGCCGGGGCCCATAACCACAGATCCATTGTTGTTGCCCGAGGCGTCTCCCGGATCGCCTCATTGAGAAGCCGCGGCGTATGGGTCCCGGCCTTCGCCGGGACGACACCGTTTGTTGGGCAATCCGAGTCAGCCCGCGGCGGGCACAACCTTTTCCGCCGGCACGTTCCACGGCCGGTCCGGCGAGGCGAGGCCGATCAGGCGGCCCTGAATGAAGTCGCAGCCCCATTCGCGCAGCATCACGGCGGCTTCCTCGTCCTGCACCCATTCGGCGACCGTCTTGATCTCAAGCCGGCGCGCAAGATCGATCAGCGTCTGCACGAAGGCGCGATCGTCGGCCGAGCGCACGATGTTCTGCACGAAGGCGCCGTCGATCTTGACGATGTCGACGCCGAGCTTGCGCAGGTTGCGGAACGAGGTGTAGCCGGCGCCGAAATCGTCGATCGCGATCCGGCTGCCGAAATTCTTCAGCCGCGTGACGAAGCCGCGGACGTCGTCGATGTCCTGGATCGCGACGGTCTCGGTGATCTCCACGATCAGCCGCTCGCCGACGCCGGGATGCGCGCGCATCAAGGATTCGATTGGAAGATCGGCGCCGTCTCGGATACGGGCCGACCGCTCGTGATGCGCAATCGATCGCTGTTCATATCAGGTAAATGGCGCGACGTATCGACGACCGCGAATAGCCTGATTGCGCCACTCACACCGGCATTCCGCCCCGTTTGCGGCGTGATCTTCTGTGACCGGGTGATGAGGGATCTCGGCGTTGTCGAGCGCATCCTGCCGACCGATGCAGATATCCGCCACGAATGGTTCGACCTTGGAGATTTTTCCGGACTGATTGCTGGGCAATCTCCCAGTGGCCGCTTCATCCATGGCCAGAGCCAGGCCATTGTCGACGTCGCAACCGGCCGCACGCTTCTGCGCACCGAGCGCACTGGCGACTTCTCGGTTGACGGCAGTCGTCTGATCGACGGATTTACCCTGCGGGATATCTCGACCGGCAAGGCCCTCTGGACGCTGCACGAAACGCCGCACGGCGGATTCGTCATGATACTCGCCGATGGCCGGGTTCGGCTGTCGCCCGGCGCCGAAAGATACATCAAGCTGGTGCGTGGCTTCGAGGTGAAGCCATTTGATGATGCCGCGCGGAAGCAATTCGAACTGCCGCACGGTCTCGCGCCGTGGCTTGCGACATTTGGCCCGCGGGCGCGGCGCTGAAGCACCTCCCCGCGCCCCGACAGGGCTTGCGGACGCGCAAGCCCTGATTGCCGCACGGCAATCGCATCACCTGCGACGCACCTCGCGGGGTCCGCTACAGAGATTGCCTCCGACAGAAGGCAATCCCGATGACCATCCAGCTCTACGGCTTCTGGCGCTCGAACGCGGCATTCCGCGTCCGCGTCGCGCTTGCGCTCAAGAACCTCGATTTCGAGGAAATCGACATCGACATCCTCTCCGGACGCCAGTTCGATCCGGGCTACGCCGAAGTCAACGCGGAGCATGTCGTCCCCACCCTCGTTCATGACGGCCGCGCCATCTTCCAGTCGCTGGCGATCATCGAATATCTCGACGAGATCCATCCCGAGCCGCGGTTGCTACCGGCCGACCCAAGCGAACGGGCCTATGCACGATCGCTGGCAATGATCCTCGCCGCCGATGCGCATCCCCTGACCGTCCCGCGCGTCCGCAAGCATCTCGCGCAGGCGTTCGGCGCCGATGCCGCCGCCATCGAGACATGGTGCAGGCATTGGACCGCCGAGGGACTTTCGACCTACGAGCGATTGCTGACGCGGCGTCCGGCGGCTTCCTTCGCGCTGGGACCGGCCCCCACGATCGCCGACATCAGCATCGCGGGCCAGGTGGCCCTCGCCGACGTCTATCGCATGGAGCTCGCGGCATTTCCGGAGGTGGCGGCGCTGGCGAAGCGATGCTTCGCCTTGCCGGCATTCGCCGAAGCGCATCCGTTTCAGCAACGGGGCTACAATCCCGCCGGCTAGATCAGAGCGCGATTGCGCGAACGTCCTTCGAGCAATTGCCGACGCGCCGTCAGCCCCTGCCCCACGATATCGAAGAAGGCGCGGACGCGGGCGGTGTTGCGCAGATCGCGGTGGGTGATCAGCCAGAGTTCACGCGTGAGCGCGGCCTCCGGGACGGAGACGGTTTCGATGTCGGATTCCTGATCGCCAAGATAGCAGGGCAGCAACGCCATGCCGATGCCGGCCTTCACCGCCATCATCTGGTTGATCAGGCTGCTGGAGCGATACACGATCTGATCATTCGGCACGGTTGCGGTGAGCCAGCTCGCCGCGGCCGCGGCCGCCGAACTATCCCAGCCGATGAAGCTGTGGCCCTCGAACGGGGCGCCGCCGGGCCGGCCGCGGTCGGCCAGATAGCGCGGGCTCGCGTAAAGCGCCCACGCCGTCTCCGCGATCTGCCGTCCGAACAAGTCGCCCTCAGACGGGCGCGTCGCCCGGATCGCGATATCGGCCTCGCGTCGCAGCAGGTCGAGCTGGCGGTTGTCGACGAGCAGCTCGAGCGTGATCCCCGCGTGCCTCGACCTGAACTCCGCGAGCAGATCGTTGAGGATGCGGTAGGCCAGCGATTCCGAGCAGGTGATCCGCAAATTGCCGGACAGCCGAGCGTCCCGGCCGGTGACGTCGCGGTCGACCGCCAGCACCTCCCTCTCCATGCGTTCGGCGGCGAGCAGCATCCGGTCTCCGGCGTCCGTCGGCGTATAGACGCCGCCGTTTCGCTCGAAGAGCTGGACCTCAAACCTCGCCTCGAGCGCGTTGAGCCAGCGAAAGATCGTGGAGTGGTCGTTACCCAGCTCCTGCGCAGCTCCCCTGAGCGAGCCGGCCCGGCTGATGGCAAGGATCAGCCGAAAGTCGTTCCAGTCCATGCCGCGATGCTCTCCGGAAAAAGCGCAGCCGCACGATTCGGGCGCACGCTTGCGCTGCCGGATATGAGGTGCGGGGGCCGGGGTCAACGCAATGACCCGCGTGGCAGGTATAACGACGTCAGCCCGCGGCGGGCACGACCTTTTCCGCCGGCACGTTCCACGGCCGCTCCGGCGAGGCGAGGCCGATCAGGCGGCCCTGGATGAAGTCGCAGCCCCATTCGCGCAGCATCACGGCGGCTTCCTCGTCCTGCACCCATTCGGCGACCGTCTTGATCTC
>OFRL01000443.1_pt1 | contig 19513 bp, 10 predicted proteins | sample 1543121 | NCBI WGS metagenome assembly OFRL01 (sample SAMN07774228, study PRJEB24372) | wastewater metagenome | isolation source: Lake Maggiore Cannobio | place: Italy: Cannobio | collected 2016-01
TCTTACTTCACAAACTTTAAATGTAAGTGGTATAAGCACTTTAGGTGTTACTAGTACAACTAATCTTACTTCACAAAGCCTTGTTGTAAGTGGTATTAGTACATTTTATGGAGATATACTTCCTGGTAGTAATGGTTTTTATGATATTGGAAATGTTTTATACAAATTTAATGAGATATATGCGGATACCTTTATAGGTCAGATTGTCGGTAATGCAGAGACTGCTACTGTTGCTACAAATGTAAATGGCGGAACTGGAAATTTAACAGCATTAAATGTAAGTGGTATAAGCACTTTAGGTGTTACCTCAGCAACTAATCTTACTTCACAAAGCCTTATTGTGAGTGGTAGTGGAACTATAACAAATCTAACTGGAACCGCAGTTACTTATACGAATGGAACTATAACAAACCTAACTGGTACTGCTGGAACTATAACAACTCTTAATAGTACTAATGGAACTATAACCAACTTAACTGGTACTGGTGTTACTTATACGAATGGAACTTTTACAAACTTAACTGGTACTAACTTAAATATTACTGGGATTTCGACATTTCAAGGTAATGTAACTTTGGGTGATGCTAATACTGATAAAGTTTCTTTTGGTGCAACTGTTGATAGTAATATTATTCCAAGTGGAAGTAGGAATTTGGGTAGTGTTGCAAATCCCTGGTCTAATGTTTATGCTACTACTATTACTGGTACTATTGCTGGTAATGCAGATACTGCAACTAAACTAACTACAGCAAGAACTATAGCAATTACAGGTGATTTAGCATATACAAGTCCAGCATTTGATGGTACAGGAAACGTAACTGGAATTGGTACTTTAGCAAATACTGGTGTTACGTCTAGTACTTATGGTTCTAGTACACTGGTTCCAGTATTTGCTGTAGATGCTAAAGGTAGAATTACTTCGGTTACTAATACTGGAGTTAACTTTACTACTGCTACTGTTGCTCAAGCAAATGGTTTAACTACAGCAAGAACTATAGCAATTACAGGTGATTTAGCATATACAAGTCAAGCATTTAATGGTACAGGAAACGTAACTGGAGTAGGTATTTTATCAACTACTGCAGTTACTGCAGGTTCTTATGGTTCTGGTTCTCAAGTTGCTACTTTTACTGTAGATACTAAAGGAAGATTAACAGCAGCATCTAATACAAGCATTACAGGTATTAATGCTTCTTCTGTTGCTGCTGCTGGTCTTGATACTCAAGTTCAGTTTAACGATGGTGGGACATTTGCAGGAGATGCTGATTTTACTTTTGCTAAAACAACAAATACTGTTACTACAAGATTTTTAGCATTAAATGGTAATGGTTCAACGACTTCTGCTCAATTAACATTTAATGGTGGAACAAATAATTGGATTACTTTTGGTACAACTGGTGTTGCTGCTCCTGCATTTACAACAAGAAGTGTTGGAACTAAAATTGTTTTATATGATGGTATTGGTGCAAGTTCTGCAGATTATGGTTTTGGTATTGAAAGTAGCACTTTATGGTCTAGTGTTCCTACTACTTCTCAACAATTCAAATGGTATGCAGGAACTACAAATATCGCATCACTCTTTGGAACTGGAGAACTTGTAGTAGGAACCACAACAAAAACAGGAACAGCATCACAACCACTTCAAGTAACTGGTGGTGCTTATGTAAGTGGAAATATTGGTATTGGAACCACAACACCAACATCAAAACTTCACGTTATTGGTGATGTAAGAGTTACTGGTGTAGTGACTGCTACTACATTTGTTGGAGCACTTACTGGAACAGCATCATCAACAACTAATATACCAAATCTAACTGGTGCTATCACATCAGTTAATACTACAACATCATTAGGTTCTTTTAGTTCTGCTAATCTTGCAACAGCTCTTACTGATGAGACTGGTTCTGGTGCTAATGTATTTGCTACTTCGCCAACTCTAGTAACTCCAGCATTAGGAACACCAAGTTCTGGAACTTTAACTAATTGCACTGATCTTAATGCATCACAACTTTCTACTGGTACTGTACCGACTGCTAGATTGGCTTCTGGTACTGCAAATTCTTCTACTTATTTGAGAGGCGATCAAACTTGGCAATCAATAGCAGCAGAATTTGCCTCTGGTACTACAATAGTATTCTATCAGGCATCAGCACCAACTGGTTGGACGAAATCTACATCTCACGATAATAAAGCATTACGAGTTGTTTCTGGAACTGGTGGAGGTTCTGGTGGTTCCTCCTCATTTACTTCTGTATTTGCAAGTAGAGGTGTTCCACTACCAGAACACAATCACTCTGCAAGTTCTGATACTCACGGTGGTCACCAACACTCAGGACCTACAAATAGCCAAAGTATAAATCACGATCACTCATTCACGACTGGCAATCAAAGTGCAAATCATACTCACACATTCACGACTAATGCGGTTGGTGATCACAATCACTTAATTAATGGATATATCACTGCCAATGAAGCAGGTGGGTATGGTTTTACTGGTCCTGGGGGTGCATTTCAGGATAGAGTTCTAGTAACTGCTCCTAATGGGCAGGGGACCACTTATGCAGGTGGTCACGATCACGGAGGAACTACCGCTGGAATGAGTGTAGACCACAATCACAGTGGAACCACTTCTGGTGGTGGTGGTAGTCACTCACACGATTTTACAACTCAGTCTGGAGGTTCACACAATCACTCCATTACGGTCAACAATAATGGTACTGCTGGTGCATCTATGGACTTTGCAGTTCAGTATATTGATGTTATAATATGCAGCAAGAATTAATTAATTTATGAAACTCGAACAAGGAAAATATTGCCCACTAATTAAAAAAGATTGTATAGGTATTCAGTGCTCTTGGTTTACTCAAATTCGTGGTATGAACCCAAATACAGGCGAACCAGTAGATGAGTGGGGATGTGCGATTACTTGGATGCCTACTTTATTAATTGAAAATTCACAACAACAAAGGTCAACAGGTGCTGCTGTTGAAAGTTTTCGTAATGAGGTAGTAAAAGGAAATCAAGAAAATCAACAACTTTATATTCAATCAATTCAACCAGGAATGATTGCGAATAATATACTTTCTGAAAATATTCAAAATGTACTAAAATCTGGAGATGTAGAATGAAATTAATCTTTATCGTATCGGAAAAATTTATTAGATTGGATGATGAATCTTTTGGGGATATCAAAGAAGACCTATCTTGGGTTCCTTCTAATGTTCATGCAGTCATTTGGAATGATGATGCGGGTTATATTGAATATAAGAATGCACCCAAAGAAACAATTGAAGAACTTGGAATTTACGAACAAGTACTTGAAATTTTTGATGCAGAAAAGCAAAGAAGACTGAGAGAGCAATTAGCAGAAGAAGAATTGAGGGAGGCATCCAGAGATTATTGGAAAGAATTGAGAAATATGAGAAATTATAAATTATCTGTATGTGATTGGACACAAGGAAATGATAGTCCAATCACCGAAGCAAAGAAACAAGAATGGACATTATATCGTCAAAAACTTAGAGACCTTCCTGATAATACGATAGACCCAAAGAGACCAGTCTGGCCACTGTCCCCTTCTCCTTGACCCCGCCCCCAATCCGTGCTATGATAAGGGGGTAATGCATCTCAACCACCTATGATGATCTCCCAAGACCTTTTGACCGAACTGCAAGAACTACAAGAAGATGTAGCAGGACATTTTTCAGACGAAAACTTAATAAGTGGTGAATTATATTGGACTTGTGTGGAGTCACTTGCAACAGCAAAACTTGCACAGTTACGTGGAGAGGTAATATAAGAAGGCAATCCTTCAAATCTAACTACGGGAATTAGTATAAAATATGAGTGTCTAAATAAGACAGAAGAAATATCTGTGTTTATAAACGATGCCGTTATCAAGATTAGAAAATTTTCTGAAAAATGCTGAAGGAAATATTCTTTATGTAAATCCATCAGATTTTGATGCAACTGATAGTTATGAGAATAAAGGAAATTCATTAACAAGACCATTCAAAACAATTCAAAGAGCATTAATTGAGTCTGCAAGATTTTCTTATCAATCAGGAAGAAATAATGATAAGATTGATAAGACTACAATTCTTGTATATCCAGGCACACATTATATTGATAATCGTCCTGGATATGTTTTAAATTCAAGTGCGGTTCTTTATCAAAGAACTGGTTCGGGTTCTGGTGCAACTTGGACTACGAGTGGTGCATCAATTACTGAACTGGGATCTTCATTCAATACAGATATTTTTAGTGCTTCAAATGACCTTTATAAGGCAAATTCTTCTTCTGGTGGTATCATTATATCTCGTGGCACCTCAATTATTGGATTAGATTTAAGAAAAACAAAAATCCGTCCACTTTTTATTCCAGATCCATTAGATGATTATATTGATAATTCTTCTATTTTTAATGTAACTGGTACTTGTTATTTTAGTACATTTACATTTTTTGATGGTGATGTAAACCGAAGTGTTTATAAAAATTATGATAATACATCATTTGTTCCTACTTTTTCACATCATAAGTTAACAGCATTTGCATATGCTGATGGTGTAAACGAAGTCAAAATAGGATCTACTGGAACGGGTCTAACTGACCTTCAAATGTATTATTATAAATTGGCTTTGATGTATGGAACTGCATCAGGAAGACCACTTGCGGATTATCCAACTGGTAATGATTTTGAACCATCAGTAGACGAATATCGTATTGTTGGTAACTTAAATGCAAATGCGATTGGTATTACAAGTATTCGTGCTGGTGATGGAAATACCTCATCGCAAATAATTACGGTAGATACATCTACAGAACACGGTTTATATGCTGATACTCCATTTTTGGTAAGTGGTGTTGGAATAGATACTGGTGTTTATAATGGATCTTTTACGGTAAAAGATGTTGTTGGACTTACAACATTTACATATAATGCAACAAGTTCTCCGGTAGTTCCTTTACCAGATCCAAATACACAATTACAAAATTCTCAAATTATTGTAGAAGTTGATAGTGTATCTTCTGCATCTCCTTATATTTTTAACTGTTCTTTAAGATCAGTTTATGGAATGTGTGGAATGTGGGCAGATGGTAGCAAAGCCACTGGATTTAAATCTATGGTTGTTGCTCAATATACTGGTATATCATTACAGAAAGATGATAATGCATATATTGAATATGATTATAGTAGCAAGTCATTTAAAAATAATGATGAATCGGAGTATTCACCATTACATACTCATTCTTATTCAATATATAAACCATCATTTGAAAACTATCATATCAGGGCATCAAATGGTGCAATTATACAGGTAGTTTCTGTATTTGCAATTGGATTTGCAAGACATTTTGTTGCCGAAAGTGGTGGCGATATGTCTATCACAAACTCAAATTCCAACTTTGGCGCAATATCATTAGAGTCGGTTGGATTTCGTGTTGATTCTTTTGATAGGGACAATAAAGGTTATATTACACACATTATTCCACCAAGGGAAGTCACTACAGCAGAAACCGAAAGCACTTGGTTATCATTAGATGTAGAACAAACAATATCAGTAGCAAATCCTTCTCGTTTATATTTGTTTGGATATAAAAACCGAGAAATTGCTCCACCTCATCAAATTGATAGTTATCGTGTTGGTGCAAAGCAAGGAGATATGCTGAATTTGCCTGTAACTGTGGGTACTTCACTTTCGGCATATTCGGCTCCAATTTTAATGCAATCACCTGATGGAACTACATTTAGTTCTAAAAAAGTTTTTGTTGTTGGAAGAAATGCAGGAATTAATAGCATTTCAAATAATATTTTTACATTAACTAGTAATCATAAATTTTATAATGGAGAAAAGATTAGAGTTTTTAGTGATAATGCAGAAGCACCAAATAATATTGAATTAAATAAAGTTTATTATGTAAGTACAACTGGATCAGCAAATGGAATTAAAATTTCTCCAACATATAATGATGCAATTGCTGCAACACCAAGAACAATTAGTGGAATTAATAATCTTGGCGGAAATTTAAGAATAGTTAGTTCGGCAACAGATAAACAACCAGGAGAAGTTGGATATCCAATTCAATATGATACGGCAGTATCATCTTGGTATATTGATAGTTCTTCTACACAAGATAATACAATTTATTCTATAATTGTAGGTCTTGGTACAACTGGTCTTGGATTAGAAAGTGGTTCTACATTTATCAAAAGAAAATTAGATAATCGTTCTCTTTCGGATCGTGTTTATAAGATGCGGTATGTGATACCAAAAGAAGCAACAAATGCTCGTCCTCCTGTTGCTGGATATATTATTCAAGAAACCAGTACAACTGGAATTGGAAGTGCAAGTATTTTAACTGGTGGTCTTTCTAGTCCTTTGGATTTAAGAAATCCAAAGATTATTACGAATGCTTCATATTCTTCAAATACAATCACCATTACAACCGAACTTCCACATAATTTTAAAACTGGTGATATTGTAAAAATACAAAACATCAAAAGTAGCAATAATCCAGTTGGAACTGCTTCTTCTGTTTATAATGGTTCATTTAAGATTTCGTCAATTCCAGGTTCAAAAACTTTTGCAATTGCTGGAATTTCTACAGATCCTGGATCATTTACAAATATTACAAATCAAAGAACAACAAATCAACAAGTTGCTGCACTTCCAAGAGTTTATCGTGAAAGATACGAAAATACATTCTTCGTTTACCGAATAGACGAAATCAAAAAGCATATTCCTGGTTCTTCTATTTCCGGTCAGGATGGAATTTATCATTTAACTGTGATGAGCTCGGATGTTTCGCCATCACTTGCAAATGTTGGATATGGTATTAGTCTTAAAAATTTCAATCAGGATGTAAGAAATCTTTATCCTCAAATGGATCGTGATAATTATAACTCTGATCCAAATGAAACATCTTCTTATGGAAATGTTAAACCTCTTGGTACTGTAAATGTTGATGATAAAAGAAATTCAGTTACAAAAGAAGCAATTAATACATTTTTAAAAGAAAATACTGTTGGATATGCAATTACAGGAGCAATTGCAAGTGGAACTGCGGTTACGTTCTTTACAGATAGAGAACATAATCTAAATTCAATTAAAACTATATCATTAACTAGTGGTGGTTCTGGTTATGGATCTACTACTCTTTATTCTGCCGAACTTGTAAATGTTTCAATTGTAGGAAAAAATGGTTCGGTAAAAGCAACTTTAGGTGGTGGTGGTGGAATTTCAGCAGTTGAAATTGTAGATGGTGGTGCTGCTTACGGTGTTGGAAATACGATGACGGTATCAGGAGGAACATCTCTTGCTGTTGTAGATGTAACTTCCATAAACAATAATGTAAATGATGCATTACAAGTTGTAGGATTTGCAAGTGAAGGATATAATGGTGTGTTTAGAATTACTGCGGTTCCTAATGCAAAATCAATTACTGTTTATAATCCAAATAATGTAACAGCATTTGTATCTAGAACAGACGGAAAATCACCTTTTGTATCTGTTGTAGGTAAAGGTTCTTCAATATCGAATTTAATTTTTTCTGATATTACAACTGGCATTACAACTGTTACTACAACAAGTTCTCACGGTCTTATTGTTGGAAATAAGTTTTCAATTGTTGGTACTGGAAAAACTATTTTTGATAGTTCATTTACAGTTAAAGAAGTTGTAGGAATTAATACATTTACATTTAATGTTGGTAATTTAACATCAACAGAAGTATATAATGGTAATGGATATGTACTAAGACAAGGAATTGCAGCAAATGCTCTTTCTATTGGTGAAGGAGAAATTAATCTTGCAGGACGCATATCTTACATTTATGCAGGTATTAGCACTACAATTTCTGTCGCATTAAGTGCTTCTGATACATCCATTAGTCTTACATCTATTGGTGGATTTTCGAAAGGAGATTATTTGCAAATTAATGCAGAAGTTTTGCGTATACAAAATGATGCTTGCACTAATGTACTTCGTGGTCAGTTTGGTACAATTGCTGCTGCATACGATAACGGAACACTTGCAAAGAAAATAAGAGTAATTCCAATTCAATTTCATCGTCCGTCTTATCTTCGTGCATCGGGTCATACATTTGAGTATCTTGGATTTGGTCCAGGTAACTATTCAACTGGTATGCCTCAAAAGCAAGATAGAATATTAAGTGAAGATGAAGTTATTGCTTCACAAGCTAGAGAACAAGATGGCGGAACAATTGTTTATACTGGAATGAATGATAATGGTGAATTTTATTCTGGTGCAAAAAAACTTGTTTCTGTAACTGGCGAAGAAGAAGTATTTGATGCACCTGTATTTACATATACTGGCGATGATGCAAATACAGATAGCACAAAAAGATTAAGTGGTATATATGATGATTTGGTAGTAAGAGATCGTATTACGGTAGAGGGTGGAGAAAATAATAATCAAACTTCACAATTTTATGGTCCAGTTAATTTTACACAAAAAGTTACAAGTACTTCTGCTGCTGGTGTTGAAGTTAAAAACTTATACATTAAGGGAAATACGGCACAATCAAAATTAATTACTGTTGGTATTTCTACACCAACTACTACTGATATTCCTGGTGCTCGTACTGGTGATATTTCATTATCTGGAACACCACAACTAGGTGGATATCTTGGTCACATTTATATTAATGGAGATTGGAGAAGATTTGGAGTAATCAGTTCTCAAAAGGATTTGGGTTACTATCGAATGGATAAATTGGGAATTGGTGAAACAACATCAGTTTTTAATGGTACTGAACTTTTTGAAGTGAATGGGCAAGCATTAATTAAAGATCTTTATGTGACTGGAAATGTAACATTTGCAGCACAACAAATTTTTTCAAATCTTGCATTTGAAGGCATTACAATTTATAATGGAGCTACTTTTCCTGGAACAAATGTAAGTGGTGGAATTACAACTGCTTATACGCAAAGACACGTACAGGGCATTTCACAACTTTATAATTTAGAAGTTACTGGTACTGCGGCAACATTTACAAATGCAAAACTGACAGTTCAAAGTTCATTTAATTCTACATTTACTGGACTTTCTACTTTTGCCGGTCAATTAAATATTGGTATTTCGTCAATTGGAAATCTAAATGTTGTTGGTATGACTACTACCAGCAATTTAAATGTAACTGGTATTACATCAGCAACATTTGGAGGAACTATCGGTGCTGGATTTACTGGTTCTACATCTGGAATTACAACATTAAGAGCATCTGCTGTTGCTTCTGGTATTCTTACATTACCTGCTACAACTGATACATTAGTTGGAAAAGCAACAACTGACACTTTAACAAATAAATCAATTGCTGCTGGTTCAAATACTATCACAGGTCTCACGAATACTAATCTTTCTGGGTCTGCTGGTATTACAAATGCAAATCTAGCAACTCCTACGATTTCTGGCGTTTCACTTGGAAGTACTCTTGCAACATTAACATTTGGAACATATTTGTCTGGAACTTCTTATAATGGTTCTACTGCGGTTACGATTGCAACAAATGCATCATCAACTGGTACTAGTAATATAGTTGCTCGTGATGCTTCTGGTGACTTTACAGCAAATAGAATTACTTCATCCATTAAAGCGAATGGATTGACTGAAGGTGTAACTATAAGTGCTTCTGCTCTTACTGGTTCTAATAATATTGATTTAATTGCAAATAATGTTTATCTTTATACTGCAAATACATCAGGAAACTTTACATTTAATTTCCGTGCAAATTCTTCTACTTCGTTAAATACATTCCTTTCAGTAGGAGAGTCAATTACTGTTGCAATCTTAACTACACAAGGGTCAACTGCATATTATAATACAGCAATTACAATAGATGGAAATGCAGTCACGCCAAAATGGTATGGTGAAGTCACACCAACATCTGGAAATATAAATGGTATTGATGTTTATACCTATGTGATTATAAAAACTGCTAGTGCTACATTTACTGTAATTGCATCACAATCACAATATAAGGCTTGATACTAAATGTCTCCACTTTTAGGTTCTACTGGTTTAGTTTCTTATTATTCTTATAGAGGAAATATTGATACACTTCCTGATGTGTTTTCTATTGGTGCAGATGTTACAGATGTAGAAATAGATGCAGAAATCACAAGAACAACTACAATTACTGGTATTAACTATAAGGCAAAAGTAACACCAAGTTCTGGTGCTACAATATCTGTAAATGGAAGTGGTTATACTTCTACAGCACAATATGTAAAAAACAATCAATCAATATCAATTAAATTTACACCAACTGACTATGAAACAACTTATACTGTATCATTAACTGTTGGAAAACGAAGTGATGCTTATACTATTCTTACAAGAAATCGCCCAGAAGATGGAATACCTAATGCATTTAGTTTTACCGATCAAACAGATGTAGATCCACCATTTAGAACTAATGTAGAAAGTAATGTAATAACTTTAAGTGGAATGTCTAATGTTCCTTCTGGGCAAACACCAAGAACAAATGATATTGGAACTGCAAGTATTAGTGGAAATAGCGCTCAATTTAAAGTTATAAGAGATGGCGCAGTTGTAAGAGTTTATGGAACTGGAAATTTTTCAGTTATAAATGGAGACCAGATACAGTTGCGTATGAATGCAGGAGGAAATGCTCAAACAGTTTCTACTACATTTAGTATAACTGGAACTGATACTACAAATTTAGCAAGTCCTGTTACATCAACTGTAAGTGATACTTGGAGTATTACATCTAGAACTTATACTGCAACTATTACTTTAAGTGCAAGTCCAGGTACGGTGGATTATAATACAGCATCAACGATTAGTTGGATTTCGCAAAATATTAGTGGTCCAATTAATATTACTAATATTGGAAATGTTAATGATGCAAGTGGTAGTAGATCTACTGGAAATTTAAATGGAGGTGCTAGTGGTGGTTCTAGATCATTTACAGCAACTGCAAATACATTATATTCACCACCAGCAACAGTCACATCAAATACGGTAACAGTAAATATAAATCCACCACCAGCACCAAGTGTATCATTAAGTTCTGGTAGTAATAGTATTGCTTATAATAGTTCAACAACATTATCTTGGAGTTCTAGTAATGCTACAAGTGTGAATAGTTCTACTGATAATTTTGCTGGAAGTAATCTAAGCGGAAGTAATGTTAGTACTGGTAATCTTACACAGTCAAAAACTTATACGATTGTTGTTGGTGGTCTTGAAGGTCAAACTGCAACTTCGAGTGTGACGATAAATGTAGAAGCACCACCAGAAATCGTAAAATATATTACAGCAAATACAACAAATGCAGATGCTCAAAGTTATTTTGGGTCAACTGATTGGACAAGAAGTGTAAATAAGAGATTAGTCATTAATGGTGGTGTTGTGGTTGGTTCAACCAATCCTAGTGCTGCAGCACTTAGCATTACGGCTGGAGTTGTTGGTGCTTTTGTATTAGAAAATAATGGTTCCATTCAAGGTGCTGGTGGTCTTGGTGGAGTAGCAAATGGCGGAAATGGCGGAAAGGGCGGAAATGCTATTATTATTAATAATAAAGGAACTGGTGGTACGGTAAGTATTACAAATAATGGAAGCATTTATGCTGGCGGCGGCGGTGGCGGTGCTGGAACTAAAGGTGGTAGAGGTGGTGATGGTGGTCCTACTGACACTACTGAACTTCTTGGATTTGAAAGATACAATTCCAATAAATTGGGACTGCATTTTTATACATCTTACGCAGCTGGTGAATTTCTTGCTATTAATGAATATTATGTAGAAAATACTAATTATTTTTGGGTTACTAGGGAGACTGATAGCAGTATTTTTGGAACAGTGCCTTTATATCGGTTTTTTAATGGGAGTACGGGAGATCACTTATTTGGTTTAAATGCTAATGAGGTTCCAAATCAAGGTGGTGCTGGATGGAATCACGAAGGTATAATTGGATATGTTTGGCCTCCCAACAATCCAGGCCCAAATACTAATCCCGTTTATCGCAAATTTAATGGTCTGGATCATTTGTTGACTACAGATCGAAATGAAGCTTCGGATACTTATGCTCTTGATGTAGATCCATTATTTTATACCGTCACAGACTCAGCATATTATATATACCCTACAAAAAGGGGTACTACTGGTGCCGCTGGTGGAAATGGTGGAAATGGTGGTGTAGGACAAGGATACGCCCAAAATGCTGCGAGTGGTGCTGCTGGTGCTGCTGGTGCAACAAATGCCAACACAGGCATAACTGGAGGAGATGGAGGAACCGGCGGATCTGGTGGATCTGGTGGAGGTTTTGGTGCCGATGGTTCTAATGGGTCACAAGGAAATATTGGTGGTACTGGAACCAATGGTGGTTCTGGCGGACTTGCCGGAGAACTTCCAGTTGGAATAAGAGGACTTGCTGGATATTATATTAACGGAATTGATAATTTAAATGGAGGTGTTGGTGGAACAGTAGGTGGAAGAACAAAAAATATAGGAGATCCAGCAACAACTAACTGATAATAAAGAAAATGAAGAAACGTGGATGAATGAAAAGTTTGATGAGATTATGAAAAAGACCCAAGACCAACAATCCTAAATAAAATCATAGTTATTTTATATACATATGAAACCACAAGAAATGCTTGATACTTTGATTGAAAAATCATCAAAACTACAACAAGAACTTTTGGATCTTGAAAGAGATTTTAATATTAAAAAAGAACAGTTTATTCGTCATCAAGGAGCTATTGAAGCACTTCAAATTGTTATTCAAGAAGAAGATTTATAAATAAACAAAAGGACTTATATAAGTTCTGTTTTTAATGGTATATACCGAGAATGAATATCAATGGCAACTCCTTTTAGAATTAAAAGGTCTGCTGTACCGGGTAAGAAACCGGTAGTTGCAGACTTACAGTTAGGCGAATTAGCACTTAATACTTATGATGCAGAACTTTATACCACAAGAGAAAGAAGTGGTATAGGAACTGATATTGTAAGACTTGGTGCCGGCACAACAGTTACAAATATTCTATATGTTACGAAAGATGGAAGTGATACAAACACAGGAAGAAAACTTGGAGACGCAAAAGCAACAATCGCAGGAGCAATCGCAGCAGCAGGAGCAGGAACTGTTATTAAAGTTAGTGCTGGATCTTATGTAGAAAATAACCCAGTTATTATCCCAGAACAAGTAAGCATTATTGGTGATAGTCTGAGAGAAGTATCAGTATCACCACAAAATACTGGTGATCTTTTTTATGTCGCAAATGGAAATTATATTGCAGAAATGTCATTTGTGGGTGCGGCAAATACGGGAGCAGTTTTTGCATTTAATCCAAATCAAGTTGGATATTTCAATCAGTCACCTTATCTTCAAAACTGCACTAATTTTATTCCCAATAGCATTGGTTTGAAGATTGATGGTTCCAAGGCAATAGGACCATTAAAATCTATGGTATTGGATAGTTATACACAATACAATCAAGGTGGTATTGGGGCATCTATTACGAATGAAGGATATGCCCAGTTGGTATCTATGTTTACTATTTGTGATGACTATGCGATTTATTGTGGTTCTGGTGGGGCCTGTGATTTAACAAACTCTAACTCATCATTTGGTAATTATGGATTAGTTGCCGATGGTGTCAGTGCTCTTAAATATTCTGGCATTATTACTTCTTATGCAAGTGCCGGAAGTGATATATTTGTATTAGATTTAAATGTACCAACACTTGGAGTACAAACTGCTGTTTATAATAATACTGTTGGAATTATTACAATCACCACAACCACAAATCATAATTTAACCGTGGGAATGGGTGTAACGATTGCCGGACTTGGATTTACTTGTCCTTCTGGTGCTGGAATATCTACTTTCCCTTCTGGAAACTTTGGATATATTTTTGAGGTTGCCGCTATTGGTGCCGCAAATAGTTTTTCTGCTTATGTTGGAGTTTCTACACGCACTCATACATATAATTCTGGCGGAACAGTTAAAATTAATGTTAATCGCCCATTTGATGGGCAAGTCATATATCTAGATAGTCTTTTTTCAACTGTGGATAAAATTACAGTTGGTTCTGGCGGAACTGGTTATACAAATCGTCCAACAGTTACGATTAGTCCACCTGCAACTTCCTGGGGAATTGCAGCACAAGCAGTTGCATCTATTTCAAATGGAAGTGTTGCTGAAATTGATATTGTGTCAAGTGGTAGAGGATATACATCTGCACCTACGATTACAATTAGTGGACCAGAAGTCGGGATAAATACAGCAACAGCGGTACTTTCACTTTTACCGACTTATTATAGTATTAAGAGTTCAACACCAATTTCTTCTGGTATTTCTACAATTACTTTGAATGAAACTGTTCCATATGCCGTTGGTGTCGGCACGACAGTTCCATTTTTTAAACAAAGTCGTATATTAGCTTCTGGTCATTCATTTGAATATATTGGTTCTGGAACTACAATTGCAACTTGTCTTCCTTCTACTGGTGGCGTTGCAATTCAAAATAATGAAACTGATGCTCGTAATGGTGGTTTAGTTGTTTTTAGTAGCACCGACCAATCTGGAAACTTTCGTATTGGTGATGGTGTTGTGATTAATCAAAATACCGGAACAATTTCTGGTAATTTTTATTCAAAAAGTTTATTTGCAAACGTAACCCCATTCATTCTCGCATTAGGAGGACAATAAATTGGCTTTACCATTAAATGTATTTAAGACAGTTACAAAAGTTGGAACTACAAGCACCGTTGGTATCTATACTGCACCGATTGGATATACGGGAGTAGTTTTATTAGCACAGGCAGCAAATGTTGATGCAAATAGTCATTCTGTTTCTTTTTCACATCAAAGAAGTTCTACAACTACGGAAATTGTAAAAGACTTTGCAATTTCTGGAAATGATACTGCAAGTCTTCTTTCTGGAAAACTTGTACTTGAAAGTGGCGATATTCTTGTATTATCGGCAAGTGACAATACAAATATTAAGTTTATTGGCAGTATTTTAGAAACACTTAATTAATACACAGAAATGGCTAAGTTTCTCAGCGGAAGACAATCTAATCTTAATCTTGGTATAACATCTTATACCGAAAGTGAAACAGTTTTACAAACAATCGGTAAGGTTGGAATTGGGACGACAAATGCTGGGAATTATTCTCTTTATGTTGTTGGTGATACAAATATAACCTCAGATGTTACGGCTAGGAATTATTATGGTTCTGGTGCATATTTAACTGGTATTTCTACATTTGTAAATGCTAATATTACAAATGGTATTTTTTCTAACATTTATGTTTCTGGCATTAGTACCTTAGGTGTTACATCAGCAACAAACTTAACATCACAAAGTCTTGTTGTAAGTGGTATTAGTACCTTAGGTGTTACATCAGCAACAAACTTAACAGCACAAAGTCTTGTTGTTTCTGGCATCATAAGTGCCGCACAATTTGTAACTGGTGCTTCTGGTTTTGCAATTGGTATTAATACCAATACCATTAGTGGTCCATCAGAAATTATAATAGACCCATCAGCAGTTGGTGATAACACTGGTGCAGTAAGAATTAAGGGTGACTTATATGTTGATGGAACACAAACTTTTATTAATTCCACAACAATAGAACTTGCTGACTTTAATGTTGGTATTGCAACCACAGTAGGAACTAATGCACTTCTTGATGGTGCAGGTATTGGTATTGGTTCAACTAACATAAGAAAAACTTTAACTTGGAATAATAGTTCTACTGCACTTAAATCAAGTGAAGATTTTGATTTATTGGTCGGTAAAACTTATAAGATTAATGGGACGACAGTTCTTTCTAATGATACTTTGGGTGGTGGTGTTCTTAATTCATCACTCACTTCTGTTGGAACACTAGGACAACTGAATGTATCTGGTGTTTCTACATTAGGAACCGTAAAGATATCTTCTGGTATTATTAGTGCAACAGTTGGTGTAGTCACTTATTATGGCGATGGTTCTAATTTACAAGGTGTAAATGCGTTTAATGTTATTAATCAAGACATTAATTCAACACCAGTATTTCCTACATTTGCTTCTAATATTGGTGTAAGTAGTGTTGGTATATCTACCACAAATCTAGTTTTTATACCTGCATCTGGAAGACTTGGAATTGGAACCACAAACCCACAAGCAACTTTGCAAGTTGGTACTGCAATTACGATGTATGGTTCTACTGGAATCGTAAGTGCAACTGCATTTTATGGTGATGGATCTAATTTACAAGGTGTAAATGCATTTAATGTTATTAACCAAGACATTAATTCGTCACCAGTATTTCCTACATTTGCTTCTAATGTTGGAGTAAGTAGTGTTGGTATATCTACTACAAAGTTAGTTTTTGTACCTGCATCTGGCAATCTTGGTTTAGGTACTACAAATCCAACATCAAAACTTCACGTTGTTGGCGATGGTTTATTTACGGGAGTAGTAACTGCCACTACATTTCTTGGAAATATAAATTTTGGATCAACTGGTTCTATAAGTATAGCAAATACGACAGGAACATCAGGACAATATTTACAATCAACTGGTATTGGTGTTACCTGGGCTACATTTCCAACATTAAGAACCACTCAAACAAATACTGCAACTGCCGGTCAAACCTCATTTGGGTTTTCTTATAATGTTAATTTCCTTGATGTTTATGTAAATGGCGTTAAACTTACTTCAAGTGAATATGTTGCATCTAATGGATCATCAATTACTTTAATTTCACCTGCATTTGTGAATGATATTGTTGAATTTATTTCTTATAATATCACAAGTGTAGGTGGCGGTGGTGGTGGTGGTGGTGCATCAATTCTTGATGACCTTTCGGACGTTAATCTCACCTTACCACCATTGGAAGGAGAAAACTTAACATATGATGGTTATTATTGGGTTAATGATTATGTTGTTACTGCAACTACTACAACCACATCTCAAACAACTCTTCATAGTTTAAGTTCAAGTTCTTATCGTTCTGTTGAATATATGATCCAGGCTACACAAGGATCTAACTATCACGTTACAAAAATTCTTGCAATTCACGATGGGACAACAACATATCCAACAGAATATGGAACACTTTATACGAATGGTTCTTTGGGAACATTTGATGTTGATATATCTGGTGGAAATATAAGATTGCGTGTAACACCTTCGAGTTCTTCATCTACATCATACAAAATTAAGTTTACTGCAATTAAAGTTTGATAAATATATAAAAACCAACGGGGATAGTGAACCTTGGGAAGTCAGAATTTTAGAGTTAAAAATGGACTTGAAGTAGGAACTGGTATTACCATAAGTCCTAATGGTAATATTAATTCTTCTGGTATTTCTACATTTAATGGTGTAGTTATTGGCGGTGCCACAACATCATTACTAGTCCAGGGTAGTGCAAGAATTACTGGTATTCTTTCGGTCGGACAAGGAACTATAATTTTTGATGGGGATAATAATCAAATCAATGTTGGATCAGGTATTACACTTAGTCATACTAATGGTATTTACGTTGGGTCGTCAAATATAACTTCAACTGGTTTATCAATTTCAAATGTCAATGCTTCTGGTATTGTAACAGCATCAAGTTTTAGTGGTAATGCTTCTAGTGCAACCTTTGCGACTAATGCAGGAATAGCAACCTTTGCGACTAATGCTGGTATAGCAACTTATGCGACATCAGCAGGAATTGCGACTTATGCGACATCAGCAGGTATAGCAACTTATGCGACTAGTGCTGGAATTGCAACTAATGTTTCTGGTGGTACTGCATCAGTTACTTCATTAAGTGTTTCTGGTATATCTACTCTTGGAACCCTCCAAATCTCTTCTGGAATAGTTACTGCAACATCAGGAATTGTAACTTATTATGGTGATGCTTCCAATACCGTTTCTGGTAGATGGATTTTGGGAGCAGATGCATCTTCTCATTATACTTTTACTGGCATTGGATTTACTCAGACTACTAATGATCCAACTTTATATTTGAAGAGGGGTGAAGTTTATCAGTTTGTAAATACAATGGGTGCTCATCCATTTAGAATACAAAGCACGGTAAATGGATCTACTGGAACTCAATATAATGATGGAATTACGAATAATGATGTTTCTAACGGAACTTTAACTTGGATTGTTCCTTATAGTGCTCCAGATTATTTGTATTATCAGTGTACTGCTCACGCAAGTATGGGTGGGGAAATACACATCTTAGGTGTTAGAGGTATTCCACAAAACTCTCAAATAGCAGCATATATTCTTTCTATATCAGATTCAGGAAAACATATATCAATTACTACTGGTGGAGCTACAGTTAATTCTGGTATATTTTCTGCTGGAGATACAATTGCAATTTATAATAACTCTGTATCCAATCAAACAATAACACAAGGTAGTGGAGTAACTCTTCGTTTTGCTGGAACTTCAAATACTGGAAATAGAACATTGGCACAATATGGATTATGTACTGTTTTATGTGTATCCGCAAACACATTTGTAATTTCTGGATCGGGATTGAGTTAATATGTCTGCAATAATGGCACTTCTTTTTGGATCAGGGGAAAGATATACTGTATCACCATCAACTTCTTCTGTAAATGAAGGTTCAAGTGTTACATTTACCGTAACAACTTCTAATGTTTCTGACGGAACTACTTTATATTGGTCTCTAAACACTGTTTCTGGAACGATTAATACATCTGATTTTACTGGTGCTGCTGTTACTGGTTCCTTTACGATTACTAGTGGTTCTGGATCCGTTGTACTTACATTAGCAAATGATACTACAACAGAAGGATCAGAAAGTTTCCAACTACAAGTTAGAACCGGATCTACTTCTGGTACTATTGTGGCAACAAGTTCCACTGTTACTGTTAGTGATACTTCACTAAGTCCAGTCCCACCAACATTAGTTAGTTATATTATTGTTGGGGGTGGTGGATCTGGTGGTAGTGATGGTCGTGGCGGTGGTGGTGGTGGAGCAGGCGGCGCTATTACTGGCACTGTCCCAATATCCCCAGGATCTCCTTATACGATTTCTGTTGGAGGTGGTGGATCTCCTACAACAGCATTTGGTTTACAGGCATATGCTGGTGGTCCGGGACAAGGTGTACCTGGACAACCAAGTAATGCATCTGGTGGCGGTAGCAATGCGGACTCGCCAAATGATGATTACTTTAAAGGTGGATATGGTGGTCCACAAGGAAATCCTGGTGGTTCCGGAAATCACGGACATTATAATCCATATCGAGGCGGAGGCGGCGGAGGCGGCGGAGCAGGAGGAGCAGGAAATTCTAATCCTCATCCCGGCGCTCAAGGTGGCAGCAGCAGTGGGGCTCCTGGTGGATCTGGAGTAAATAGATCTATTGCTGGATTTAGTGGTAATTTCGCTGGCGGTGGTGGAGGTGGAAGCGACTCAAATGGAGCTGGATCTGGAGGATCTGGTGGTGGAGGATACGGAGGATTTGGTCCTGATGCCAATGCTGGAGCATCTTATCCGGG
>OFRL01000445.1_pt1 | contig 19463 bp, 17 predicted proteins | sample 1543121 | NCBI WGS metagenome assembly OFRL01 (sample SAMN07774228, study PRJEB24372) | wastewater metagenome | isolation source: Lake Maggiore Cannobio | place: Italy: Cannobio | collected 2016-01
GTTGCGGGGGCGTGAGCCGCATGGATGCGGCGACCGAGCTTACATGGACGTACTTGCAGCGTCCCCCGAAATTGGACCCACCTCGCCACCCCGCAGGAAGCCAGCTCTTGCCGTTGATGTTGCTGTTGCGGGTGCCGGCCAGCGGCCGGCACTACCGCGGGTGCCGGGCGCAGCCCGGCTCAGGCGCCGAAGCGCTCGTCGTCCATCGCCATCAGCGGGGCGGCGCCGGCCTGGATCGCGGCGGCGTGGGCGAGGGTGCGCGGCAGTACGCGGGCGAAGTAGAACCGTGCGGTCTCGCGCTTGCCCTGAGCGAAAGCGGCGCCGTGCGCGCTGGCATCGGCGGCGGCCACGCTGCGGGCCCACCAGTAAGCCAGCACCACGTAACCCGAATAGAACAGGTAGTCGTAGCTGGCCGCGCCGAGTTCGTCCGGATTGGAAGCCGAACGCTGCAGCACATCCATGGTCAGCTTGCCCCATTCGGCGGCCTTGGCGCGCAGCGGGCCGATGAACTCGGCCAGCGCTTCGTTGCCCTCGTTGGCCTTGGCGAAGGCTTCGATCTCGGCCAGCATCAGCTTCAGGCCGGCGCCCTGGCTGGACGCGGTCTTGCGGCCGATCAGGTCCAGCGCCTGGATGCCGGTGGTGCCTTCATACAGCGTGGTGATGCGTGCATCGCGGGCCAGCTGCTCCATGCCGTGTTCGCGGATGTAGCCGTGGCCACCGAAGCACTGCAGGGCGTTGTAGGTGTTCTCGATGCCCCATTCGGTCTGGCAGGCCTTGGAGATCGGGGTCAGGAAGCTCACCAGGGTGTCGGCGCGCTCGCGCTCGGCGGCATCCTCGGCGTGGTGGGCGACGTCGATCAGGGTGGCGGCGTGCAGGGCCAGCAGGCGGCTGCCCTCGACCAGTGACTTCACCGTCAGCAGCATGCGGCGCACATCCGGATGGACCAGGATCGGGTCGGCCGGCTTGTCCGGGAACTTGGCGCCGCTCAGGGCGCGCGACTGCAGGCGCTCACGGCTGTACTTCAGTGCGTTCTGGTAGGCGCGCTCGGACAGGCCGATGCCCTGCAGGCCGACGCCCAGGCGCGCGGTGTTCATCATGGTGAACATGGCCTGCAGGCCCTTGTGCGGCTGGCCGACCAGGTAGCCCTGCGCACCATCGAAGTTCATCACGCAGGTGACCGACCCCTTGATGCCCATCTTGTGCTCGATCGAGCCGCAGCGCAGTGCGTTGCGCTCGCCGACGTTGCCTTCGCGGTCGACCTTGAACTTCGGGGTGACGAACAACGAGATGCCCTTGGCACCCGGAGGGGCGTCGGGCAGCTTGGCCAGCACCAGGTGCACGATGTTGCCGGTCAGGTCGTGCTCGCCGGCAGTGATGAAGATCTTGGTGCCGGTGATCGAGTAGCTGCCATCGGCATTCGGCTCGGCCTTGGTCTTGAGCAGACCCAGGTCGGTGCCGCAGTGCGGCTCGGTCAGGCACATGGTGCCGGTCCAACGGCCCTCGATCAGCGGCTTCAGGAAGGCCTCGTGCTGCCAGGCCTCGCCGTGCTGCTTCAGCGCTTCGATGGCGCCGTGCGAGAGCAGCGGGAAGTTGCCCCAGGCCAGGTTGGCGGCGTTGATCATCTCGTTGAGCGGCACGCCCAGGGTGTGCGGCAGGCCCTGGCCGCCCAGCTCCGGCGAGGCGGTCAGGCCGGTCCAGCCGCCATCGACGAACTGGTCGTAGGCCTGCTTGAAGCCGGGCGGGGTGGTCACTTCACCGGTGGCCTGGTCGAGCACGCAGCCGATCTCGTCGCCGACGCTGTTGAGCGGGGCCAGCACGGTGGCGCTGAAGCGGCCGGCTTCTTCCAGCACGGCATCGACCACGTCGGCGGTGGCGTCGGTGAAGCCCAGGCGGGCGAACAGGGGTTCGACCTTGAGCACATCGTGCAGGGCGAAACGGAGGTCGGAAAGCGGGGCGGTGTAGCTGCTCATCGGTACGTCTCGATTTGATCAGGGACAGGGGGAGTGGCGCCGGGCGCCGCGGCGGAAAGCGGGAGTCAGCGCAGCACGCCCGGCAGGCCCGGGGCCTGGTTGAGGGTGCTGCGGCTGCTGATGTCGAAACTGCGCTGCTTCTTTTCCTGCGGCGTGGCTGCCACCGTTCCCTTCAGGCCATAGGCCAGGGTGCGGTTGCTGGCCAGCGCATCGGCCACCACCAGGCGTGCGGCCGAGCTGGGCACCAGGTTGACCTGGATGACGTCGGCCGAGGTGCCGCCGATGGAAATGCCCGGCTTGGCCTGCAGGGTACCGGCGTCGCTGTCGCCGACGGTCAGCGCCAGCGCGACGTCATCGAAGGTCATGGGCATGGAGCTGTAGTTCTGCAGGCGCAGGGCCACGGTCCAGTTGCCGTCGGCGCGCACGGTCAGCTGCTGCAGGCTGGCCGCCGGTTCCGAAACACGCTTGACGATGCCGTTGTTGCAGGCAACAAGGGCGAGGGTGCACAGGACGATCAAGGCGATACGGAAGCGGTGGAGCATGGGCGCAGGTCCTCTGGAGGGGTGCGTTGGATAAGCATACTACGGCGTATGGTCGTTTGGATCGCCTGTGGCGACCCGTCGCAGAGGGTAGCGCGTGAAGATGGCGGCCGGGCGTGCGCGGCGCCGGATGGCACGCGCGTGGTGCGCCGGATGCGGCGCGGTTCAGTCGGCGGGCGTATCGCGAATCGGAGCCATCAGGCGCAGTGGGCCGAGGTCGTAGCCCATCGTCTCGGCTTTCTCTTTCAACTGTTCGAACCGGGCGCGATCCATTTCCGGCAGGCGCGAGAGGATCCACAGGTACTTACGGTCCGGTTCACCGACCAACGCCCACTGATAGTCCGGGTCCAGTGCCAGGACCCAGTAGTCCGCCCAGACCAGTGGCACCCAGCTCAGCCAGTCCGGCACGAAGCGCACCTGCAACTGGCCGGGATGGCCGGCAACCGGGCGTGCCACGCCTTCAGCAACCACGCGTTCTCCGTCGCCGTTGCGGCAGGCATTGGTGACACTGATGCGGCCATCGCGGCGCAGCCCGTAGTTGGCGGTGATCTCGCCGACGCACTGCTTCTGGAACGACACCGGAAGATGCGCGATCTCGTGCCACTGGCCTGCGTAGCGGTCGATGTCCAGCGTGTCGACTGCGCGCACCGGTTCGGCGGCGATCACCGGGGAGGCGGCCAGCAGCAAGCAGGCGAGCAGGGCGGGGCGCAGAGGCATCGGCAGGCTCCAGGCAGGAGTCTGGAGCGTAGGTGCCACCGCACATGCCGGTGTAAATGTTTCGTCAACCGGGTGGTGTGGCCGCCGCTTGCGCGGAGCGCGAACAAAAAAAAAGACCTGCATTTCTGCAGGTCTCTGAAGATGGTGGCCGAAGACGGAATCGAACCGCCGACACGGGGATTTTCAATCCCCTGCTCTACCAACTGAGCTACTCGGCCACATGTTTCGTTGCAGCGAGGTCGCTGCCAAGGACGCGTATATTACGGAGGTCGGCTGCCTTCGGCAAGCGTTTTGCCAAGATTTCTTCACATTGCCGTCTGCGCGCTCGCAAGTGCTTGATCCTCCGTTCTGGGGCGGGGCGTGGCCAGTCGATCATCGTCTGCGGTGGAAATCAGCAGATCGCCGCGATCGCCAAAGCTGCAAGGGCAAGGGCTGCGCCGGACCTGCGCCGGTCCGGGCGATGGAACGCTGTTTTCGTGGCCGCCATCGGGGATGGCTGCGGCGTAGTGTCGGCACTCCTTTCCTGATGCTGGCAACAGCAGAGACCTGGCCATGTCCGATCCCTCGACCACCTCCCGCATCGTGCTTGCGTCGCGTCCGCAGGGGGCGCCAAGTGCAGCCAACTTCCGCCTGGAACAGGTTGCGTTGCCGTCATTGGCCGATGGCGAGGTGCTGCTGCGCAACCGCTACCTGTCGCTGGACCCGTACATGCGTGGACGCATGGACGAGGGCCCCTCGTATGCCGCGCCGGTGGCGGTGGGCGCGGTGATGGAAGGGCAGACCGTGGCCGAGGTGCTGCAGTCCAACGCCGAGGGCGTAGCCGCAGGTGAGCTGGTGCTGGCGCCGGGGGGCTGGCAGACCCACGCGGTGCTGCCGGCCAAGGCACTGGGGCGCCGCCTGGACCCGGCCGGACTGCCGCTGAGTACCGCGCTGGGCGTGTATGGCATGCCCGGCTTCACCGCCTATTCCAGCCTGCATGAAATCGCCCGTTTGAAGCCGGGCGAGACGCTGGTGGTGGCTGCCGCGACCGGGCCGGTGGGCGCGACCGTGGCCCAGCTGGCGAAGCTGCAGGGCGCGCGCGTGGTCGCCATCGCCGGCGGCGAAGCCAAGCGTGCCTATCTGCAGACGCTGGGCGTGGACGTGGCGCTGGATCATCGCGCCGCTGATTTCGCCGCGACGCTGCGCGCGGCAGTGCCCAGGGGTATCGACGTGTATTTCGAGAACGTGGGCGGACACGTGCTGGATGCAGTGCTGCCGCTGCTCAACGACTTCGCCCGCATTCCGGTGTGCGGCACCATCGCCACCTACAACGAGCGGGGCGTCGAGCAGCCCGGCCCGGACCGGTTGCCCGCACTGTTCAGCCAGATCCTGCGCCAGCGCCTGACCGTGCGTGGTTTCATCGTGCACGACTTCAACCATCTGTGGCCGGAGTTCGAACGCGAGATGCCGCAATGGCTGCGCGACGGCCGCATCCAGTACCGCGAGGATGTGGTGGAAGGGTTGGAGAATGCGCCGGAGGCGTTCTTCGGGCTGTTGCAGGGGCGCAACTTCGGCAAGCTGGTGGTGAAGCTGGATTGAGGCCTTGGCGGTGTGCCGACCAAGGTAGGCACCTACGGGAAGCTGGGTGTGCCGACCAAGGTCGGCACCTACGGGAAGCTGGGTGTGCCGACCAAGGTCGGCACCCACGTCAGGCAGTCGAGGCCTTTTCCCGGCGCAGCAGTTCGCGCTTGCGCGCTACGCCCCAGGCATAGCCGGACAGGTCGCCATCGCGGCGCACCACGCGGTGGCAGGGCACGGCCACCGCCAACGGATTGCTTGCGCATGCGCGTGCGACGGCACGGCTTGAGCGCGGCGCGCCGATACGCGCGGCGATATCCGCATACGAGGCAGTCTGCCCGCGCGGAATCTGCTGCAGTGCCTGCCACACCCGTTGCTGGAACGCGGTGCCACGGATATCCAGCGGCAGCGTGGCGCCTCGCGAAGGATCCTCGACCAGGCCTACGACCTGTGCCACCAGTTGCTCGTAGCCCTGGTCGGCGCCGACCAGTTCGGCTTGGCGGAAGCGTTGCTGCAACGACTGCAGCAGTGTCTCCGGATCGTCGCCGAGCAGGATCGCGACCACGCCGGTCCCGCTGCTGGCCACCAGCACGCTGCCCAGTGAGCTTTCGGCAAGCGCGAAGTGGATGACTTCGCCGCGCCCCCCTGCGCGCCATTGCTTGGGCGTCATGCCCAGCAACTTCGGTGCGTTCTCGTAGAAGCGTCCACTGGAACCGAAGCCAGCATCGTGGAAGGCGTCGGTGATGCGTTCCTGTTGTTCCAGCCCGGTGCGCAGGCGGTCGGCGCGCAGCGCGGCGGCGTACTGCTTGGGGGTCAGCCCGGTGGACTGCTTGAACAGGCGATGCAGGCGCGTCGGGCTGCAGCCAGCGATATCGGCCAGTTCCTGCAGCGAGGGTTCGTCGAGGCTGGTCTGCAGGTGGCGGCAGACCCGTTCGATGCGGTCATCGAGGGCGGTGGTGGCGGTACTGTCCATGGCCGGATTCTGGCACGTGCCGGTGCTGCGGAAACTCCGTTTCCTGCACTCACCTGTGAGGCCCGGAAACGGAGTGTTGGCGGGCCGAACGCACGGCATCGTGGCGGCCACTTCACAACCGGTACCACGACCATGCGCCTGAACAACAAGATCGCTCTCATCACCGGTGCCAGCGCCGGTATCGGCCGCGCCAGCGCGCTGCGCTTCGCCGCCGAAGGAGCAAAGCTGGTGCTCAACGCACGGCGGCCGGAGCCGCTGCAGGCGCTGGCCGAGCAGATTCGCGCTGCCGGTGGCGAAGCCGTGGTGCATGCCGCCGACGTGGCCAACCCGGGCACGGCGCAGGCGCTGGTCGATCTGGCCCAGCAGTCATTCGGCGGCCTGGACATCGCGCTCAACAATGCCGGCATGCTCGGCCCGGGCGTGCCGGCGGCGGAGTTTCCGGTGGATGCCTGGCGCGAGGTGATGGCCACCAATCTCGACGCCGCCTTCCATGCGGCACGCGCGCAGCTGCCGGCACTGCTGGCGCGCGGCGGCGGCTCGCTGGTGTTCGTCGGTACCTTCGTCGGCCACACCGTGGGATTCCCGGGCATGGCGGCCTATGCGTCAAGCAAGGCCGGGCTGATCGGCCTGAGCCAGGTGATCGCTGCCGAATACGGTGCGCGCGGCGTGCGCAGCAACGTACTGCTGCCCGGTGGCACCGATACGGAGATGGGCCGGCAGGCCGCACCGACCGGCGATGCCCGCGACTTCGTGCGCTCGTTGCACGCACTCAAGCGCCTCGCCGAGCCGGAGGAGATCGCCAATGCGGCGCTGTTCCTGGCCAGCGATGAGAGCAGTTTCGTTACGGGTACCGCGATGCGCGTGGAGGGTGGGGTGTCGATCACCCGTACCTGAGCGCGGTCACGTGCGTGGTGAGTAGCGAATGCCGCTGCTGGCCATGAAGCCTTTCGGATCGAAACGGGCCCAGGCTTCGCCCCAGTTGAACCGGGCGCAGCCGCCGGCCAGTTTTCGCCCCAATGCCGTGGCCAAGGTGCGGCGCATGAACGCGACTTCGGCATCGATCGCTGCCTGGGTTGGCCAGCCGTCTTCCAGTGTTGCACCGGGTAGATCGACGCCCATCGTCACCATGTCGAGCTGTTGCCCGTGGAAGCACAGGCTGATGCCAGCGGGCGCACCGCCCAGGCTGAGCCGGTGCAGGCTGAGCCAGTGATAGCCGGTGCCGACATCACGCTCCCCACTTACCAAGGCGGTAAAGGCGATGCGCGCTTCATCCAGTGAGAGCGTGGGGCAGATCAAGGCCGGCAGATTGCCGAGCTGGATGCTGCCGTCGGTCGCATCGAGGCGCATCGGCACGGCGTGTGCTGCGTGCTGGACAGAAGAGGGCATGGCATACCGGTGGGCGTGGTGCGTCGGATTCTGGCTGCACGGGGGCCGCAGCGGCAAGCCAGTGCCTGCACATGACGTTGGCACAGGACTGACCTGTGGCTTACCCGGCAACCTCTAGCGTGATGGGCAACGTTGGCGTTCCGCCGGCGAGGGAGATTTCAATGAACGAGCGAGGCAAGGATCAGGACCCGAAGCAGGGCATCCAGGAAAGCCGCCAGGACAGGAAGCAGGACGACGTGGCCAAGCAGCGGCCGGGGCAGCGCGATCAACAGGTGCGCGATACGCACTCGCGCAGCCCGCAGCGCAAGGACGGCGGCGAGGAGCCGGCCTGAGCCGGGGGGGCTGAAAAGAAAAAACCCGCAGATCACGGAGATCTACGGGTTCTTCTGAATAGTGGTGGAGCCAAGGAGGATCGAACTCCTGACCTCGTCATTGCGAACGACGCGCTCTCCCAGCTGAGCTATGGCCCCACGGCAGGCTTTCAGTGTAGCGCCGCCTGCCGGGCTTGCCAAGCGCCGGACCGGGACGGCGGCAGGCGTGGATCTGCCGCCGTCCCCCAGCCGGTTCAGGCCAGCGCCTGGCGCAGCAGATCGCCCGCGCGCTGTATCGCCATGCCGGTGGAAGCGGCCACGCCCTGCAGGTGGATGCAGGCGTGGATCATCCCCGGCAGCCGCTCCAGCATGCAGTCGACACCCGCAGCCTGCAGGCGGTGCGCGTACTGCTCGGCCTCGTCGCGCAGCGGATCGTGCTCGCAGCTGAGTACGGAGGCAGGCGCCAGCCCCTGCAGGTCGGTTGCGTGGGCGGGCGAGGCCAGTGCCGGCGGTGGATCCAGATCCATCCCACTCAGATAGGCCTGCCAGCAGCGCTGCATCAGTTCGGCGCTGAGGTAATAGCCCGTGGCGTAGTCGCGGTAGGAACCGCTGCCCATGCCGGCATCCAGCGCCGGGTACAGCAGCAGTTGGTGGCACGGTTGCGGCAGGCCCCGTTCGCGCAGCAGCAGGCAGCAGGCGGCGGCGAGGTTGCCGCCGGCGCTGTCGCCACCGATCGCCAGCCGCCGTGGGTCCAGGCCGAGGCGCTCGGCGTTGTCCTGCAACCACCGCCAGGCGTCGGCGACGTCATGCAGTGGAACCGGGAACGGGTGCTCCGGCGCCAGCCGGTAACCCACGGCGACAATCACGCAACCGCTGGCATTGGCCAGCGCGCGGCAGGGGCCGTCATAGACCGCCAGCGAACACTGGAACCAACCGCCGCCGTGGGCGAACAGCAGAGCCGGTACCGGTCCATCGGGAAGCCCTTCCGGCGTGTAGAAACGCAGCTCCAGCGCATGCCCGTCGCGCGCGATTACCGTGTGTTCGATCACATGCGCAACCGGCTGTGGTGCTCCCTGCAACTGTGGCAACGCGCTCTCGCTGATCGCCCGCAGTTCGCGCAGGTCTTCCGGCAGCGCATGGGCGGCGACGGCGTCGACGAACTGCTGCAGCGCCGGTTCAAGCAGCATGGCGTGCCTCCTGCAGGAACGGCAGCAGCTGTGCAAGGAACGCCTGCGGCGCTTCTTCCATGATGAAGTGGCCGCAGCCCGGCACGATGCTGCCGCGCACATCATCGGCATGCGGTTGCAGGGTCAGCATCGGCGCATCGCCGGTGGCGTGTTCGGCGCCGATCGCCAGCACCGGCATCGGCAAACGGTGCTGCGCACGCAGCTTGTTCTGGCGGATCGTTTCCGGAATCGCGCGGTACCAGGCGAAGCCCGCCCTCAGGGCGCCGGGGCGGCTGTAGGCGGCAATGTAGGTATCGGCGGCCACCGCATCACGGCGGTACGACCAGCGGTCGAACATGAATTCCAGGTAGGCGCGCTCGCGACCGGTGATGAGCGCCTCGGGCAGGTCGGCCACCTGGTTGAACATGAAGTGCCAGAGGAAGATGTTGTCGGCCGGTGCAGCAAAGATGCCCGGTTCCGGGGCCAGGCCGGGAATCACCGCTTCGGTGACGGCCAGCTGGCGCACCGCCTGCGGCTGGTCGCTGGCCAGTGCATAGGCGATCCACATGCCGATGTCATGGCCGACTACCTGGTAACGGTCATGGCCCAGCGCCTGCATGGTCCGGTGCAGTACGGCGGCGGCGCTGCCGGTGTCGTAGCCGTGGGTCGGGCGATCGGATTCGCCGATGCCCGGCGGATCCACGGCAATCGCTTCGAAGCCGGCTTCGGCCAGGGCGTGCAGCACGTGGCGCCAGGCGTACCAGGTCTGCGGCCAGCCGGGAATCAGCAGCACCGGTTCACCGTGGCCAGCGGACACGCAATGCACGCGCTGGCCATCGACGCGCAGGTAGTGGTGGCGCAGCGAAGCGTCGCCGGCAGCGCCAGCGGAAAGGGAAGTGGTCATTGGGAAGTGCTCCGTTGGGGTTCAGGCGATGCCGAGCATCTGCTGCATCTGTGCGGTGCTGATCGGTGCACCGGCGAAGTCGTCGAAGATCTTGTCGGTGACCGGAATGATGTGGTCGCGGATGAACGCGGCACCTTCGCGCGCGCCGGCTTCCTGGTCCTTCAGGCAGCACTCCCATTCCAGCGTCGCCCAGCCCGCGTAGTCGTACTGGGCCAGCTTGGAGAAGATCGACTTGAAGTCGACCTGGCCGTCGCCCAGCGAGCGGAAGCGGCCGGCGCGCTCGGTCCAGTCGGCATACCCGCCATAGATGCCCTGGCGGCCGCTCGGGCGGAACTCCGCATCCTTGACGTGGAACATGCGGATCAGCGGGTGGTAGATGTCCAGGTACTCCAGGTAGTCCAGCTGCTGCAGCACGAAGTGGCTGGGATCGAACAGGATGCGGCAGCGCGGGTGCTGGTCGACGCGTTCGAAGAAGCGCTCGAAGCTGGTGCCGTCATGCAGGTCTTCGCTGGGATGGATCTCGTAGCAGAGGTTGACGCCGTTGTCCTCGCAGGCATCGAGGATCGGCCGCCAGCGTCGTGCCAGTTCGTCGAACGCCGCGTCGATCAGGCCCGGCGGGCGCTGCGGGAACGGGAACAGATACGGCCAGGCGAACGAGCCGGAGAAGGTGCCCATGTCCTGCAGGCCCAGCCGTCGCGAGGCACGGGCGGCCAGGTGCAGCTGCTGCTGCGCCCATTCGCTGCGGGCCTTCGGGTTGCCGCGCAGTGCTTCGGGGGCGAAGCCATCGCAGAGCTCGTCGTAGGCCGGATGCACGGCCACCAGCTGGCCGAGGATGTGGGTGGTCAGTTCGCTGACCTGCAGGCCGTGCTCGGCCAGGGTGCCGCGGAGGTCGTCGCAGTAGTCCTGGCTGTCGGCAGCCGTAGCCAGGTCGAACAGGCGTGCATCCCACGCGGGAATCTGCAGCGCCTTGAAGCCGTGGCCGGCGGCCCACGCGGCAATGCTGGCGAGGCTGTTGAACGGGGCCTGGTCGCCGGCGAACTGCGCCAGGTGCAGGCTGGGGCCCTTGAGGGTCTGCATGTGTTGCTCCAATTGTTTGTCGATCAACAAAGAATAGGCGCGACCCTCGCGGTGGTCAACACCCGCGTTACACTGCGCGCCTCACTGGAGCAGGCAGGCAGATGGCAGGGCGACCGCGCGAATTCGACAGGGACCAGGCGTTGCGCAAGGCGATGCTGCTGTTCTGGCAGCACGGTTATGAGGGCACGTCGATGTCGGCACTGGTCGAGGCACTGGGCATCGCCTCTGCACGCATCTATGCCGCGTTCGGCAGCAAGGAGCAGTTGTTCCGCGAAGCCGTTGCGCTGTACGAGGAAGGCGAGGGCGGCTTCGCGCCGCGCGCGCTGGAGCAGGCCACGCTGCGCGAGGCGATCGGGTCCATGCTGCGTGACGCCGTGTTGACCTACACCCGGCGCGGGCGGCCACACGGTTGCCTGGTGGTGTCCTCGGCCAGCAGCGTGTCGCCCGATGGCGAGGGCGTACGGGACTGGCTGGCCAGCCATCGTCGCCAGCGTACGGCGGCGATCATTGCGCGGCTGCAGCAGGCGCAGGCCGAAGGGCAGCTGGCCGGCGATGTGGCGGTGCAGGCACTGGGCGATCACTTCGCCACGGTGCTGCACGGCATTTCGGTGCAGGCCCGTGACGGCATCAGCCGCGAGCGGCTGCTGGCGATGGTCGATGTGGCGTTGACCCCGCTGCCCTGAGTCAAGCCTTCGGGGCGTGCCGAATGCCCGGTGACTGTGCCGAAACCGCTTGTTTCGCCGGGTTTGGGTGCTGCGCAACGAAATCGTAACAATTTGGGGGATAATGGCGGCTTGCGCAGTTATCCTCCTTTTTGCCGCCCGGCTCGCGCAGGCCGCACGGACGCCTCCTCAGAGCATTTCATGCCCTCCCATTCCGATTCCCGCCGCCTGTCGGGTATGTCGTCTTCCTTCGTTTCCTTCCGCCGCCATCCGCTGGCCCTGGCCTGTGCCGGCCTGGCCCTGGTCGGCAGCTTCGGCGCCGCCGCACAGGACAGCGCGCCGACCCCGACCGGCCTGGACACGATCACCGTGACCGCCGAACACCGTGAGCAGAACCTGCAGGAAGTGCCGGTCTCGGTGGGCGTGGTGCAGGGCGAGCGCATGCGCGACTTCACCGCCGGCGGCGACGACACCCTGCTGGCGCTGTCCGGCCGCGTGCCGAGCCTGTATGCGGAAACCACCACCGGTCGCATCTTCCCGCGCTTCTACATCCGTGGCCTGGGCAACATCGACTTCTACCTCGGTGCCTCGCAGCCGGTGTCGATCATCCAGGACGACGTGGTGCTGGAACACGTGGTGCTGAAGTCCAACCCGGTCTATGACGTGGACCAGGTGGAAGTGCTGCGCGGCCCGCAGGGCTCGCTGTTCGGCCGCAACACCACCGCCGGCATCATCAAGTTCGACACCCTGAAGCCGACCCAGGACTACACCGGCCGCGTCAGCGCCAGCTACGCGTCCTACAACAGCGTGTCGATCGACGGCGGCTTCGGTGGCCCGATCAACGACATCGCCTCGTTCCGTGTGTCGGCCCTGTACCAGCACCGCGACGATTACGTCGACAACACCTACAAGGGCCCGAGCGCCGACGGCACGGTCAGCCCGAAGAAGAACGCCATGGGCGGCTTCGATGACCGCAACGTGCGCGCCCAGCTGCTGCTGACCCCGAGCGACCAGTTCTCGATCCTGGCCTCGGCCCACGCCCGTGATTACGAAGGCACCTCGACCCTGTTCCTGCGCGGTGCGCTGACCAAGGGCTCGAACAAGACCGACGTGCCGCGCGACAAGGTCGCCTACGACGAAGCCGGCAACAACCCGCAGGCGTACAAGACCTATGGCGGTTCGGTGAAGGCGCGTTATGACTTCGGCGCGATCGACTTCACTTCGATCACCGCCTACGAAACCACCTCCGGTTACAGCCGTGGCGACACCGACGGCGGCGCCGCGGTGAACTTCCCGGTCAACGGCGTGCCGAACGGCTACGGCCAGTCGATGGGCCGCATCCGTGATCTGGACCAGTGGACCCAGGAATTCCGCCTGGCCAGCCATGACGACAGCGCCCTGCAGTGGCAGGCCGGTGCGTTCTACTTCAACGGCAGCGACACCACCGACTTCTACCAGCGCGCCTGGTTCCTGCAGGGCGCGGCCCGCAACCCGAACAACTGGGTGCGCCTGCGTAACAAGAACACCTCGTGGGCCGGTTTCGGCCAGCTGAGCTACGCCTTCACCGACAAGTTCACCGTCACCGCCGGCCTGCGCCAGACCAAGGACGAGAAGCACACCCGCCTGCTGAAGACCGCGGACACCGCTGCCGGCGTGGTCACCTACAAGGGCCGCACCGACGTCAAGATGTCCGACACCACCCCGAGCTGGGATCTGAGCGCGATGTATCAGATCACGCCGGACGTGAGCGTCTACGCCAAGGTCGCACGCGGCTTCCGCGGCCCGACCATCCAGGGCCGTTCGGCGGTGTTCAATGCCGACTTCACCACCGCTGATTCCGAGACCATCCTGTCCTGGGAAGCGGGCGTGAAGAGCAGCCTGTGGGACAACCGCCTGCGCCTGAACGCCACCGCGTTCACCTACACCGTCAACGACATCCAGCTCAACGGCAACGATTCGGACGGCAACGGCGTGCTGTTCAACGCCGACAAGGCCAAGGCCTACGGTTTCGAAGCGGACATGGAGCTGCGTCCGATCCCGAACCTGACCCTGAGCGCCGGCCTGAGCCTGCTGCACAGCGAGATCAAGGACAAGCGCGTGTACGCGCAGGTCTGCGGCCTCAATGGCCAGGTGGTCTGCACCGTCGGCGACCCGACCATCAAGGTCGGTGCCAACACCTTCGCGCAGATCGACGGCAACCCGCTGCCGAACGCGCCGAAGTACAACGTCAACCTGGCGGCCCGCTACGACTTCCCGGTCAGCGACGCCGGCACCATGTTCGTCTCCACCGACTGGAACAAGCAGGGTTACACCAGCTTCGTGCTGTACGACAGCAAGGAGTTCAACTCCAAGGGTGACTTCGAGGGTGGCCTGAAGATCGGCTACTCGGGTAGCTACGGTGCCTACGAAGTGGCGCTGTTCGCGCGCAACATCACCAACGAGAAGAACCTCAAGGGTGTGATCGAGAACTACATGGCCGCGGTCTACAACGAGCCGCGCACCGTCGGTGTCTCGCTGAACATGAACTGGTAAGCCCACCCCGTCGTGTAACGGAAACGGCGCTCATCGAGCGCCGTTTTTCGTTGCTGGTCAGGCATCATCCGTGCTCAAGGCGTGGCGCTGACGCCCTTGCCCAGCGCTGCATCGGACGGCGCACTGGGGCCCAGCACCTGCAGCTGCATCGCCTCCATCCGCTCCAGTACCTTGCGCTGCTTGCCGTTGAGGCCGCGCGAGGTGATTGCGATGTGCTTGCGTGCAGCGTCCAACGGCGCGGGTTGGTAGTGCACCCTGAAGCGGCGCAGGGCGCAGCCCGTCAGCTTGTCGACCGGTGCGCAGTCGTTCGCGTTGAAATCGATATCGCCGTCGGCGGCAACAATGAAGGGGCTGAGCAGGATCTGCCCTTCGTGGGCAGTGAAGGCCAGTGGCGCGTGGGCCTTGGCGATGACCGCCTGGATGCGTACGGCAGGGATGTCTTCAGGGACGATCCTGTCATCCCAGTAGCCTTCGGTGGGGCGCGAGGTTTCATAGTTCTGGGTGCCCCATGCCACGCAGTTGCCGGAAGCCACGTGCACCGAGATGCAGACCTGCTGGGAGTGCTGATCGGTCAGGACGCCCGGTGGTACCCAGACCTTCTTCCAGGAATAGAAACGGTAGTCGACGTCGGCAAGGCGGGTGGCGCCGATGTCCTTCGATACTTCGTCCATGGTCCCCAGCGGCTTCAGCTTGGCCACGCGGGTGTTCAGGCGGTAGTTCTCCGCACCGTTCAGCAGATAGGTGCCCGGCGGAATCAGATGCACCTCGAACACGTCCATCAACACCGTCCGCTGCGGGCCGGTTTCCAGTTCGTTGGTGTTGAACAGCTGCACATAGCCCTGGGAGGGAATGTCCTTGTGCTGGAAGGACACCCGCGTCGAGAACCCGGGCAGGTCGGTCGAGCGGTTGCCCAGATGAAAGCCGGGGACCGGAGAGCCGACGCCTGGCCCGCCGTTGTGCACGACATACGGGGCCGGCACCAGCACGGCAACCAGACCATCGCGGGTGGCACCGTCAATGATGTCCACCAGCTTGGCTGTGTTCTCCTTTTCCTGTGCATAGGAAAGCGGTGCGGCCTGCCCAGCGCATGCCAGGACCAACGGGGTTAGCAGCAGTGCGCAGGCGGTCGCGATCTTGAGGGTCTGCATCGACGTCTCCTTGTCAGTACCGGCAAACCCTAGCACGGCCCCTGCAGGCCTGAGGTGCACGGCGCCGGCGTGGTCCGGCGCCTTGTGCCATCAACGTGCCGGCAGCAGTGCCTGCAGCCGCGACTCCAGTTCCTGCTGGCGCCAGCCGGCCAGTGCTGCCGGCCATTGGCGGCGTTCCAGATAGCTTTCCAGATGCTTGCGAGAGGCCAGCACGCCATCCGGCAGGCCCAGCTCGCGGCTGCGCTCGGCCACCGCGTCTTGAAGCTTCTTCACCGCCTGCTTGTTGCTGTCGTTGGCGGGTAGCGCCAGCGGTGCCCCGGCCTCATCGGCCAGCGGTGTGGACAGCGCCTGCCAGACCGCGCCGGCCAGCTTGCGCGGTGCCTTCGGGAACTGCTCGAACAGCTTGCCTAGCGCAGCCTCGTCGGCCGGTGGCGTGCGCGCCAGGGTGGCGGCCAGTTCGTTGTCCAGGATCCAGCTTCGCGGGCGGTCGCTGTTGCGTGCCTGTACATCACGCCAGCGCAGCAGGCGCAGCAGGCGGTGCTGTGCGGCCGCGTCGAGGAACTGCGCCGAGCGCATCGCCAGATGCGGCCAGCGGTCTTCGTCATTGGCGACGCTGGCCAGCAGGCGCTCGCCATCGTCATGCAGCCACTGCTGGCGGCCGAGTGCCTGCAGCTTGGCATCAATGGCGTCATGCAGCGCGAACAGGTGCTCGACGTCGTCGGCGGCATACTGCAGCTGCGACTCCGAAAGCGGGCGGCGCATCCAGTCCGAACGGGTTTCGCCCTTGGCCAGGGCGACGCCGGTGATTTCCGCCACCAGCTTCTGGTAGCCCATGCCGCCGCCGATGCCGGCCAGCGCAGCACCGATCTGGGTGTCGAACAGTGGTCGCGGCAGCACGCCGCACGCCCACTTGAAGGCGACCAGGTCTTCGCTGGCGCTGTGCATCACCTTGGTGATGGATTCATCGGCCAGCCACGGCGCCAGCGCCTCGGTCATGCCGGGAATCAGCGGGTCGATCAGCAGGATGTCCTGCCCGACCGCCATCTGCACCAGGGCCAGCTGCGGCCAGAAGGTGCGCTCACGGATGAATTCGGTATCCAGGCCGATGCGGGTCGGGCGCTGCTGGAAGTACGCATCCAGCTCGGCGGGGGTGGTGATCCAGGTTGCCACGGGTCAGGGCCTACTACTCGGGTTTGCTCAGGCAGGGGAGAATAGCCTAACGTCGGTGCGCGTCCGTGCCGAAGGAGGCTCTGCTTGCGTTTTTCGTTGTCACCCGTGCTGTGCACCGCCCTGGCCTTGGCCCTGGCCGGCTGCACGCCGTCGCCCCCCACGGCAACGGACCGGAGTGCCGGGGAACAGGCGCGCCCGTCCGCGGACGCAGACAGCGACGAGCGCCCGCAGGCCGGGCAGGGCAGCGTGACCATCGCCGGTGAGGATGCCGCCGAGGATGTACAGCAGTGGACGCCGCCGCGGGTGGACCGCCAGGGCCGCAGCCTGGCCCAGTTGCGCCGCGCCGCCGAGCAGGCGTTCGCCGAAGGACGGCTCTATGAGGATGCCGATGCCGCCATCCCGCTGTGGCTGGCGGTACAGGAAGAGGATCCGGATGACCGCCAGGCCCGCCAAGGCCTGCAGCGCGCCCGCCAGCGCCTGCAGCAGCAGGCGGATGCGTTGCTGGTGCGGCCGCTGAAGCAGCGCGAGGCGCTGGCCGAGGCCAGCCGCCAGGCGCTGGTGCTGCTGACGCTGGCGCCGAAGGACGAGAAGGTGCGTGCGCTGCAGGGACGGGTGGAGCTTGCCCAGCGTGTGGTGGCTTACAACCGCGCCGGCGAAGAGGACCTGCGCTCGGACCGGATCGGCGAGGACGGGGACGGGGCCATCGGCAACTTCCGTGAGGCACTGGCACTGGATGAGGACAACAGCCGCGCACGGCAGGGACTGGCCGCGGCCGAAAGTGGACTGATCCGCCGCGCCGAAGACGCGGCACGCACGCGTGATTTCGCCAGCGCCGGCACCTGGCTGGCCGAAGCGAGCAAGGTGCGCGACTCGTCGCCCACCATCGCCGACGCGTTCGAGCGCATCGAGCAGATCCGTGCGGCGGCATTGCTGCAGCTGCGCGATGACGGCCTGCGCGACCTGTCCACGCCGCAGGGCCTGAAGCCGGCGCGCGAGAAACTGGCCGAGGCCCTGCGCATCGCCCTGCCGGGAGACGCGGTGGTGGCCCAGCTGCGTGAGCGTATCGACCTGGCCACCCACTACGGCAGCTTCCGCCCGGGCCAGGTGTTCAGCGACGCCATGCGCGATGGCGGACGCGGGCCGCAGATGGTGGTGGTGCCGCATGGCGGTTTCCAGATGGGCGCCGGCGATGCCGAGCCGGGCTCGAGCGATGCCGAGCGACCATCGCACTATGTGCGCTTTGATCGAGGCTTTGCGATGGCGATCACCGAGGTCACGGTCAGCGATTTCCAGCGCTACGTGAAGGCGACCAATGCGCGCCCACGGGCGACGCGGCGCGGCCATTCGGTGGTCTATGACGAACGCAGCGGCAACTTCATCCGCCGCAGCGGCGTGGACTGGCGCTCGGATTACGACGGTGGCCGCGCGATGGCCAATTCGCCGGTGATGCACGTCAGCATCCGCGATGCCGAAAACTATGCGGCATGGTTGTCCGAGCAGACCGGGCGCAGCTACCGGTTGCCCAGTGAAGCAGAGTTCGAGTACGCGCTGCGCGGTGGCAGCAGTGGTCGCTACCCCTGGGGCGATGCCGGCACGCCGCCGCCGGGCAGCGGCAATTTCACCGGCAGCAAGGACGTGTCGCCGTCCGGGCGGCATTGGCACAACGCCTTCATCGGCTATGGCGATGGCTGGTGGGGGCCGGCACCGGTAGGGAGTTTCCAGGCCAATGCCTTCGGCCTGCACGACATGGGCGGCAATCTCAGCGAATGGGTGGCCGATTGCTGGCATGCCAGCTACCGGCGCGCGCCCTCCGATGGCGCCGCCTGGTTCAACCCGGGCTGCCGCGCACGGGTGATCCGGGGCGGCAACTGGGCCAATGCGCCGGAGCAGACCCGTGCCGCCTGGCGACAATCCCAGGACTCGGATACCACCAACGCGCGCATCGGCTTCCGCCTGGTACGCGGCATCTGATCGGCGGCCGGCTTCACCCGTTGCTGGCATCGGCGCACTAAGATTGCGCCGTGCCCGCCGGCCGGCGGGGCCCGCTGGAAGCCGACCCGATGCGCAATGATCCCTTCTCCCGCTCGCCGCAAGGCCCACAACGGCGCGGCCTGTTCGGCAACATCCGCTGGTGGGTGCTGTTGCTGGCCGCTGGCTATGCGGTCTTCTACTGGTTTTCCAACCGCACGGTGGATCCGTATACCGGCGAGAAGGTGATGATCGACAGCAGCCTGGATGCGCGGCAGGAGACCGCTTTGGGGCTGCAGGCCTACCAGCAGATCCTGTCGCAGGAACGGCCGATGGATCCCAATGCGCCGATCGCGCGCGATGTGCGCGACATCGCCCAGCGGTTGATTGCCAAGGTCGATGTGGTGGAGACCGCGCTGGCCCAGGAGCACGGCGTGCAGCCGGCGCATTTCGCGCGGGATTTCCAGTGGGAAGTGAATGTGATCCCATCCGAGCAGGCCAACGCGTTCTGCCTGCCGGGCGGCAAGATGGCGGTCTACACCGGGCTGGTGCCGGTGGCGCGCACCCGTGATGCGATGGCGGTGGTGATGGGCCATGAGATTGCCCATGCGCTGCTGCGCCACGGTGCACAGCGGATGGCCCAGCAGAAGCTGACCCAGATCGGGCAGGTGGCCGGCGCCGCCAGCGGCATGGATGCGCAGCAGCAACAGATGATGATGTCGGCGATGGGTTATGGGTATCTGCTGCCGTATGCGCGCAGCCACGAGACGCAGGCCGATGAAGTGGGGCTGATGCTGGCCGCAGCGGCGTGCTTCGATCCACGCGAGGCGGTGCCGCTGTGGCAGCGCATGGGCCAGGCCAGCGGTGGCCAGTCACCACCGGAATTCTCCTCGACCCATCCCAACCCGGGTACCCGCATCCAGAACCTGCAGGCGTTGATGCCGAAGGCGCTCGAGTACCGGCAGAAGTTCTGCGAGCAGGCAAAGTAGAGGGTTGTTCGGCAGGGCTGCGCCCTGCACCTGCCGAAGCAACAGCAACAGCGTGCATTCCGTGGGATGGCGGGGTGGGTCCGGTTGCGGGGGCCGCTGCAAGTACGTCCATGTAAGCTCGGTCGCCGCATCCATGCGGCTCACGCCCCCGCAACCGGACCCACCCCGCCTTCGACAGATTCTCGCAATCTGTTCGCTCTTCTGTAGAGCCGAGCCATGCTCGGCTCAAATCGTTCCGATATCGAAATATTCGATTCCGATGGAGATTCATCCACGCATGCGTGGATCTACCGTGTCGACCAAGGTCGACAACTACCAACAGCCTCCGGAATCTGTCAGAGGCGGGGCGGTGTGGTTGTGCAGGACCGTTGGCGCCATGGATGGCGCCATCGAG
>OFRL01000450.1_pt1 | contig 19254 bp, 20 predicted proteins | sample 1543121 | NCBI WGS metagenome assembly OFRL01 (sample SAMN07774228, study PRJEB24372) | wastewater metagenome | isolation source: Lake Maggiore Cannobio | place: Italy: Cannobio | collected 2016-01
CTTCGTGCGACGAGAAGCGCCGGGTGAGTTCCGAATTCTCTATGGCGCACCCGTTGACGCTGGTAACGGCTCACCAGCCGCGCAACTTGCCGCAACGCAGGCAACTGCGCGCGAGATGGAGCAACTCATTCGAAGCGAACCAACGCAGTGGAACTGCTTCAAGCCGCTCTGGCCGAACGCCGCAGAGCAGCGTCGCCTCGCAGAACTTGCGGCGCAGATGGCAACACAACACGAGCGAGGCGCAGCGTGAGCCTGAAAGAGCAACTGATTGGCCGTGGCACGATTGCTGGACTCACCGCAATCTCATATCTTCCAGAGCCGCTCCTTCTGGCAATCGCAAAAGTATGGGGCGCAGTTGGTCCACTGTTGCAGCCAGCGCGCGCGCGTCTGGGACGCGCCAACCTTGCACGCGTGTATGAATTTCGAGACAACGTTGCGCCAACGAGCAGCGCACTCACGCACGGGACGCGCGAAATGTTCGAGCATCACCTGCGCTTCTACATTGAGAGCGCGCGCGCGCCGCGGCACGCCCGAAAGATCATCGCAACGCGCGTCAAGCTAGAAGATGAACTCGCCGTCGCCGCAGCGTTCTCTCCAGCCGCTGGTGCCTCAATCTTTCTCGCCGCACACTTCGGCGCGATTGAACTTCCCGGCAGCATCTTGGCCGACCGCTCTGGGCGCACGCCGATGGCACCAATGGAGGAGATCAGCAACGAGGTGCTGCAGGCGTGGATGCTCCGCGTACGCGGTGCAGGGCTTGGGCTGCGCATCATCTCTGCAAAGGGTGCAGCACAGGTGATGAGTGATGAACTCGCCGCTGGCGGCATCGTTGGCATGGTTGGCGACCGCAACATTGTTGGTGCTGGTGTACCGGTAAAGCTTTTTGGGCACACGGCAAAACTTCCGATCGGCCCAGCACTTCTCGCCGTTGAGTCTGGCGCAAAGCTGTACGTTGCCGCGGTGATTCGCGAACCACGCGGCGCGTACACCGGCTACATCCGTGAGGTGGTGATCCCAACTGATGGCGATCGCATGGCGAGAACACGCGCGACACTCGCAGGCATTGCTGCGGTCTTTGAGGAGCTGATCGTCAAGGCGCCTGAGCAGTGGTGGACGCTCTTCTACCCGATCTGGGACGATATCCGCGCATGAGAGATTCGTTGAGCGGTGCGTCACGCGCAGATTTACATATCCATACGATGGCGTCAGACGGCACCGCCTCAGTCTCGCAAGTGCTCGCGCACGCCGAAGAGGTTGGCCTCGACATCATCGCCATCACAGATCACGATCGCATCGATGCGGCGCAGGCGGCACAGCAGATGGCGCTCACCAATGGCCTTCATGTGCAGGTGGTCATTGGCGAAGAGATCTCTACGCTGCAGGGGCACCTTCTCGGCCTCTTCCTCCACGAACGCGTTCGGCCACTCCACTCGCTCCGCCGCACCATCGCTGAGATTCACGAGCAAGGGGGGATCGCCATCCCCGCTCACCCCCTCTTTCCGCACCCGCTCTGCGCGCAGGAGGGGGCGATTCGTGGGGCGGCGAACGATCGGGACCCCGCCTGCCGACCAGACGGTTTGGAGACGTACAACCCCACGATCTTCGGCACCTCGCCGCGCCGCCGCGTGGGGCGCCTCGCCGCTGATCTGGGCCTCGCAACACTCGGGAGCTCTGATGCTCATGTGCTGAGCGCCATTGGTCGCGTCTGGACAACCTTCCCTGGCTCAAGTCCAGAAGCTCTGCGCGATGCGATCTTGGCGCGCACGGTGAGCGTTGGCGCTGGGAGTGACCACACCTTGACTGAGAACCCAGGGATCTTCGGGCGCCAGATGCTGCGCAACCTGATCGGGCTCGGCCAAGATCTTGCCGGCGTAACGCGACCGATCTGGACGTTCGGTGGCGAGCGACGTGGTCGCGACCTCGGCTACCCAGGAAGCCGTCGCCGACCTGCGCGCTATACGCCGGACGAGGAGCGGTAACCCGATGAAGATTGGCATCGTCACTCCATACGCGTACCCAATGCCTGGTGGCGTGAATGATCATGTCGGTTCGCTCTATCGCGTGTTGCGTGCGCGTGGCCACGATGTGCGCATCATCACCAGTAGCCACGGACTCCAGAAGGCGAGCGAAGGTGACATCATTCGCGTTGGGAAAGGATTCAGCGTTCCGTTTAACGGCTCAATGGGAACGATCACACTCAGCCCAACGTATTTGGGGCAGATGCGCCAGATCCTCGAGCGCGAACGATTTGATGTGCTGCACTATCACGAACCATTTGTCCCATTCTTAAGTCTCGTAACGCTTACCCTCTCCACCTCCGTCAACGTTGGCACCTTCCACGCGTTCGGCGGTTTATCTATCAGTTACGAATTCGGTAAGCGCGCACTCGGTCACTACGCGAACAAGTTGCACGGTCGCATTGCGGTGAGCCCCGCGGCGCGCCACTTCATCAGCCGTTACTTTCCTGGTGAATACAAGATTGTTCCGAACGGCGTTGAACCGGCGCGATATCAGCGCGCCGTTCCGATTGCTCGCTACCGCGATGGCGTGCCAAACATCCTCTTTGTTGGGCGCATGGAGCCACGGAAGGGCTTGATTCATCTCCTCCGCGCGTTCCGCAAGTTGCAGCGCGATGGTGTACGAGCGCGACTGCTCATTGTTGGCACAGGGCCTGGCGACCGCGAAGCGCGTCGCTACGTACTGACGCGCCAGCTTGAAGACGTTGAGTTTCTTGGTCGCGTCCCTGAGGCGCAGAAGGCGCAGCTCTTCAAGACTGCTGACATCTTCGTCTCTCCAGCCACTGGGAGAGAATCGTTCGGGATCGTCTTACTCGAAGCGATGTCTGCTGGCGCGCCGATTATCTGTTCAGATATCCATGGCTACCGTGGCGTGGTGCGTCGCGAGCGTGATGGGGTCCTGGTGGAGCCAGGGAACGCGGACGCACTCGCCGCCTCCATCCGTCGCCTGATTGACGATCCGCAACTGCGCGCGCAACTCTCGCGCGCTGGCGAGGAGCGAGCGCAACTCTTCACCTGGGAGCGCGTGGGTCAGGCGGTTGAGGAGTACTACGGCTTTGTGATCCGCCGACTCGCCGAGCAGGGGCAACTCCCCGCAGGATTTAGCGCGCCGATTCCTCCGCCACCCGGCCCGCGAGTTCGCACAGCAAGCGAGCGGTAAGCCCCCAGACACGCAGCTCACCCGGCACCACAAAGGCGCCATACCTGAGCGGCACGCCGTTCTGCTCTCCGTCAACGTCATGTACGGGGAGGCGCGGATCGAAGATGCCGAGTTCGGCGCCTACGACGCCCGCGACCTCCGTTGGATCTGGGTGGAGTTGCGGCGTGCTCGGCGCAACCGCCACCACCACGTGGATCAGGAAGTTGCTCGCTGGGATGTAGGCGGGATCGAGTGAGCCGACAACGATGATGCCGTGCTGTGGATCATCCGCATCAAAGCCGAGCTCCTCATGGAGTTCGCGGATCGCCGTCTGTTGCGGCGTTTCGCCAAGCTCCATCTTGCCGCCCGGAAGGGCGAGCTGGCCGCCGTGCGTTCCCCCCTGCGCGCGCTTGATCAGGAGCACCTGACAGTCGAACGGGTGCACCTCAACGCTCTCGCCGCCACCGTTTACGCCGCAGGCTCCGAGCGCCACTGGTGGAACCAAGAGTGCGGTGACTGCGGCAATGCGCGGCGTCCCCTCAACGGGTGGATTCAGGTCAACCGGCTCAAGGCCAGGGAGTCGACGTGGGGTGAGGTTTGGTTGCAGCGGGAAGGGGAGTGGCGCGAGCGCTCCGGCTGCGTCACGCGCAAGCGCACGACGCAGCCGTTCAGCGATTCGTTGAGCCGCCTGCTCTTGCCTCTCCACGGCGAGCCCTAGTTAGCTTGGGCGAACGGTGACCCCTGGCGCACTCGGCGCACGGAGTGATCGGCCGGCCATTCGTGGGCTGCGCGCCGGACCCGACCCTGCAGGGAGCGGCTTCGGCTTACGGCGGAGCGCATGCTCAAGCACCTGACCGATCGTCTCTACAGGAATGATCTTCAGCGCCTTTCGGATCTCCTCTGGGATCTCTGGCAGGTCCTTCTCGTTCTTCTTCGGGATCAAGATCGTTCGCGCACCGGATGCGTGTGCCGCCAGCGCCTTGCTCTTCAAGCCGCCAATCGGAAGCACGCGCCCACGCAACGTGATCTCTCCAGTCATCGCCACATCCTTACGAACGGGGATGCCGGTGAGTGCCGAGACGATCGCGGTTGCCATCGTCACGCCAGCAGACGGGCCATCCTTTGGAATAGCTCCCGCCGGAACGTGAATGTGCAACCCAGACTTCTCGAAGCGCTCTGGTGCAATACCAAGCTCCGTCCCGTGCGACTTGATCCAGGTGAGTGCGGCACGCGCCGACTCCTTCATCACGTCGCCGAGCTGGCCGGTGAGGATCAGCTCTTCGCGACCCTCCATGACACCAACCTCAACGGTGACAACGTCACCGCCGACTGGCGTCACCACGAGGCCCGTTGCTGATCCAACCTGGTCGTCCTGATCCATCTCGCCGTACTCGTGCCGCTCTGGCCCGAGCCATGTGGCGAGCTTCTTCAAATCAACGCTCCCCTTGCGGATCTTCTTCTCAGCAACGCCACGGGCAACCTTGCGCATCAACGTGGCGATCTCTCGCTCCGCGTTGCGCACTCCCGCCTCGCGCGTGTAGTGGCGAATCAGGTGCACCATCGTCTCGTCTGGGATGGTTACCTGGCTCTCCTTGAGGCCGTGATTCTCACGCTGCTTCGGAACGAGATAGCGCTTGGCGATCCCCAGCTTTTCCGCTTCGGTGTAGCCAGGGATCTGGATGATCTCCATACGATCACGGAGCGCGTCCGGAATCGTGTCCAACTGGTTTGCCGTTGCAACGAAGAGCACTTGCGAGAGATCAAACTCCACCTCCAAATAATTGTCCTGGAAGGTTGCGTTCTGTTCTGGATCGAGCACCTCAAGAAGAGCCGCGGACGGGTCGCCACGGAAGTCCGCGCCAACCTTGTCAATCTCGTCCAGCATAAAGACAGGGTTCTTCGTCCCCGCCGTCTTGATCCCCTGTGCGATGCGCCCAGGGAGCGCGCCGATGTAGGTGCGTCGATGCCCACGGATCTCCGCCTCGTCGTGGAGGCCACCGAGGCTCATGCGCACGAATTTGCGCCCCATCGCCCTAGCGATGGACTTGCCGAGCGAGGTCTTCCCAACGCCCGGAGGCCCTGCGAAGCAGAGGATCGGGCTCTTCACCTGTGGCGCGAGCTTGCGCACCGCGAGGTACTCAATGATGCGCTCCTTCACCTTCTCCAGGCCGTAGTGATCATCGCTGAGCACCTTCGCCGCTTCAGGGATCTCAATGCGATCCTCTGTTGCAACGTTCCACGGCATGGCAATCAGCCAATCAACATAGGTTCGAATTACGCCAACCTCAGGTGAAGCGGACGGAATCCGCGCCATACGGTCGAGCTCCTTCAGCGCGCGTGATTTCACCTCTTCTGGCATGTCCGCCGCCTCAACTTTTTCGCGCAGCTCGTTTGCCTCCGCCTGCTGCGGATCGTCTTCGCCAAGCTCGCGCTGGATCGCCTTCAGTTGCTCACGGAGGAAGTATTCGCGCTGCGACTTGTCCATCTCCGTTCGCACATCAGACTGAATCTTCCCCTTGATCTCGAGGATCTCAATCTGGCGTGCAAGGAATGCTGAGACATAGTGCAGTCGCTCGGTGACATCAATGATCTCAAGTAGCTCTTGACGCTGCTCCGTTGTCATATCCGGCGTGTACGCCGTCATGTCTGCAAGAAGGCCAGGGTCGCTGATGTTCTTCGCCGCAACGGCAGCTTCCGGTGGAACTGGTGCGCCTGATGTGACGTAGGTCTCCACCTGCGCTTGGACGCTCTTCATCAGCGCCTCAATCTCTACGCCGTCAACCTCTGGCGCCTCAACGATCTCCACCTCAACCATGAGCGCATCGCCGCTCGTATCAAGGCTGTGGACGATGATGCGCTTCTGCCCCTGCACCACAGCACGGAGCGTTCCGTCCGCAAGGTTCACCACCTGGGCGATCTTTGCAAGCGTCCCCATGGCGTGCAGCTGCGACACGTCCTCTACGTCTTCCTGTTCCGCCTCACGCTGTGTGACGAGCGCAAGCCAGCCTTCAGCCTTTGCTGCAGCGCGGATTGCGGCAACGCTCTTGTCGCGGCCAACCTTCAGTGGCGCAACCATCTCGGGGAAGATGACAATCTCGCGCAGTGGAACGAGCGGGAATTGACCGAGGCCGCTCGGCACAATCGTGCCATCGTCCTCTGAGGCGGCTACCGCCTCGTCAATCTCAAGCTCCATCTCGTCGTCCAGTGCGCCTTCAATCTCGTCGTCACGTCGCTTCTTGATCATCGTCGTCCCCCTTCTCGCGCCGCTGCCACAGCGCGCTCGCTCTTCTTGTTTCCCTCTTCATATAGACGCTCAAGGATCCGTTCACCGAGCCGCTCCTCTAACTGGAAGAGGAGCTTGATCCCGGCGAGGTTCACACCCAAGTCCTGGGTGAGGTGGCGAATCCAGAGGATGCGCCGCAGATCGTTCTCTGAGAAGAGTCGGATGTTCGACTCCGTTCGCGACGGGCAGATCAGCCCAGCCTCTTCGTAGATTCGGAGTGTTCGCGGATGGACGGCTACGATCTCGGCCGCCACGCTGATCACGTAGACGGGCCGCGAAGGGTCAATCCCTGGGCCGCTGCTCCTGAACACCTTCGTATCCTAGAACCCTATCAATGGTGTTGTCAAGGGTGTTATCCACAAAAGAGGAGGGCTGGCGTGATGACGGCTGGAGCGGGCGGCTACTCCACGTCGCGGCGGTACGGGAGGTCAACGATCACCGTGTTGCGACGGCCAAGGAGCGTATCCCTGAGGCGCTTCCCGTTGCCGTTATGCAGGACGCGGTCCCACCAGTGGCGGCCGGCGTACTCGGGGATCATCACCACGTTGATTGGGAGCTCGCCAGACTTGTGTGGCAACTCCTCGAGTTCGTCGAGGAAGTGGCAGAGCGGCTCCACGATCAGCCGGTACGGCGACTCAACGGTGACGAGACGTACGCCTGGGAAGAGTTGCTCAAAGCGCGCGCGAATCAGCGCCTCCTCCTTCTCATCAAAGACAACGCGCACAGCGATCAGCTCACCCGTCTTCCCCTCAAGGATTCGACCAAGCGTTATCGCACGAACGGTTGACCGATTGATCTCTCCGAACGGTGCAATGATGCGCCGCGGTCGATGCGGTGCATCAAAGACCAGCCCAGGCTTGATCGTAAGCTCACGCTCATGGCGGTCATAGCGCTTACGAACGCCAGCCATAAAGAGTGCAACAAGTGGGACCAGGATAAAGATGATCCATCCGCCAACTGCAAACTTTGCAAGCGAGATGATGACAAAGACCACACCTGTTACAGCAGCACCAACGCCATTCAAGATAGCCTTTGCGCGCCAACCCTCACCGCGAACATTTCTCCAGTGGACCACCATGCCAGTTTGGCTAATGGTGAAACCAAGAAAGACGCCAATTGCGTATGCGGGAATCAATAAGGAGACAAGGGCACCAGTCGCAATAAGGAAGATTACGGCACCAGCCGCAATTGCAACAATGCCACCCCCGTACGCGAGCCGATCACTCCGCTGGCCAATTTGTCGCGGAAGGAAGCCGTCACGAGCGAGGATCCGCGCAAGCTGTGGTCCACCATTAAATCCTGTGTTGGCGGCGAGGAGAAGAATGCCGGTCGTTGCAATCTGGAAGATTGCGTACGGAATCCCACCGCCGAGCGAAGCACGAGCAATCTGCGAGAGGAGCGTCTCACCGCCAATCTCTTGCGGGATCTTTCCAAACGCAAAGGCGAGAAGTGAAATGCCAAAGAAGATCACTCCGAGGAGGACGGCCATGATTGACATCGTGTCCGCGGCATTCTTTGCCTCCGGCTTCTTAAAGGCGGCAACTCCGTCGGAGATCGCCTCCGTTCCAGTGAGCGCAACCGAACCATAAGCAAAAGCCTTCAAAAGCAGGAAGGGGAGGATCAGCTGCATGCCGTCGTGTGCCTCTGCTACAACGCCCTGGCTCCAGTTCACCGCGGAATCGCCGAGCGCGATACGAATGAGACCAATGGCGATGACGGTGATCGCGCCGCCAACGAAAAGATAGGTAGGGATGGCAAAGAGTCGCCCTGATTCGCGGAGACCACGCAGGTTGGCAAGGACAAGCAGGAAGAGAGCGCCAAGCGCAAGCTCAACGCGAAGCGGGATGAGCTCAGGGAGGGCCGAGGTGATCGCCGCAACTCCAGCGGCGGTGCTCACCGCAGCGGTGAGGATGTAGTCAATGACAAGGCTCGATGCCGCTACAAGTGCAGGCGTGGTGCCGAGTGTGCTGGAGGCAACCGCGTAGGCGCCACCCCCCTTGGGGAAGCCGAAACAGACCTGGCGGTAGCTGATGGCCACAACGCCAAGCAGGAGACCAACCGCAAGGGCGATCACGGGGCCGAAGGCGAGGTAGGAGGCGCCCGCTGAGGCGAGGACGATGAGGATCTCTTCGCTCGCATAGGCGCTGGAGGAGATGGCGTCAGAAGAGAAGATTGGGAGGGCAAACTTCTTTGGGAGGCGCTCCTCGCCCTCTTCTGCGTTTGAGAGTCGCCGTCCGAAAATGGCAGTTTTTGCGGCGAGCGTTGCGCGACCAAGCTCGTTGACCGGCTCACTCCCCGCCTCAGAAGCTACAAGGTGATCTGGCTCCTCTTCAATGAACCACTCTTCCGCATCATGAAGTTCATCTGGTGTCTGCTTGCTGCTCGCCATGACGCGGAACCGCCCTCTGTTGCTTCAAGGGCCGGCGTTGAGGCCGGTCGGGGGTCGAGAGTGCCCATTGGCACCCATCGCCTCACTTGTGCACTCATTCTATACCCGAGTGGCGCCCTCATCCACTCACGAGGACGAGGAGCGCATGATCAAGCCCAGGGCGCTCAACTCGTTCAACACGGATGGCGGATGCGCCAATAAGCGAGATCGCTGTGGAGAGTTCAGCCTCCCAACTCTCACCCTCACGTTTCCAGGCAAGCAGATGTCCATTAGCGGCGAGGAGGGGGCGTGCGAGTCGGATCAGCTCCGCGAGCGGCGCAACTGCACGAGCAAGGAGGAGGTCATAGCGCGTTGGGTTCCGTGAGGCGAGCTCCTCTGCACGCGCATTCAGCACCCGCAGTTGTGACGAGAGGCCACTTGCAGCAACGACACACTCCAAGAAGCGCGCCTTCTTTCCAGTCGCTTCAATCAAATCAAACGTTGTGTTTGGATGCACAGGCAAGATTCGCGCGGCGAGTGGGATTCCAGGGAAGCCGCCGCCAGATCCAAGATCGGCAAGTGTGCCGCCGTGCGGGAGGAGACGCTCAATAAGAGGGACCGCAACCAACGCATCAAGCAGGTGTCGTTTCGCGCGCTCCTCCGCACTTTCAATCCGTGTGAGATTGATCGCAGGATTCCAGGCGTCTAGGAGTCGTAGGTGCGCGGTGTGAACAGCGCGTTCGCTCGGCGTCAGTGGTGGGAGCGATGCTGCGGCAAGCAAGAGGTCAAGTTCGTCGAGCGTCTCGCGTTCAGTCGCTGGAAGTGCAGCGGGGTCAGTTGGGAGCGGTCGTCGTTCGTTCAACCACGCTTCTCGGTCGATCGCGCCGGCCGTCCCATCGAGCGGCGCACAACGTCGAGTACCTCTTCAACGTACTTGTCTGCCTCGCCCTTTTCCACCGCACTCTTCACGCAGCCGCGCACATGGTCTTCAAGGATGAGGAGGCCGAGCGCGTCAACGGCGGCGCGGAGCGCAGCGATCTGCTGAAGGATGTCAACGCAATACTCTTCGTCGTCAACCATTCGGCTAATGCCGCGCACCTGCCCCTCAAGGCGACGTAGACGATTCGTCAGCACCTTGCGGTCCTTGGTGTAGCTGTGTCCTGCGTGGGCATCCATACCCTGGGAGGGTATCCGATCCGCTTCCGATGCTACGATTCTGTCGCAATGAAGAGGTATGGGCTGAGTGATCGCGAAGTGGAGGAGGTCATCGTATGAGCAGCCACACGGGCCCTACGGGGAGTGCCAACCCACACGACGACATCGCCGAGATCCTCATTGATGAAGCGGCGATCAAAGCACGCGTAGAGGAGCTCGGCGCAGAGATCGGTGCGGCGTACCAAGGGAACGACTCAATTGTTCTCATCAGTGTCCTCAAGGGCGCACTCGTCTTCGTCGCAGATCTGATGCGCGCGATTCCGCGCAACGTGTCCATTGATGTCATGGAGGTCTCTTCGTACGGAGGAGGGAACACGGAATCGAGTGGCACAGTGCGCATCTTGAAAGATCTTTCTGGGACGATTGAAGGGCGCGACGTGTTAATCGTTGAAGACATCATTGACACTGGGCTGACACTAAATTATTTGACTGGGTATCTCGCCGGGAAAAACCCGCGATCAATCCGCATCGTAACACTGCTCAACAAGCCGGCGCGTCGCCTGGTTGACCTGAAGGTTGATTGGACTGGCTTCGAGATCCCAGACAAGTTCGTTGTTGGCTACGGTCTTGACTTCGGCGAGAAGTACCGCAACCTTCGCTACGTCGGCGTCTTGAAGCGCGAGCTCTACGCCTCAGCCATTGGGGAGGCGTAACGCGTGGCGCGACGCCTCGGGAAGATTCAGTCGGGAGCAGGAAGCCTGCGGCAGCGCAACAACGGACGGCGCCTCAGCGCGGCAGGGGCACTCTTGGTTGTGCTCGGCGCACTCCCCGCATGGTGGACGCTCGGCGGTGGCGCTGGCGGACTCCCCCCGATTACAGGCAACGCCTTCGACTCCGCTGGTGCCCTCGGATTCTTCGCAGCACTCGCGCTGCTTGCGCTCTTGATTGCGCCCGACGCGGTTGGTGAGCAACTGCGCGTTGACTGGTGGCCAGTCCATCTCGCTTTTGTCTCACTCGCCGCACTCGGCTTCCTTCTTGCCGCCTACAGCGCCGCGGTGACCGCAACCGGGAGCGACCTTTCGCTCGCAACCGTCTTCAGCCCAACGCGCGCTCCTGGTCTCTGGGTCACCCTGGTTGGCCTCGGCGCCTGGATCTCTGGGGCGGCTCAGATCGTGGACGCCCGCGACGATCGCTAGCTCCCTCTGGGCCCAGATCCAGTCTTCACCTCACGAGGGGCTCACGCTCAACTGGAATCACCTCGCGGCACCTCTGTTAGGGTGGTTAGGTGCAGCCGTGCGCTCCGACGCGCGGGCAGGTGCCCATCAGGCACCGCCCCGTCGTAGCAGCGCATGCCACAAGGACTACTACAAGACAGATAAGAGGTAAACACATCATGAGTCGTAACGTTGCAGTATTCGTTGACGTAGCAAACGTCTTTTACGCAGCAAAGGCAGCCGGAGTCGACATTGACTACGTGACGCTGCTTAAGACCATCACCGCAAATCGCGACCTCGTTCGCGCCTATGCGTACACCGGACTCGATCCGGACAACGAAAATCAGAAGGCGTTCCATAACTTCTTAGATCGCAACAACTACAAGGTGATCAGCAAGGATGTTCGCAAGTATGGCGACGGTCGCTTCAAGGCGAACCTCGATATTGAACTCGTGGTTGACCTTGTGCGCCTTGCGCCAAAGCTCGACATTGCCGTAGTGATCTCCGGAGACGGAGACTTCGCACCAGCAATCCGCGCAGTCCAGGACATGGGCGTGCGCGTTGAAGTTGTCAGCTTCCGTGCGAACACGAGCAGCGACCTTGTGGATGTTGCCGACCAGTTCATTGAGATCACCTCAATCGCTAAGGTTGAGGCGGGTGGATCGCGCAGCGGCCGCCGAGTTCCTGCAGATGGCGACGAGGACCTCTCAATGACCGAGGTTCCAGACAAACAGTCTGAAGCTCCAGCACGACCACGACGCACCCCTGAGCCACGCGAAGAGCGTGGACGACCGCGACGCAGCGCCGCGGGGCGACCAGTCGCCGCACGAGGCCGCAGTGCAGCGGTGGTGCGCGTTGGGAACAGCGTGATTGACGCTGACTCCATTGAGACGATGTCACTCGATGATCTAGAGCCGAGCGACCTCACACGACCAGCGCCAGGACAAGCGCGCGACCAGGCGGAGAGTGGTGAGTTTGGCGATGCGCCACGTCGTCGACGCCGTCGCGGCGGACGCGGCCGACGCGGACGCGGCGAAGGGTTTGCTGATGGACCAACCGGTGACGGCGTGCGCGGTGAGGCACCAGTTCGCGGTTCGTCGTATGACGGACCGATCGAGACGATGTCACTCTCCGATCTTGATAACGACGCACCTCGCGGCGTTCCGGAGTACCTGCTCGCAGGGCGACGTGGTGCCGGACGCGTAGGGCCATCTGGTGCATCACGACGTGCGCTCGGCTCAGGGCCGTCGCGCATTGCAGACGAAGTTGCGCGCTCGCAGCGTGACGGTTCGAGTCGCTCCAATATGTCTGGCGGCATGGACACAGAGTCCGTCCCGTCCGATGTTGCGGCACTCCTCCGCTCACAGCTTGAGGCGACCGGTCGCTCTGCAGAGAGCTCGCCAGCCCTCAGTGGTAAGGACGCACCGGTGAGTGGCCGCGGACGCGGTCGCGCAGCGGCAAAGCCTGCGGCGGCAAAGCCTGCTGCAGCAAAGCCAGCCGCAAAGAAGCCTGCCGCAAAGAAGCCAGCCGCCAAGGTGGCACTGGTGAAGAAGGCTGCCGCCCGACCAAAGAGCAAGAGGTAAGAGGCGACCAAGATGGCGAAGGCGGTCAGCACGCCGGCCAAGCGTTCCGCCGCCACCTCGCGCCCTCTCGTTAGCGCCCGCCCACCGGCGAGCTTCAAGACGCGCGGTCACGATGAAGCGAGCGCGCGCCTTGCGACGCTCCTCGCCGACTCACCACCTCACGCGCTGCTCATCGTTGGACCTCGTGGTGCCGGCGCTGGGACGCTCGCGCGTGACGCCGTTGCCACACTCCTCTGCACAGCACCAGCTGAAGGCGGCGCCTGTGGCGCCTGCCGCTCCTGCAGGCTCGTTGCATCGGGGAGTCACGCCGACCTTGCACTGATCGCGCCGAGCGGCGCAGCAGACGAGATCGGGATCACACCAATTCGCGAGCTCGAGCAGAGCCTCGCGCTCCTTCCCGTGGAGGGTGGCCGCCGCATCGCCCTCATTGAGCGCGCCGATCGCATGAGTGAGGCGGCGCAGAACGCACTCCTGAAGACGCTGGAAGAGCCACCACCACGCACGCACATCATCCTTTCGGCGGCCGAGGACTCCTCGCTGATGCCAACAATCCGTAGCCGCTGCGCTTCGGTGCGTCTCGGCCTTCCTGAGAGTGCAGCGGCGAGCGAACTCCTCGCCACGCAGCTTGGTCTTGACGCCGCCACAGCTATGCGCCTGCTCCGAATGGCGGGCGGTCGCCCCGGACCACTCCTTGAAGCTGGCGTCACTGGAGATGCTGCACGCGCACACGCGCAACTTCGCCGTCAGCTCCTTGACTTCGTTGGTGTAGCGCCACATGCGCGACTGCGTCAGATTCCCACGCTAATCGGTGACGCGAGCGCCATCCTCGCTGCAGGAGTAGATACACAAGAGGGCGACGCAACTTCAGGAGAGGGTGAGCCCGACACGCAAGATGGCGAGCCCGATGACACAGCTGAAGTTGAACCGAAGAAGAAGGCCGCGGCGACGCGGAGCAGTGCAAAGCCAACACCGGCCGAACGACGTGCCGCCGCCGCCGCGCTGCTGCGCCTCTGGCGCGGTGTTGCGCGCGACCTCGCACTTGTTGCCGCTGGTGCTACGGAATCAATCGGATTCCCAGAAGATCTGCACGAGCTCACCCCAGTTGCGGCACGTTGTGAGGCAACGGTTTGGCGTGATGCGCTGATCAGCATTGATCGCGCGCTCACCGCGGTGCGCCGCAACGGAAATCCAGAGCTACTCCTTGATGCGATTGCGCTGCGCTGGCCTCGTGCATGAGCGCGCTCAACGCACAGGTTGAAACGTTCACACGCCTTACAACACTCGGTGAAACGGTTACCGAAGCGCTCGACTACACACAGGTCATCAGCACGTCAGGTGCAACGGAGATTGAGCGCACCGTTGCAGCGATCGGCGCGCGCGAGCTACCAGCACCCGTCACCGGAGCACTTGACGCACTCACTGCGGTTGTAGAGCGTGTCATCATCGCAAATGATCCACATCGTGCAATCGACTGGATCGGGATCTATCCACGCCTCCTCACCACACTCCTTGTGGCAGCACTTAATCCGAAGGCGCTCCCCGTAGAGGCGCATGCAGCTGGTGGCGCGGCGGGGAGTGGGAGTGCGGCGCGACTCCCAGGTGGCATCTCATTTACCGACGCACCACGCGACGGCCGCGCCGTTGTCTATTCAGGTATTCAGGCCGATCCAATCTTGAAGCCGCTCGCGCAGGCGATTGCCGCCGCGGCGCCACCCGATCGACTCTTTGCGCGCGCGTTGATGGGTGATCCGGAGCCAGACGCCGCAACCGCCGCCGCCTACTTTGGACTTCTCCCAACGCACCGTGCGCCGAACGACGCGCTCGTCGTAGGGGCACTTGCGATCGGCGGGAAGGCGGCGCAGTCGAACGCGCAGTATCGCGGCGCAATCGTTGAGGCGACCACCGCTGAGCTACTCAAGCGCCGCGCCGCACTCTCGCGCGAACCTGAACGAATGGTGCGCCGTGAACGCCGCTTCGCTGTTGACGGCGCCTCAGCCGATCCGCATCCGTTTGATGTGACCGTAGAGACTGGCCCAGTCCCAGAGCTCTGGGACTGCAAGTGGGGGGCGCGCGGCATCGACGACAGCCTCCTTGCCGAGCTCGAGGATGCGCGGATTCGAGCGGCGGGGGTTGGAGTTCGGATTGCGATCGGGATCGTTGCCTTTGATACCGCCGCCACGGTTGCTGCGCGACTCAGCGTTCTGCGCGGCCCACGCGAACAGACGCGAATCATCACGCTCGACACGCTGGCGCGGCTAGCCGCAGGGTGAGCGGAGTGAGCGAAGCAAACGCAGTACAGGCACTCGCCGCACGGCTCGCCCCAGGCGACGCCGCAGATGAGGTCAGCCTCCCCGCTGAGGCGCGCTACCGCGAAGAGGAGCGCGGCGTGCGCTTTGACGAGTGCGGGCGTGACGGGCGCATGCGTGCCGCGGCGCTGCTGCGTCACGCACAAGATGTGGCCTGGCTCCATAGCGAAGGGCTCGAATACGGACGTGCCTGGTACGAAGCACGTGGCGTGGGCTGGGTGGTGCGCGGAATTGACCTGCTCATTGATCAGCCTCCGCACTCTAATGAGGTGATGACTGCAACCACCTCACTCGCCGGATTTCGCCACGTCATGGCGCGACGACACACCCGCCTCTTCACGCCAAGCGGGCGCGTCATTGCCGACGCGGCTATTGATTGGGTGATGACCGACGCGGAGGGCCGACCAAGCCGCTTCCCTGCAGAGTTTGAGGCGTTTGTTCAACGCGTCGGCGCAACCTTCCTCCCGATCAAGATTTCAGCTACTCCACCTGAAGGGACGAGCGCACGCACCGTTGAGATCCCACTGCGCACCTCAGATATTGACCCGCTCGGCCATGTGAACCATGCCGCCTGGCTTGAGGTGATTGAGGAGGCGCTCGCTACAATAGTGCCAGAGCATCTCACCGCAGCGCGTCGTCGCATCCGCCTTGAGTACCTCGCCGTCACGGAGGGGACCCGCGCGCTCGTCCAGATCAGCAAGCAGCAAGGAAGCCCTGATCTGCGGGTTGACGTGCGTGATGAGCACGGTGTGCCACTACTTCGCGGTCTCTTTACGGTGAGTAGATGACGCCAATCTTTCTTGCCGCGCTCCTCTCGATCGCCACAACGGTCACCCCGGCGTTCGCCGCGCTTCCAACCGCGCGGATCTCCATGACCACGGCGCTCAACCGGCTCAAGGTTCAGTCGGAGTACACGAGCGGCTACGCGCGCTCAAAGTTTGGCGGCTGGATTGACGCTGATTGAGACGGCTTTGATACACGCGCCGAGGTGCTCATCACTGAATCAACAGTGAACGTGACAATCACTTATCGCACGGTGCGCACTGGTAAATGGCTGAGCCTCTATGACCATGTGACATGGAGCAACGCGTCGGATGTAGATATTGACCATGTCGTTGCGCTAAGTGAGGCGTGGAAGTCTGGCGCGCACGCCTGGTCCTCAGCTAGACGGCTTGCATTCGCAAACGATATTGGAGTCTCATGGGCGCTCCGTGCAGTAACAGACAACGTCAACATGTCAAAGGGTGATCGAGATCCATCAAGCTGGATCCCGCCGTACCGCGCTGCTGTCTGCATCTATCTTGTTGGTTGGGTTGCGGTGAAGCTGCGCTGGGCTCTCAGTGTGGATAGTGCTGAGAAGTCGAGCATCACTTCGTCATGGCGTTCTGCCGGATGCGGTAACCGAGCGAACCCACCAACCGTTGATGTGCGCATCGCACCGTAACGAACGAGCGCGAAGAGCCTAGAGTCCGAGCGTCGGCTTTCCGCCCTCTCCGCCACCCTTCGCTTTGCGGCGCTTCCCCTTTGACTTCTTCTCGTCCTTCTCATTCTTCTCGTTGCTGACAGGGGCCGCCGGTCGGTCGGGGAGTCCGTACTGCACGCGCTTGATGAGTGGCTTCCCGTCCTTTGATTTGGCGCGGGCCTGCGCAACCGCGGCAGACGGTGCGTATTCAGATGGGGTTGGCGGCATCTCTCTCCTGCGACGTGGTCCGGTTGGTGGAGGTCGTCGGACCACAACAACGCCAGCTGAGGTGCCACGGAGTTCGCGAACGCTCTCGTTTGGCTGCGCGCGGTATGCGGCCGCCCAGACGAGCGCAACGGCGGCTGGGGCTAAAAGGAGCCGTTCATCAGTCCCACTGAAGCCAACGGCGAGCGCGACGAGTGTGACGAGGCACGCCAGGAGAAGGAGTGGCCGCCGAAGGGGCGGGACGCTCTGCAACCGTGGGTCAGCCATGCGCCGATTCTAGGGCTTGACGGCTGGGAGGCGCGTATCGTTCGGCGGGGGATGGTGCGCCCGACAGGATTCGAACCTGCGACCTTCTCCTTCGGAGGGAGACACTCTAATCCACTGAGCTACGAGCGCGAGAGGGGCAGAATAGCGGGAATACGTGATGAAAATAAATCAGGTGACTCCCCGTGAAGGGAGCCACCTGAAGCCGGTCCGCTTTTAGAACGAACAAGTCAGTTCCGCAGCTACGCCCGAAGAGCATCTATCACGTCGCCTAAAGCGACTACCCTAACCCACCTACCCATGACCTTCGAACAAGAACAGCTGCTCTCAGGATAGCGCGCCGAAGGGTCAATTCCAACCCCCTATTTTTGCCGTGCGCGCCCCTCCAGCCGCGGTGGGCGGGGGTTAGCGGATGCTGACCGACTTTATTGTTACAGGCTCAACAGGCCGGTCGCCAGGGCCACACGGGGCGGCGGCGATCGCATCGACCACGCTCAACCCTGAGACGACCTGGCCGAAGATTGTGTAGTTCGGTGGAAGATGCGGTAGGTCTGCGAGGCAGATGAAGAACTGGCTGCCGTTGGTGTTCGGGCCAGCATTCGCCATCGCAACTGTCCCGCGGGCGTAGCCCATCGTCACCGGCTCATCGGCGAACTTATAGCCAGGTCCACCCGTCCCAGTTCCTGTTGGGTCGCCCCCTTGGATCACGAAGCCTGGCACCACGCGATGGAAGATCACGCCGGTGTAGAAACCCTTGTTTACGAGCGTGACGAAGTTCTCCGCCGTCTTCGGCGCGTCGTCATCTAAGAGCTCAAATTCGATCGTCCCAAGGGTGGTCTCAATGACTGCGGTCGCCATGCTCTCCTCACTTCTGCGGCATACGCCGCCTCTTGCCAGCTTCTACTGGCGCGTCGTGAGAGTCTACCCGCCCGTGCCGCTTATGGCGCGAGGGTGCTCACCGTGGTGCTGAGGATCGTGACAGGGACAACCGGGCGGTCCTCCGCGTCGCGCTCGACGCCCGCGATCGCATCGACGACGTCCATCCCCGCAGTGACCCGACCAAGGATCGCGTATGTCCGCGCACTCTCGAGTGGTGGCTGCGCCCCATCGTCCAGGACGATGAAGAACTGACTCCCCTGCGAATCTGGTGCCGCACTGCGCGCCATAGCAAGGACGCCGCGCGCGTATTCGCCGACCACTGGTTCGTCCTTGATCTTGTAGCCAGGGCCACCCGTCCCTGTCCCTGTTGGGTCGCCACCCTGGATGACGAACGGGGTGCCATCTTGCATGTAGGCGATGCGGTGGAAGATGACGTTGTCATAGAAGCCACACTCAGCAAGCGCCACAAAGTTGCCAACAGCGATCGGCGAGAGGTCTGCCTCAACGAGGAGTGTGATCTCTCCCATTGAGGTCGTCATGACAATCTGACGCTGCTCGCCAGCCGCAAGCGCCGCAGGCTGTGACGTTGGACATCCGTTCGTAGTGCTAGAGCCGCAGGCGGCGAGGAGCAGCGCCGCTGTAACGACAAGCGCCAAAGTCGGTAGAAACTTTCTCATCTGGCAATACTAGGCGTTACTGCGACTGCGCGGCGAGCGCCTGCGCCTCTTCAAAGTCGATCGCACCGGAGAGGAGCGCCTCACCGAGAATGAGAGAACTCACGCCCGCATCGCGGAGTCGCCGCACGCCATCAAGATCAGTGACGCCACCAGCAACGCTGAGCTCCATTGAGGGGTAGCGCTGCGCGAGCTGCGCGAATGCGCTCGCCTCGCTCGCGTTACCGCCGTGGCTCAGCACGATTCGCTGAATCCCAGCGGCGCTGAGCTGCTGGAGGAGATCGTCAATGGTGGGGCGAGCGGCGCGCTTCCAAGGAAAGTCTGCGAGGCGCTCTGGGCGTGGATCAAGGCCAACGGCGAGCCAGTCGCCCGCCGCGGCGGCGCAGGCGGCGAGGAGCTCTGGCTCGTCCAGAAGGGCCGCTCCAACAACGACGCGTGTTGCACCTGTGGCGAACGCGATCTTGATCGCCTCGGGCGACTCCATGCCGCCCGCAACCTGAAGTGGTGTTGCAACGAGTCCCGCCACGGCGCCGATCGCCGCAAGGTTCTGCGGCGCACCCGCGCGCGCACCGTCAAAGTCAACGAGGTGAATCAGCGTTGCGCCGCGATCAACAAAGTGCCGCGCAATGCGCGCCGGCTGATCGGTTGGCGCGCCAACGCCGGTGGCAGCACCTGGCCAGAAGAC
>OFRL01000452.1_pt1 | contig 19212 bp, 19 predicted proteins | sample 1543121 | NCBI WGS metagenome assembly OFRL01 (sample SAMN07774228, study PRJEB24372) | wastewater metagenome | isolation source: Lake Maggiore Cannobio | place: Italy: Cannobio | collected 2016-01
CAGGGGGCCGACAACATTCGCTCCGATCTGTTCGAGCAGCGAACAAACGAAATCGACCAGGATAGCAAATCAAGTCTTCTGCACAAATGACCCCCATTCTTCTCCGAACGGAATTGAGTCTACTCGAACTGTTGCGAAGGGGCGCAAGACTAATTTAAGAGGGTTTGTGTCTAACTGGATTTCGCCTGCATTGCTTCGAAATTCTTCCGCCGAACACAGTGCTTCAATTGCGTTGATCTCATCTAGCTGACGAACTCGCGCTTGCCCCTTTATATTATGAACTACCACATGCTGTGATACGGCAGTTAGATTGCTTATGAGAACTCGAGTTTTGCCACCTTTGTGCAGAGCAAAACTCTCCACCTGCAATGTTGCACTTGAAACTGTGGGGATGACATCCCCACCAGCAAACTCACCGATGTCTGCAAAAATATGGTAAACAGGAAAGACCGAGCCTGGCTGAGACAGGAATAGTTCTGGCAGTGGTGATCCGAGTTCTGTCTCCATCACGCCCCGCCAGCCGCTAGTCTCATAATAGGTCACACTTTCCACGCCGCTTTCAGCAAGGTACTTGATACTGCCGACTGTCCAACCCGCTCCAAAAAGCGACATCTGCCGGACGTCCACTTGGGGCGGCAACTGACCGGGATTGGCTGCAGGCGCCGGTCCACTTCCTCCAACTGTAAGGCGCGGCAGGAGTGTTATCGGGCTGATTTGAAGGAGCGCCTTGCCTATCATCTTGCGGGCGCTCTTTACAGTCGCGGCCTGAACCTCAAGCGTTTCTACCAGTGACGCGTTGTCAAAGGCATGAACCTGCGGGTTGAGCGAGTAACTTACCAGATCAAGCGCATCTAAAGGAAGTGGATTTCGATTTATTTGGGTGAAATACGCATTAGTGCCGCCGCCAATTTTTGCGCGCGGATCATAACTGGACAGGTTATTTCTCGCAATCATCACAAGCGCTCTGGTGGTGACCTCGTCCCGCTCATGAAAGACAAGCCAGCTTTTGACTACTGGTTGAATCCTGTCCACCGCCACGCGCAACGCGGCAAGCTCAATAGTCGCGGCGTCGGTGACAACAAGTGCCACTTCTAAACCAATTCCTATTGCCTCAGCCTCCTTCCAAGCTTGAAGCAGAGTCGCTTCATAGTGTTGACCACCCAACAATAACTCCACCCGCAGGTGGGAAAGATTGAGAGCTCGCATTCGGGCGACCTCAATAGTGCTGAGCAGCTGGCCATGGCTTGCTACACCCAAACCCAAGCGTGGAAGTAGCTGCGGATTGGATGCAACCTGAAGCACCACAGATATTGGTCCCTGAACTGGTTTTTGACCAGCACTATGCAGTTCGCCGGCTCCATGTTTGAGGGTCACGGTGATTGATTGCGAAACTCTTGTTCCCTTAAGAACTTCAACAGGAAAAGGCAGGTTTAGGGGCGTACAGTAAGTTTTAAATGAGGCATCAGTCCAGTTGCGCTGGTCTTCCATTTCGAAGACTTCTCCTTCAAACCGAATCTCTGCCTGCACACCTGGTTTCACTTCATACTGCAATGCCCGGATGTCAGCGAATGGGTAGACTGGACTAATTTGGCCATCAGCCACAAGCTGCGGCGCAATAAGGAGGGGGAACAACGCATTCTCGCGGTTGCCGGTCACATGTGAAATTTGGCAGTTGACGCCACGGCACCGGGTCGGATGCAACACACAAAAACCAATCCGGCTCCGCAAGAAAGTTGACCGAGCTTCGCCATCCATCCTAAAATTAATTGTTCCCTGTGCGTCACCGCTAATCTTGCCGCGCCAGAAAAAATCCAGATCAACTTGTTTGTTTTCTATGTCAAATGTAATGTCAAATGACGAATTGCTCTTGGTCACCTGTAAGTTTGACAAAATTGCGGGTGCTGTTCCCCACCTTTGATCCCGAACGGCAACGTACACCCGGCGCAGAATTTCGTATTCATCTAGTGCAATATAGCGTAGATCTCCCGCTTCAAAAACCAGCGATAGTGGGCCCGCATGTAGCTTAATTTGCGCAGGCAACGCTGCATTTCTCCCAAAATAAAGGACAGTAGTTAAATTGTTTGGGGTCTTGTTCACGTCAGTTTGACTACCGTGGTGTTTTCAGCCGACTCGTAAGCGCCAAGTACAAGTGCCAACACACGCAAGTTATCTTCCCCGCTTGTTTCAGGTGTGCGGCCGTGACGCATGCACTCAACCCAATGGCGCTGGATATTGAACACGCTATCTTGAACCACGTGCCAAGGGGCTGTTGCCCACGCATGCGCTGGCGTCGCGATAGTTTGTGCCTTAGAAGATCCAGCACGCATGATTTGCAACTGATAATCGGCGCCCAAGTAAGCCGTTCCCTCGGAACCCTCGATAGTAACTAACGTTTGGGGGAAATTTTCAGGCTCATTGTGCGTAGCTGAACTACAGTCAACTACACACGTTGCCCCTTCCAAATTGAGAACAATCGTCGCAACATCTTCACCACGGATATTTGGATTTACCCGCACAGTGTGGCAAAAAACTGCCCGTGGATCCCCAAAAAGAAACCGGGCAAGATCCAAAAGGTGAATGGCGACCTCAACAACTATAAAGCGGGGGGTTTCCCGCAACCATGCCTGGGCCGCAAACAAATCATGCCCAGTCCGCCAACTAATTCTGCCAAAAAAGGGGCGGCCAAGCGCACCGCTATCTATTACCTTCCTTAGCTCCCTCATCGGTGTCTGCCAGCGGAAGTTCTCGTGAATCATGAATGGTACCCGCGCCCGACGGCATGCATCGACCATCGCTTCGGCATCCTCCATAGTCCAAGCAATCGGTTTCTGGCAAATGACACCCACACCATGGTTTGCGGCAAGTTCCACGAGGGGACGATGACTGGGAGGAAGGGTCACAATATCCACAAAATCGAGCGCCTGATTCGACAACATTTCTTGCGCGTCCGTATAGCAATGCGGAACCGCGAACGAAGCAGCTGCGTGTTGAGCTTTGAGTGGATCAATATCGCAGACTGCCACCAGATCGACTCCTTCAATTTCCTTCCACGCATTCAAGTGGTTCTGCGCAAAAAAACCACAACCGATGACACCCAATCGCAACGGCTTACCTGTTACCATGAACTTAACTCCTCCCCTTTGATGTTGCCAGACTCACTTAAGCATTATAGACGAACAAGCGGCTAATGCTTAAGTACACGGTTTTTCCCCTGCTTTTTTGATGTTTTGTCGCTAGTCTTGTTATATCTGCAACTTTGCCAGGATAAAATAGATCCAAGTCAGACGCAGCAGATCGATAGTGTTTACGCGAAGCGTGTGTTAGGGCCTAGACGTAATGGTGCGATTAGCAGCTCGAACCATCGAAAGATTCTTTTGTACGGGACCAAAGCACAATTCAGGCGTGGACAAACACCACCGTGATCGGTATTGTAACAAGCGGGAGAACTGTTCTTGCAGAAAGTCAAGAATCGACTGAAGAGCAATTGAGTTCCAAAGCTGAAGTAACAAAACGGAAATCGGTTATACTACGCGCCCACAGGAGCAACAATCAATGGCGGAATTTACATACGCTCAAGCACTTAATCAAGGTATTGCCGAAGAGATGCGGCGCGATAAGAAAGTAATGGTTCTGGGCGAGGATGTCGGCAAGTATGGCGGGGTGTTTGGCGTCACGCGTGGCTTATTTGATGAATTCGGTGGAGAAAGGGTCCGTGATTGCCCGCTGAACGAAGCAGCCATCGTAAGTTTCGGCATCGGTTTGGCAATAGCGGGGCGTCCCACTATTTGTGAACTGGAATTCATGGATTTCATCACTTGGGCCATGGATCCAGTAACCAATCAAGCGCCAAAGCTCCGATACTTTTGGGGGGGGCAAGTTTCGGTACCACTGGTTATAAGGGCTCCAGTCGCAGCAACACTTGGTTTTGGTTCGCAACATTCACAGAGTCTTGAAGCTTGGCTCATGCATGTGCCGGGATTGAGAGTAGCCATGCCATCAAATGGATTTGACGCAAAAGGCCTGATCAAAACGGCAATCCGTGACCCAAACCCAGTTGTATTCGTCGAAAGTATAAGTCTCTATTCTAACAAGATCCAAATACCAGATGAAGAATATCTGATTCCGTTCGGAAAGGCCGATATCAAACGCTCAGGTGACGATGTGACGATTGTTGCACTTGGCGCAATGGTTCCAAAAGCCATTCTGGCAGCGGAGGCCCTGTCCAGCGATGGGCTCTCCGTTGAAGTGATTGACCCGCGGACTTTGGCACCGCTTGATATTGACACGATTGTGGAATCGGTAAAGAAAACTGGGCGCCTTGTAATCGTGCACCTTGCGCATAAAACTGGTGGCGTTGGCGCAGAAATTGCCCAGCAGGTAACCGAACTTGCGTTTGATTCGCTTGATGGTCCGGTTGTGCGTGTGGCGTCCGCCGATGTGCCGGTTGGCGCAAGCCAATTTCTGGAAAAGGCGTTGTTCCCTGACGTCCCTGATATCATCAGCGCATGTAAATCGTTTCGCAGGTAAATTTCATGACCCTAACAACTATTCAACAGATTGAAGCATTGCGCCGAATGTATTTGATTCGATTTTTTGAGGACGCCGCAATTCGACTCTATGGTGAGGGGCTTTATCGCGGCTCGACACATCCTTATATTGGCCAAGAAGCGACTGCTATTGGCGTGTGTACTGCGCTCGCGGCGAACGATCAAATATTAGCGACGTATCGCGGCCACGGCGCCGCAATCGCCAAGGGTGGTGATCCAAAGGGTATGATGGCGGAACTGCTTGGAAAGGCGACAGGAGTATGCAAAGGCAAAGGGGGTTCAATGCACTTTGCACAAAATGATGTTGGATTTGTGGGCAGCAATGCAATTGTTGCCGGTCATATCGGCATTGCTGGTGGAATTGCACTTGCGCACAAGTTGGACGAATCCGGTAGGGTAGTTGCTGTGTTTTTTGGCGACGGAGCTTCTTGCGAAGGCGTATTTTACGAAGCACTTAACATGGCCACTTTGTGGAAACTGCCGCTCATATTTGTTTGTGAAAACAACGAATACGCTATTTCGACCCATTTCACCGAATCAATAAGTGTGCCATTTATTGCTCAACGGGCCCAGGGTTTTGGCCTGCCAGGCGTCACTATAGATGGCCGGGATTTCTATGCCGTATACAAAACTACCCAAGAAGCCGCAGACCGGGCGCGGCGTGGTGAAGGACCAACTCTCATAGAAGCAAAAACTGTGCGTTGGATGCGGCACAGTGCGGTCGCAGCCGGTGCAGAAAAGGGCGAACGGTGGAAGGATACTGATCCGCTCCCGCGCTTCAAGCACGAGCTTATGACGCGCGGTATTCTGTCGGAAGGTGAAGTGCTCGAGATCGAGCGTGCCGCAGCCCAAGAGATTCAAGACGCTGCTGACTATGCGATTGCGAGCCCGTACCCAACGGCTGCGGATTTGTTTACCGATATTTTTGCATAACTATAGTTCCATGAAAATCACGCGCATCGAAATTATCCCGCTGGTTCGAAAACTAGAAGAAGCTTTTTCGGGTGGAACCTATCGAATCGTCAACCGCTATACGTTAGTGACCCGGGTGTACACCGACGCTGGCATTATAGGGGAGGTGTTTGGTGGCGATGAAGACCAGCATCAGGACCGGATTGTCGAGGTTGTCCGGGAACATTTTGAACCACTACTTGTTGGGCTGGACGCGCGAAACCCGGGTCGGCTTTGGAACCTTATGTTCAGTAAAAAAATGGATCTGGGTAACCGCTCGATACATACGCTGGATTTGAGCAAGCATGCCGTTAAAATGCAGGCGATTGCCTGCGTCGACATGGCAATCTACGATGCACTGGGCAAATTTTACAATGTCCCCGTGTATAAGTTACTAGGCGGGTGCTACGATCGCGTACCCATTATCGCCATCGGTGGATATTATCAGGAGGGCAAAAGTAGAGCTGATATCCAAGAGGAAATTCGTTACTACAAATCGCAACAGCTGTGTGGCGTGAAATTTAAGGTTGGGCGTGAAACCATAGATGAGGATGTCGAACGCGTGCGTCTTGCACGACAAGCCGTTGGGGATGATTTTGTAATTGTGGTGGATGCCAACCAGGGCTGGACCCCCGAGCAGGCAATAGAGTTTAGTCATAAAGCAGCGCCGCTAAATATACAGTGGCTGGAAGAACCGGTGGGCTGGTCCGATCAACTTGGTGGACTGCGCATGGTGCGCGAAAGTGGTTCGATTGCTGTAGCTGCAGGCCAAGGAGAAATATCCCGCTTTGGCTGCCGTGACCTCGTGGTGCATGGGCGTGTAAATATCTTGAATGTTGATGTCACTATTGCGGGCGGGGTGACCGAGTGGATGAAAATTGCGCACATGGCCGAACATTTTCATGTCAAAATGGCACACCATGAAGAGGCTCAAGTGGCGCTCCACTGCCTCGCCGCAGTGGCGCATAGCACCTTTGTTGAAATATTTCCAAATCCAAAGCGTGACCCGATGTGGTTTGAACTTCCACTTTTACAACCCCGAATTCGCGATGGATACATGGAGCTCCCAGACAAGCCGGGGTTCGGAATTTCGCTCAATGCGGATGTAATTGATCAATATCGCGCCTAGTAGCGTGCAGAATTATGGTGCATGAAGTAATTATTCCGGTTGTAGACCAGACAACCACAAGCGTAATTCTTGCGAGCTGGCACGTAAAAGAGGGGGCTGCAATCAAGCGCGGAGAAATTATCTGCGAAATCGAAACAGAGAAGGCCACCGTCCAAATTGAAGCACCAGTTGATGGAATCGTTCGAAAGATTTTTATTCAACCAGGCACTGAAATTCCACCGCGGACAGTTGTTGCTATAGTCGCGGAGGCAGAAGATAGCGTTCCCAATATCGACCCTTTCTATCTTACGTTACGCGCGCAACTGGATCCTGCCCCAGCGGTTTTAGATGCAGAAAGCATATCAGTACCGCGTGGAATTACTGCCCGTTCTGCGAAATCCGACAAACTGCTTGTGTCACCACGAGCGCGCCGATTGGCCGAGGACAATGGGGTTGAATTGTCTGTAATTACGCCCGCCAGTACTGACGGTCGCATTGTTGAAAACGATATTATCCGCTTTCTTGCTAGTGCAAGTATGACTCATGTCCAGCGGACTTCACATGCAAAAGCAGATCGTGTCAGTCGCTCTTGGACAACCATCCCGCATTTTTATATGACGATCACTGCAGACTTGTCGGGTATTATGGTTGCAAAAAAAAGGACGGGGCACAGTGTGACATTGACAGATTATTTTATTTTCGCATTAGGGCAGGCTCTGGAAAATCACCCAGCATTAAATGGCACGTGGCAAAGTAGTGGGCCTGTAATTGTTCCCGAGTTACGTATAGGGCTCGTTGTACAAACCGAACGCGGATTGCTCATTCCCACGCTGCGAGATGCAAGGCGGCGCACCGTGGAAGAAATTGCTGTGGAACGAGCGAGTCTCGTTAGGCAAGCACTTTCTGGAACGTTAAATGGCGATGCACTGGCACCATCCACTTTTACTGTGTCAAATGTCGGGGCTGGCCAGATCGATTTTTTTACGGCAATTATCAATCCGCCACAATTAGCAATTCTCTCCATTGGGAGTGTATTACCTCGTCCGGTGGTGGTTGGCTCGCTGCTTGAAGTACGCCCCACTGCGGGCATTACCTTGGGGGTTGACCACCGTGCAATTGATGGGCGGCAGTCCGCGCTATTTTTGGATGAACTCAAAGGGCATTTGGAAACCGACAAATGGTGATGGGGGCTCATTACTTCGACACCACCATTCTGGATTGGGTTGCTCACGAACGCTTTCCGGATATTCGCGTCAAGCTGCTAGAAACCCGTGCAACTCATCAGCATGCAAGTGTCATGCTTGTGCGATTGGCAGTCGGTGGGGAAATCGTTTCCCATATCCATGAAATTGAGACGGAAACGGCGTATATTTTGTCGGGTTTGGGAGTTTTAACTGTCGAAACTGAGGGCTTTGTATTTGCGCCTGGCAGAGGTGCAACCATCAAACCGGGCTGCATACACAGCCTGAAAAATACTGGTAACACAGATCTTGAATTGATAGCAATCCACACGCCTCCAACGCGATAGCATTAATCACACTGCCCTATTCATCGTATGAAGGTTCTTGAACACGAAGCAAAAACAATTCTTGCCGAACGGGGCATGCTGGTTCCTGCAGGCGGTGTGGCGTTCACATCCGCGGAAGCTCAAGCTATCGCCCATCAGTTAAACAAACCTGTAATCGTAAAGGCACAAGTGCCAACAGGTGGACGAATGAAAGCAGGCGGCGTTGAATATGCGGACACCCCTGCTGAAGCACTTGCAGTTGCACAGAGGCTTATCGGTCACAACCTGCTAGGGCACAAAATCAGCTCTGTATTGGTTGAAGAACGCGTAGCAAATGTTGAGCAGATATATGTCGCAGTTACCTACGACAGTCGTGCCAGACAAGCTGTGGTCTTAGCGGCGCGCGAAGGGGGCGTCGAGATCGAGTCCAAGTCCAAAATGCTGCGCTGCCCATTCTCTCTGCTCGAACCAATTGAGGATACGCTATGGCTTCGGATTGCAGCGGCGCTGGAATTAAGGATTGATGACCAACAGCAATTAATGGCAGTTATCACCAGCCTAGTGGTGTTGTTCCTTGAAAGCGACGCCCTGTTGGTGGAAATCAATCCACTAATTCTCAATATGCATCATCACTGGTGTATTGCGGATGTGCACCTCGAACTCGATGACGATGCTGTGTTCCGCCAAGAAAAAATTATGTCGAACCTGCCCTCAAGTATTTCTGTGTCTGCGCAATTGTCTGAATTTGAGCGGAGGGCAGCAGAAATTGATCTTGCGGATCATCGTGGCGTTGCTGGACGATTGGTGCCATTTGGCGGCGACTTGGGCCTGCTTATAGGCGGTGGCGGTGCCAGCCTGACAATCATGGATGCAATTCTTGATGCCGGACTGAGGCCAGCCAATTATTGCGAGATTGGCGGAAACCCAAGTGTCTGGAAGATCAAGGAACTTACCAAATTGATACTTGCGCAAGGTAATGTCAAGCAGCTGGCGGTAATTATGAATGTTGTGAGCAACACTCGCGTGGATTTGGTGGCGCGTGGTGTAATTAAAGGTATCCTAGAAGCAGGGCGGGCTCCGAGCGATGTTCTAGTCGCATTTCGAATTCCCGGTGCATGGGAAGATGAAGGCAGGGCGATTCTTGAGTTTTATGGTGTCACTTTATTTGGGCGGAATATCAGCCTCGAAGAGGTTGTGGAGAAAATTCGTTGGCTATCTTAGCGAATTCATCTACTCGTATCCTCGTACAAGGAATAACTGGGCGGGAGGCCACCACATTTACCTACGACTCTATTCAGTATGGCGCACAAATCGTAGCGGGTGTGACACCGGGAAAAGGGGGGCAAAACATCTACGGTGTTCCAATATTTCATTCTGTGGCGCAAGCCATGCGGTCGACAAACGCCAATGCGACCCTAATTTCAGTGCCAGCGCGAGTTGTAAAGAACGCTGCATTTGAAGCGTTTGACAATCACATCCCGCTAGCAGTAATTGTTACGGAAAGAATTCCGCGACAAGATGTCGTCGCAATTGTTGAACGTGCTAGGCTGACGGGAACCCATCTGATTGGCCCCAATAGCCTAGGGATTATTTCGCCACATCAAACTCGTGTAGGCATGGCGGGGGGAAACGCCGATGCGATACACCGCGCCTACATGCCGGGTCCAGTCGGGGTTGTGTCTCGCAGTGGCGGCATGATGACGGAAATTGCAAATTCCCTAACACAGTTTGGGATCGGGCAAAGTACCTGCGTCAGCATAGGTGGCGACCCCATCATCGGATCGACAGTACTGGATCTACTCCCACTCTATGAGGCGGATCCACAGACAAAAGCCTTGGTTCTTTTTTGTGAACCAGGTGGTACGATGGAAGAACAACTTTCAGAGCGCCTCATAGAGATACCATCCCGGCTTCCGATCATTGCCTTTGTAGCAGGTCGCTTTATGGACAAAATGCCAGGGAGAAGATTTGGACATGCCGGCTCGATAGTGGAAGGCATCCTAGGTAGTCCGGCAAATAAGTGCGCAGCTCTTCATAGGGCCGGTGTTGTCGTTGCGGATAGGTTGTCTGATATTCCCCGCCTTGTAAAAAGTAAATTGGACAAGGTTCTTAAATGAGCATTTTCATACAGATAAGCCTCGACGAGCATCATATTTTGCCGGTCATCCGAGAGCAGCTAGTTGCAGTTTGCCCAGTAAAGATCTTTGGCATGGATGGCAGCAGTGTTCACGTAATTGAAGAAAATCAAGACGAATGCACTCTATGCGAGTTATGCCTACAACTAGTGCCGCGCCAGTCACTGACCATTAACAAACTGTATAAGAAAGAAGCTCTGTTTGCGCGTGGTGTTAGCCCTCTATAAAGATCATGGTTCAATTGCGGCCGCCGCTGTCCACCGAGATTATTTCTACCCTGCACGTTGGCGACGTTGTATTGCTTTCGGGCACAATTTACACTGCGCGCGACGCTGCACATCAACGGATCGTGAATGCGATTAGTGCCGGGCACCCACTTCCGTTTAGTCTTGCGGGGCAGATTGTATATTATGTCGGTCCAGCGCCTACGCGGCCAGGAGATATTATCGGACCTGCAGGACCAACAACCGCGGGACGAGTCGATATTTTCACTCCGCAATTGTTGCAACTTGGCCTCAAAGGCATGATTGGAAAGGGCAAGCGCAGCGCACAGGTGCGCCGTGCAATTCAACAGCATTGCGCAGTATATTTTTTACTTGTGGGTGGTGCAGCGGCTCTAATTTCTGAACACATTAAAGAAGTGCGAGTAGTCGCGTACCATGATTTGGGGACTGAAGCTGTTCATCGTTTCGAAGTGGAGAAGCTCCGCCTTGTTGTTGGGAATGATTGCCATGGGGGAGACCTGTTCGAGCAGGGAAAAGCTGTCTACCAGCGCCCAGCGTAACGGTTATGAGAGAGCTCGATGTAGCAATTATTAGGGATGCTGTGCGGAACGCCGTTCAGTCCTTGAATTTCCACACCCCGGCACGAACAATGAGCCAACTGATTAAAGTCCGGGATACGGAACCATCTCCAACTGGTAGGCAAGCCATGCTGGAGATTGTTGAAAACCGGGCAATTGCATCGCACCGCAGCGTACCAATGTGTCAAGACTCCGGTATGGTGATCATATTTCTACAGATTGGACAGGATGTTCATTTTTCCGGAGGGGACCTAAGCCAAGCGATAAATTTAGGTGTACACCAAGGATATACTGAAGGATTTTTGCGCAAGTCGGTTGTGGGCGAGCCGCTTTTTGAGAGAAAAAATACGGGCGACAACACTCCGGCGGTTGTCCATTTCGAAATTGTGGAAGGTGAGCAGGTTTGCCTCAACATCGCATGTAAGGGCTTCGGAGCAGAAAATATGAGTTGGGTGCGTGTTCTTACCCCTGCCGCCGGCATTGAAGGCGTAAAAGCGGAAGTGCTACGATGTGTCGAGGAAGCTGGTCCAAATGCGTGCCCGCCGATTGTTGTTGGCGTAGGTTTAGGCGGAACTTTAGAAATGGCTGCGTTACTGGCAAAAAAAGCGCTAATGCGTAAGGGCGGCAGCCCTAATCCCGATTTACGATACGCGTTGTTGGAAACGCAATTATTGCATCAGATTAATTGTACCGGTATTGGTCCGCAAGGTTGGGGTGGGTTAAATACAGCTCTCGAAGTGCGTATCGAGTTTTACCCTACACATATTGCAGCTATTCCGATTGCCGTCAACCTGGATTGTCACTTGCAGCGCCACGCCGAAATAATCCTGTAGCGCAGAGCTAGATTGCATTAGGACACTCCACTTTTGGCTGACACATCAATCTCTGATAGTGCACTGGCGGGCTTTGAAGTCGCTCTAAACCTTGCAAACAAACAAAGCGCGCACCATATTACGATCACTGCAAATGCGCGCCAGCCCGTGCATGTGGTCTATGGTGGCGCACACCTTTTTAGAGCCGGCACCGCGCAAAAACTAGGCAACCTGGCGCTACTCGCATTGAATGAGTACGCACCTGATGCAGAAGCGCTCGCATTAGCCCTCACGATTAATTTAGATCTTGCTCACCGCATCTACCCGCGGATTGTCAGTAAACTGATGAGTGAGCCAATCGAAGATTTTCGAATTGATTTTGAGGACGGCTATGGACATCGCAGCGATGAAGAAGAAGACGAATGCTCGCAACAGGCAGCCCGCGAAGTATTTAAAGCAATGCGCGATGGCACACTTCCCCAGTCGATTGGCATCCGAATTAAGCCTTTGAATGAAAAACACAACCGCCGCAGCCTTAGAACTTTTGATATGTTCTTGACGAAATTACTAGAACAGACTGGCGGCAGGCTTCCGCCTAATTTTGTTATTACGCTTCCGAAAATTACCGCACCCGAACAAGTAGCGACGCTTGCCATGGCGTGTGATGCGTTCGAGCGCTCACGACAGCTGACAACTGGTTCATTGCATCTTGAATTAATGATTGAAACCACACAGGCTATTATGGCCGCTGACGGTAGGTGTGCCCTGCCGCGTCTAGTTTTCGAAGGCTCTGGACGCATCCGCGGCGTTCATTTTGGTGTGTACGACTACACAGCAGCCTGTGGTATCACTGGTGTGCACCAGCACGTACTTCACCCCGCTTGCGACTTTGCGAGGCAGATGATTCTGGTTGCACTCAGTGGAACTGGCATCTGGCTGTCAGACGGCCCTACTAATTTGATGCCAATAGGTTCGCAAGAAATGGTACACCACGCGTGGCGGCTGCAAGTTGCCCATGTGCGTAACTCACTTATCAACGGGTTCTTTCAAGGTTGGGATCTGCATCCCGCACAACTACCTGCGCGCTATGCAGCTGTCTACGCATTTTTTCTAGAAGAACTTGATGCCTCCGCCGAACGCCTTAAAAATTTTGTACAAAATGCGGCGCAAGCTTTGCGCACCGGAAATGTATTTGACGATGCAGCCACTGGCCAAGGCTTATTGAATTTCTTCTTGCGTGCGATTAACTGCGGTGCCATTTGTGAAGCGGATGTACTTGAGAAGTGCGGGCTGACGCACGACGAGCTGCGCAGCCGCTCATTTGCACCACAATCTGCCACTGGTTATTAGCAAACACCAGTCGTTGCACAAGCGGGGCAAGTTTTTCGCGAGTCTGAGAGTACAATTCTCGAAGTGTTTGTGTTTGGGTGCCAACCTCATTGGGGACTACGGCACCTTTGGCGGGAAGCCCCGCAAGGAGAAGCGATGGACGCGATTGTAAAGGTTGAACCAATTCCGGTGAGCTATCCTGAACCAAACGACTTTAATGCTTTGCGGCATTTATGTCTTGTAAAAATCACCACGCGGGATGGCGTTGTCGGCTGGGGTGAATCGATCACTCAATTTCCCGAAGCCAACTTTGCGGTCAAGGCGATTATCGACGGTATGAATGAACGGCTGTTGGGCAAGAATCCACTGGAAAATATTGCGCTGTGGCACTCGCTGCGGGACAAGAAATGGTGGTACGGTTACGGTGGCGGCATCGCTAGTTACGCCGTTGCCGCCATTGATATGGCCCTTTGGGACATCAAGGGAAAACTACTAAATACGAGTGTCCTTAATTTACTGGGCGGTGCGGTGCACAATAAGTTGCCGGCGATTGCGTCTTGTCACGCCCACTACGAAGATATCGGCCATATGGTGGCTGAAGCCCAGGCATGGGTAGCGCCGGGCATGCACGGAGTTAAGGTGGGGCTTGGCAAGCGTGGCAATGCCCGCCTCGGGTATGAGCACAAACGCGACGTTGAGTACATGCGCCGGATGCGGGAGGGCCTGGGACCTACAGCCATGATAATGCTCGACTGTGGGTGGAATGTGAAGTGGGACGTCATGACTGCGGTTCGCCGCGTGCTCGCCTTTGAAGAATACGGTTTGCACTGGATGGAAGAGCCACTTGGTGCGTGGGACCCTGAGGGCTACGCCAATCTGCGCAGCAAAACCACCACGCTCATCGCCTATGGCGAGAAGGAGTGGGATCTCGAGGGTTTTGAGCGCATTCTCGCTTCAGGCACTGTGGACGTACTAGGCATTGATCCGGGTCGGGCCGAAGGCATTACGGGCTTCAAAAAAGCCACCGATCGAGTGGAATTCCACCGGCGCCAGTCGAACGCCCACGCTTGGTCGAGCGCTATTTGCTCCGCTGCCAGCATCGCCATCAGCTTCAGTACGCCGTCATGCAAGCTATTGGAGATGAAACCGCTCGTCAATCCAATGCAAAATGAGCTGGTATCTGAGCCGATCGCTCACGTTGGTGGCTGGTTTTACCCACCTACAAAGCCTGGTTTGGGGATCGAGATCATCGAAGAAGTTGTGGACCGCTACCGAAGTGAGAAAGTACTTGCGGACCCTGCTTCAGTCGGTGCAATGTAGTGGAAAACCAGGCCAGTTCTAACTAGAGGAAACACAGGCGTGACTTGGAGCGTGGGTGCAGGACTGGAGGATAAGGGCGTCATTGTCACTGGTGCAGCGGGCGGGATTGGCCGTGCAGTGGCGCGTGCGTTTGCATCGACCGGAGCAAAGGTTATGGCTGTGGACCTAGACCAAGAGAAGGTGGATGAAGTGGTCGAAGATTTCGAAGGCACAGGGCACGTATCGGTCGCCACAAATCTAGCCAACCTGACGGGGCACGCAGAGTTAATACAGCGCGCTTGTAAAGAACTAGGCAATCTGTATGTGCTGGCAAATCTTGCTGGAGTGCTTCGGCGCCGTGCAAGCCTCAATGACGTATCGGAGGATGACTGGGACTTCCAGCACAACATTAACTTAAAAGCCGCATTCTTTCTATGCCGCGCAGCAGGTAATGCGATGATAAACATTGGTCAGGGAGGCCGTATCATTACCTTCAGCTCACAAGGATGGTGGACAGGCGGATTCGGCGGATCCGTGGCATATGCAGCAACCAAAGGCGGAGTGACGAGCATGACACGTGGTCTTGCCCGCACCTTCGGCCCGCACCGCATAACAGTAAACGCAGTCTCGCCCGGTCAGGTTCACACTCCAATGCTAATGACAGGTCTGTCTCGCGACGTCTATGACAATATGACCCAGCAGACGCCGCTCGGATATGTAGCAGAACCAGAAGAACTTGCCGGTCCTGTAGTGTTTCTTGCGAGTGACCACGCACGTTACATCACCGGCGCAACCATCAACGTCTCTGGCGGATTCCTAATGTACTAATGACCGAAATCATTTCGAGGGGAGGTATGTTCTGGTCACGAGAGCCGGATCTGGAATTAGCCATGCAACTGACCGTCAGCTCGTATCACGGAATGCGAGGGTACTCGGTTTAAGCCGGTCCGATGCAAGCCAGAACGCTATTGGGCAAATAGGGGCGCCGTCCTTCCGCGCGGATCTAACCCGTGCCGCTGATCGCACCGCCGTGCTGGACCAATCGAAACACCCCGGAAATTTTGTACTAGCTCATGGTCAAAGCACAGGCCAGTGCATTTAGGCTGCCAGCCATGTCGACTACGACCAGCTGCTCAACAACAATCTACGTTCAGTGTTCTTCTGCACCAGACATTTGGACCGCAAGTCTCCGCCGATTACTCATTAGTTACGGTTGCGTCAATCGCAGCTTAAACAGGCGCAATTCCCATCGTAGCCGCACATGCTGCTGCCAAGGCGGGAGTTTGTCATCGATGCGTAGCATTGGCCATGCACACGGAAAAAAGGGGGGACTACGAGAGAATACTCTGTGTCTTGGCATTGTCGACACACCAATAAAACAGCGATTTCCACGACAAAATATGCGGCAACAAATACAGACGCTAGTACGCCTACATTCCCATCGCACCTCCGACATGCCCAAGGGCCAAACTAGCCCTGTGACGAACGAGAGGAATCAATATTCTCCCTTCTCCCGCCGGCCACTTGACTTTTTTACAGCACAGAACCTCAACGTAGCCGGAAGAACCGTCACATGGCAACAACGCAATAGGTAAATAACCATCACCACAAAAACTCACTGCACCAATTATGAACTACCTAAATGCGGTGCTCAGATGCTTAACAACACCCTGTACCTACTAAAATCAACACTATCTGAGCGACCAACTGAGTTACATTTGATCCAAACTACAAACGCAATACCCTTCAGCCTCACGACCCTAATCAGCCCGCAGCCACCAAATCCTATTTCGTGGAGCGGAATCTTCGACGCAGGGTAAACAACCACGTTTCTATCAGCAACAACTCTTTCCAGTCATCCTACACAGGACCTGATTGCGGCCGCACCATACAAAAAGTCAGGAACAAAACACCGAAAGTAACTCTTGGGGACCTACCAAATTTCACGCATGCAAACGGAGATACTGTACGGCGTCTCTGGCAACCTCAAGTTCCTGAAGATTTCCAAAAAGATTTGAAAGTTCCACCACCACTGGCTGCGTATAGTTGCGTTTCTTAAGAATTTTCATGCACTCTTCGACATGGACATCGCCAGAGCCAAATTTTACTGTTGGCCACCAACCCGTTGGAGCTTCATGCCCTTCAACCATAATTATTTCTTTCATTTGAATCATGAATACTTTATCAAGGTCAAGTTGATCCAAAATCCGAATGGGATCATCGCCTACTCTTAGAGCATTGCCCATATCTAAACAGAGCCCTAGATGCGGAGTATCAAAGGAACTAACGAACTCAACGAGATCAGCAAGGCAGAAGTCCGCGTGATTTTCTATAGAAATTCGCACTTGCAACTCCGAAGCCCGATTCACCAAATGTTTAATTAATGGACGCAAAAGTGCGTTGCGTTGCGACGTATTTTCAAAAAAATTATTATGATTGCCGCACACAATCCGCATTTCCCGGATCCCAAGCTTACCTGCAAACTCCAAATAGATTTTCGCATTCGCTAATCGCTCGAGATTTCTTCCCCCATCAAAACCATTCGGATGGCCCCAAGTCAAAATTACGTCACAACCCGTTGCTTGTCTCCAAGAATTAATTTCCAGGTCAATCCCAGCCCGCGTAGTATCAAGATGGATAGTTTGCAGAGACGCAACATCCACTTTGACACTTTCACAGAAACGAAAAAAGTCGGCAGTATCCCACTGTACTGCATTTGGTTTCTCCCATTGAGTGGTTTCATGATAGAAACGGTGAAAGCTATAGCTGTCAATACCAATCTTCATCGCGCCAACCATCCGCCATCGACAGGTATAATTATCCCGTGGAGGTAATCCGAAGCTGGCGACGCTAGAAACAAAGCTGGGCCAACGAGATCGCTTGGTTCCCCCCAACGGCCGCTGGTGAGCCTAGCGAGCACTTGTTTATAGCGTTCAGGGTCTTGCCAGACATGTGTATTCAGTTTTGTCTTGATATACCCGGGAGCAATAGCATTAACATTTACCCCGTGGGCTGCCCACTCATTAGAAAGTGCTTTAGTTAGTTGACCCACCCCTCCCTTGCTAGCTGCATATGCGGAAACATTGAGTCCGCCTTGGAAAGTCAACATGGATGCCACGGTGATGATTTTGCCGCGGCTTCTCGCGATCATTTCGGGAGCCACATTTTGTGCAAGCCGAAAAGTAGCCGTTAAGTTCACTTGTATTTGTCGTTGCCACGAGCCTAATGTCATTTCCAATGCGGCATTAGGCTCCACGTTACCGTGACAAAGTACCAATACATCAATTTGCCCCATTATGTGGCGAGCCTCGAAAATAGAGGAATCAATTGATTCGTCCTCCAAAAGATCACCGCATATTGTGTGCAATCTCTTGGTAGGGTCACTGTGTTTTAAAGATAAAGTCTCAAGTGCCTCAGTTGAGCGTCCCAAGACACAGACTTCGGCACCCGCATCAAGAAAGCCACCCACTAACGCAGCACCTATCCCCCCGGTACCACCAGTTATGAAAACCCGCAATCCAGTGATCCCAAAGTAATCAATCATTTATATCAAGCCTTCCATCAGTACCCTCAATTATGTCTAATACTAAATATGTCATTGCTTCGCCTGCAAATAGTTTACACCAAAGGTGGCACGGCATGAGGTCATGTTAGCGATTATAGAAATGGTTACGCGGGGAACAGCACCGTTTTTCTGGCCCGATTCATATTGGAGCTCTAATTGCAGATTATGGTGGTTGGTTGCTGTGCGGACTGCGGGGGCGCTCATCCATTGAGTTGGTTAGGGGTGCGTTGGGTTTGATAAGACGGCGTCAAAATTCTGCTCGACGGTTGATCCTGTCGAATTTCTAACTTTAGGCTGGCTCGTGGAGTCCCACAAGCTATACAAGCATTACAGGCTATCAGTAAAGTCATTGCCGGAGTTGCCCTTTCAATAATTGGGATTAGCCCAGTAGATTTTGTTCAAAGTCTCTAGGAAATCGCGCACGCTACCGGCCATTTTGTCGTACCTTACCGCGAGAAAAGCCAGCGTGTGCCTCAGTCTATGCCTATGACCAATCTGACTTCAATTGTCTAAAACGAGTAGTCAGTTTACATATTCATGTAGGCAAATAGGTGGTTGGTTAAAGCCTTGTGTGGCTCGGTTGGCGGGCCGAGTTTAGGTGCATTAGGATTGGGATATCTGCGGCATCACCATAAATCAAGATGCATTGCCTGCAATGGCAGGGGTCAGCTACCTACAGAGCGTAAAATACAATCAATTAAGAACCGTTTCGTACCCCTTGTATTGCACACCGTATATGGAACAAGAACGTGCAAGCGAGCCAGAGGTTTATACCCTCAGAGTTAGCGGCGACCAAAGCACAAACCGCAGAAGTAGTGCCAGTATGTTGGTGCAGAGTGTCCTGTATGGCGGGGTAACAAAATGTGGTTGGTGGTTGGATTTCCCCGCTTACCCCCACAAAATTTTCGCAGCTCTCACCAATAGTAATTCCTGAACTCAGGACTATCACCAGAAAGTCTACATTGAGATCTATAAAGATTCTGCATAGTTCTGAATCAAGGTGTGCCAAGATGCTCACGCCACTATATAAAAAACACAACTTAAGCTTTGCTAAGTTTTCTAGAGTGCCAGCTCTATTGTCTCAGCGCTCCAAAAACTCTGGCACCGCTGCTTGCTGGGGATTTAATCGCACCAGCAGCGAAAGTCCGGCCAGCACA
>OFRL01000453.1_pt1 | contig 19209 bp, 11 predicted proteins | sample 1543121 | NCBI WGS metagenome assembly OFRL01 (sample SAMN07774228, study PRJEB24372) | wastewater metagenome | isolation source: Lake Maggiore Cannobio | place: Italy: Cannobio | collected 2016-01
GCCCGAATAGCTCAGCCGGTTAGAGCACTTGACTGTTAATCAGGGGGTCGTTGGTTCGAGTCCAACTTCGGGCGCCACCTTGAAAAACCTGCATCGCGAGATGCAGGTTTTTTTTTGCGTCTTTGTAGGGGCGAGCTTGCGCGACTGCTGTTGTGGAGCCGAGCCATGCTCGGCTGCTGCGGATGAACCCAGCCGAGCCTGGGCTCGGGTCTACAGCCCGAGATTGCCTCGCCAGAACGCCACCAGCGTAGCAACCGCCACAACCAGGATCGCAGCGAACAGTACCCCTTCCCAACGCGTAAATACCTGTTCGCCGCGTTGGTGCCGGGTCAATGCGAACAACACCACGCCGGGCACGTACAGCAGTACCGACAGCAGCAGGTTGTCCAGGCCGCCGGCATACACCAGCCACAGCGCATAGGCGCTGGCCAGCAGTGCGACCACGAAATCGCGCCAGCGCACGCCTGGTTCATCGGCATAGGCCTGCCCACGCCAGGCCAGCTGTACGCCGAATGCCGTGGACAGGAAGTAGGGCACCAGGCTCATCGACGCGGCCAGCAGCACCAGCCCGGTATAGCTGCCGGAATTGACCAGCACCAGCAGCAGGAACAACTGGATCAGCCCGTTGCTCAACCAGAGTGCATTGGCCGGCACCCCGCGCGCGTTCTCACGCCCCAGGAAGGCCGGCATGGTGCCGTCACCTGCGGCGGCATAGAGCACTTCGGCACACAGCAGCACCCAGGCCAGCAATGCACCGAGAACGGAGATGATCGAACCGATGATGATCACCGTCGCGCCCCATTCGCCGACAATGGCACGCAGCACATAGGCCATCGACGGATTGGGCAGTCCGGCCAGTTCCGCCTGCGACAGCACGCCCATCGACAACAGGCTGACCAGCACCAGCAGCAGCCACACGCCGAGGAAGCCGATCACCGTGGCGCGACCCACGTCGGCACGGCGTGCGGCGCGCCGCGAGTAGATGCTGGCGCCCTCGATGCCAATGAACACCCACACGGTCACCAGCATCATGCCGCGCAGCTGCTGGCCGAGGTCGCCGAGTGCAGGCGCGCCGAGGAAATCGGCGCGGAACACGTCCATGCGGAACGCGCCGGCGGCCAGGACCAGGAACAGGGCGATCGGCAGCAGCTTGGCCACGGTCACCAGGCCGTTGACGATGGCGGCAGTGCGCAGGCCACGCAGCACCAACAGGTGCACGGTCCACAACAGCAATGACGATGCGGCCACGGCGGCCGGGGTATTGCCTTCGCCGAACACGGGCATGAAGTGGCCCAGGCCACTGAAGATCAGCACGAAGAAGCTGGCGTTGCCGAGCACCGAGGCAACCCAGTAGCCCCACGCAGCGGAGAAGCCGATGTAGTTGCCGAAGCCTTCGCGTGCGTATGCGTAGATGCCGGTATCGAGATCAGGCCGGCGGTTGGCCAGGGCCTGGAATACGAAGGCCAGCATCAGCATGCCCGCGCCGCTCAGGGCCCAGCCGATCAGCGCGGCGGCAGGCCCGGCGCTGCGCGCCACGTTCTGCGGCAATGAAAAGATGCCGGCGCCGACCATCGAGCCGACCACCAGTGCAGTCAACGCGGGCAGGCCCAGGCGTTGCGAAGTTGCGGCCATGCAGATCCCCTGCGGCGGTGATGCCGCGTGCACACGGTAGCCATGTGCCCGTGAACATGCCTGCAAGGGGCGGAACGACGAAGGCCCGGGCAGCTGCCCGGGCCTTCGAAGTTGCTGCGTTGAAAGGTGTTGCCTGTATTACTTGAAGGTGTACTTGGCACCGACGGTGAAGTAGCGACCGATGGCACCACTGAAGTGCATCGGGTTGTAGTTCACGCCGCCATAGGTCAGCGGATCCAGCGGAGCAATGCGGTCGAAGACGTTCTCGACCGAAGCATTCAGCTCGAACGCTTCGGTGATTGCCCAGCGGCCGGAAAGGTCGAAGGTGGTGAACGAAGAGATCTTCTTCACCGGCGAGCCGTCGGCATAGAAGAACTGGTACTTGCCGCCGCGCTTGTCGGTGTTTTCCATGCTGGAGATGTAGTTGGCCACGCCGCTGACACTCCACGGGCCCTGCTTCCAGGTGGTACCGAAGTTGATGCGGTCCTTCGGCGTGCCGATGCAGTTGGTCACGTCGCAGTTGCCGTGCGTGCCCAGGAAGTCATCGGTGCTGGTACCGCTGGTGCGCTCGAACTTCAGCAGGTGGCTCCACTGCAGATCCATCTCCAGCTGGCCCGGGCCGATATCGAAGGTCTGGCGGATGTCGGTGTCGATACCGCGAACGCGCGAGGAACTGGCGTTGATGTAGGCGGTGTTGACGGCCAGGATGCTGCCGGTACCGGCGACGCCGTTGAGCAGGTTGTTGTCGCGCAGGACGTTGCCAGCCCGGATCGCGTCATCGGTATCGCCCTGGGCGATCTCGTTGGTGCGCTTGATCTCCCACGCATCGACGGTCAGCGAGGTGGAGCGGGTAGGCTGCAGCACGATACCCACCGAGTAGCTCTTCGACTCTTCCGGCTTCAGGTCCTTGTTCGGACGGGTGATGATCGCAACCGACTGCGAGCCGCAGTCGTCCGGCGAAGCGCCCGGGGCAGGGTTTTCACCGTCCGGGCAACGGATCGGATCCGAGGCCGTGGAGAACGCGGCCAGGCCACCGTCGCCGTTCTCGGCCGGGTTCGGTGCACGGAAGCCTTCGGCGTAGCTGGCGCGCAGGGCGATCCAGTCGGCCGGCGTCCACTTCACACCCAGCTTCGGCGTGGCCTTGCCTTCACCACTTTCATACTTGTCGTAGCGCAGGGCAGCGGACAGTTCCAATTGCTCCAACACCGGTGCCGACAGTTCGACGTAACCGGCGTACACGTTCTGGGTGCCGTCGTAGGCCGAGTAGCCCAGGCCGATGATGTCACCCGTGTCGGTGTAGGTCTGCGGGGTCAGGCTGTTGCTGGTCTTGCGCCACTCGGTACCGATCGCCAGGCCCAGCGGGCCACCCTTCAGGTCCATCAGGCTGCGCGACACGGTGAAGTCGAACATATCCAGGCTGGACTTGGCACGTGCGCTGATCTTCGGCGAGATGTAGTCATACAGCGCCTGGGAGTTCAGGTTGGCATTGTCGCCAATGCGCCATACGCCACCGGCACAGTTCGCGTCACCCAGTGCACATTTCACGGCGCTGTAGCGCAGGAAGCCGGTGCGCTCGTTGACCAGGTCGGTGCCCGAGTGCAGGTAGGCGGTGTCGTAGCTCCAATCACCCCAGTTGCCCTTGACGCCGACCAGGAAACGATTGAACTCGTTGGTGTTGTCGGTCACGCGGGGGCCGACGTCCCAAGCGCTATAGCGCAGGCGCAACGGGCCAGTACCGAGGCCGGCAGGCCGGTCAGGATGGTTGGGACCAAGCACCACGGCGCCCGGACCGCTGTTGCCGTTGACCGGGCCGCCGGGATAACCCCAGCCGCCGGACGCGGCGGACGGCGTGTTGCTGAAGGTGGTTTCCTTCTTCGAGTAGCCGATCTCGGTGTAGATTTCGCCACCTTCACCGAACGCGAAGCTGGCGCGGCCGAACACGTTGACGTACTTCTCTTCCGGCGAGATATCGCGATACAGCTGTGCCGGATCCCACAGGCAGCCCTGCGCGGCGACAGAGGCGTCGGTCTGGCCACCGATGGTGGTCAAGCCCTGGCAGCCCGGCAGCGGTACGAGGGTGGCCGGATTCGTGTCGGTGACATTGCGGTCGTCGTACACCGAGCCATTGGGACCAACGCCGCCGCGGGTCTTGCCGCTGAGGAAGGCGCCGCCCAGGAACTGGGCATTGTTGCCATAGCCCCACTGGCGGGTGTCGCCGGTGCCGATCCACTTGCGGTTCTTGCGGTCGCTGATCTTGATCGCGTCGCTCTTGCCGACGTCAAGGCTGAAGAAAGCGTTCCAGCCGTCGGTGGCCATGTCGCCGGTACCGGCGGTCAGGGTCGCCTTCTTGGTATCGCCATCGCTGTCGCCGGACAGGCCGTAGGAGCCGCGAAGGATCGCGCCCTGGAAGTCGCTGCGCAGGATGATGTTGACCACGCCGGCGATGGCGTCGGAACCATAGATCGCCGACGCGCCATCCTTCAGCACTTCCACACGTTCAACGGCGTCGAGCGGGATGGTGCTCAGGTCGGTGAAGACCTTCTGGCCGTCATCGGCCAGGCCGTAGGTGGCCATGCGGCGGCCATTCAACAGCACAAGGGTCGAACCCGCGCCCAGGCCACGCAGCGAAATGCCGGCGCCACCACCGGCGAAGCCGTTGCCGAACGATTTGGGAATCGAGCCGGCGCCATTGGCGGTGATGGTCTGCAGGTACTCGGCAACCGTGGTCTTGCCCGTACGGTCGATTTCCTGGCGGGTCACCACCTGCACCGGGGACGGTGTTTCAGTGTTGGTGCGCGGGATGTTCGAACCGGTGACCGTGATGCGGTCCAGGTTGGTGGCCTTTTCCTGCGCGAAAGCGGAGGTGGAAGCCACGGCGCCAACCAGCAGCAGCGTGCCGCCGGTAAGGATATGGGTGATGGACGATGCCAGGGTGGTGCGGCGGCGGCTGGCGGGCCGTTGGATCAGGTGTTTCACAGCTTCTCTCCTAACTGGAAAACCGTAGCGTTGAGGGCTGTCTCCGGAAGATTCCGGGACGGACCAATCTAGGTTTCCGACAGGTGACGAAGTCGTGAATTTTTGCTTAATCAATAACAGTTGATCCTGTTCCGTCCGTACCCGCCCGGATGGAAGCGCCGGCCCGGCAAGCAGCCGGGCCGGCGATCACCTCAGTCCGGCAGCGAAAACTGCACCGGCACCATGCCGATGGCCGGCACGGCCACGCCATCACGCTGGGCCGGCTCGAAGCGCCAGTGCCTGAGCACCTGTTGGCGTGCGGCCTGGTCCAGGCTGCGCGAGCCACTGCTGCGCTCGATGCTGACCACCGCCGGCTGCCCGTGGGAGTCCACCTCTACCCGCAACAGCACCGTCCCCTGCTCGCGGTTGCGCAGTGCCGCCAGCGGGTAGGCCGGCGGCGGGGCGCTGCGGTACTGCAGCTGGGCGCCGGCCAGAGGCGTGGAGGTATCGATGCTCGGTGCCAGCTGGGGCGGGGCCGGTTCGGCGGCCGGCAGTGCGATGCCCTGGGTCTCCTCCACGGTCGCGGTGGGTGCAGGCAGTGGCGGTGCTACCGGCTGCGTCCGGGGTTTCGGCACCACCTGGACGATCTCTTTCGGCGGGATCGGAACCGGCGGCGTGGGCGGTGGCGGGATCTTCTCGATCAGCCTGACCGCAGTCTTGTCACGTGGGACCTGCACGGCCTGGTAGGTCGCCGGGATCAGCAGCAACAGGAAGGCCAGCAGATGCAGGGCGATGGCCGCGCTCCAGGCGGCAACGCGGGCGGGGTCGAAATGCGGGGATGCAACGGGATACGTACGAACCATGGTCCACCTCCATGCCAGTGACGAAGTCCTCAACGCACCAGGGCCCGTGGCGGGGTTGCCGCACGCGGCTGGCAGTCCATCAGTAGCGCGACAGGGCAGCCACTGCCTAGAGGCAGGGGGGCGATCGTTGGGCTGGCCTTCAGCCAACGCCGGCTGCGGGCATGAAAAAGGCGGATCCCCTGCGGGATCCGCCTTTGTCGGCAATGGCGAACGGGATCAGCGACCCAGTTCGAACACCACGTCCAGGTTGACCGAGACGGTCGATTCACCCGGTGCGACCGGGGTGGCCTTGTCCATCGCCGCGCCGGCCGACATGGCCCGCATCATCGGCATCGGGCGGTAGCCGCCGCCGGCGTTCTCGGAAATGCTGACGATGCGGCGCACCTGCAGGCCCAGCGACTTCGCATAGGTCTGGGCGCGGGCCTGGGCCTTCTTCAGTGCAGCCAGGCGGGCTTCGTCGTAGACCGGTTCCGGCTGGTCGATCTCGAAGCTGGGGCCGTTGATCTGGTTGGCGCCCTGCGCAGCCAGTGCATCCAGCACCTTGCCCAGCTTGGCGATGTCACGCACCTTCAGGCTGACCGTGTTGCTGGCCTGGTAGCCGGTGATCTTCGGTGCTTCGTTGTCGGCATAGCGGTACTGCGGATTGAGGCTGACGCCACTGGTCTGCACGTCGCGCTCGGCGATGCCGGCGGCCTTGATCGCGGCCAGTACCTTGTCCATCTGCTGGGCGTTCTGGCGCATGGCGCTGTTGCCATCGGCGGCCTGGGTGACCACACCGGCCGATAGGGTGGCCACGTCCGGCACGCGGGTCGCCTCGGCATTGGCCGAGATGTTCAGCAGGGTGCCTTCGGCCGGGGCGGCGATCGACGGCGACGACGGGGCAGCATGGGCGGTCATCGAGGTTCCAAGGGCGAGGGACAGGGCGAGCAGCAGCGGGGTGGCGGTCAGGCGCATGGAGAACTCCTTGTTGTGCCGTTGAGGGTGGTGTCGTAGCGATGAACGCGCTGTGAGCCCGTTCGGGGTTGCGCACGTTCCGGGACGGGTTGCCGACGATTCAGGTGGCGGCCTCAGGTTATGCTGTGCCGATGCTCTATCTTGCTTCCCGCTCCCCCCGACGCAACCAGCTGCTGGCCCGACTCGGACGCCCCTTCCAGGCCCTGGACCTGGAGGTCGTCGAGCAGCGCGCGCCCGCTGAAAGCGCCGAACAGTATGTCTGCCGGGTCGCCGCCGACAAGGCGCGCGCCGGGTTGGCCCGGGTGCTGGCCGATGACCCGCAGGCGCGCGTGCTCGGCTCGGACACCGAGGTGGTGCTGGATGGTGACGTGTTCGGAAAGCCCACTGACGCCGCCGATGCGCGGGCGATGCTGGCGCGCCTTGCCGGGCGCACCCATCAGGTGATGACCGCCGTGGTGGTGGTCGGCGCGGACGGGCTGGACAGCGAACTGGTCATTTCCGAAGTGACCTTCGCCCCGATCGACGCTGCCGACATCGCCGCCTACGTGGCCACCGGCGAGCCGTTGGACAAGGCCGGGGCCTACGCCATCCAGGGCGGGGCCGAGCGCTGGATCGAACATCTTTCCGGCAGCTACTCCGGCGTCATGGGGCTGCCATTGCTGCATACCGATCGTCTGCTGGCGCGCTGCGGCGTGCCGGCCACAACTGCCGATGCCGCCAGGGAGGCTGCCGATGTCTGAGGAAATCCTGGTCAATGTGACCCCGCGCGAAACCCGGGTCGCGGTGATCGAGAACGGCATGCTGCAGGAACTGCACATCGAGCGCGGTTGGCGCCGGGGTGTGGTCGGCAACATCTACAAGGGCAAGGTGCAGCGGGTGATGCCCGGCATGCAGGCCGCCTTCGTCGAAGTCGGGCTGGAGCGTGCCGCGTTCCTGCATGCCAACGACGTGGTGCGGCCGGCGCCGGTGGCCAGTGCCGATACCGAGAACACCACGCTGCCGCCGCCGTCCAGCGTGCCGATCGTCGAGCTGCTGCGCGACGGCCAGGACATCGTGGTGCAGGTGGTGAAGGACCCGATCGGGACCAAGGGCGCACGCCTGACCACCCAGATCAGCATTCCCTCGCGCTACATGGTGCTGCTGCCGCAATCCAAGGTGGTGGGCGTTTCCGCACGCATCGAGGATGAAGCCGAGCGCGCCCGCCTGAAGGCGCTGGTGACCGAACTGTCGGCGCAGCACGGGGGCTACGGCTACATCGTGCGTACCAATGCCGAGGGCCAGCCGGCAGAGGCCATCGCCGAGGACATCGCCTACCTGTCGCGCGTTTGGAACGTGGTCGAGCGTCGTGGCCGCGAAGCGGCCTCGTGCAGCAACATCTATGAAGACCTGAGCCTGCCGCTGCGATCGGTACGCGACCTGATCCGCAAGGACGTTGACAAGGTGAAGGTGGACTCCAAGGAGACCTTCGCGCAGTTGCAGGCCTTTGTTGCCAAGTACATGCCGGTGCTGGCCGAGAAGATCGAGCTGTACAGCGGTGATCGCCCGATCTTCGACATGTTCGGGGTGGAGGACGAGATCGGCCGCGCGCTGGACAAGCAGGTGCCGCTGAAATCCGGTGGCTACCTGGTGATCGACCAGACCGAGGCGATGACCACCATCGACGTCAACACCGGTTCGTTCCTCGGCCAGCGCAACCTGGAAGAGACGGTGTTCCGCACCAACCTGGAAGCGGCACAGGCGGTGGCACGGCAGCTGCGGCTGCGCAACCTTGGCGGCATCATCATCATCGATTTCATCGACATGGACGATGCCGAGCATCGCCGCCAGGTGCTGCGCACCCTGGAAAAGGCGCTGGCCCGCGACCATGCCAAGACCACGGTGTACGACTTCTCGCCGCTGGGCCTGGTGGAGATGACCCGCAAGCGCACGGTGGAAAGCCTGGAGCGCCAGCTGTCGGAGACCTGCCCGCAGTGCAGCGGCCGCGGCAGCATCAAGACCACCGAGACGGTGACCTACGAGATCTTCCGCGAGATCACCCGTGCCGTGCGCCAGTTCGATGCCGCGCGCCTGCTGGTGATCGCGTCGACCAAGGTGGTCGCGCGCATCACCGACGAGGAATCCGCGGCGGTGGCCGAGCTGGAGGAATTCCTCGGCAAGAGCATCCGCTTCCAGGCGGACGAGCAGTACCTGCAGGAGCAATTCGATGTCGTTCTGCTCTGATCCTCGCCGGCCGCAGGCCGGCGGTGGCCGATGAGCGCGCCGCCGCGCCTGCGACTGCGAAGGATCCGCCGTCATTTCATTGCCGCCTGCGCGGTGGGCCTGGTCGGGCTTGCACTGCTGGTGGGCACCTTCAGCCAGCTGCTGCCGCTGGCCGAGCGCCATCCCGACAGGATTGCCGCCTGGCTGAGTGAACGCGCTGGCCAGCCGGTGCGTTTCGACCAGCTGCAGACCGCCTGGACCCGGCGTGGTCCGCTGCTGCAGCTCAAGGGCCTGCGCATCGGCGCCGGCCAGGGCCTGGCGATCGGCGAGGCCGAAGTGCTGGTATCGATGTACAGCGGCCTGTTGCCTGGCCGGTCGCTGACCGAGCTGCGCCTGCGTGGCCTGGCGCTCGACCTGCAGCAGGGCGAGGACGGTCGCTGGTCGGTACGCGGCCTGCCGCAGGCCGCCAATGGCGGGGACCCGCTGGATGCGCTGCGCCGGCTGGGCGAACTGCAGGTGATCGGAGGCCGCCTGGGCGTGCATGCGCCGGGGCTGGGAATCGACACCACGCTGCCACGCATCGACGTGCGCCTGCGGGTCAATGGCGACCGCCTGCGTGTAGGCGTGCGTGCCTGGGCCCAGACCGAAGCGCTGCCGTTGACGGCGGTGCTGGACGTGGACCGCGTGCGCGGCAATGGCCAGGCCTGGCTGGGCGCCGATCCGGTCGATTTCCATGCCTGGTCGCCGCTGCTGGCGGCCGGCGGTGTGCGCCTGCGCGAAGGCAAGGGCGAACTCAACCTGTGGCTGACCCTGCGCGATTTCGCGCCGGTGGCGGTGACCACCGATTCGGACCTGCGTGATGTCCGCATCGATGGCGCACCGATGCCCTCGATGGCGGCTCCGCAGCTGCAGCTGCAGCGGTTGCAGGCACGCCTGCGCTGGCAGCGCCAGGCTGATGGCTGGGCGTTGCAGGTGCCGCGCCTGCGCCTGAAAACTGAAGAGGGCGAGCAGCAGCTCGATGGCCTGCAGCTGCAGCTTGGCAAGCAGCTGCGGGTCCGTTCTGGCGAAGTGCAGGCCGGCACCGCGCTGCGTGCGCTGGCCCTGAGCGATCGTCTTGAACCGGGCCTGCGTCGCTGGCTGTTCCTGTCCAGGCCGCAGCTGGATGTGCGCGAGTTGCAGCTGGCGGGCGAACGCGATGGCCCGCTGTGGGCGCAGGGCGAACTGCAGTCGCTGGGCTTCGCCAGCGTGGGCAATTCGCCCGGCCTGCGCGGCCTGGGCGGGCGCTTCGAAGGCGACGCGGATGGCTTCAGCCTGCAGTTGCAGCCGCAACGGCAGCTGCAGTTCGATTGGCCGACCGGCTTTGGTGTGCGTCATGACCTGCATCTGGCGGGACAGGTGGTGGGCTGGCGCGACGAGGGCGGTGGTTGGCGTATCGGTACTGCGGCGATGCGCGTGGAAGGCACCGACTATGCGGCCGACGTGCGCGGCGGGGTCTGGTTCCAGGGCGACGGTACGCGGCCGTGGCTGCAGCTGGCGGCCAAGCTGGACGACGTGCCGATGACTGCGGCCAAGCGCTTCTGGATCCACTCCAAGATGAGCAAGGGCGCCACCGACTGGCTGGACATGGCGCTGGCCGGCGGCCAGGTGCGCAATGGCATCGGCCTGGTCAGTGGCGACCTGGACGACTGGCCGTTCGACAACAACGATGGCCGCTTCGAGGCCACCGGCCATATCACCAACGGTGACATCCGTTTCCAGCACGATTGGCCGTTGATGAGCCAGGTCGACGCCGATATCGCCTTCATCGGCCCCGGCTTCGACATGCATGGGCGCGGCGATCTGGCCGGTGTGGCGGTGCAGAAGTTCGAGGCGGGCATTCCGGATTTCGGGCAGCAGCCGCTGTATGTGCGCGCCGATGCGCAGAGCGAGGCGGGCAAGCTGCTGGCGATGCTGCGGCAGAGCCCGCTGCACAAGGATTATGGCGACACCCTGGACAACCTCACTGCTGCCGGCCCGGCGCATGTGACCTTCGATCTGCTGCAGCCACTGCACCACGATGAAGGTGGCGGCCACCTGCAGGGGACGGTTGATCTGGCCGGCGTGAAGCTGGTCGACAAGCGCTTCCAGCTCGCCTTCGACAACATGCAGGGGCCGGCGCGCTACAGCAATGGCGGTTTCGATGCCGAGGCACTGTCGGTGCGCCACCTTGGCCAGGACGGTCGCCTGAGCCTGCGTGCCGGTGGCTACGTGCACGACAGCAGACTGGCCTTCGAATCGCAGCTGTCGGCCACGCTGGATGCTGGCGTGCTGATCGACCGCGCGCCGGAGATGGCCTGGCTCAAGCCCTACATCACCGGAACCTCGCCGTGGACCATTGCGGTCAGCCTGCCCAAGGTCGCTCCAGGGGCGCCTGCGCCGCCCAGCGAGCTGCGGTTGAGCTCCGATCTGGTCGGGACCCGGCTGGACCTGCCGGCGCCGCTGGACAAACCGGCTGCCGAGCCGTTGGCGACCACCGTGGCTGCACAGCTGCCGATGGGGGCCGGCCGCATCGACGTTGCGTTCGGCCAGCGCCTGGCGCTGGCCGCACGCAGCCACAACAACCAGACCGGTGTGCAGGTGACGCTGGGCAGCGACCATGTCGACCGCGAGCCGCCGCCGAGCGGATTGACCGTCAATGGCCGCAGTCCGACCCTGGACGCTCTGGAGTGGATCAGTCTGGCGCGGGGTGGCAGTGATGACGACGCCATGCCGCTGCGTGCGGTGGACGTGCAGGTCGGCCAGTTGAAGCTGATCGGTGGCGTGTTCGAGCAGACCCGGTTGCAGCTGCGCCCGGGCGCGCAGGCACTGGATGTGCGCCTGGATGGCCCGTCGCTGGCCGGGCGCCTGACCGTCCCCAATGCAGACGGCGGCACCATCAGTGGCCAGCTCGACCGCGTGCACTGGCAATCCCTGCCGGCGGCTCCGGGTGCATCGGCCGCACCGGCACGGGTACAGGCCGGCGCCAACGACATGGACCCGGCCAAGCTGCCGCCGTTCGCGCTGGACATCGCCGACCTGAAGTTCGGCAAGGTGGTGCTGGGCCAGGCGGTACTGCGTACGCGGCCGCTGGCCAATGGCCTGAACGTGGACGAGCTGCGCTTCCGTGCGCCCGACCAGGAGATCGACATCAGCGGTCGCTGGCTGGGCCGCACCGGTGGTGCCCGCACCGAGCTGACCGCACAGGTGCGCAGCGAGGACCTGGGCGGACTGATGCAGAACCTCGACTACGGCGGCCAGCTGCGTGGCGGTTCCGGCCAGGCGCAGCTGCAGGCCACGTGGAGTGGGGGGCCGTCGGACTTCCAGCTGGGCAACCTGCAGGGCCGCCTGGACCTGCACGCGCGCAACGGCCAGCTGCTGGAGCTGGAACCGGGCGCCGGCCGGGTGCTGGGCCTGCTCAGTGTCACCCAGCTGCCGCGGCGCCTGATGTTCGACTTCCGCGACTTCTTCTCCAAGGGCTTCGCGTTCAACCAGATCGACGGCAGCATGCAGTTCGGCCAGGGCATGGCGCGCACCGACAAGGTGCTGATCGAAGGCCCGGCAGCCAACATCACCATCCGCGGCCAGGCCGACCTGCGTAACCAGCAGTTCGACCAGACCATCGACGTCAACCCGCGTGCAGGCAATCTGCTGACCGTGGTGGGTGCGGTCGCCGGTGGCCCGGTGGGGGCGGCGCTGGGCGCGGCCACCAATGCGGTATTGTCCAAGCCATTGGGCGAGATTGGCGCCCGTACCTACAAGGTGACCGGTCCATGGAAGGAACCGAAGGTGGAAGTGATCGAGCGCAGCCGCGACAAGGCTCCGCCACCCGTACCGGCACCGGCGCCGGCCATTCCGCCGACCGTCACCGGCCTGCCGCGCTCGCGTTGAGCGCGGCTTTCCTGTTCACGGGGCTTGCCTGAGCGCCCCCGCATCCCCAGATCGAGAACCATGACTGATATCGCCCTGACGCTTGCCCAAGACCGCCTGCTGCGCCCCGGCGGCCTGGATACCGCTGGCCTGGAGCGCACCTTCGGCCAGCTGCTCGGCCCCGGTGTGGACTTCGGCGACCTTTATTTCCAGCATGCCCGCCGCGAGAGCTGGAGCGTGGAAGACGGCATCGTCAAGGACGGCGCCCATTCCATCGAGCAGGGCGTGGGCGTGCGGGCGATTTCCGGCGAGAAGACCGGCTTCGCCTACTCCGACGACATCCATGCCGATGCGCTGCTGACGGCGGCGCAGTCGGCGCGTGCGATCTCGCGTGAAGGTGGCGCCCAGTCCGGGCGGTCGCTGCTGCGCGGCAACGCGCGCGCACTGTACCCGGCGCTGGACCCGATCGATGGCATCGGCAACGAGGCCAAGGTCGAGGTGCTCAAGCGCCTGGATGGCTACCTGCGCGCCGCCGACCCGCGCGTGAAGCAGGTGATGGTGAGCCTGTCCGGCGGCGTCGATACGGTACTTATCGCCCGCAGCGACGGTGTGCTGGGCGCTGACGTGCGCCCGCTGGTGCGCCTGAACGTGCAGGTGATCGTCGAGCACAACGGCCGCCGCGAGTCCGGCTATGCCGGCGGTGGTGGCCGCTACGGGTATGAGGAGCTGTTCGCCGACGGCCGCCCCGAGGCCTTTGCCCGCGAGGCGCTGCGCCAGGCGCTGGTGAACCTGGACGCCGTTCCGGCACCGGCCGGGGTGATGCCGGTGGTGCTTGGTCCGGGCTGGCCCGGCGTGCTGCTGCATGAAGCGGTCGGCCATGGCCTGGAAGGCGACTTCAACCGCAAGGGCACCAGCGTCTACGCGGGCCGCATCGGCGAGCGCGTTGCCGCCCCGGGCGTGACCATCGTCGATGACGGCACGCTGGACGGACGCCGTGGTTCGTTGAACATCGACGACGAGGGCCATCCGACCCAGTGCACCACCTTGATCGAGGACGGCATTCTGGTGGGATACATGCAGGACAGCCTCAATGCGCGGCTGATGGGCATGGCGCCGACCGGCAACGGCCGCCGCGAATCGTTCGCGCATCTGACCATGCCGCGCATGACCAACACCTACATGCGCGCCGGCCAGCACGACCCACAGGAAATGATCCGTTCGGTGAAGAAGGGCCTGTACGCAGTCAACTTCGGTGGCGGCCAGGTCGACATCACCAGCGGCAAGTACGTGTTCTCGGCCACTGAGGCCTACCTGATCGAGGATGGCCGCATCACCACGCCGGTGAAGGGTGCGACGCTGATCGGCAACGGTCCGGAAACCATGCAGAAGGTGCGCATGGTCGGCAACGATCTGGCCCTGGACGAGGGTGTGGGCATCTGTGGCAAGGACGGGCAGAGCGTGCCCGTGGGTGTCGGCCAGCCCTCGCTGCTGATCGAGGGCATCACGGTCGGCGGTACCCAGGCCTGAGCCGGGCGATGGCCAGCGCCACCGCCCAGGCCGGCGCGGACTCAGTCCTCGTCGGCTTCGTCGCTGTCGACGGGGTCGGCGTCTTCGGCGCTGGCCTTCAGGCCCAGTGCGGCCGGCAGCATCAGGGCGCGCAGCACCTGGAAGATTTCGCGGTAGGCGCGTGGCGGCTTGTTCCTGGCCTTTTCGGCCTGGGCATTGCGCACCAGCGTGCGCAGCTGCTGGCGGTCGGCCTGCGGGTAGTCGTCCAGCAGTGCAGCCAGCGCCTTGTCACCCTCGGCCAGCAGGCGCTCGCGCCAGTCTTCCGCGCGGTGCATCATCGCCACTTCGCGGCGGCCGGTTTCGCTGTTGGCGTCCAGCGCATCGCGGATCGCATCCAGCGTGGCGTCTTCTTCGCGGCGCATGTGCTTGGCCAGGAACGCCAGCTGGCGCTTGTGGGCGATGTGGGCGGTGATGCGCTTGCACTCGGCGATATGCGGCAGCAGGTCTTCCGGGATCGGCAGGCGTGCCAGCTGGGCCGGGGTCAACGACACCAGCTTCTCGCCCAGGGCCAGGACGTCGAGCGCGTCGCGCCGGTTCTGGCTGCGGCTCTTGTCGTGGAATTCACCGGTTTCTTCGTCGCGTCCGCGCATCGTTCCTACCTGATCTCAAAAAAGTCGCCCGGCGTGATGCCGGGCCCAACCCGTACAGGATAAAGCATTGAACGTGATCGCCCCTGAAGTCGCTGTCGGCGACGACAGCCTGGCCCGACTGGAACGGCTGGCCGACCTCTCCCAGCAGCTGCTCGACCGCGCCCGTGCGCTGGGCGCCAGCCAGGCCGAGGTCAGCTGCAGCGAGGATCGTGGCCTGGAGGTCAATGTCCGCCTTGGCGAGGTGGAGACCGTGCAGTCCACCCGTGACCGCGGTATCGCCGTCACCGTCTATTTCGGCCAACGCAAGGGCAGCGCCAGCACCGGCGACCTGAACGAGGCCAGCCTTGCCGCCACGGTCGAGCAGGCCTGTGCAATCGCCCGGCACACCGAAGATGACCCGGCTGCCGGGCTGGCCGAGGCCGCGCTGATGGCCTCCGACTTCCCGGATCTGGATGCCTGGCACCCCTGGGCGCTGCAGGCCGACGAGGCGGTGGACCTGGCCCTGGCCTGCGAGAACGCAGGCCGTGAGGCCGATGCGCAGATCCGTAATTCCGACGGCGCCTCGGTTTCGAGCATGCAGAGCCTGTCGGTGTACGCCAATTCGCATGGCTTTTTCGGCCGTGAGCGTGGCACCCATCATTCGGTGGGCTGTGCGCTGATCGCCGGCCAGGGCGATGGCATGCAGCGCGATGGCTGGTACACCAGCGCGTTGGCCCGGGAGGACCTGGAAGACGTGGGCCTGGTCGGCCGTCGTGCTGCCGAGCGCACCGTCGCCCGCCTGCAGCCTCGCTCGATGGCCACCGGCACCATGCCAGTGCTGTTCGCCCCGGAAGTAGCGCGCAGCCTGGTTGGACACCTGCTGTCGGCGGTGTCCGGCGGTGCGCTGTACCGCCAGGCCAGCTTCCTGCTGGACAGCGTTCGCCAGCAGCTGTTCCCGGACTGGATGCAGATCGAGGAACTGCCCCACCTGCGCCGTGGCCTGCGCTCGGCCGCCTTCGACGGTGACGGCGTGGCCACGCGTGCTTCGGCCCTGGTCCGTGACGGCGTGCTGCAGCGCTACGTGCTGGGCAGCTACTCTGCACGCAAGCTGGGCCTGCAGACCACCGCCAATGCCGGTGGCGTGCACAACCTGCAGCTGGCCGCCAACGCGGGCTCCCTGCAGGACATCGCCCGGCAGATGGGCGATGGCCTGCTGGTGACCGAATTGATGGGGCAGGGCGTGAACGGGGTGACCGGCGACTACTCGCGCGGTGCCGGCGGCTTCCGCGTCGAGAATGGTGAGATCCAGTACCCGGTGGATGGCATCACCATCGCCGGCAACCTGCGCGAGATGTTCAGCAGCATCGAAGCGGTCGGCAGCGACGTCGACCCGCGCTCGCACATCCGGACCGGTTCGATCCTGCTGGGGCGGATGACCATCGCCGGTAATGATTGATGGCGTCGATGGCGTAAGCTATGCCCGCCTGACGCAACCAGCTTGGTGCTGGTGGGTCAAGACCACCCAATGAAAAGGAGTTTTGTCGTGAGCGAATTCGATAACGTCCCGCCGCCGCCGGCCACCACCGACGTACCGGCCGACCAGCGCACCATGGCCCTGGCTGCCCACCTGCTGGGCATCTTCACCGGCTTCATCGGCGCGCTGATCATCTGGCTGATCAACAAGGATGACGCGGGCAAGGCCTTCGTGACCGACCAGGCCAAGGAAGCCCTGAACTTCCAGATCACCGTGACCATCGCCATGGTCATCAGCATGATCCTGACCATCGTGATCATCGGCGTGTTCCTGGCCCCGATCGTGGGCATCATCAGCCTGGTGTTCAGCATCATCGCAGCGGTCAAGGCCAACAACGGCGAAGCCTATCGCTACCCGTTCGCACTGCGCCTGATCAAGTAATACCGGCGGCATGCGGAATTGAGAACGCCCGGCATTGCCGGGCGTTTTCATGTGCGGGGAGCGACGGGCGGTGCCCGGCGAGCGATCAATGATCGCGTTCGACCGCCAGCGTCGCCAGTGCACGCAGTGCATCGGCCTCTTCGCCATACCCGGCCAGGATCGCCTGCATGCGTGCGGCCAGTTCGTGCAGCTGAGCCTTGGCACCGTCCATGCCGAGCAGGGCGGGGAAGGTGCTCTTGTCCTGCGCCTGGTCCTTGCCGGCGGTCTTGCCCAGCTGCTCGGAACTGGCCTCGACATCGAGGATGTCATCGCGTACCTGGAAGGCCAGGCCGAGTGCGTCGGCGAAGCTGTCCAGCTGGGCCAGCTGAGGTTCGTGGGCCTGGCCGCACAGCGCGCCCATGCGCACCGCCGCACGGATCAGCGCGCCGGTCTTCAGGGCATGCATGCGGGTCAATGCCGCCAGCGTCTGCTGCTGGCCGGTGGCATCGATATCCAGCGCCTGGCCACCGCACATGCCAGCGGCGCCGGACGCGTGGGCCAGGGTCTGCAGGCAGGCCACGCGCAGCGTGGCAGGCAGCGGTGCATCGGCCAGTAGGCCGAAGGCACGGGTCTGCAGCGCGTCGCCTGCCAGAATCGCGGTGGCTTCATCGAAGGCGATGTGGGTGGTCGGCTTGCCGCGACGCAGCGCGTCGTCATCCATCGCCGGCAGGTCGTCATGCACCAGCGAGTAGGCGTGGATGAGTTCGACGGACATAGCGGCCGCATCCAGGCTTTCCGGCTGCGCACCGAACAGGTGGCCACTGGCGTAGACCAGCAGCGGGCGCATGCGTTTGCCACCGCCCAGCACCGAATAGCGCATGGCCTGGTGCAGGCGCTGCGGTGCTTCGGCAGGCGAGGGCAGCGCGGCGTCGAGCTGGCTTTCGATACGGTCGCGCCAGCGCGCGAACAGAACCTCAGCCGTCATGGCTGGGCGGATCGAAAGGCTCGGATGCTTCCGGCTGCGCCGGATCGCTGAGCAGGCGCACGCGCAGCTCGGCCTGCTCCAGCGCCTGCTGGCACTGGCGATATAGACCGACGCCACGTTCGTAAGCACTGAGCGAAGCTTCCAGGCTCAGCTCGCCGGTTTCCATCTGCTCCACCAGCTGCTCCAGCGATTCGAGCGACTGCTCGAACTGGGCGACCGGGGAGGCGTTTTCGGGGGACTTCTTGGCCATGCGGCAAGTGTGGACGGGCCGCGCGCGGGGGTCAATTCACCAGCCGCCCGGGCGCCACTGCAACTGTGCGCCATGCGCCTGCAGCCAGGCCTGCAGCGGTGCGGCGATGACCACGTCGGCGGCGGCCAGCAACTGCGGGCCATCAAAGATCAGCGGCAGCTGCGCGCGTCGCCAGGGGGCGAGGTGTTCGCGTTGCAGGCAGTCCTTCAATGCGTGCGAATGCTGGCGACCGGGCAGCAGAATGCGCTCACCGCCCACGCGTGCACGGACCTGCAGCGGGCGATCGAAGGCCGGGGTGCCCTGCAGGCGCAGCTGTCCGCCATCGGGCAGTGCCAGCGGTGCGCGTCCATCCCATTCGTCCTGCCACTCGTGGGGAAGCGCAGGCAGCCGGGCCGGCAGCAGGTAGGCGTGGTCGCGCCACTGTTGGATCGCGTGATCGTGCCAGCGCACCCGCGCCTGGCGATCGTTGTCGGCCGGCAGCAACTCGTCCAGCGCCTGCTGCAGCACGGTGGCCGGCAGCGGTGCCGCACCGTGGCCGGTCACCCAGGCGCGCAGTACGCGCGCGGCGCGCCCCGGTGAGACCTGGCGTAGCAGCTGCAGCGACAGCACGCGTGGAGCGACTTCCAGGTGTGCGATCAGCTCGGCGTCTTCCTCGTCAAGCAGTTCGCGGGTCTGCCCGCAGTGCGTTGCGCTGCCCGCCATCGCCGCAGCGGCATGCGGCCAGCGCTGGCGCAACAGCGGCAGCACCTGCAGGCGCAGGAAGTTGCGATCGGCGTGGTCGTCGGCGTTGCTGGGGTCTTCGATCCAGTGCAGTGCATGCTGGCGGGCATAGTCGAGGAGTGCACTGCGTGGCACTGCCAGCAGCGGTCGCCATAGAGGCTTTTCGCCAAGGCGGCTGTGCGTGGACATCGCCGCCAGGCCATCGACGCCGGAAGCGCGCAGGGCGCGCAACAGGAAGGTCTCGGCCTGGTCGTCCTGGTGCTGTGCCAGCGCCAGGGTTTCGCCGTCGCGCAGTTCGGCCGCGAACGCGGCGCGTCGTGCCAGTCGCGCGGCACCCTCGGTGCCCAGGCCTGTGCCGTTCTCGACCTGCACGCGGTGCACGGCCAGTTCGATGCCCCTGGCATCGCATTGCTGCTGGCAGTGCAGCACCCAGTCATCTGCATCGGGCTGCAGCCCGTGGTGCACGTGCACCGCGCGCAGCGCCGTGCCGGAAGCTTGCGCGCAGCACCACAGCCAATGCAGCAGCACGGTGGAGTCGACACCACCGCTGTAGCCCACCAGCAGCGGCGCATCCAGCGGAACGAGGGCAGGGAATTCACTCACGGCGGCAAGTATAGGGTTGGTCGGCAGGGCTGCGCCCTGCACCCGCAGACGCGCAAGCAACGGCAACGGCCGAAGCAACAGCAGAAGAGGGTTTCCTGAGGCTTGGCGGGGTGGGGCCGGTTGCGGGGGCCGCT
>OFRL01000457.1_pt1 | contig 19075 bp, 19 predicted proteins | sample 1543121 | NCBI WGS metagenome assembly OFRL01 (sample SAMN07774228, study PRJEB24372) | wastewater metagenome | isolation source: Lake Maggiore Cannobio | place: Italy: Cannobio | collected 2016-01
TAAATCCAAGCCAGTAAATTCTTACCGTCTGTAGTTTCACATTTGACTAAAAATCTACTGCCATGAATTCTATCTACTGCCTCTTCTGCTAAGAGTTCTCTGTTGCAAACAATTGCGCTACGTATTTCGTACTCGGATAAATTGTGTTTTGTTCGAATCTTACGGCTAACTGAATCCGAGATAACGAGTTCGGCAATCCAAATTCTTCCAGCCACATGTCTCCGAATGATTGATTTAGGGAAAGATAAATCAGATTTCGACTGCTAAATTTTCGTCCGCCTGAGTTTGTGAATAAATGTGGACTGTGGATTAGAGTGACCTTATGAAGCGCGCGCTATTTATAGATCATGATCACATAACTAATGGCGGTTTAATTCAACGTCAATTCGAAGCGCGTGGATTTGAAGTTACGAATTTTTTAGTTGTTCCGGAAGCTTCATATAACGTACCCAATGTTGTCGCAACATTTCCGGATTTTTCGAATTTTGATGTAATCGTTCCGATGGGTGCGCCATGGGGAGTTTGGGAAGATGACCGCATTGGTAATTGGTTGCTTCCTGAATTGAAATGGCTAAAGAATGTTCATAACGCAGGTGTCCCAATTTTTGGAATTTGTTTTGGTGGTCAATTAATGGCGCGTGCATTAGGCGGATCGGTAGCACGCGGACCCAAAGCAGAAGTTGGTTGGTATCCGTTAATGAGTGATGATCAATCAATAATTCCTAATGGGCCATGGTTTCAATACCACTGGGATCGGTGGGTAACTCCAAAAGGCGCTACCGAAATTGCGCGCACCCCGATTGCTTCACAAGCATTCATTATGGGTAGGACTTTAGGATTGCAGTTTCATCCAGAGGTAAATATCGATGTATTAAATTCGTGGTTGAGTCTAGAAAGTGGCTGCGTAGAGGTGGAAGGCGAAGGCTTAAATTTAGAAATATTACGAGCCCAAACTATTGCTGAAGAGCCCAGCGCCAATATTCGTGCGATTAACTTGGTTAATTACTTTCTCGAGAGCATTGCTACCGCTGATATCAAACCAGTTTAGTTGCATAAATGGCTATAAGATTTAGCAATCGCTTTAATAGGGAAAAGGTAAAATAGAAATGTGCCGCTTGCTTGGCTTCGTTTCGGATCAGAAGCGCAATTTTCCAGAACTTTTTGGCAACGATTTCCAAGAGTTTGTTGAATTATCCAAAGTTCATTGTGATGGTTGGGGAATTTCAAATATCGGTAGCGATGAAAAAGTAGCGCAAATGACCCGCGAGCCAATAATGGCTGCCACTAGTGACAAATTCAAAGATAAAATCGCAAATCTTTCTACTGATGGTGCGTTACTTCATATTAGGTGGGCAACTCCTGGGTTGCCGATTAAAGAAGAAAACTCCCATCCATTTATTTATAAAGATATTACTTTCACTCATAACGGAGCAATCCGACCAGCAACCGCACTAAATGATGAGATTGATCCAAAGTATCTTGCGTTATGCCAAGGTGATACGGATAGCGAGCGATATTTCTATTTCATATTAACAGAAATTGATAAATCTGATTTCATTACGGGAATAAAGAGCGCAGTTAACCACGTAAGAAAGAATAAAGATTATTCAAGCATTAATGGCATGATTATGAACGAAGATTATTATGTTGTAATCGCTGAATACGACCTAGCTAAAATTCCACCAATATTTACTGAAGATTATTATGAACTTAGATTTAAAAAGAGCCAAAAAAGCGTGATGGTTGGCTCAAGTGGTTGGAATCAGGATGGATGGGAAATTTTGCCAAACCATCACCTTTTAGTGGTTAACCGAAAAACTTTTGCAACTGAAATTATTGAGTTGGATATATGAGCAATATAAAAGTTCGTGAATTGAAATCACTTCCTGAACAGAGCGCCGGTCGTGAAATATTCGATATTACTTGGCCGGTAATCGGCGGTACTGAAATCACGCCAAATCTCATGCAGGCATTCGTCCATAACGGAGCATATTTTGTTGGCGCTTACGATGGCGAGAAGATTGTCGGAGCCACATTTGGCTTCATCGGCACCGCTGGCGGCATTCATTTACATTCACATATGTCCGCTGTTCTTGTTGATTATCGAGATCGTGGAATTGGTGCGTTAATGAAGCGCCATCAATTAACTTGGGCTTACGAACATAAAATTCCTTTTATTACTTGGACTTTTGACCCGCTAGTAAAGCGAAATGCAAAGTTAAACATCCTCAAGTTAGGGGTAGAGGTTGCGAGCTATCACCCGAATTTTTACGGAGTAATGCCAGATTTAATTAATGCTGGCGATGATTCAGATCGTTTGATGGCGAAATGGGTGGTTGGGCCAACCTCGCCAAGTAAAAAATCACTCACAACTACTATCCCCGATAGCGCAATCACTATTTCAGTCCCGGAGGATATTGTGAAGTTACGCGAAACGAATTTGGCAGAAGCGAAATCTGCGCGAGTTAGAGTCAGAGAAGAATTTCTTGCCGCTTTCAAAGATGGCTATAAAGTTATGGGTTTTTCAGATGAAGCCGGATATGTATTAACGAAAGAGACAAAATGAAGATAGCCGAATATGAGTTCCGCATAATTCATTTGCCGCTAGTTCGGCCATTCCGCACTTCATTTGGAACTCAAACCAGTCGCGAAGTCTTGATGGTAAAGGTAACTACTTCAGAAGGCGTGGTTGGATGGGCTGAATGTGTTGCAATGTCTGTGCCGCTCTACTCCCCTGAATATGTTGCTGGATGTTTAGAGACTATGCAGAAATTCTTAATCCCAGCGTTAAATAAAGTTGGAGATTTTCGCGCTGAAGATGTTGCGACAATATTGAAACCATATCTCGGTGCGCAAATGGCGAAAGCAGCGCTAGAGACTGCAATCTTGGATGCACAATTAAGAGCAGATGGTATTTCGCTGGCTAAATATTTAGGTGCGACTAAAAATAAAGTTGAATGCGGTGTATCTGTAGGAATTGCATCATCTATGGGTGCGCTAATTGAAGAAGTTTCTTCATATATTGATAGCGGTTATCGCCGAATAAAATTAAAGATTGAACCTGGTTGGGATATTGAGCCAGTTAAAGAAGTTAGAAGGCTCTGGCCAGAAATGCGATTACAAGTAGATGCAAATCAAGCGTATGCACGGAGCGATGGCGCACATCTTGCGAAGTTAGATCCATACGATTTATTACTAATCGAACAACCACTTGATGAGCACGACATCCTCGGTCATGCGGAGTTGGCAAAAGTTGTAAGAACGCCGATATGTTTGGATGAATCGATAACTTCACTGCGCTCCGCTGAAGATGCGTTGGCGCTTAAAGCAACCACGATAATTAATGTCAAACCGGGTCGAGTTGGTGGTTATTTAGAATCAGTGAAAATACATGATCTTTGCGTTAGAGAATCAATTCCAGTTTGGTGCGGTGGCATGTTGGAAACCGGCATTGGTCGTGCGGCAAATCTTGCGCTAGCTGCGCTACCTGGATTTACATTGCCAGGTGATACCTCTGCTTCATCTCGCTATTTCAAGCAAGACATTACGACGCCATTTGAAATGAGCGATGGTTATCTAGAAGTACCTAATACTCCAGGAATTGGCGTAACCCCAGATGTGGATTTCCTAGATTCAATTACAACTTCTAAGGAATTAGCTAAAAGTTAATCCTTGAATCTATTTTGTTTCGCAATTTCAACTAGCCCTTTGATTTGCTCTTGAAAGACTTCATACATAACACCGTTTGGCTCAAAACTAAACTCCAATAGTTTCTTTCCACCATCTCTAAGGGTAAAAAGGATTGCGCCTGAATGAACCGCTGAAGGTTTTCCAAAAATTGTTAAAGAAATTACTCTAATGTCTATGAAATCGCCAATGGAGCGGCGATTTTCAATCACTCTGGGTTGTCAGTAATGGAGATTGAGGAAACCTTTGCTCCGCCTAATTCTAAATAAGCTTTAATAGCTGCTAAATTCCCTGTTGAAATTTCTTTTAACAATTCAGGGCATTTTTTTATTTCATTTTCAAACTCTAGAAGGTTTCGCAAATTGTGGTTGTTCATGATGCTCATGGTTTCCTCCTTTCCATTACTAAAGATACATGTTTATGGAATGTATCCAAAGTAATGGAGATGAATTTTGGCAATCTGAGTTAAATGTGCATCTAAAAATATTGTTTATAAGTTATAACTGACTCTAAGTAAACTTTCTTAACTGAAAATTAGCTTAAGACTTACCAGGAGTAGCAATACTCCGAAACCTCGTGTAACCCAAACATTGCCAAGTGATAGACCAAGTTTCGCGCCAAAAAAAGCAGTTACAAATATTCCGGCAGCAATAGCAAGCCCGACTTTTAGATCAACATCGCCAGATTTGTAATACTTCATGACCGCCAAGATTCCAACAGGCAGGAGCATCGAAGTAAGAGATGTGCCGATAGCTTTTGAAGAAGAGAACTTTAAGAAGAAAATTAACATCGGAACGATGATAATTCCGCCACCAATTCCAAATAATCCAGAAGCAATTCCTGCCGTTCCGCCAATTAGCAGAGCTGTTAAGATCACAATCAAATCTGGCACGCTAACTCCTCAATCTTCGAAACTTTAATACTGGTGGCGGGTGAAGGATTTGAACCTTCGAAGGCATTGCCGGGGGATTTACAGTCCCCTCCCATTGGCCGCTCGGGCAACCCGCCGTGAAACTATCGAACGCTGAAGTCTAAAGGTATGACCAATGTTTGGCAAAAAAGTTCTTATTTACCAATCATTCACCGAGGATTGCCATTGCCGCATTGTGACCGCCGATACCACTTACACCGCCGCCGCGAATTGCGCCAGCGCCACAAATAAAGATTTGTTTATCATCGGTCTCTACTCCCCAACGGTTTGCGCGCGTAATTTCAGCTGCTTCGCTAAATGGAAATTGCAAATCCATGTGAAAAATATTGCCGCCTGGCAATGAAACATCTTTCTCTAAATCTTGTGGTGATTTTACTTCGATACATAACGCTCCGTTAGCGCTTACCGCTAAGCATTCTTCAATTGGATCAAGTAAATATTGATTTAGCTGATGCAAAATTTGACTAAGCATCTTTGCTTTTACGCCTTCGTTATCGTGATCAAATAAAGATGCTGATGTGTGAATCGCAAATAAAGTAAGGGTTTGATAGCCCACCTTATTTAATTCATCGCTAAGAATGCTGTTATCAGTAAGAGTATGGCAATACATTTCAGCTGGTATCACACTAGGAATCTTTCCAGATGCCGCTTCTTCGTACGCTTTTTCAAATTGAGTGTAGCTCTCATCAATGTGGAAAGTGCCAGCAAATGCTGCCTTTGGGTCAGCACCGCTCTTTAGCCTTGGTAGTTTCTTCAGCAACATATTGATTTTTAATTGTGAACCTTTTGTATATTTAGGTGGCGTAGCACCGCGAATCTCTGCTAATACTTGCGGTGCACAGTTCGCTGCAATAAATTCGGTTGCGATTATTTCCTTGTTATTTACTTCAACTGTTTTAAGCGAACCTTCATTACCAATTTTTGTGACTTTAGAATCAGTGCGGATTTCAACGCCTAATTCCAGCGCTCTTGTAGTTAATTCCTTAACTAGAGCTCCCATGCCACCGCGCGGTACTTTCCATTCTCCGGTGCCATTACCGATTAAATGATAAAGAAAACAGATGTTAGCCATCAAATTATCGGCTGGGGTAAATGTTCCAATAAGGGCATCGGTCAAGACCACCCCTCTTACTAAGTCATCGTTAAATTCACGGCGAATCACCTCACCAAGTGGTCGTTCGATAAAGTCGTTCCAAGCTTGCGATAACCCGTTATCGATGGCTAATTGCTTCATCTCTGCTCGCGTTAAGAGCGGTGAAAGCATCGTAGGTGCAATTACTTGGGCTAATTTAAAGAGCTCATTATAAAAAGTATCCCATTTTTCATACTCTGCATTACTCCCAGTTAAATCAAAAAATGAATCTTTGCTTTCGTTATCTAGCTCTCTATTTACTAGCAATCCAATATCTTTAGCGCTTCGGGATGTTGGCGTGAACGAAGAAACTTTTCGACTTATAGTTTCAAAATTTATAGCTAGATCTTTAAGGATTTGGTCTGGCAGTAAAGATACTAAGTATGAGTATCTCGAAAGATTGGCATCAAAATCTGGGAATGCACGTACGCTAGTTGAAGCGCCACCTAATTCAGATTTAGCTTCCAGGATCAAGGTTTTCTTATTTGCTAAGGCTAAATAACAGGCAGCAACGAGCCCGTTATGACCGCCTCCGATAATTACAACGTCAAATTTCTCGTTCACCGCGAAAGGTTATACCGTAGGGGCTTGGTAAGTATAGAAATCTGAAAATATATAAGTGGGAGCAGAGCAATGGCCGATTCCAGTTTCGATGTAGTTTCAAAAGTAGATCGCATGGAGCTTGATAATGCGCTAAACCAAGCCTCGCGTGAAATTGCTACTCGATTTGATTTTAAAAACACCGGTAGCAAGATTGAGATGTCGGGTGAGAAAATATTGGTGGAATCCGAGACCGAAGAACGAGCCAAAGCAGCGCTAGATGTGTTGAAGGAAAAAATGGTCAAGCGAACAGTTTCCTTGAAGTATTTAGATACTGCCGAGCCGATGCTTAGTGGCAAGGTTTATCGGATTTTTTCAGCGATTAAAGAGGGAATTTCACAGGAGAACGCTAAGAAAATTGCGAAATTACTTAAAGATGAAGGATCTAAGAACTTAAAAACTCAAATTCAGGGCGATGAATTGCGAGTTTCTAGCAAGAGTAAAGATGACTTGCAGGAAGCTATCGCCATGATTAAAAATGCATCGCTCGATTTCGCCGTGCAATTTCAGAATTTCAGATAACCCCCATTGACTCGTAATAAAGCTGGACTATTACTTGGATTAGGCGCATACCTACTATGGGGAGCGTTGCCGTTCTATTGGAAAGCACTTAACGATGCTTCGCCTAGTGAGATTTTGGCGCACCGTGGCATTTGGTCACTAGTAATTTGCATATCTGCGCTTAAGTTTCGGAAAGAACTTGGAAATGGATTCGCACTTTTAAAAAATAAGCGCAGTGCAGCAATTTTGTTAGCGACTTCTGGGTTTCTCACCATCAATTGGTTTGTCTATATTTGGTCGGTCTCAGTTGACCGCGTGGTTGAGTCGGCGCTCGGCTATTACATCACGCCGTTAATCACTGTGACATTCGGTGTCACTTTTCTACATGAAAAACTAATGAAAGCGCAGAAAATAGCAGTTGGCTTAGCTGCGGTTGGCGTAGTTATTCTCACCGTTGGGTATGGATCTTTTCCATGGATCGCACTTTCGCTAGCAGTTACTTGGGGTTCTTATAGTTTGTTAAAAAAGACGTTAAATGCTGGTGCTCTGGAAGCGCTTTCGGTTGAAACTCTATTTGCCTTAATTCCTAATGCTGGATACATAATTTATCTACAACAAAAAGGTGTGGGGCAATTTGGTCACAGTTTCCCTAATACATTACTTCTAATCGGGGCTGGTTTTGCCACGATTGCACCGTTATTAATGTTCAATGGCGCAACGCTTAGGCTGCCACTTACAACAGTTGGATTACTGCAATACATAACCCCAACTATCATGTTCTTTATCGGAATTTTAGTAAATCACGAAGATATGGTCGCTACTAAATTATTTGGTTTTGTTTTTATTTGGGTTGCACTAATATTTCTCGGAACTGATCTCGTCAAATCAAACCGATCGATTGACAATAGCGGAGCATAGATTTTCTAAAGCGGTTCGTGCTGGACTTATTGGTAATACCTCTAATAATTTTTTAGCGTTATTTGCAACTTCATGCAATTGCACTTTTGATTCTAATAGCGCCGGATGAGCACGCAATTTCAAAATAACTTCCGCTACCGTTTTCTCGTCATGAATTGGTTTAGCGAGCAAAGCTTTTAGCTCAGCATCCTTGGGATCCTTCGATTGCATAACCCGAATTGTGACGAGGGTTGGAATCCCTTCTTTTAAATCGGTTCCAGGAGTCTTGCCTGATTGATTTGAATCACTTGCGATATCAATTACATCATCGGCTAATTGAAAAGCTACGCCTATTTTCTCGCCGAACTCAGTAACGATTTCTATCACTTCCTTTGATGCGCCCGAAAGCATGGCGCCAAAACGCGCGCTAGCCGAGATTAGCGATCCAGTTTTATCAGCAACTACGCGGAGATAGTGGCTCAATGGATCCTCGCCATTTTTCGGACCTTGGGTTTCCAAGATCTGCCCAATAACAAGACGCTCGAAAGTTATCGCTTGCAATCTAACTGCTTCAGGACCCACTTCGGAGAGCAGATTTGAAGTCTTTGCGAATAGATAATCGCCGGTAAGAATTGCAACGCTATTTCCCCAACGGTTGTTTGCGCTTTCTACTCCCCGACGCAGTGGCGCTTCATCCATCACATCATCGTGATACAAAGTTCCAAGATGAGTCAGTTCGCAAGCAGTTGCAGCTTTAATTACATTGTCATTCATTTTTCCTAAGTGCCCAGTAATTAACGCAAGTAAAGGTCTAAGTCGCTTACCGCCAGCTTCAACTAAGTGGCGTGAAGTTTCAATTACAAGTGGGTAATCCCCTTGAATCCGAAGTTTGAGCAATTCCTCAACTTTATTAAGTTGGTTAACCAATTCGCGCTCGAAAGTAGGATCAAGATTTGGGATTCCAGTTGCGCTTACTTGAGACATCTAAATTGATTCGTTAGCGAATGAAGATTGCAAGAGTGTTGATGAAATTAAGCACTGGAGTTGGATAAACCCCAAGTACTAAAGTCACGGCGCCAGAAACCCAAATTGCAATTGAGGTAAGTGGCGATGGGATTACTACAGTTAGCGAATCTTTATTATCTTCAGCAAAATACATCATCACTATTACACGGATGTAAAAGAATGCGGCGATCGCACTAGAAAGTACGCCGACTACAACCACTCCGATATTTCCTGATTCATAAGCTGCAGTGAAGATTGCGAACTTTCCAATAAAACCACTTGTAAGTGGAATTCCAGCAAATGCTAGTAAGAAGAATGAAAATAACGCCGCAATTTTTGGAGAGCGTCGACCGAGGCCAGCCCAACGATTTAGGTCGGTAATTTCACCCGATGAATCCCGCACTAAAGTGATAACTCCGAAAGCGCCAATCGTGATGAAACCGTAAGCAAGTAGGTAGTAAAGCGTGGCTGCTAATCCAGGTCGGTTAAGCGCAATAACACCGGTTAACAAGAAGCCAGCATGAGCGATTGATGAATAGGCCAACATCCGCTTGATATCGCGTTGGGTAATAGCAACTATCGATCCAACCAGCATTGTTAAAATCGCAATTACGGTAAGGATTGGCCGCCAATTCCAGACTGCATCACCGAAGGTTACGTAGAAAATTCGAAGCAATGCGCCAAAAGCCGCGACCTTGGTTGCGGCTGCCATGAAACCAGTAATTGGGGTTGGTGCGCCTTGATAAACATCGGGAGTCCATGCATGGAATGGGACTGCACCAACTTTGAAAAGCAATCCAATTGAAACAAAAAGTAATCCAATTAATAAGAATACGTTATTCGCGGTGCCACCGATTACTGCTGCATGGATTCCGGCCAGCGTAACTGAGTAAGAGAAACCGTATAAAAATGCGGCTCCAAATAAGAAGAATGCTGATGAGTAAGCACCAAGTAAGAAATACTTTAGAGCAGCTTCTTGCGAAAATAAGCGACGTCGGCGCGAGAGTCCAGCCATGAGATATAGCGGTAGCGATAAAACTTCCAAAGCTACGAAAAGTGTGATCAAATCACTAGCAGCCGGAAAGAGCATCATTCCAGCTACTGCAAATAAGGTTAAAGGGAAAACTTCAGTTTGTTGGCGGCCGGTTTGTACTGCACTTTTCTCTTCTTCTGATCCTGGCACCGCAGATGCTTGCGCCGTGAAATGATCAACGTCGCCGATAATCATTACCGCGAAGAATGCAATTAAAAGAATTGTCCCTTGCATGAAAATTGCTGGGCCATCGATCATGACTGAGTTAAATGCAGCTTTAGCTGAAGTTAAATTACGAATTCTTAGCAACGAAATAAATGATACAAAAATTGTAAAGAGCGCAATTAAAAGTTGGATGGTTGCGCGACGTTTAGCTGCGACAAAAGCCTCTACTAAAACTCCAATAACAGCACCGCCTAGCACGATCATTATTGGTGCCAGGAATGAATATTGCAGAATCAGGGAATCAGTCATGGCTACTTCCCTCCCGCCGGCGGAATTGGATCGCTAAATCCAGCCGCAGTTAGAGTTGCAATGGAAACTGGATTTATGACATCCAATAATGGCTTCGGATAGAAACCTAAGAAAATAATTACTGCGATAACTGGTGCAATCGCAATTCGCTCACGTCTAGTTATATCGGGCAAGTTTTCATTACCTGGAGTAATTGGACCATGAAGCGCTTTTTGTACTGGAATTAAAATGTATAGCGCAGCAAGCACAATTCCGAGCGTTCCAATTACTGCTGCAACCGGATAACGAGTATATGTTCCAACAAGTACTAAGAACTCGCTAACGAAGCTAGAAAGACCAGGTAGCGCCAAGCTGGATAGCCCTGCAATAAAGAATGTCCAAGCAAGTACTGGCGTAACGCGTTGTAAGCCACCAAAATCTGCAATTGTGGAAGAGCCGCGTCGCGTAGAGATCCACCCAGCTACTAAAAAGAGTGCAGCAGTGGAGAATCCGTGGTTCACCATATAAAGCGTGGCGCCGGAATGACCTTGGGTGGTCATCGCAAAAATTCCCATTGTGATAAAACCAAAGTGAGAAATCGAAGTAAATGCGATTAATCCTTTAATATCTTTCTGACCAATGGCCAAGAAAGCGCCATAGAGAATTGAGATTAGCGCCAGAGCAATAATTACTGGAGTAAAAGTTTTCGATGATTCCGGGAAAAGCTTGATGCAATAACGAATCATTCCGAAAGTTCCAACTTTATCCAGTACACCCAACAAGAGAACTGATGTTCCTGGCGTTGCAGATTTTGCGGCATCCGGCAACCAAGTGTGCAGCGGCCATAGCGGCGCTTTAATTGCGAACGCGATAAAGAATCCTAGGAATAAGAAGTTTTGGGTTGTGGAATCGATCGTTAATTGTGAAAGTTTTTCAATATCAAAAGTATGTCCGCCTTGATTGCCAGAAATCACATAAATGCCAATGATGGCTGCGAGCATTAAAAGCCCGCCAAATAAGCTGTATAGCAAGAACTTAACCGCAGCTGCAGCACGTTCGCCAACGCCGTAGCCACCAATTAAGAAGTAAACCGGAATCAACATGGCTTCAAAGAAAACGTAGAAGAGGAAGACATCGGTAGCTGCGAAAACACCAATCATCATGGTTTCTAGAATCAGAATCAGAACATAGAAACTCTTACTTCCCCAACGTCCACCTTCAGATTCGTGCCAGCCGGCAACAATCACGATTGGGACCAAAATGACCGACATTAGAATTAAAACTAGCGCGATCCCGTCTATGCCCAGGCTGTAATTAATTCCAAATGATGGAATCCAAGAATAATTCTCAACAAACTGGAAACCAGGGCGATCAATTTCAAAACGAAGCGCAATTAATAAACCTAAGAGAGCTACCACAATCGAAGTGAGAAGTGCAACCCATTTTGCATAATTGGATTTGTTCTTTGGTAAAGTTGAAATTAATATCGCACCAAGAACTGGTAGCAACATTAGCGAAGTTAAATATTTCATAGCGTTACCACCCAGATAGTTGCGAGTAGCGCAAATGCGCCTAGTAGAATTAATAGCGCATAGCTACGGACAAAACCGGTTTGGGTCTTTCGAATTCCTTTTGAACTTCCAATCACCGCTGCACCAACGGCTCTAACTGCACCATCGATAGCTTTTTCATCGGTTGCTACTAGGAATTTAGTTAGCGCTTGACCGGGACGCATTAATACCACTTCGTTAAAGTCATCTTGTAACAAATCACGACGAGCTATCTTGGTAAAGAATCTGACATTGGTAGGTGCTACTCGAGGAACTTCGCTTCGATATTTAACTATTGCAATTGCAACACCAATTACCACGGCAACTAGCGCCATTGAAGTAACTACTACTGGCTGGAATCGTTCGACATGTTCGGCGTGATCTGTTTCATGGCTATTTACAACTGGAGCTAGCCAAGAAACAAAGCGATTTCCGCTGGAAAGTAGGAATCCGGAAGCAACGGATCCGATTGCCAGGATTGCCATTGGTCCCCACATTAAGAATGGGGATTCATGTGGATGGGCTTTTTCATCCCAACGCTTTGCGCCAGTGAAAGTAAGAATAATTACACGCGTCATATAGAAAGCGGTGACAAGTGCGCCAAGTAGAGCAGCACTGCCAATTAATAAACCTTTAATTCCTTCAGCGTTAAACGCCGTTTCAATAATTTTATCTTTGGAATAAAAACCAGCAAATGGTGGAACTCCGATGATTGCAAGGTAACCCAACCCGAAAGTAATTGCGGTAATTGGCATAAATTTTCCAAGGCCACCATATTTGCGCATGTTTACTTCATCATCCATGCCGTGCATTACCGACCCTGCTCCTAAGAACATACCGGCTTTGAAGAATCCATGAGTTAGAAGGTGCATGATTGCAAACGCATAACCAACAGGTCCAAGCCCAGTCGCAAGAATCATGTATCCGATTTGCGACATGGTTGAAGCAGCAAGTGCTTTCTTAATGTCATCTTTGGCAGTACCGATTAACGCACCAAACATCAACGTGATTACGCCGATAATTACTACACATAGTTGTGCAGTTGGGGCGTTATCGAAAATAAAATTTGAACGAGTAATTAAGTAAACGCCAGCAGTCACCATTGTCGCAGCATGGATTAACGCTGAAACTGGGGTTGGGCCCGCCATCGCATCGCCGAGCCATGATTGCAATGGGAATTGTGCAGACTTGCCAGCCGCCGCAAGCAATAACATCAAACCGATTCCAGTAAGCGCGGCAGTCGATGCGCCAGAAACTTTTTCTTCGATTCCAGAAAATGAAACTGTACCGAACGTTGCAAAAGCAATCATGATTGCTAATGAAAGCCCAACATCGCCAACTCGGTTAGCCACGAAAGCTTTCTTCGCGGCGGTCGCGTATTCGGGCTCTTGGTTCCAGAAGCCAATAAGTAGGTATGACGCAAGGCCGACGCCCTCCCAGCCCACGTAGAGATTTAAGTAGGAATCACCGAGAACCAATAACAACATGGCGGCAATGAAGAAGTTCAGGAATGCGAAGAAACGGCGGCGATCTACGTCGTGCGACATATAAGCGATTGAATAGATATGAATCAATGTGCCTACACCGGTAATAAGTAGTACAAAAGAAATTGAAAGTTGATCGAGTAAAAGCGAGGCATCGACTTGGAAGGTTCCGACTGATATCCAAGAAAAAAGTTTCTGGGTGACGGCGCGAGATTCTGATGGCCGAGCCAGCATCTGTAAAAATTCAAATGCACCGATACCAAATGCGGATGCCGAAATTAAAGTAGCAAAAATATGGCCCCACTTATCGGCTCTGCGACCGAGTATCATTAAAAAACCTGAGCTAAATAGTGGAAGTGCAATTAAATAAACCAAGTTATTTGATGTCATTTAATCACCGCTTCAACAAATTTGCATCATCAACTGATGTTGAGCGACGCGATCGGAAGATGGTCACAATGATTGCTAAGCCGACAACAACTTCGCAGGCAGCAACCACCATGGTGAAGAAGGCAATTACTTGCCCATCAAGAGTTCCATTGATACGAGCAAAAGTTACAAAAGCTAAGTTTGCAGCATTTAACATCAACTCGATACACATGAATACTACAATTGCATTACGTCGGATAACGACACCAACCGCGCCAATTGTAAAAAGCATTGCGGATAGATATAAGTAATTAGCAGAGTTCATTACTTATCACCGCTTTCATCATCAACTTTAGGTAGCGAGCCCAGTGCATACTGCGTTGGATCTTGGATATCTCCGCGCGCGTTTAATACTCCAGAAATTGAATTTTTGGCTAGGGTGCCATCTGGTAACAGCGCTGGTACATCTACGGCGTTGTGACGGGCAAAAACTCCGGAGCTAGGAAGTCCCGCTGCGTTTGCTAGTGAATCCCCGCGGAAACGAGCGCTCGATAACGCACGCTGGCTAAGGCGCGCACCCGCACTCTTTTGGCTATGCGCTAAAACCATTGCGCCCAAAGCTGCGGTAATAAGTAGCGCCGAAACAACTTCAAATGGAAAGACATATTGCGTGAAAATAAGTGATGCTAAACCTTGAACGTTGCCGGATTCGTTTGCCATCGCTAATCCGACGGAGACGTGATTTAAAGTGGCACGACCAATTAACGAAATTAACAAACCGCCAAATCCGAGTGCTGCCACAATCGCAACGACGCGATGACCTTTAATATTTTCAGTAAGTGAATCTGGGGCATCTACACCGACCAACATCAAAATAAATAAAAAGAGCATCATGACCGCTCCGGTATAAACCACAATCTGTACTATTCCTAAAAATGCAGCATCAAGGGCGATGTAGAAAATTGCCAAAGTAATCATCACCCATGCAAGTAAGAGCGCAGAATGGACTGCTTTTTTAACTACTAACATTCCAAGCGAAGCTAAGACCGCCAACGGTGCCAAAATATAAAATAAAATAGCTTCTGGTTTTTGGGTTTGGCCAATTTCAAGTGATAGCCGAATCATTGTTGGCCACCTTTAACTTCGCCTCGGTAGTAACTACCATCATTAGCGCCAGGCGCCATTGGATGTGGCGGCATGATCATTCCTTGATGAATTGGTGCTAACAAATCTTGCTTCTCATAAATTAATTTCTCGCGAGAGTCATCGGCTAATTCATATTCATTAGTCATAGTTAAAGCTCTAGTTGGGCAAGCTTCAATACAAAGCCCACAGAAAATACAACGCAAGTAATTAATTTGGTAAACCTTGCCGTAACGCTCTCCTGGTGAGAATCGAGCTTCCTCAGTATTGCTTTCGCCTTCAACATAAATTGCATCTGCTGGACAAGCCCAGGCGCAAAGTTCGCAACCAATACATTTTTCGAGGCCATCTGGATGGCGGTTTAGTTGGTGGCGACCCTTGAATCGTGGCGCAGTTGGCTCTTTGACCTCTGGATATTGCACTGTATTTGGCTTCTTAAACATGGTTCTGAAGGTGACCCAGAATCCAAGTAGCTGAGTCAAGAAAGTGCTTGGACCGTTATCTACAACCGGAGTTGACTCCATTGCAGCTTTTTCAATGGCATTGTTTTTAAAAGGCTCAATGTTGTATAGCTCAGACATGATCTTCCAATCTCGCTTTTGTGGCAGGAAGTCCCGGAACTGGAAATGAAGGTTCAGATACTTCGCCAATATCTCGCGCAGCAATTTCATTCTTATCGCGAGCTCGATCAAATAGTGATGAAACAGCGAGCACGATCAATACGATTCCACCAGTAAATGCAACCACTACCGATTGCGGTGCGCCTTCTAGTGAAAGCGTGCGCAACGTTGCAACTACAAGAATCCATGCAAGTGAAACTGGAATCAAAACCTTCCAACCAAATTTCATAAATTGGTCATAACGAAGTCGTGGCAAAGTTCCACGCAACCAAACAAAGAGAAAGAAGAAACCTAGAACTTTTAGAGTAAACCAGAATAACGTGAACCAACCACCGAGCCAGCTTTCGGTAAACCCAAGTCCTGGAAATGCCCGATAACCACCGAGGAAAAGTGTGGTGGCAAGTGCAGAGACCGCAATAATGTTTACATATTCAGCAAGGAAGAAGAGCGCAAACTTAAGTGATGAGTACTCGGTATGGAATCCACCAACAAGCTCACCTTCAGCTTCTGCTAAATCAAACGGTGCTCGATTAGTTTCACCAACCATTGAGATTGCATAAATTACAAAAGATGGGAACAACACAACTGAGTACCACCATTGATCTTGCGCGGCCACGATATCTGAGGTGGACATTGATCCGGCATAAATAAATACCGCAACTAATGAAAGTCCCATTGCAACTTCATAGGAAATTACTTGAGCGCTAGAGCGAAGTCCACCAAGAAGTGGATATGTGGATCCAGATGACCAACCGGCTAACACAATGCCGTAAACACCTACGGAAGCGATTGAAAGAAAATATAAAACACCGACTGGGATATCGGTCAACTGCATCGCAGTTTCACGGCCGAAGAAATTAACTTTTCCGGTAAATGGAATTACTGCAAACGACATAAAGCAAGCGGTTACACTAATAATTGGTGCGATTACGAAAACAATTCGATCGGCCGCTTTTGGAATTAAATCTTCTTTTAAAGCTAACTTAACGCCATCGGCTAGCGCCTGTAGAAGTCCAAACTTACCCACGCGGTTTGGTCCGATTCGCATCTGCATTACTGCAACTATTCGGCGTTCGCCCCAAACTGACATCAAAGTTAAAAAAATGCAGACTGCAAAAATTATTAAACCTTTTAGGGCGATAATCCATCCTGGATCTTGTCCAATTAATTCCGCAGTTGTCATGCCTCCAGTTGTCTCCATTACGCCTTCACCACCGATACCGCTGCGCCACTTGCAACTCCGAGGGTTGCAATCGTTTTTGAGGTATGGGAATTTCTAGGAATCCAAACTGAGTTGCTTTCAATATCTTTGATTTCGCAAGGCAAAGTAATGGCACCACGCTCATTGAAAACTCGAACTGAATCGCCGTTTTTAACGCCTAGCTTTTCAGCGCGATCTGTTGAAATAACTGCAACTGATGGGTGCGCAGTATTTGCTAAATTAGTTTCACCATCTTGCAGTGAGCCTGCATCTAGTAATAACCGCCAACTTGCCAAAATTGTGTCGCCAGAAATTAGCGTTGCAGATGTTGGTGTAAATGGTGCGCGAGCGCCATCCCAATTCCCAAGTGCTGAAAATTCGCTGGCTGCAGCTGCAACTGTTGGCAGACTTATCGGTTTACCCATTTGATCTGCAATTATTGAAAGAATTCGAACATCACTACGAAGATCAGGCACATCGACTGCAGCTTCAAAGGCGCGAGCGCGACCTTCCCAATCCAGGAATGAACCACTCTTCTCTACTACTGCTGCTATCGGCAGGATTACGTTAGCAATTTCAGTGATTGCGCTTTGGCGCATTTCTAGGCTGACAACAAATGCTTTTTCAAGTCCTGCTAGGGCATTGGCTGAGATATCGAGTGGGTCAACGCCACCAACTAATAGCGAATCAATATCTCCGTTATGCAAACCTTCAATAATTTCCGAAGTCGTGCGACCGATATTTTCCGGAAGCGACTTGACGCCCCAAGCACTTTGCATATCAACTCGCGCACTCGCATCGCTAACTGGGCGACCGCCAGGAAGCAGGGTTCCAATTGCGCCAACTTCTAGAGCGCCGCGTTCGCCAGCGCGACGTGGAATCCAAGCCAGCTTCGCACCTGAAGATCGTGCAAGTGCAAGCGTTGCGGAAAGTGCACCAGATGATTCACATAACCGCTCGCCTACCAAAATAACTGATTTGGAAGTTAATCCAGAAATCTTTGCGATTAATTGGGATTCATTGCCGGCTGCAGATTTAATAACTTCTGCGTTAAGTTTCTTGCTGCCCCGCGAAGTAAATGGTGCAATGGTTGATACTTTTAACCCACGTTTACGCACTTGCTTAAATGCGCGAAGAAAAACTATTGGTGATTCATCTTCTGGTTCAAAACCAATTAAAAGTAAATGATCGGCTCGGTCGATTGCGGAATAATTAACTTGAACGCCAACAATTGCACTCGCTAAGAAATCGCGCTCTTCATCAGTATGTACCCGAGCTCGGAAATCAATATCATTCGTATTTAAAGCCACCCGAGCAAACTTGCTATAACCATAAGCATCTTCAACTGTGGCACGACCGCCAACAAGTACAGCTGCGCGACTTACGCTTAGTCCAGCCGCCGCTGTTGCTAACGCTTCTGGCCATGAAGCTTCATGTAATTGGCCATCAGAGCCACGAACCATCGGAGTTTTAATACGATCACTTGCTGTTACATATTTAAATGCCCAACGACCTTTATCGCAGTTCCACTCTTCGTTTACTTGAGCATCATCGCCAGCAAGCCGGCGTAGCGTTTTCCCACGTCGAACATCGGTACGCATATCGCAACCACTTGCGCAATGTTCACATGCAGAGGGCGTTGAAACTAAGTCGAATGGTCGAGCGCGGAAACGATAAGAAGCTCCAGTCAGCGCACCAACCGGACAAATCTGGACTGTGTTTCCAGAGAAGTATGAATCGAAAGGCTTCTCTTCATAGATGCCAACTTGTTGGAGCGCGCCACGGTCATTCAAAGTAATAAATGGATCGCCGGCGATTTCCTCGGAGAAGCGTGTGCAACGTGCGCAGAGAATGCAGCGTTCGCGATCTAGAAGTACTTGGGATGAAATATTAATTGGTTTTTCAAAGGTTCGCTTATAACCATCAAAACGAGATTCGCCATTTCCATTGCTCATCGCTTGATTCTGTAATGGGCATTCACCGCCTTTATCGCAAACTGGGCAATCAAGTGGGTGATTAACTAGAAGGAATTCCATAACTCCTTTTTGCGCTTTATCTGCAACGTTAGAAGTTAGTTGAGTATTTACCACCATTCCAGTTTCAACCGGAATTGTGCAAGAAGCTTGAGGCTTAGGAAATTTACGACCATTAATTTCAATATCAACTAAACATTGGCGACAAGCTCCTACTGGCTCTAGCAGCGGATGGTCGCAAAATCTAGGAATTTGAATTCCAAGTTTCTCGGCTGCACGAATAACTAGTGTTCCTTTAGGAACTGTTATTTCAAAACCATCTATAGTTATCGTAATTAATTCAAGTGTTACATCGGCGGAAACTTCTTGAGTACTCATTACTTAGCACCTCCCACAGGCGAAGAAGCAAAAATGGTCGAAGCAACCGAATCAAATGGGCATCCACCAATTGCAAGGTGTTGTAAGTATTCATCTTTAAAGTACTGGATTGAAGAAA
>OFRL01000458.1_pt1 | contig 19019 bp, 17 predicted proteins | sample 1543121 | NCBI WGS metagenome assembly OFRL01 (sample SAMN07774228, study PRJEB24372) | wastewater metagenome | isolation source: Lake Maggiore Cannobio | place: Italy: Cannobio | collected 2016-01
GAAACAGCTGCCGCGTGGGAGCAGCTGCCCCGCCCGCACGGCTGGGAGCGCATTCCTGCGGCCCAACCCGGGCGGGTTGTATGCCTCGACGCCAACAGTTACTTCTCGCGCCCGGCACCGCGCTTTATAGACGGCATTGAGCAAATCGCTGGCATAATACACGCGGGAGCGCATATCGCCCACGGCCCACTCCAACAAACCCAACCGGCCTAACGCCCAGCCTAATTACAACCCAGCATGCCACGCCTCACAAAAATATACACGCGCAAAGGCGATCACGGTGAAACCTCATTAGGGGACGGCCGGCGAGTTCCAAAAACTGCTACGCGCGTGCGCGCCTATGGCGTTGTGGACGAACTAAGCTCCGCCATTGGCGCAGCCCTTGCGCACGGATTGTGTGCGCGCCTGAACACGGAACTGCTTTCAATTCAAAACGAACTATTCCATCTGGGATCTGACCTTTGCTTTCTGGAAGAAGACAAGGCGCGCTTTAAACTGCCGCAGCTTGAGCCGCGCCACATCAAGAACCTGGAGAATTTAATTGATGAGTTTGGCGCAGTCGTCGGCCCGCTTGAAAACTTCATTCTGCCGGGCGGCAGCTTGGGCGCGGCCAGCTTGCATGTGGCGCGCACGGTTTGCCGGCGCGCAGAGATTGAAGTGCATCTGCTTGCGCAGCAAGACAAAATTGGCGCGCAGGCGCAGTCGTATCTCAACCGCCTTTCCGATGCGCTCTTTGTAATGGCGCGCTACGAAAACAAACAACGCGGCACCAGCGAACAGCTCTGGGACAAGGCGCTCTAGCACCCGGGCTGGATGCGGTCTTGCATGCAAGGCCGCCTGATCATGCGCCAACCCACAGTAACCATCTGCACCAACGGAAACTGCGCCCCGAAATCTGTGGCTGCAGCGCTGCTGCTGCACTTGCAAACCCGCATAAAGTTAGAGCCAGCCCTCGGCCATGTTATCGCCAACACAATTGAATGCTTTGGCGTTTGCCACAGTGGGCCGATTGCCTGCATTCAGCCGGGCGGCGCGTACTACGAGCGCGTGGACGAAGCACTCCTCGACAGAATACTAGACGAGCACATCGGGCACGGTTTGCCCATCAGCACGCATTGCCTGCTGCAACGCAGCCAAACCACCGCCCGCACCCGCAAACCAAGCAACGGCGCAAACGATTCGAGAGAAATCTAACGCCCCAACTCAGCAAATCCAGCAAGCCCGATCAGCAGCGGTCCGGGCAGACACGCGTAGCAACTGGTCCCACACTACGCCCGATAACAGCCCACATACGAACGCAAGGTTGTTGCTGCGGGCACGTGTGTTTGGGATGGAACTGGCGGGTAGCGCCGCAGGTGCGCAATGATGACCGATGCGGGAAGCGCTGCTAATGCTAGCGGGCATGAGCGTGAAGTGAATCATGAACCCACTCCTAGTGTTGCATCGCAGAGGTGTTGAGTAGGTCGCGCTGGGTGCACCATGGCGTCAGCAATGTTTCCAATGGGGAGTGGTGTGGGGAGTGCCTACTCGCATTATTCTTGCAATTGTAATGCTGCGGCGCAGAGCTGATTTGCGCGGCGGGATCGTAACTTATGCGGCGTGGCTCGCTTATACTGGCAGTTCGGCCATGAAAAATAACAGAGAGCACAGCCTGCAGTTGCAGCGCAGTTGGCGCGTGGTGCGGTACCGGTTCGAAGAGTTGGTCCGCAGACAGTAGTCAAGCGTTATCCCGTATGTTCCTCGGTGTATTCGTATGGCTGTTGTGCGGTGTTGGCGCGGCGATGATTGCGTCAAGCAAGAACCGCAGCGGTTGCGGTTGGTTTGGCGCCGGCGTCCTGCTTGGGCCGCTTGCGCTGCTGATTGTTGGTTTCATGGCGCCGGGTGAGGCTCCCGCGCAGTCACTTCCCGCGCCGCAACGCGGTCAAGTACCAAACGCCCAGTTACAGGGTGAGCGCTCGGATGCGAGCGCTGCACCACAAACCAAAGAGTGCCCGTTCTGTGCGGAAACCATATTAGCCAAGGCGATAGTTTGCCGTTTCTGTAACCGCGACTTGCCCGCACCATTTAGGGTGAATTGAAGCAGCGCTACATCATTGCGCTTGCAGTGCTTTTGGCTGCCAGCGTCCTCTTTGCCAATGCGGGCAGCGCCGGTGCAGCCAGCGCCACGGCAACGCTGGCCGCGGGAGCGCGGGCAACTGCCACCAAAACGCAACCGGCTTCCAAGGCGGCGGCAACAGCGAAAGCGGTTGGCAAAACAACCGCGCGCGCTACTGCAACCAAGAGCCCAACTAAAACTGCGCCGCCGACTGCGACCAAAATCGCGCCGCGAGCCCTGAACAAAACTGCGACCAGAGCGCCGCAGGCGACTGCCACCAAACTTAGAACGCTGGCGCAACCGACTGCCACGGCAGTGTCTGCTGCGCCTGCCACAGCTGTGCCAGTGCCCACGCGCACTGTGGTTGTGCGGCCCACGGCAACGCCCGTCCGCACTTTGGCGCCAGCCCCCACCCAAACAGCTGTGCCCAGCACCCCGGCGGCACAGCCGACTTTGCCGCCAGCACCTGCTGTGCCACCAGTTGGGGATGCGCCGAAGTTAAATTTGCGCGCTGACGGCATTGTGCCCGGTTACGATCGCAGCGCTTGGAATTGGGTGGACGCCGACCGTGACTGCCAGAATACGCGGGCCGAAGTATTGATTGCGGAGAGCCGTGAGCCGGTTACCTTTACCAGCAGCAGTAATTGCACTGTGCTGGGTGGGAGCTGGTATGACCCGTACACTGACGCCTATTTCTCCGTGGCGCATGACTTAGATGTGGATCACTTTGTGCCGCTGAGCAATGCCTACAATTCGGGCGGCGCGGGCTGGGCGCCGGACCGCAGACGGGAGTACGCCAATTCCCTCGCGGATGCGGATCACTTGATCGCTGTTTCGGCGTCTGCCAACCGCTCGAAAGGCGACCGCGCGCCAGATGCGTGGAAGCCCCCCAACCAGGGCTACTGGTGCGAGTATGCCTATGACTGGATTCGCATCAAGTATGCCTGGGGCCTATCCGCAACCCAAAGTGAATGGGCTGCGCTGCAAAGCATGATCGCCACGTGCCCGGTTGGTTTCACATATGCCAATGCGGCGGGTTCAGTAGCGGTCGCGGTAATTCCACCTGCGCCAGCCGCCACCGTTGTTGTAGTGCCGGCAACGGCGCAGCCCGCAGCCACAGCAGTAATAGTGGTTGTGCCAACGGATGTGCCGGTTGCGGCAACCGCGGTGGTGGTGGTTGTGCCGACGGATGTGCCGGTTGCTGCGACTGCCGTGGTGGTTGTGGAGCCCACGGCTGTGCCCACGGTCGCACCCGCGGCTACCGCTGTGGCTGCGGGCCAGTGTGCGCCGGGCCAGATTGATGTGAACAGCGCCACGCTGGAGGACCTGCAGCGCATCAAGCATATTGGCGCCGCGCGCGCCCAGGCGCTGATAACTTTGCGGCCCTTCTCCAGCGTCAGTGATTTAGCGCGCATCAGTGGCATTGGCAGTGGCGTGCGCCTAGCCGAAATCAAAGCGGAGAATTTGGCGTGTGTGAATTAGTGGTTACTTTTGGAACGGTGACAGGAGGCAACTAATGGAAGGGTATTTCGTTTTATTTCTTGTGATTAGTATTGTTCTGTTTATTATTGGCCGCGAATTGGTACTGTGGTACTGGAAGATCAATGAGATTGTCGGTTTGCTAAAGCGCATGGTCGAAGCGCTTGAGGCAAACGCACGCACCAACTAGCTGTTGTGAGTGGCGGATGGCGCTGCGCCACTTGCAATGCGCAGCGCAACTGCAGCTGCCACCCGGCACGCGCCCGCTCAGTTTAACATTTATGGAGTGCCGCTGCGCTTCCGGCGCGGTCGTTCAAATCAAAAAATGCAGCGCCGGTTAACAAGCCGGGCAGTGTAGCGCAGCCGCGACTGCACTCCACCGCCCGGAAAATAATCCTGCCCCTAGCCGGCACTTCTTGAAAACCCGTCTCTTCCTAGTCCAGTCTGCCTATTTCTGAATATCAAGCGCGGTGAGAAAGAACGCCACCATGAAGCCGGCAATCGTGGAAATTGACACAACATCCCCGCCTTCCTCAAAAGCATGCGGGAACATTACCTGCGCCACAAGAGCCAGAATTGCGCCTCCGGCAATTGCCTCGAAGAGCGCAAGCAGTTCAATCGGCGCCGCCGGCAGATAGATGTTGCCGATCGCTGCAAAGACCGGGCCAAGGATTACCAGCGAACCCCATAATCCATAAATCTTCGCATTGCTATAACCCGCCTGGCGCATTGTAAGCGCACTCGCCATGGCCTCCGGAAGATTGGCGAGGAAGATAGCCACAAGCAGAGTCGGATTAAACGACGCCATACCAAGAAATGTAGCGCCAATCACAAGCGAACCCGGTATCGCATCCAGAATATTACCCATCCAAATTGCCAGGGGGCTTCCGCCCCCATGCTCAGCCAAAACATCATGGATCTCGGATGCGCTCATTGTCCGAATACTCTGCGTCGCAAGCTTCGCCCATTCTGAGCTATTCATCGAGGAAGCCTCGCGTTGCATGGTCTTCAGAACCCGCTCGCGCTTTAACTCCTCCACCGCCGCCCGCATCCCGGGTGATTCCTTAATAAGATGTTCGAAGTCTTCGCGGTCAATCTTAATCCCCTCTACGTCACTCTCCGCAAGAATTGTCGCGTTGCGCACGCCCCCACCCAGAAGCGCCATTTCGCCGACAACCTGGCCCTGCACTATCCCGTCCACCCGTGTGCCGTCCCCTTCCGTATCGCCTTCCTTCCGGACAAAGACGCCGAGCGAACCGGAAGTGATCAGGTACAACGCATCGCCTTCGTCGCCCTGCTTGAACAAGTATGATCCTGCACTAGTTTCAATTTCCTGCAGGTAAGGGATGAGTGCATCAATTTCGGACGGCGGCAGGCTGCGCATGACCTCATTCTTCCCAAGCAGCTCCAGCATCCCACCCGCCAGCTCTTGTTTCTTGTCCAGCGCAAAAGCCCGCGCATTGGTCTGATGGCGCGCAGCACCGCCGGCGCTGTCAATCATGCGATTGGCAGAAAAGTAGATCAACCCGCCCGTAAAAAATCCGCCGGCAACCACAGCCCACGCGGTTAGGTTGGGCACGCCACTGTGCACCAGGTGCTCCGTGGTCCCAAAGGCAAGATCTATCGCCAGCGCATTCACAAGCGCGCCAGAGCCGAACGCCAGGATATTGGCAATAACCTTTGAGCCAACTTTAAAAGTGAGGCCCGCCCACGCACCAATCACAACTGCTGACATGGCAATCGCGGCCAACAACGCTGCAATCAGCACCCGCGTCGCAGTCAACGCTTCCGCACCGCCTGCGCCTGCTTCCAGCATCCCAACAAAATTTAGTGACCAAACATTAGAAGCAAAAAATATTGGCATAATTGAACTCCCTAGACTACTTCGCAAATAATACACCATAAACCAACAGGGGCTTTTGGCACCGCCCCGCGAGCTATGGCGCGCGTCCGCTGCAGCCACCGTACATAATTATGCGAAAATATCTGTACTCAGCACATGCGCGCAATCAGAATAGACAAAACTGGTATCGGCAAAATTATCGAATTAGCCATACCGCAGCCAGAACCCGGCCAGCTGCTCGTGCGCGTTGGCGCTGTTGGCGTGTGCTTAAGCGATGTGGAATTATGGGAGGGCAGCCGGCCGCCGGCCTACCTACAGTACCCCGTTACGCCCGGACATGAGTGGAGCGGCACCGTAACAGAGATTGGCAGCGGCGTCGCTGGATTTGCCGTGCATGACCGCGTGGCGGTTGAGGGGCACAACTTCTGCAGCACTTGCTTCTATTGCAAGCGCGGCGAAACAAACCTGTGCAGCCACTATTCCGAACTAGGTTTCACATTGCCCGGCGCGTATGCGGAGTATGTCACCGTGCGCGCCGATCTGGCCCACAAATTCAGCGCAGAGCTAGCTTTCGAAGTGGCCGCACTTACGGAACCGGCGAGCTGCGTTGCCAACGGCATACTGCGCGCCAACTTGGGCAAAGATGACACTCTGGTGGTTGTCGGGCCGGGCACAATTGGCCTGCTGGCAGTGGCCTGGGCGCGCCACCTGGGAGTTGCCCAAGTTCTGGCTGTCGGGCTCGACAATGCCAACCAAGAGCTTGCCTATAAGATGGGCGCAACTCACTACGCTGCCGGCACCACCGCAGCCAAGACACTCGTGGCGTCCTTGACCGACAACCGTGGCGCTGACGTGGCGGTCGAGGCAGCGGGCACGGCTGCGGCACTCAACACTGCTTTCGATCTGGTACGCCGCGGCGGAACCCTCGTCACAATCGGAATTACCGGGGGCCGCCAGCCACTAGAACTTCCAGCCGACATGCTTTGCCTCAAGGACTTGCGGCTGCACGGCATCTTTGCCTATAACTCGGCGCACTTCCAGCAATCACTGCGCGCAATTGAATCGCAATCACTCAAAGTATCAGCGCTGATCACCCACCGCCTGCCGCTCTCCGACTACGAGACGGCGTTCCGCTTGTTGCGCACAAAGAGCGAACCAGTGGGAAAAATAATCCTTGACCCGCGCCAGTAACATGCTCGCCGATGTAAATAGCACCATTAAAAAGCTGCGCAGCGCGTACCCCGCAGCGCGCTGCGCCCTAAGCCATTCAAATCCACTGCAGCTTCTGATTGCCACCATTCTCTCCGCGCAGTGCACAGACGAGCGCGTCAACCTGGTTACGCCAGCGCTGTTTGCGCGTTACCCAAATGCCCCCGCCTTTGCCTCCGCAAAAATCAGCGACATTGAAACGCTGGTGCGCTCAACCGGCTTCTATCACAACAAGGCGCGCCACATTCAGGGCGCCTGCCGGCAAATATTGGCAGACCATGCCGGCGCCGTGCCGCAGGCAATGGACGACTTGCTGGCACTTCCGGGAGTGGCCCGCAAAACAGCCAATGTGGTGCGCGCCGAGGCATTCGGCATTGCCACAGGTGTGGTGGTTGACACGCATGTGCGGCGCTTGAGCCAGCGGTTGGGCTGGACCCAGCATACAGACCCGGTCAAAATTGAGCAGGACCTTATTCGCCTGATACCACGGCGTCACTGGCTGGACATTTCGCATCTGCTGATCTTCCACGGCCGTGCAATCTGCACAGCCCGCAAACCTGACTGCAATCACTGCCCGGTAGCGCATCAGTGCCCGTCCGCGGAACTGACAAACGCGACACCTGCCACCAGCCCTAACGCAAAACGCAAGCTCACAAAACAAAAGGTGAAAAAGTAATGCTCAAACTTTCCGCAACGCAATCCCGCTGGCTGCTGCAAGTTCTTGCCGGCCTGCTCCTCAACGGCAGCGGCCTATGCCTGCTGGCTTTTGCCGCGCACAACAAGTACGCTAACGCCGGCGAATGGTTTTACAGTGGCACGCTGGCGCTGGTGCTTGTGAACGCTGGCATTTGTTTGCTGGTTGATGCGCGCAGCGGATAAATTTTTGCCTATGCGCACCTCAGGTAATCCAGGCAAGCCGCACGCTTTCATCCCCGGCGCTGCTGCACCGACTCGTAATCCTAACCCGCGCGCCGCCAAACACGCCTGCATCCCCATGCACCCGCTGATAATTCGGAATGAACGCCGCTAGCGCCGTTGCTTCCATGCATCCCGCCTCACCAAAGCCGCACCGCTGGCTAAACATTGTCCTGCCCGGTGCGCTGGCCGCCGCCTACCTCGCGGCGCGCAGCCAGTTTTGGTCGATCATTCCAATCTACGACTCGCGCTGGAACTACGAGGCATTGCTGGCCGCAAAACAGGCGCCGTTCGATCTACTTAACTACACCGTCGATGGCCACCTTTCGCAAGGCTTCATGCTCCTGATGGGCGTGGGCTTTGGCGCTTACGGCACCAACTACTACTTGTTCAATCTTTGGGTGACCGCCTGGTCGCTGATTACCATATCAATCTTCCGTCGCCTTGTAACAAGCCTGCCCAATAGCAACCAGTCGCCATTGGAAACCGTACTTCTAGCAGCGCTGTTTGCACTGCATCCAACTGTGTTTGCGAACTCGCTTGGAGCGAACTTCGACTTGGGGGTTCTCACATTCAGCCTGGCAACACTGCTGGCTCTACTGCAAAATAAACGCTGGCTCGCAATCGCGCTGGCCTTACTGCTTGCATTTACAAAAGAAACCAGCTTTGCAATTTTGCCCATCCTGTTTGCGTTTACTGCCATCCGCCAACCCCTTGGCACGCGCCGCACCTGGGTGCGCACCAACCTGCCGGTACTAGTTGTTCCGGCAATTGCAGTTTTGTGGTTCATCATGTACAAAACCGTTGTCCGCTCTGAGCCGCCATTTTGGCTTTACTACAACAGCGCCAGCCCGGCTGCCGGGCAATCCAACACGACATCTGTGACCGCAAGCATTATCAATTTTCTTGGGCTGATCTTCGTAGTAAATTTCAACTGGCTGCTCACTGCAACTCTCGGCAGCAGCTGGATAGCCCTGTTGCTAAAATTCCGCCACACCAAAACTTGGCAGGCGCCTGCTGCAGCCGGATCACTTTTGCTCCTACTGCTGGCCAGCACGGCTGCGCTGCTGTTGGTGCGCCCCTACTCCAATCCGCGTTATGTAATGCTGCTCGTGCCGCTGATGCTCCTCGCCAGCGCAGCGCCACTCGGCATCCTCGTTCCAAATAGCGCCATACGCTCCGGGCTGTACGCAGTGCTGCTCGCACTATTTGCATGGCAAAATGTGCGCACCGTCGACCCCGTCAGCCGCGCATACTTTGGCACCATTCCATTTGGCAGCCACCAATTGCTGAACATGACGGCCCGCACCGGCGAATGTTGCGGCTACGGCCTGGACCAGCTTGCATACAACACTGAATTCACGCGCCTTCCGCGGCTGATGGCGCTGGCCTTTGCCGACCTCAAATTTGATTCCGCAACCACCATCTCCATGCCACAGCGCGGCCAGCGCATGCTCTTCAGCGCACTTGATGCGCGCACCGGCAAAATGACAATGAACACAGCAAATAGCTTTATGCCCAACTACCAGGAGATTGACCAGATTCTGTCGGCGCCAACCCCGCCAGATACCATCTACTATTTTGCTCTGCCCAATTTTGAAAATGCTGCCAACCTCACCGCGCTGGCTAAAATCTACAAAGTTTCCAAACCACATGTCTACACCCAAGCCGGATACACTCTCACCGTTAGCGAATTCCAACGGTGAACTGCATTGCCGCCACTGCCAAACGGAAGCCACTACATCGCAGCCCACTGACTACCGCGGAACTATGATGCACTTATTAGATACATTGTCCCCGGCATTGCACTCATAATATTAGTAACAGGCTCAACTCTCTGGCTATGCACTCTCAAAGCAGACTCAACAATTCCAACACCACATCCCAATTAGGTGCGATAGCACTGCTCATCCTTGCCCTGGTTGTTAGTGCGCACATGATTGTGGTCGACTTGCGCAACACGCTGCGCTATGGCGGAACCGACATGCGCGGGCATGTGGTTGGTGCGCGGTTGCTCGCGCGCGGACTGGACCCGTACTACTACTTGTGGACTCCGGGAGACCCGCAACAACTATTGGACCCGGTTGACTTTCGCGTCACACTCACGCCTGCCCTTTTGTGGATGTATGCGCAGGTGGCAGACCTGCCGTACACGACACTCAGGTATGCGTGGTTTGTTGGGCAGTGGAGCATTCTTTTTGTGTCGCTCGCGGTACTCGCGCGCGTAAATTCTGCCTCGAAAGCGTTGGTGCTCTTTAGCACTGCCGTGCTCGTGACCGCAGCAAACCCAGCCTGGCGCCTGCATGTCGAACGCGGGCAACTTTACGTTGTGTGGTTAGCCATGCTCACCGCTGCGTATGCATTCGCCAGCCGGAAAACCACACGCGGTGAACTTATTGCGGGCGGATTGATTGGCATGGCGGTCTGCCTGCGCCCGCCGCTTGCAATGGTAATGCTGCCCATGCTTCTGTTGCGCAGACAATTTCTAGCGTATGCGTCAGGCGCAGCCACCGCGCTGCTATTGGCGTTCTTTTTAATCGCCGCCTCGCCCGCCGCCTGGACGAGCTACCTATCCACGATGCTATCAACCAAAAGCCAGAACTATCAGGGTGCAACCGAGCGCCCCGAAACTTCATACCCGGCCACCATTGAAGGACTTGCCAACCTGAAAGACACCGCCGAAATACACGGAGTAGATGCATCCATCCGCGCCGTGGCAGAAACCTCTACCGGCACTGCGCCCTCCCCGCCGCAGTTGATTACAGCGCTCCTGATCACTATTGGCGCCTACGCCACCATCCTGCACAATGCAGCGCGCCGGACCAGCGGACCGTTGCCCGACTCCACCGACCTTGTGTTTATCTCCGGCAGTGTGCTTGTACTTGTCGCAGAACTCTTTGTGCACCCGCAACGCTTCATATACATCGATGTTCAAATGCTGGTGCCAATAATTCTGATCGGAAAGCACCTGCCCACGAATAAGTTCACGGCCGTGTGTGCTTACCTGCTACTGTTGGCCGCATTTGCAGCTGAAACTCCCATCTTCGGCAGAGTATTCGAGGCTATTGGCTCATTTTCGCTGCTCATCATAGCCATTGGCGCTCAAGCAATAAACGGCACACTCGGGGCGCAAGCGGTTGCGCTGGCTGACTGGACGCCGATCACGCGCCTGCATGGAGAGTACACTGCGCTGCTTCTCATGCTGGGATTCAGCATCGCGTACCTGCTTCCACACCCGACCAACCGCACCTCACACGCCAAGAGCGGTCCGGTGCTGCCCAGCCAGATCCGCAACCAGATACACCAGCTCGCTAACACAGCAAACACGGAACACCACTCACAAAGTGATGCTCACCCGTGAGGTCGAGTAGAAACTCTGCGGCCCGCCGATTATCGCTAATTCGCAACCCAGTCCTACTTTCTGCGTTTTTCTACAATCTCCAAAACCCGCTTGTCGAATTCGGGATAACGCACGCGCAACAAATTAAAGTTGTCTACAGATAGCGAAAATCCTTCGCAGTATCCCATCGCAATCACCGAGGCACTCCGCCAGCCCCCCTCTACCAAAGCCGCTTCGCCAAAAAATGCGCCCGAACTCAAGTTGGCAATCTTCGCGCTATTTACAAACACTTCAACCTCGCCGGAGCTAAGGAAGTACATGCAGTCTGCGTGCTCGCCCTCACGCATAATATTGTCTCCGGGCAAAAACACAACTGCCTTCAACAAACCGACCACCTGCCGGAGAAACAGCTCATCCGCATCCCGAAACAACGGTACCTTCGCAATCACATCCCGATTGAGGAACATCGCGAGGTCGACACTCAAATGCCCCGGCATCTCTGAGAGCCAATCCACTTCGCCAACATTGCCGCGCGTCTCCCACAAATACGCGTAGTACTCTCGCACCTTTGCCTGTAGCTGCGCCGGAATGGAGCGCCGCCGCATAAACTCCAACACTTCCCCCATCTTTGCCTTGTACTCTGATTTCGCAGTATCCAAATTGGCTACAAGGGTGGAAATATTACCAATTACAAAACCATAAATGCCAACGCCAAAAAGCTGAATGACCATGGTGTACACGAGCTGCAGATGGCTATCCTGATCAGGCAGCACGTCCCCATATCCGATTGTGGAAATCGTAGTGATGCACCAATAAAGCGCACGCAGGTATCTTGTAAAGAACTCACCTTCAGGATTCCCGGCTCCAATTAACAGCCATCCCAACGCGATGAAATGAGTCACAAGGGTCAGCCAGTAACCAAACACAACAAGCCGCAAGGCCGCGCCACTGATATTTACAAAGTTTGGCAACCTGCCAAAAAAACTGTTTACCTTAAGCAGGCTTAGCAAGCGCACCAGCCGCAAGCCGCCCAACCATGGCAGCAGCGCCGCCGGCACTGCACCATCTCTGCCAGCCAGCAGCACCAACATTGGAAACGGCAGAGCCGAAAGCAAATCCACCACAAACCAAGACCGCAAATAATGCCCCGCCACAGTCTGCGGGTCAGATATCACGTTCCGCCCGGAAGCCAATGTCGTCCGGAACACGACGCCAATATCAACGCAGAACACCACGGTCACAAATACGTAAAACGCATCAAAGGGATCGTAGCCAGACAGCAGCCGGTATGGCACCAAAATGGAGCAAAGAAACACAACTCCGCAAATGAAAATGTCCCAGGCAATCTTCTCGCGCGCGTCATAGCGGATCATAGAAGCACCGATATCATTTGAAACACTGACAGACTGAGCCATAATTAAACACCTCGCAAGCGAAACTAATAACCAAGCGAACTCTGATGCCAACCTATTCAGGCATTACCAGAGGCAGCCAACACCGCCATTATAGAACCAGAGCGCGACTAAAACATGGCCACAAGCAACTATGGCGCCTAACCGCCCCGGCCAAAATCTGGCAACTCAAGCAGAAAACCCCAACCACCAGCAATGCAGAATTCTTCGGTAAAGCGGCACGCTCATCCACCGGTTGCAAATATCGGCGCGGTTTGACCAATCCGGCAAGCAAGCCTAAACTCAATTACTGCAATAAGAGGTGCAGACACATGCAGAACTCACTCATAATTCCATTGATCTTAATTGCCCTGCTGATATTTGTAGCACTCTGGGTACTGGGGGTCTACAACAATCTGGTCACACTGCGCAATCGCTTTCGCAATGCCTTCTCGCAAATCGATGTGCAGCTCAAGCGGCGCTACGACTTGATTCCCAACCTGGTGGAAACCGCGCGCGCGTACATGGCCCACGAACGCGACACCCTTGAAGCTGTCATTCGTGCCCGCAACACGGCGCAATCTGCCAGCCAGTCCGCTGCTGCCAACCCCGGCGACCCCACCGCAATGCAAGCGCTGGCCGGCGCCGAAGGTGTGCTCACCGGAACCATTGGCCGCCTGTTTGCGCTGGCTGAGGCCTACCCCGATCTGAAAGCGAACCAAAACATGCTGCAGCTTACCGAGGAACTAACCTCCACCGAAAACAAGGTGGCATTTTCGCGCCAGGCTTTCAACGATGCGGTCACCGCCTACAACACTGCTCGCGAAGTGGCTCCTGCCAACTTGATTGCGAATGCATTCGGATTTACCGCGGCGGAATTATTCAAAGTAGACACACCCGCCGAGCGCGACGCACCGCAGGTGAAATTCAAATAACGCGCCGCACAACCCCCAATGGATTTCTTCGCCCACCAGGACCAGGCGCAGCGCAAAACCTCGCAACTACTGGCGCTCTACGCACTGGCCGTAGCTGCAATCATCGCTGCCGTGTATGCGGTATTCTCGGTTGTGCTGCACCAGGCACTGTACTGGGATGCCGACCTTGCCGGCATGGCCGCCGGCGGCACGCTGCTGGTAGTGGCAATCGGCACGCTCGTCAAAACGTCCCAGCTCTCGCAAGGCGGCCGCGCAGTGGCCGAAGCACTCGGCGGCCAGCGCATCGACAGCGCCGGCGCCGACCCGGCCGCGCGCCAACTGCTCAACATCGTCGAGGAAATGGCGATTGCATCCGGCATCCCCGTGCTGCCGGTTTACATCCTGGAAGACGAAACAGGCATCAACGCTTTTGCCGCCGGCTACGCCCCCGGCGACGCGGTGGTGGCTGTGACGCGCGGTGCACTGCAGCAACTAACGCGCGACGAACTGCAGGGCGTTGTGGCCCATGAGTTCAGTCACATCCTCACCGGCGACATGCGCTTGAACGTGCGTCTGATTGGCGTCCTGCACGGAATTCTGGCAATTGCACTTGTGGGCTATGCAGCCATGCGGCTGGCGCCATACCTTGGCGGCGGCAACCAGCGCTCCCGTGAAGGCAAAGATGGAAATGCCGGGCTGGCGATCATGTTCGCGATGTTTGCCATCGGCCTCGCGCTAATTGCAATTGGCTACATCGGAGTCTTTTTTTCCAACCTGATCAAAAGCGCAGTCTCCCGCCAGCGCGAGTTCCGCGCTGACGCCGGCGCCGTGCAGTTCACGCGCAACCCACCCGGCCTCGGCGGAGCGCTGCTGCGCATTGCCGGCTACAAAGCGCGCGGCCAGATTGCGCATCATGGGGCCACACAGGCCAGCCACATGTTTTTTGTAAACGGCTTGAGCAGCTTTGCCGCAAATCTTTTTGCGACGCATCCGCCGCTGCAACAGCGCATCCAGCGCATCCTGCCGGACTTCGATGGCAACCACGCACAGCTTGCCGCCGCCGTCACCAGCGGCCGCTTACCCGCAGCACCCGCTGCCGCTGGCATCGCGGCCTTGAACGCAAGTTCCATAACCATTGCGCCGTTGGTGGGTGCCCCGCATTCTGAAGATGTGGCCAACGCGGCCCGAATTCTGGCGGGGCTGCCGCCCGTGCTCGCAGCCGCAGCGCGCGAGCCGTTTGGAGCGTGCGCCCTGCTGTACAGCCTGCTGCTGGATGCTGACCAAGCAGTACGCGCAAAGCAACTGTCGATTGTAGGATCAGCCACCACCGCAGCGCTGGCTGCAGAAGTGGCACGCTTGAGTGCCCTGCTGGACGGCGTGGGAGCACACGCCCGCCTGCCGCTGGCAGCCATGAGCATGCCGGCTCTGCGCGCGCTCAGCCCCCCGCAATACCAGAACTTGCGCGCAACCGTGCGCACCCTGGCTGCCACCGATGCGCGCCTCAGCGTATTTGAATTTGCATTGCAACGATTGCTGCTGCGCCACCTTGACCGCGCGCACGACAAACAACCGCGCCCCGCAAAACCAATTGCAAACTTGGCAGCATTGCAGGCGCCGCTTGCAAACGTGCTGCTGGTGCTGGCCGCCGCCGGCGAACCGGACGCAGAGCGCGCCCACGCCGCCTTCACAACCGCAATGCACCGCTTGCTGCCAAACGCCCAGATTACGGCATCAACACCGGCACAACCCGCACTCTCAGAACTGGATGCAGCCCTGGACCAGCTGGCAGCCGCCACTCCGCTGCTCAAACGCAGCATCGTGGCGGCCTGCATTGAATGCGCCGCCACGGACGGCAAAATGGCGGTACCCGAGTACGAACTGCTGCGCGCAATCACCGACTCATTGGACTGTCCCCTGCCACCACTAAACTTTGCTGGGGTATAGTCAACTCCGCCCGTCCTGATTGCGCTGCGCCGCGCACTCGCTCCGCAGCTGGCTGAGCGCCAGCATCAACAACCCCATGCCGCTTTCCGTACTTTTGTTCACAGCCACCGAATGGCTGCTCGCCGCATTGATATTTGCAATCGCCGGGTTGTACGCCGCCGTCGGACACGGTGGCTCCTCCGGGTATCAGGCAGCAATGGCGCTGCTTGGTGTTGACCCGGCGCTTATGAAGCCGATCGCACTAACCCTCAACATTGTTGTCTCTTTCATTGCGACTGTGCGCTTCTTGCGCGCCGGATACTTCTCCCTGCGCGTGTTCCTCCCGTTTGCGCTCAGCTCAGTCCCGATGGCATTTATCGGCGGTGGGCTCACACTTCCGCCCCAAATATTTAAACCACTGATTGGATTAGTGCTGCTCTTCGCCGCCTTCCGGCTCGTGGTGCCCGTGCGGGCGCGCCCAGCAGCTGCGCCCACTGATCCGCACGCGCTGGCTGCAGATCCCCAAACAAGCACAGCGCAATTGATCAGCGAGCCAACTGCGCCGCACTGGCTTACCGCTCTGGCAATTGGCGCGGCACTCGGCCTGCTTTCGGGTATGGTGGGCGTAGGTGGTGGAATATTCTTGAGCCCACTGCTGGTCTTTATGAACTGGGCCCGCCTGCGGGAAATCTCCGGAATCTCCGCCCTTTTCATTTTGGTGAACTCAGCAGCCGGACTTGCCGCAAAACCGGCCAGCCTGTTACTACTGCCACCGGCGCTTGCGCTGTACGCACTCGCAGCGGTTGCGGGCGGCTGGCTGGGCGCCGGCTACGGCAGCTTGCAGCTCGGAAACACTGGCATCCGCCGCGTGCTGGCAGCCGCCATCCTCATCGCCGGAGTAAAAATGCTGCTGGAGGGACTACTACCCGGTTAGCAACATAACCACAAACCCGCATAGATCAAAGTTCTTAGCCATCGGGATCGATCACCGAGTCCTTGATCGACTGATCCAAGGAATATGCGGGGCTCCAGCCCATTTCTGTTCTGATCTTCTCGCTGGAACACGGCTTGTCAATATTTATCAAGCCCGGACGGCGGACACCGGGATTGAGGCCCGCCATATCCAGCAGCGCAACCAGTCCGTCTGCAATCTGCACTCCGGCCGGCGACAACGCGAACACCGTTTTTCTTTGGCCCATATATTTCACAATGGCGCGGGTGAACTCAACCATGCGCGCGTTATGCGCAGATACCAGATAACGCTCCCCGCTGCGGCCTTTTGTAATGGCGAGCGTAATGGCGCGCGCAACATCGCGCACATCCACAAACGCATTGATGTAATCCATCATCGGTACAATCGGCGTCTTGCGCAGGGCATTCATGGCTGCATCCACCCGCTCCGATCCGGGACCGAGAATAACGGTGGGATTGAGAATAACAACCCGCATATCGCCCGCCATCTCCATCAGTTCCAGCTCACTGAGGCGCTTGGTGTAGCCGTAAATATCATGGCGTTCTTTATATGCCAAATCAGGCACAAAAGATTCATCGGTCACTAGCGGCGGGCGAAATTCCACCGCCGAAAAAGAACTGACAAACACAAAGTTTTTGCAACCCGCCGCACGCGCCGCCGTGGCGATACTCCGCGTACCAACCACATTTGCGTCAAAAACTTTCTGCCGGTCCGCGGGCTTGAAGGAAACCATCGCAGCACTATGGATCACGGTATCCACGCCCTTGAGCTGCTCTGCAAAAGTTTCCGGCTTGGTCAGTTCGCCGCGCGTCCACGTGATGCGGTCTAGCTTCTCCAAATTCAAGCGCGTCTTGCGTTGACTGCGAATCAACACACGCAATTCACCCGCGGCGTCGTAATCATGCACGGCCTGCACAATGTACTGGCCAAGAAATCCATAGCCGCCCGTAATAAAATAAGTGCTCATGCATGCTCCTTCATATCCGTGCGCAGCTGCCCGCACCCAACTCTGGCGGCCGCGCTGCTGGCAAACTCACCACACCGGACAGTCACACCACAGAATCAACGCACTGCAAACCCCCGCTGCTGGCAGCCCATCCACAAAACCGCCCATGCACCCGCGCCCAGAACGCCATCGATCCACCGCCACATATCACTCCGCGCGCCGCCATCAAAACTCGCGCATCTTTTTCCCGGCAACATTGCCCAATCCGTCATAGCACGCGTATTTGTAAAGATCATGCAAGGTTGGGTAGTTGAACACAGTATCGACCACGTCGTTAACACTTTTACGGTCGACCACGAGGCCGAGGCCAAAATGAATAAGCTCTGCCGAAAGCGGACCGATCAGATGGCAGCCAACGATGAGCAGTGTGTCCCTGATAAAAACAATTTTCAGGAAGCCGGACTTCAGGCCCATGATCCGGCCCCGATGGGTGAGCGCGTGGTGAGCCACGCCAACAACATAATCAAGTTTTTGCTCGCGCGCCTGCTCCTCCGTCATCCCCGCCATCGAGACTTCGGGAATAGTGTAAATACCGTACGGCAGAATTTTCGGCAACCGGTCTGAGTCGTCAATATCAAACATATGCGAGATCGCGACGCGCCCCTGATCCATGCCCGTGGCTGCCAGCGCGGGGAATCCGATCACATCGCCAACCGCAAAGATGTGCGGAACATTAGTGCGGTAGTGTTCGTTGACCAGCACAGCCTGCCGCTTGCCAAGTACGACGCCCGCGTTCTCGAGCGCAAGGCCATTCGTCCCGCCGTTGCGGCCAGCGGCGTAAAGAAACATTTCGGTTTCAAGCGCCGTCCCATTACTAAGCAACGTCCGCACAGCCGGCCTATCCGCCGGTCCGCACCGCTCGACAGTCGCAGCATTGGCATCAAACAACACGTTGACACCCGCCGTCCGCATCTCCTCCACCAGCGCCGCCGCAATCTGCTGATCCAAGAACGGCAGAATAGTAGAGCTGTTATTTACCAGATACACCTGCACGCCCATTGTGGCAAAAATTGTGGCGTACTCACAACCAATTACGCCGGCCCCGGCAATCACAATCGAACGCGGAATGCGCGTGAGCTCCAAGATGGTATCCGAGTCATGCACGCAATCGTGGTCAAATGCAATGTTGTCCGGGTGAAATGGATATGACCCGGTGGCAACAATGAAGTTGTCAGCCTGGATACTTTGCAGAGCGCCGTCAGCACCAAGTATTTGAACCCGGTGCGCATCCAGAAAACTGGCGGTCCCATGAATAAGCGTCACACCATGGCTGGCAATATTGAGCCGCACCTCGGCTTCCACCTCGGCCTGCACCAAACGCTGCCGAAAAAGAAAATCCTCGATGCGGGTTTCACTCTTGCGCACCCTGTCTGTCCGGTACAAACCGCGCTCATCATGCCCGGAGAAATAAATCGCAGTTTCTTTCAGGGTTTTGGATGGGAGGGTCCCGGTATTGACGCCGGCGCCGCCCACCTTGGATGCCTTTTCAACCAAGGCAACGCGTTTGCCATGGTAGGCGCCCTTGACTGCCGCCTTCTCGCCGGCAGGCCCAGACCCGATCACCACCAGATCAAATGCGGTTAGCGCCAGAGCCATAAGCTATATTAGCAGCCCCTCGAACCGGACACAGCTACAAATCACAATAGGTTTGATCGCAAAACAAGAAAGCAGATAATGCAAACCGACCCGCACGGATTTATCGTGCGCTATGGGCATTGCTAACATTATCGATCAAGATCCCTTTGCAACTCAGACCACAAACCTTTATCGCAGTCAACGCAGATCAGCGCCAAAATTACCCCGACTCTATCTGACGCCAAACTGAACGTAATCGTGTGCCCGGCATCCGACACATGCAGCGCAACTCAGCACTGCGAGTCAATCTGCGGCTCAGACCTTGCCCGACATCGCGCCTTTTTCAACAGCAGCAG
>OFRL01000464.1_pt1 | contig 18876 bp, 13 predicted proteins | sample 1543121 | NCBI WGS metagenome assembly OFRL01 (sample SAMN07774228, study PRJEB24372) | wastewater metagenome | isolation source: Lake Maggiore Cannobio | place: Italy: Cannobio | collected 2016-01
CCCAGCCCGGGACACGCCGTAAACCCGTCCATGGGGGCTCGATCGCGCCATCCATGGCGCGAACGGTCCCGGGCTGGGCCCTGCGCCGACTCTGGACAGTTCATCGGGGGCGCGGTGGGGTCATGAAAGGCAGGAGCAAAGGCAAGAGCGTTTGTAGAGCCCCGGCCGTCATATCGGTGCGCAGATCCGGGGTCTCCGGGGGTCTCCCGGACCGTGGCCAACCCCGTGAAACCCTTGCCAGAACGTGATCCAGGACACCCCTGTCATGGTCGTAATACGGCTGTAACAAAAACATCATTTCATAGCCGCATCCGCCGACGACGTCGGCTCTTCCCCGCTATGGAGTGACCATGAAACTGCACTCGGCCGGCCTTGCCGCCCTTTCCCTGGCCATCGCCCTGGGCCTGTCGGCCTGCGGTGGCGACAAGCAGGCCGCGCAGCAGCCGGCTGCCGACGGTGCCGCCGCCCCGGCCGCTGCCGGTGCCAAGGTGACCGCCGAAGTGTCCGGCGCGGGCGCGTCCTTCATCTTCCCGCTGGTCTCCAAGTGGTCGGCTGACTACAACGCCAGCACCGGTGCCAAGATCAACTACCAGTCGATCGGCTCCGGTGGCGGTATCGCCCAGATCAAGGCCGGCACCGTCGACTTCGGTTCCTCCGACAAGCCGCTGAGCAGCGAAGAGCTGGCCCAGGCCGGCCTGGCCCAGTTCCCGTCCGCCATCGGCGGCGTGGTGCCGGTGGTCAACATCGAAGGCCTGGAAACCGGCAAGCTGCGCCTGAGCGGCGCCCTGCTGGCCGACATCTTCCTGGGCAAGGTCAAGACCTGGAACGACCCGGCCATCGCCGCACTGAACCCGGGCGTGACCCTGCCGAGCGCCAAGATCACCGTCGTGCACCGCTCGGATGGTTCGGGCACCACCTTCAACTTCGTCAACTACCTGTCCAAGGTCAGCCCGGAGTGGAAGAGCTCGGTCGGTGAAGGCACCTCGGTCCAGTGGCCGGCCGGCATCGGTGGCAAGGGCAACGAAGGCGTTGCCGCTTACGTGAAGCAGATCAAGGGCGGCATCGGCTACGTCGAACTGTCCTACGCGCTGCAGAACAAGCTGTCGTACACCGCGATGAAGAATGCCGCCGGCCGCTTCGTGCAGCCGAGCGACGCCTCGTTCGCCGCCGCTGCTGCCAGCGCCGACTGGGCCAGCGCCAAGGACTTCAACCTGGTCATCACCAACGCCCCGGGCGAGCAGGCGTGGCCGATCACCGCCACCAACTTCATGCTGATGCAGAAGCAGCCGAAGGACGCCAAGCGCAACCAGGACACCCTGGCCTTCTTCAAGTGGGCCTTCGAAAACGGCCAGGCCCAGGCCAACGAGCTGCACTACGTGCCGCTGCCGGCCGAACTGGTCAAGCAGATCGAGGCCTACTGGGCGACCGACCTGAAGTGATGGACACGACGGTGCCCGCCCCGCGCGGGCACCGCTTCTTCCACGCCGTGCCGCCCCGCCCCTTCCTGGCCCTGCCGTCCCCATGAATGCCATCGCCCAGCCTGTAGCCGCCCCGTCCACGCGTGATGCGCGTGATGCCCGCAACGACAAACTGTTCCGATGGGTGCTGGTCGGCACCGTCATCTTCGTCCTGATCGCCCTGGCCTGCGCCGCGCTGTCCATGCTGTGGGGTGGCCGCCATGCCCTGCAGATGCAGGGCCTGAGCTTCTTCTTCTCCGCCGACTGGAATCCGGTCGAAAACAAGTTCGGCGCCCTCGCCCCGATCTACGGCACCCTGGTCACCGCACTCATCGCGATGGTCATCGCCGTGCCGGTCAGCTTCGGCATCGCCTTCTTCCTCACCGAAGTCGCGCCGCGCTGGCTGCGTGGCCCGGTCGGTACCGCCATCGAACTGCTGGCCGGCATTCCCTCGATCATCTACGGCATGTGGGGCCTGTTCGTGCTGGTGCCGGTGATGACCGAGTACGTCACCCCGTTCCTCAACGAGACGCTGGGCGAATGGCCGATCATCGGCCCGATGTTCCAGGGTCCGCCGCTGGGCATCGGCATGCTCACCGCCGGTTTCGTGCTGGCCATCATGGTCATTCCGTTCATCTCCTCGGTGATGCGCGAAGTTTTCCTGACCGTGCCGACCCGCCTGAAGGAATCGGCCTACGCGCTGGGCTCCACCAAGTGGGAAGTGAGCTGGGACATCGTGCTGCCCTACACCCGCTCGGCAGTGATCGGCGGCATCTTCCTCGGCCTCGGCCGCGCCCTCGGCGAGACGATGGCAGTGGCCTTCGTGATCGGCAACAGCGTGCGCCTGTCGCCGTCGCTGCTGGAGCCGGGCACCACCATCGCCGCGCTGATCGCCAACGATTTCGGCGAAGCCACTGAAACCTACCGCTCGGCTCTGCTGCTGCTCGGCTTCGTCCTCTTCATCGTCACCTTCGTGGTGCTGGCCATCGCCCGCCTGATGCTGATGCGCCTGTCCCGCAAGGAGGGCAACTGATGTCCACCACCGCTGATTCGCTGTACCTGCGCCGTCGCATCGGCAACGTCGTTGCGATCACCGCCTCCTGCGCCACCGCCCTGTTCGGCCTGTTCTTCCTGGGCTGGATCCTGTTCACCCTGGCCTCCAAGGGCCTGGCCGGCATCAACTGGGATCTGTTCACCAAGATGACGCCGCCGCCGATGCAGGAAGGCGGTCTCGCCAACGCCTTCTTCGGCAGTGCGGTGATGTGTGCGCTGGCGATCGGCATCGGCACCCCGCTGGGCGTGCTGGCCGGCACCTGGCTGGCCGAGTACGGCAACGCCCGCAAGGCCGGCACCGTGGTCCGCTTCGTCAACGACATCCTGCTGTCGGCGCCGTCCATCGTGCTTGGCCTGTTCGTCTACACGCTGTACGTGATGCAGACCGGCGGCAACTTCTCGGCGTTCGCCGGTGCCCTGTCGCTGGCCTTCATCGTGCTGCCGGTGGTGGTGCGCACCACCGACGAGATGCTGCGCCTGGTGCCCTCGCAGATGCGTGAGGCAGCCCTGTCGCTGGGTATCCCGCAGTGGAAGGTGATCGTGCAGGTGCTGTACCGCAGTGCGTCGGCCGGCATCATCACCGGCATCCTGCTGGCGCTGGCCCGCATCTCCGGCGAGACCGCACCGCTGCTGTTCACTGCCTTCGGCAACCAGTACTGGAACAACAACATCTTCCAGCCGATGGCCTCGGTGCCGGTGGTGATGAACCAGTTCGCCGGCAGCCCGTATGAATCCTGGCAGGTGCTGGCCTGGGCCGGTGCCCTGGTGCTGACTGTCTTCGTGTTGCTGGTCAGCCTTGCCGCCCGCGGCATCCTGCTGCGCAACCGTATCTCCCATGACTGACCTTTCCGTGGATAACGCCATGAACGACCTTTCCAACGCCGTGCCGATGCAGCGCATCGCCGTGCCGTCCTCGCACGAGAGCCTGCACACGCCGTCGCCGGTGAAGCTGGCTGCGCGTGGACTGGACTTCTACTACGACAAGTTCCATGCCCTGAAGGGCATCAACCTGGAGATCCCGGAAAAGCGCGTGACCGCGCTGATCGGTCCCTCCGGCTGCGGCAAGTCGACCCTGCTGCGCATCTTCAACCGCATCTACGCGCTGTACCCGAAGCTGGAGGCGCGTGGTGAAGTGCTGCTGGACGGCGAAAACATCCTGTCGCCGAAGTACCCGATGAACCGCCTGCGCAGCAAGGTCGGCATGGTGTTCCAGAAGCCGGTGCCGTTCCCGATGACCATCTTCGAGAACGTGGCCTACGGCATCCGCCACCACGAGAAGCTGAGCAAGGCCGACATGGCCGACCGCGTCGAGCAGGCACTGCGCCAGGGCGCGCTGTGGGACGAAGTGAAGGACAAGCTGGGGCAGAGCGCACTGGGCCTGTCCGGTGGCCAGCAGCAGCGCCTGTGCATCGCCCGTGCCGTGGCCCTGCGCCCGTCGGTGCTGCTGCTGGACGAGCCGACCTCGGCGCTGGATCCGATCTCGACCAGCCGCATCGAGCAGCTGGTGGAAGAGCTCAAGCACGAGTACACCATCGTCATCGTCACCCACAACATGCAGCAGGCCGCGCGCGTGTCCGACTACACCGCCTTCATGTACCTGGGCGACCTGATCGAGCACGACCGCACCGAAGTGATCTTCTCGCAGCCGTCGCAGCGGCAGACCGAGGATTACATCACCGGTCGCTTCGGCTGAAACGTCAGTCGACAGACAGACAATGTCAGTCGAGCGTGGCTCGACTCTACAAATCACGCCAGCCAGGCATGGCCTGGCTCTACCCGGATTGCAGACCATGAATCTTCCCAACGACCACATCGTCAAGAGCTACGACGAAGAACAGCAGCGGCTGGTGGCCGAAATCGTGCGCATGGGCGAGATGGCCGTCGCTCAGCTCGAAGCGGCGATGGACGTGATCGAGAAGCGCGACGAGAACGCCGCCCATCGCATCATCGCCAACGACGAAGCGATCGATGCGCTGGAGCAGCAGATCAGCCATGACGTGATGCGCCTGGCGCTGCGTGGGCCGATGGCGCGCGACCTGCGCGAGATCCTGGCCGGCCTGCGCATCCCGGCCGACATCGAGCGCATCGGCGACTATGCGGCCAACGTTGCCAAGCGTTCGATCGCGCTGGGCAAAGTGCCGCCGCTGCCACAGATCCAGGGCCTGCGGGCGCTCGGCCGCCTGGCCGCGCAGCAGGTGCGCCGCGCCATTGCCGCCTACCGCGACAACGATGCCGACGCTGCGCTGGCGCTGCGCGAGGACGACGCCCGCCTGGACGCGCAGTACACCGCGCTGTTCCGCGAGCTGCTGACCTACATGATGGAAGACCCGCGCAACATCACCCCGTGCACCCACCTGCTGTTCATGGCCAAGAACCTGGAGCGCGTGGGCGACCACGCCACCAACATCGCCGAGAACGTGTGGTTCCTGGTGCATGGCGAGCAGCCGCTGCCGCCGCGTGAAAAACGCGACGAAACCTCCAGCACCGGACAGCCCTGACGCTGCACTGCAACACCGGAGTTGACTCCAAGGTGGCCGCTGTCCTGGTGACAGCGGCCCTTTTGTTTTGGGCGTTCTGGCCACCGGTCTCCCGCTCTGTAACAAATCTCACGAAAATTTGAGTTCTTGGCGAGGATTCGTTGAGTAGGATCGCTGCACCATCGATTCACCCCGGGCGCCTGCCCACCACCTAGGAGTAAGACCGATGAGCAGTTCCAACAAGACCCTGTCCCTGCTGACCGCTACGGCCCTGGCCGCCGGCCTGGGCATGACCGCCAGTGCCTCGGCCCTGAGCATGAGCGACCTGGCCCAGGGCTACCTGGTGGCTGGCCAGGCGGCAAAGGCTGCCGATACCAAGCACGCCGAAGGCAAGTGCGGCGCCGACGGCAAGACCGCTGAAGGCAAGTGCGGCGGTGACAAGGGCAAGGCTGCCGAAGGCAAGTGTGGCGAAGGCAAGTGCGGTGCCGACAAGGGCAAGGCTGCTGGTGCAGCCGCTGCCAAGACAGGCGACAAGAAGTCGGCTGAAGGCAAGTGCGGCGAAGGCAAGTGCGGTGCCAAGCACTGACGTCCGCGCCAGCGCCGTCCACCTGCGGTCGCCGCTTCGTGCGGCGGCCGCCGGGTTGGGGCTGCGCCGGGCGCTGCTGCAGGATCTGCGCGATGCACCGGCCGGTGACTTCGACTTCCTCGAATGCGCGCCGGAGAACTGGATCCATGTGGGTGGTCCCGCCGGGGATGCACTGGCCGAACTGGCGCAGCGCCATCCGTTGAGCTGCCACGGCCTGTCGTTGTCGCTTGGCGGCAGCGCGCCGCTGGATACGCAGCTGCTGGAACAGGTCGGCCAGTTCCTGGAAAAGCACCGCGTGCCGCTGTACAGCGAGCACCTGAGCTACTGCAGCGACGACGGTCACCTGTACGACCTGCTGCCGATTCCGTTCACCGACGAAGCCGTGCGCCACACTGCGGCACGCATCGCTCACGTGCAGGATCTGCTGGGCCGCCGCATTGCAGTGGAGAACGTGTCCTATTACCTGGCACCAGAACCGGCGATGGACGAACTGGCCTTCACCAATGCGGTGCTTGCCGAAGCCGACTGCGATCTGCTGCTGGACGTCAACAACGTCTACGTCAACGCCTGCAACCACGGCTACGATGCCGACACCTTCATCGCCGGGCTGCCCGCAGAGCGCGTCGTCTGCCTGCACGTGGCCGGGCACTTGGACGAGGCGCCGGACCTGAAGATCGATACCCATGGCAGCGCGGTGATCGACCCGGTCTGGGAGCTGCTGGCGCGTACCTACGCGCGCATCGGCCCACGCCCCACCCTGCTCGAACGCGATTTCAACTTCCCCCCGTACGCCGAGCTGCAGGGCGAACTGCAGACCATCCGCCGCCTGCAGGCGACGCACGGGGGGACTGCACATGACTGACGCTCGCGGCACCCTGCGCGCGCAGCAGCACGCGTTCACTGCCCATCTGCGCGATCCGCAGGGCGTGCCACCGCCGGCTGGGCTGGAGGCACGCCGGGTCACGGTGTACCAACGGCTGCTGTTCAACAATCTGCTCGGCCTGTTGAGCAACGGCTTCCCGGTCTGCGTGCGCCTGCTCGGCGAGCCCGCCTGGAGCGACCTGGTGCGCCACTACTTCGCCACCCATCGCTGCCAGACACCGCTGTTCACCGAACTGGCCGCCGAATTCGTGCAGTGGCTGCAGGCACAGCCGCAGCTGCCGCACCCGGCGTTGGCCGAACTCGCTCATTACGAGTGGGTGGAGACCGCGCTGTACCAGTTGCAGGCCGAGCCGCTGCCGGCACCCGGCGACATCGATCCGCTGCAGGTACCGCTGCAGCGCTCACCCCTGGCGTGGCCGCTGCTGTATCAGTGGCCGGTGCATCGACTCGGTGCCGAGGATGCGCCAATGCAGCCGCCGGCGGAACCGACCGGCCTGCTGGTCCGCCGCGAGGCCGATGGCGAAGTGCGCTTCGCCGTGCTCAGCCCGCTGGCGGTATACCTGCTGTCCAGCGTCGGCGAACGACCCGGCCTCGATGGACATGCCTATCTGCGGCAATTGGCCGCTGCGAACGGCCTGGCTGAGGAGGCGCTGGCCGGGCCCGGTGCCGCGCTGCTGCAGCAGTTCCTGCAGGCCGGCGTGATCGGCCCGCTCACAGTCCCTGGCTGACGCCCTTTCCCCCACGGAGAACCACCGATGAACCTTCCGACCCTGGCCGCCGCGCGCGGCCAGCTGGACCGTCTCGCCCCCTGGTTGGCGCCGCTTGGCCTGCGCCTGCTGCTGGCTTGGGAATACTTCGAATCCGGCCGCGAGAAACTGCACGGCCAGAACTGGTTCGCCGACCTGCAGGACGCGTTCCCGTTCCCGTTCGACCAGCTGCCGGCCACCCTGAACTGGCAGCTCGCCACGTGGTTCGAACTGATCGGCGCGATCTGCCTGCTGGTTGGCTTTGGCACCCGTTTCGCCGCCGCCAGCCTGCTGGTGCTGACCGTAGTGGCTACCTATGCGGTGCATTGGCCGATGGAATGGAACTCGCTGGCCGACCTGGCCATGGGCTACGCGATCACTGACCAGGGCTTCGGCAACTTCAAGCTGCCAGTACTGTTCATGGCGATGCTGCTGCCGCTGATCTTCACCGGCGCCGGCAGGCTGAGCGTGGATGCGTGGTTGGCGCGGTGGTCTCCCTCGGCCACGCCTGCACGGCCAGCAGTCCGGTAATCGCCAAACCTGGTCGGCGCACCGTGTGCCAACCAGGGTTGGCACCTACCGGAATCCTGAGCGCGCGGTGTCCCGGTAGGTGTCGACCTTGGTCGACACACACCCGCGCAGGGAACGCATGCACCGAAGGCTGGCCGGGCGCTCAGGGTCGCTCTGCTAGAATTCACGCATGACTGACCCCACCCCCGCACCTGCCGCCGCTCCCGATTCCGCAGTCCCCCAGGCGCAGCGCGCGATGTCACAACGCTTCCGCGGCTTCCTGCCGGTGGTGGTGGACGTGGAAACCGGCGGCTTCGACAGCCAGCGCAACGCGCTGCTGGAGATCGCCGCGGTGCCGATCGAGATGGACGAGAACGGCCTGCTCTACCCCGGCCAGACAGCCAGTGCCCACGTGGTGCCGGCCGAGGGCCTGGAGATCGACCCGAAGTCGCTGGAAGTGACCGGCATCATCCTCGACCACCCGTTCCGGCTGGCCAAGGAAGAGAAGGCGGCACTGGACCACATCTTCACCCCGGTACGCGCGGCCATGAAGAAGTACGGCTGCCAGCGCGCGATCCTGGTCGGCCACAACGCGCATTTCGACCTCGGCTTCGTCAATGCCGCCGTGGCGCGCACCGGCCACAAGCGCAATCCGTTCCATCCGTTCAGTGTGTTCGACACGGTGACGCTGGCCGGTATCGCCTACGGGCAGACGGTGCTGGCGCGTGCGGCCACCGCCGCCGGGCTGGGGTGGGATGCGAATGAAGCGCACAGCGCGGTGTATGACACCGAACAGACCGCGCGCTTGTTCTGCACCATCGCCAACGCCTGGCCGCGGTAAGCCAGCCAACGGCGCAACCGCATCCACGCAGTGCGGACCAACGGTCCGCACCCACCACTCACCGGACGGTAGATCCACGCCATGCGTGGATGCGATCAACCAATACTCGTACGATCGCGGCCGTCGCTCTTGGCGCGGTACAACGCGCGATCTGCGCGCTGGTACAGCAGTGCCGGGGTGCGGTCGTCGGCATCCAGCTCCACCAGCCCTGCGCTGAAGGTCACGCGCAGTCCGTCCACGCCGGCCCAGTCGGGGTGGTCATGGAACAGGCCGCGCAGGCGCGCGCACAGCTGTGCGGCTTCCTCCAGGCGGGTGTCGTTGAGCAGCAGCGCAAACTCTTCGCCGCCAGTCCGCGCCGGCAGGTCCGAATCGCGGCTGGCGGCGGCGATCAACCGCGCCACCTGCACCAGCACCGCATCACCGATGCTGTGGCTGTGGCGGTCGTTGACGTCCTTGAAGTGGTCGATATCCAGCACCACCAGGCACAGCGGATGACCGCTGCGCTGCGAACGCGCGAAGTCACGCGCCAGCGTTTCATCGAAGGCACGGCGGTTGGCCAGGCCAGTCAGTGCATCCTCGCGGGCCTGCCGTTCGAATGCCTCGGCCTGGCGTGCGAGGCGCTCGGCCAGTTCGGTCTTTTCCTGGTTCAGCGCCTGCAGGTGCACGGTCTTGGCCTGCAGGTCGAAGGTCGCCTCGTCCACGCGCCGTGCCAGGCGCAGGTTGCTGGCCTTCAGCTGCTGCAGCAGCAGCCGGTACAGCGCCACCAGCCCGGCCAGCAGCAACAGGCCACCCAGCACCTGCACGCTGCGTCGCTGCCACCAGAACGGCTCCACGGTGAAGCTCCATACCGCTTCCTGCTGGCCCCAGCTGCCACTCGGATGGGCAGCGGCCACGTGCAGGGTGTAGTCGCCCGGCGGCAGGCCGACGAACTCCACGCTGCGCTGCGGGCCGCGTTCGACCCACCCCGTATCCAGGCCGTCCAACCGCGTGCGGTAGCGGATCCGGTCAGACATCAGGTAGCTCAGGCCGACATAACTCACCGCCAAGCGGCGGCCGCCGGGAATGTAGTTGCGGTCCGGGCCTTCCCAATGCACCGGGGCGCCATCCACCTGCACGCTTTCAATCGCTGCCGGCGGTGAAAGACGCTCGCGGAAACGCTGCAGGCGTTGCGGATCGACGGTGCTCAGGCCTCCGGCGGTGACCACCCAGAACGTGCCGTCCTGGCGCAGGATCGCCGAGGGGCTGGAGCTGCCGTTGGCCTGCGCGTTGGCCATGCCGTCAATCTCGTTGTAGCGCTCCACCACCACCCGGGGTGCGCGGCCATCGGCCACGGCGTTGAGGGTGGCCATGTCGGTGCGCAGCACGCCGCGGTTGCTGCTGATCCACACGTTGCCAAGGCGATCCGGCACCAGTTGGAACACCGCATCCACCGGCATGCCCTGCTCCAGCCCCACCCGTGCCAGCGTGCCGTTGCGCCAGCGGTACAGGCCACGGTCGCTGCTGATCCACATCGCGTCACCCAGCTGATGGAAGCCGAACACGCTGCGGCCACCGCCCATCGGCGCGAGGTCGATCGACTGCACGTGATCGCCGCGCAGTACGCGGATGCCCTCGATGGTGCCGATCCACAGGTCGCCCTGGTGATCGTGCTCAAGCGCGGTGATCAGGCCGCTGGGCATACCCGCAACGCTTGATACCTGCACGCGGTCGCCGTCGATGCGGACCACGCCCTTCTGGGTGCCGGCCCAGACCACACCCTGCGGGTCCACGCTGATCGCGCGGATGTTGCCGCCCGGCATGCCATCGGCGGCGGCATAGTTGTGCCGCAGCCGGCCATCGGGGCCAAGACGGTAGACGCCATCACCGAACGTTCCGACCCACAGGTCACCGTCCGGGCCCTGCGCCAGGCTGAGCACCGAAGGTGCCTTGCCGCCGCGGTTGTGCAGCGGCATCGCGCGGAAGCGGCCATCAGCAGTCTGCAGGTCGAGGCCGCTGGCACTGCCGACCCACAGCTGGCGATCGCGGTCCTCGAACACGGTGCGCACATAGTCGCCACTGAGGCCATCGCGCTCGGTGTAGCTGCTGAACAGTGTTTCGCGCAGGCGGTACAGGCCACCGTTGGCACCCACCCAGATGCTGCCCTCGGCATCCTCGCGCAGGCTGACCACGCGCCCACCCGGCAGGTTCAGGCCCGCCGGCAGGCGCTCCAGGCCATGCGCTGAGATCCGCAGCAGGCCCTGGTTCTCGGTGCCCAGCCACAGGTCGCCATGGCGATCCTGCAGCATCGAGGTCAGGTGCAGCTGCCCCGGCAGGCGGTGCATCAGCACCAGCTGATCATCCTCCACCCGGTACAGGCGCTCGCCGGCGACGATCCACAGCGCGCCATCCGGAGCGCGGTACGGCCACGACAGGCCACTGCCGGCGCCCAGCCCCCAAGTCGCTGGCGCGCGCTTGAGCACGCCATCGTTGTCGCGCAGCACCAGTCCATCCAACGTGCCGGCCCAGACCCGGTCCTGCGCATCGACCACCAGCTTGGTGAAGCTCATCGCCATCGGCAGGTCGGCGGCCGGAGCCTGGTAGACGATACCGGTGTCCGGCGTCAGATAGCCGATGCCCTTGCCTTCATACAGCAGCCACAGGCGGCCCTGGCTGTCCATCTGCATGGACTGGATCAGGACCTGCGGGGTATCGGCCTGGTGCTCCCAGACACGCCACTGGCCATCGTTGCCGCGATGGCTGACATTGCCCCGCGAATCACTGATCCACAGCCCACCCTGGCGGTCGACGAACAGCGCGCCGATGCCGTTGTCGCGCAGGCCCGGGCGGGTACTGCGGTCGAACACGGTGAAATCCAGCCCGTTGTAACGCACCAGGCCTTCCCAGGTGGCGAACCAGAGGTGGCCTTCGGGGGTCTGCGCGATGTCGCGCAGCGAGTTGTGCGGCAGGCCGTTGCGCGACGTCCATACATCAATGGCGTAGTCGCGCAGTGGCGGAGCCCCCTCCTGCGCTGCCACCGGCAGTGCAAGGGCCAGCAGCAGCCACAGCAGGCCCTGTCGCAGCCATCGACCGATATCTGATCCGCAGCGCTCCACCCAGCGCCCGATGTCCCCCTGTCCGGCCATCAGTGCAGCGGCGGCGGCCAGGCAGGGCTGCCGGGCCTGGCAGCATGCGGGAACTGCCGGGCAGCGCGGGACGGCATGCCGGCGGGAACGGGCTGGCTCATCGGGGGGGAACTGGGAAGATGCGCAGATGATAGGCCAAACCCGGCCCAGGGCGTCACCATCGCCAGCCGCGAAGGCTCAGCCCGCGCGGCCCGGCGGCGTCACCTGTGCACTGGCCGGCCACTGCACTACCGCCTCCAGCCCGCCTTCAACGCGGTTGCGCAGCCACAGCCGCGCCCCGTCTTTCTCAGCCAGGGCGCGGGCGATGGTCAGGCCCAGACCGGCGCCGCCGGTTTCGCGCGAACGCGAGGTTTCCACCCGCACGAACGGGTCGAACACGGCTTCCAGCTGATCCTCGGCCAGGCCCGGGCCGTCATCGGCCACCACCACGGTGATCGCGCCACCACTACGCTCGACCCGTACCCGCACCCGGTAGGCATACATCACCGCGTTGTCCACCAGGTTGGAAAACAGGCGATGCATGGCCAGCGGACGCAACATCAACACCGCTCCGCTGCCACCTTCGAAGACGACATCTCCGCCGCCCTCGGCCGTGTCTTCAACGATGCTCTCCAGCAGCGAATCCAGGTCCAGTGCGGCGCGCTGCTCGGCGCTCTCAGCGCTGCGCGCCAGCTCCAGGCCTTCGCGCACCAACGCCTGCATCGCGGCCAGATCGCCGATCAGGCGCTCGCGCAGCACCTCGTCGCTGACATTCTCCAGGCGCAGGCGCAGCCGGGTCAGCGGGGTCTGCAGGTCATGGGTGATCGCCGCCAGCATCTGCGTGCGCTCGGCCAGGTGCCGCTGCAGGCGATGCTGCATGGCGTTGAAGGCTTCGGCGGCGCGCTGCACTTCGCGCGGGCCGCGCAGCGGCAGTGGATCGCGCTGCAGGTCGTCGCCCAGGTCTTCGGCGGCTGCGGCCAGTTCCTGCAGCGGCGCGCTGGCCATGCGCGCGACGATATAGGCCAGCACCGCGATCGCCAGCACCAGCAGGGTCAGGAACCACGGGTCCACGGCGAGGATGCCGTTGTGTGCCACCGCCGGCGAATCCAGCGCCAGCTTCAGCAGCGTGCCGTCGTTGAGGGTCACGTCGACCGCACGGCACTTGGGCGGGATGAACGCCGGATCACGTTCGCGCGGATGCTTGCGATGCCCCGGTGGCGGCGGGGGCAGCAGGTCCTGCAGCTTGGGAATGCAGGAGCGGAACGAAGCGAAGTGCACATGCGCGCGTGCGACCGGGCCGGGCCGGTCATCGAGCACTTCCATCAACGCGGTATCGGCCCGTCCCAGGCGTGCGCCGGGTTGCAGCGCACGCACGCTCGGCCCACCGATTTCGAGCAGGCGCTCGCGCAGTTCGGGGTTGCCGTCGAGCAGGTTGACGTAGCCCTGGAGGCGGTCGGCGATGCGGTTCAGGTTCTGCCGCTCGAACTCCTGCTGGCGCTTGGAGGTGGCCAGCATGGTCGCGCCGATCGCGGCCACGCTCATGCCCAGCAGCAGGATCACGAACAACCGCCCGACCATCGAGGACAGGAAATGGCGCAGGCGCTTCATCGCGGCTTATTCCAGGTTCACCGAGGAGGCCAGTACATAGCCTTCGTTGCGCACGGTCTTGATCAGTCCGTCCGGGCCACCGTCGTCGCCCAGCTTGTTGCGCAGCCGGCTGACCTGCAGATCAATGGCGCGGTCCTGTGCCTCGTAGTTGCGGCCGCTGCTGAGCGCGACCAGCTGCTCGCGCGACAGCACCTTGTTGGCGTGGGCGATGAACACCCGCAGCAGGCGGAACTCGGCGCCGGACAGCACCACCACGCGATCGTCCGGATCGACCAGGTGGCGATGCTCCAGATCGAACACCCAGCGCGAGAAGCGCGCACGGCGCACCGCCAGCGGCTCCAGGTTCGCCGGCAGCGCCTCGGTCCGGCGCAGCACGTTGCGGATGCGTGCCAGCAGCTCGCGCGGTTCGAACGGCTTGGCCAGGTAGTCGTCGGCGCCCATTTCCAGGCCCAGCACGCGGTCGATCGGCTCGGCACGCGCGGTCAGCATGATCACCGGCGTGTTCGAGCGCGCGCGCAGGTCGCGGCACAGGGTCAGGCCATCCTCGCGGGGCAGGTTGAGGTCGAGCACGATCAGATCCACATGCTCACGGTCCAGCAGCTGGCGCATGGCGGTGCCATCGGCGGCCGTGCTCACCTGGTAGCCCGCCCGGCCGAGCTGTTCGGCCAGCAGGGTGCGGATGTCGTTGTCGTCGTCGACGATCAGCAGTCGATGCATCGTGTTTTCAGTCTCCATGTCGCGATCATCCCGTGTCGGCAGCTGAACCGCATCCGGGGCAATGCGTACCAGTGTATCCAGCCATGGGCGGGATACCTGTGGTTACGCGTATTCACCGACAGTGTTACATAGAGACATACCCCGAGGATTGAGCCGCCCATCGCCCGGTCTTCACAATGCCCACCAACGCCGCCACCGCGGCCCCGAGAGTGAAGCCACGACGTGACGTTCCGCCTGCTGCCCGCGACCCGCCGGGGTCGCCTGATACTGATCGCCCTGCTCGCCCTTGCCGTTGCCGCAGCCGCCTGGTGGCTGCTGCGCAAGCCCGCCGCCCCGGCGGTGGCGACCACGCCCGCCAGCCGTGGTGACATCGAGCAGACGGTGGAAGCCACCGGCGTGATCGACGCCTACAAGCTGGTCAGCGTCGGTGCCCAGGCTTCGGGCCAGATCAAGTCGCTGAAGGTGCAGCTGGGCGACACCGTGAAGGAAGGCGACCTGATCGCCGAGATCGACGCCACCACCCAGCAGAACCAGGTGCTCAATGCGCAGGCCTCGCTGGACCAGGTCACCGCCCAGCGCGCCGTGCAGCAGGCCACCCTGCGCCAGGCCGAACTGGAATTCGCGCGCCAGCAGCAGATGCTGGCCGCCGAGGCCACCTCACGCCAGGAATACGATGCCGCCGAAGCGCAGCTGAAGACCGCCCGTGCCCAGCTGCAGTCCTACGAGGCGCAGATCAAGGGCCGCGAAACCGAGCTGGGCACCGCCCGCGCCAACCTGGCCTACACCCGCATTACCGCGCCGATGGACGGCACCGTGGTGGCGGTGGTGGCCGAGGAAGGTCGCACCGTGAACGCCAACCAGACCGCACCGACCATCGTCATGCTGGCACGGCTGGACGTGGTCACGGTCAATGCCGAAATTTCCGAAGCCGACGTGGTCAAGATCAAGGCCGGCATGCCGGTGTACTTCACCACGCTGGGCGACCCGGATCGCAAGTACCACGCCACGCTGCGCCAGATCAATCCGGCGCCGGCCTCGATCGCCAACGAGAGTTCGTCCAGTTCCAGCAGCTCGTCCAGTTCCAGCTCCAGCAGCGCGGTGTACTACAACGCGCTGTTCGACGTGGAGAATCCGGATGGCACCCTGCGCATCGACATGACCGCGCAGGTCTCGGTACTGCTGAAGCAGGCCAAGGGCGTGCTGATGGTGCCGGCGGTGGCACTGGGGCCGAAGCGCCGTGGCGACGAGCGCATGGTGCGGGTGCTGGACGACAAGGGCCAGCCGCAGCCGCGCAAGGTTACCGTGGGCATCAACAACGGCGCCTCGGCCGAGATCCTGTCGGGACTGAAGGAAGGCGAGCGCGTAGTGGTCGGCGAAGCCGGTGCGGCCGGTGCCAGCGCCGGCGGCGGCAACCGCGGCGGCATGCAGATGCGGGTCGGCGGCCCGGGCATGGGGCGCCGATGAGCACGACGGCGCCGCTGCTGCGCCTGCGTGACCTGCGACGCGAATTCCCGGCCGGCGACGATGTGATCGCCGTGCTGCGTGACGTCAACCTCGACATCCACGCCGGTGAGATGGTGGCCATCGTCGGCCAGTCCGGCTCAGGCAAGTCGACGCTGATGAACATCCTCGGCTGCCTCGATCGTCCCACCCGTGGCAGCTACCAGGTGGCCGGCCGCGAAACCGGGAAGATGGCGCCGGACGAGCTGGCCGAACTGCGCCGCGAGCATTTCGGCTTCATCTTCCAGCGCTACCACCTGTTGGGCGACCTCGATGCACGCGGCAACGTGGAAGTGCCGGCGGTGTACGCCGGCAGCCCCGGCCCGGTGCGCAACGCGCGTGCCGAACAACTGCTGCAGCGGCTGGGCCTGAGCGACCGCATGCACCACAAGCCGGGCCAGCTGTCCGGCGGCCAGCAGCAGCGCGTGTCGATCGCCCGTGCCCTGATGAACGGCGGCGAGGTGATCCTGGCCGACGAACCGACCGGCGCGCTCGACACGAAATCCGGCGAGGAAGTGATGGCGATCCTCGGCGAGCTGCACGCCGAAGGCCACACCATCATCATCGTCACCCACGACATGAGCGTGGCCGAACACGCGCAGCGCATCATCGAGATCCGCGACGGCGAGATCATCGCCGACCGCGCCAACCCGAATGCACCGACCTACCGCGCGCAGCGCGAGGCCAGCACCGGCGTCGCCCGCGGCAACAGCTGGCGGGCCGCGCGCGACCGCTTCACCGAAGCATTCCGCATGGCGTTGCTGGCGATGAATGCACATCGGCTGCGCACCTTCCTGACCATGCTCGGCATCATCATCGGTATCGCCTCGGTGGTCTCGGTGGTGGCGCTGGGCAACGGCTCGCAGCAGCAGATCCTGCAGAACATCAGCGCGCTCGGCACCAACACCATCGATGTCTACCCCGGCCGTGGTTTCGGCGACATGCGCTCGGCCCGTGTGCAGACGCTCAAAGCCAGTGATGCCGATGCGCTGGCCCGGCAGAGCTACGTCGACAGCTCCACGCCCAGCGTGTCGACCTCGGTCACCGCGCGTTACCGCAACCAGTCCTCCACCGCCCAGGTCAGCGGCGTCGGCGAGCAGTTCTTCCGGGTCAAGGGCGTGACCCTGCTCAGCGGCAGCTTCTTCGATGCCGATGCGGTGAAGGGCCTCGGCCAGGTGGCGGTGATCGACGAGAACACCCAGACCCAGTTCTTCCCCGATGTCGATCCGATCGGCCAGGTGATCCTGCTCGGCAACGTGCCGGCGCGCGTGGTCGGCGTGGCCAAGCGCCAGAGCTTCGGGTTCGGCGGCAGCACCAGCCTGAGCGTGTGGCTGCCGTACACCACGGTGATGTCGCGCATGCTCGGCCAGAGCCACGTGTCCAGCATCACCGTGCGCGTGGACGACAACACGCCGATGGATGCCGCACAGGAAGCGATCACCCGACTGTTGACCATGCGCCATGGCACCGAGGACTTCTTCCTCAGCAACAGCGCCGAAATCCGCCAGACCATCGAACAGACCACGCGCACGATGACGCTGCTGATCGGCGCCATCGCCGCCATCGCACTGCTGGTCGGTGGTATCGGTGTGATGAACATCATGCTGGTGTCGGTGACCGAGCGTACCCGCGAGATCGGCGTGCGCATGGCCGTCGGTGCACGGCAGAGTGATATCCGCCAGCAGTTCCTGATCGAGGCGGTGCTGGTGTGCCTGCTCGGCGGCGTGCTCGGCATCGGCCTGGCCCTGCTGCTGGGCTCGATGATCGGCCGCTTCGCCAGCGACTTCCAGGTGCTGTTCTCCACCGCCTCGATCGTCGCCGCCTTTGCCTGCTCGACCCTGATCGGCGTGGCGTTCGGCTTCCTGCCTGCGCGCAACGCCGCGCAGCTCGATCCGGTGGAGGCCCTGGCCCGCGAATGAAGATGATGACCCGACTGCCCTTCCCTGCCCCCTCGCGCCTGCTGCTGGCGGGCGCTGTACTGCTCGCCCTGTCCGGCTGCGCATCCATGGGCCGCTATCCGGTGCAGGCCCCCGACGTGGCGGCGACTTACGGTCGTGGCGACGCCACCCTCAATGCGCCGGCCGACGATCCGCGCAGCAGCCTGGATACTCCGGGCCGCGACATCCGCCAGGACACCTGGTGGACCGGCTTCGGCGATGACCGCCTGGACCGCCTGGTGGCACAGGCGCTGGCCGCCAACAGCGATCTTGCCGCCGCTGGCCTGGCCGTGCAGCGTTCGCGCCTGCAGGCTGGCCTGGCCAGCAACGCGTTGTGGCCGCAGCCTTCGTCTTCAGGTGTGAGTGGTAGCGCCAGCCGTGCCACCGACCAGGCCGACGACTGGCGCCGCAGCTATTCCACCGGCGTCTCGCTGGGCTGGGAAGTGGACCTGTGGGGCCGCCTGCGCACCCAGCGCGACATCGCCCGCTGGGAAGCCGAGGCCAGCGAGGAAGACCGACAGAACACCGCGCTGCTGGTGATCAGCGACACCATCAACCAATACTGGAACCTGGCCTATCTCAACCAGTCCATCGCCACCGGCCAGGCCAACCTGGAGCGGCTGGAACGTACCCGCGAACTGGTCCAGGCCCGCTTCGACGCCGGTGCAGTATCGCGCCTGGAAGTACGCCAGGCACTGCAGAACCTGCAGTCGCAGCGTTCCTCGCAGAGTGCGCTGGAACAGCAGCGGGTGGAGGCCCGCAATGCACTGACCGTGCTGCTGGACGGCACGCCCTGGCCGCAGCAGGACGAACCGCAGGACCTGCTCGGCGCACGCAGCCCCAGCATCGCGGAGGGCCTGCCGACCGACCTGCTCGGTCGCCGTCCCGACCTGCGCGCGGCCGAACTGCGCCTGCGCAACAGCCTGAAGACCATCAAGGTGACCGCTACCCAGTACTACCCGGCGCTGAGCCTGACCGGCAGCCTCGGCTCCAGTGCAACGTCGCTGGGTGACGTGCTGCGCAACCCGGTGGCCACGTTGGGCGCCGGCCTGTCGCTTCCGTTCCTCAACCTGCAGCGCGCGCAGCTGGATACCGATATCGCCGGCACCGCCTACCAGATCGCCGCGACCAATTTCCGCAAGACGCTGTATACCGCGCTCTCGGAAGTGGACAACGCGCTGTCGGCACGCGAGCAGCTGGCGCGCCAGGTGGCGGCCTCGCAGGCTTCGTACGACGAAGCGGTGGAAGTGGAACGGGCGCAGGAAGTGCGCTACCGCGTGGGTGCCACCGACCTGCGCACCTGGCTGGAAGCGCAGCAGACCCGGCGCGATGCCGAGCTGTCGCTGGCGCGCGTGCGCCAGGGCCAGCTGAACAACGACGTGACCTTGTTCAAGGCACTGGGCGGCAGCGCGGGGTGAGGCGGCAAGAGCGCCAACCAAGGTTGGCGACTACCGGTAGGTG
>OFRL01000465.1_pt1 | contig 18839 bp, 17 predicted proteins | sample 1543121 | NCBI WGS metagenome assembly OFRL01 (sample SAMN07774228, study PRJEB24372) | wastewater metagenome | isolation source: Lake Maggiore Cannobio | place: Italy: Cannobio | collected 2016-01
CGTCCCAGACCGACTCCACAATTCTAATCTTCGGGTCGCTGATGGCACGAATGAGTTCGAGCGTCCCGTCCTCACAGCGACCGACGTTCACGATGAACTCGTCAACGATCGGGAGAATCGAACGGATAGACTCCACCACTGGGTAATCGTACTTTATGACGTTACGACAAAAGGTAAATCCGCTGACTTTCATAATTCTCTTGTTGGACACCAGCCGCTTAATGCCAGGATGCTCTACGCCTGACTCGTCATCCTCGACGGGTATCCAAGACGTCCCTATAAATCTGTTCCACTTCTTTCGTGAGTCGCGAGGCCTCGAACTGTTCGCGGGCCTTCTCACGGCTCCGCTTTCCGAATGTTTCGCGCAATTCGTGGTTGTTCAGCAATTCGATCACTGCCCCAGCATACTGCCAACGCCACCGGCAGACCAATCCCGTCACATTATGCTCAACCAGCTCAGCCTGCGCGTTCGATTTCCCCTGCTGCGGGGTACTTAACGTGACCACGGGAATCCCGTTCGACATCGCTTCCGCAATCACACACCCAAAGGTTTCCCCAATGCGAGCACCATGAATAAACACATCAACTTGGCGATAAAACCTCTCCACATCGAGAGATGGTTCCAGAAGCTTCACGTGCCCCGTCAACCCCAGCTTCTCCAGTTTTACCTTAACCCTGTCAGTGGCTCCCTGAATGACGCACCCAACGCCCGGAACTTTCCGAAAGATCTTCGGTAAGCTATCTATACAGACATCATGCCATTTCTGATCATCCGCTCTACTGCATCGGCCGATGGTATTTCGGAAGCTACTGCCCCCCCCGTGACATTCCTCAAAATCAACAGGATTATAAATCGCTTCATAGCGCACACCGGCTTTCCGTCGATTCCGGCTCAAATACCGATCCCGCGAAAACTTGGACATAAAGATATGCCCATCGATCAGCTCATCCTGAACCTGATCGAACGCTTCGAAGATATTCGTCTCGACGATGCGAGGCCCGCCCTGCTGCCTCTCCGGCAGACTCCCCGGCTCAGAGTCTCCAGCCCGGTACACATGATAGATATCGATCTTCAATTCACGGACCAGAGCGGTGAGATCGGCAGGCTGCACGATCACCGGCACACCCAGATCCTCGAGCGCCTTCACTCGGAGCCCCCCGCTTTTGAGCCCGCAGGCATAGACCTCAAAACGAGAGCGATCCAGATACTTGGAGAAAATCTGAATGGTTTTCTCCGTACCACCAATACCTAACTGATTACAGGCGTGAAGCACACGGATTTTCTTCATTCGACGGAAACCCCCAGCTCCCGCTTCATTCGGCGCATGTTGACCTTGGCAACACGGCCGCTGGATCCATTGGCATGGCATCAAGAATCAGATGTGTCCCGAACAATAGATCGTCTGTCAGAATACGGGTATAGATTCGATCAAGCGGAATCCTGTCTGGCCGATGCGACCGGTTCGTCATATGCCTCGCATAGAGTCGAATCGACCATTCCAAGGGGAACAACAGTCGCCAACTATACGAACGCAAATTGCTAAAAGCCTCGCGGACTTCTAAGCCCGCGCGGTATAGATAATATTCCAGCTCATGATACCGAATCGGGTGGACGTGAACGCTCGGGCGCCCTTCCTTCACTTCCCATTCAATCGGCGGATAATTAAAAAACAAAAAACTCCCGTCAAGAAGAAACTTCACACGGCTTCGCAGGTTGAGAATATTGGGCGTAGAAATGAATAGCCGCCCTCTCGGTCGCAGCACTCGCCGGAGCTCCCGACACAACGCCATAGGGTTCTCGACATGTTCAATGACCTCGAGACAGACGACGTACTCAAAGCTCGCATCCGGATAGGGCAGTCCACCCGCAAGATCACACCGTGTATAGTTAACCGTACCGGCATGTGCCCACTCCTGTTCGGGGAAGCAGTCACAGGCGGACGCCTGGTGCCCAATCGACGCCAGTTTCTTTGCCAGCCCTCCCGGTCCCGATCCCACGTCCAGGACGTGCCCCTTGGGACAGTCGGCTAATTTATTGAGCACCGCCTGATGAAGATCATCCCCGCGTTTCAGCATGACACGCTTTCTCCCAGAATTTCGCATACTTTACAAAAGTGTAATAGACATAGAGCCCGGAAAGAATCAAGCCAGGCATGCCGTCGAGGAAGCCAGCCCGCAATACATACATCTTGAAAAATGACCCGAGTGGATGGGTGATGAGCTGATGAAAGGAAAACTGCCGCCCCTGCTCCACCATACGACGAGCCATCAGGTCCGAGTAACGATCCTGCTTCGTGACGTAATGATCGATATCGCGAAAGGGGTATTGCACCGCAGGGCTCTGAAGAAACCCGACTGGACCCTCGCACGTAAAACCCTCATGGACCAGTTCGTCGCGATACTGGAACCGACGTTTTCGAAACAACTGCGGTTGCCGATAATCCGGATACCAGCCGCAATGTTTAATCCAGCGGCCCAAAAAATAGTTCTGCCGCGGAACGAAGTAGGCATCGTTGTCCGGTCCACGATCGAGCAACAGTTGGATTTCCTCCTTCAACTCTGGCGTCATCCTCTCATCGCTATCTAGGCTGAACACCCATTCATGGGTCGTGAGCGCAACGGCGTGATTCCGCAGAGCACCAAATCCCTTGAAATCGACTTGAAAGACCTTGTCGGTATACTCACGACTGATCGCAGCCGTCCGATCCGTACTATGGGAGTCGACGACAATCAGCTCATCGCCCCAACCAACCACAGACTCAAGGCACGCCCTCATATTGGGCTCATCGTTATAGGCAATGACGTAGACCGATAATTTAGACATGCACAACCCTTAACGCACGAGACTGTTTCGTCACGTCCATCACCTGTTGCGTCACCCTGTCTACCGTCAGCCGATCAAGACAGTCCCAATAGGGGCAGGCGTCATAGATGCATTTTTCACACGTCGGGACATCAGGGCGCAAGACCACTCCCTGGCCTAGCGGCTGCCAACGAATCGGAAGATTATTGCGTCGCGGATCGAACAGGCTAACCGTTGGCACACCACAGGCGGCGGCAATATGCGCGGGCCCCGTAGCTCCGGAAACCACCACGTGACTCGCGGCAATGACTCCCATCAACTCCCGCACCGATACCTGCCCCATGAGATTGAGGACGGCCACAGGAAGAGGCGTGAGACTGAACATGTGTTGATGAAACACCTCTGCTTCCGCCTGACTTCCGGTCAGCACGACTCCCACCCCGTTCCGATACAACGCCTGCGCAAGCGCATGATAATGCTCCACGCGCCACCGCCGGGCGGCAATCCCCCCTGGATGGAGTACCACTCGGGGCATCGGCAAACCGCGCAACCGCTCCTGCCCCTTTGCCCGTTCTGCATCAGTCAAAATGAGGCTCGGTGAAGCCACGATGCCGGGCTGCAATCCCAGTCCTGCCAGCATCCCGACGTTATAAGCACTTTCATGCTTGGAAAAATCCTTCCGATGTTCATAGACTCGCCGATTCGCTAATACGCTGTACCAGCGATAGCCTGTCGCCACTCGAATCGGCACGCGCGCCAGAAATGCTGCCCACATTAACCGCTTAAACGGTTTCAGAAATACCACTGCCCCGACATCCCGGCGAAATAACGACACCAATTCGCCAAGAGACTCCCGTCCCGTGACCGTCCAGACTTCGTCGAGATCAGGGTGGTGCGCTAAAATTGGAGCGGCGTACGCGCTGGACAGGAACACGATCTGCGTATCAGGTAAAAGCTGGCGCAAGGCGGAAGCAACTGGCAGACAGAGAATTTCATCACCAATCCCGTCAGGCCGGACCAAGAGAATCTTCATTGAGGAACCCTTTGAAGGGATCTCTGCGCTCGCACCACAGCCAAGACCTGCTGCGGTGACACGGTTCGTAAGCATTCTAAAGGCAGCACATTGCGACAGGTCCGACTGAAACAGGGTTGGCAGGGCACATTGCCCGTCAAGACAGAATGTCCTGCTCCATACGGGCCGGTCAATAATGCACTCGTCGGCCCGAACAAGGCCACAACCGGCGTCCCAACCGCCGCCGCAATATGCATCGGACCGGAATCGTTCGTAATCAGCAACGACGCTTTACTCAAGAGCGCCGGTAGTAATCCCACCGTCGTGGCGCCTGTCAGATCAATCGCGGGGGCCTTCATCTGTCCTGTTATCGCCGCACCCGCCGCTCGTTCATCTGGCCCCCCAAGCAGCACTACCAACCCAGCGCCCTCTTGCTGCAGCTGATCCGCTACCTCGGCGAACGACTCAGCCGGCCACCGCTTAGTCGGCCAGCGCGCCGATACATTCAGCGCCACCCAACTTGTTCCCTGCGCTACACCGAATCGGCTCAACAAACGCTCGACCGCATCATGGTCGGCTTGGGAGATACGAAAACGGAACTCAGGCGCACCCACGGCCACAGCTCCCACCGCCTGCGCGACAAGCAGGTAGCGATCGACCGCATGCATGTCTGATGGCACGGGTACGAGCTTCGAGTAGAACCAGGGACTCCCCTCTCGCCCATTGGCAAATCCCACACGCACCGGCGATCCGCTGAGCCAGCCGATGGCGGCGCTCCGTAGCAACCCTTGAAGATCGACGACGAGATCAAACTGCTCGGCACGAAGAGCAGACACCTGAGAGAGCCACCCCGCAAACGTCGAGTTGAGCGGCCAGACCCGATCCACGCCCTCAATCCGCTCGACTAGCCCAGCCCACTCCCGCTTCACCAGCCAAGTCAGCCGCGCCTTGGGATAGGCCCGGCGAATCGCCGCACACGTCGGCATCGCATGCACGATGTCGCCCATCGAGCTCGGCTTAATCAATAAAATCTGGTGATAGTCAGGCCTCATGTATGCCTTGCGAGACTGCTTGGATAGGCGCGCCGTGCACGATCTACGAGTCCCACGACTCGTGCCTCACGCGCCTGTCCCGCTCGTCGGGCGATTTCTCGCTCTTCATCGCGTCGTCCAATATCCAGTCCACCGCCTCAGGCATAGAGAGCGCCACAGCATCCGGCATGGCCTGCTCAGCCCGCAGCATCTCTAATGCCTGCTCGTCCACCAGCGCAGCACTTAGGAGAATGGCCTTGACTCCCACCCGCTTCGCCAACTGCATGTCGCGCGTGTGATCACCGATTAAATAGGAGCGGCGGAGATCAAGTTGGAGCTCTGACACAGCTCGTTCCACCATCCCGACATTCGGTTTGCGGCAGTGACAGCCCTCGTCGGGGTGGTGCGGACAGAAATAGATCGCGTCAAGTGCCGCCTCCTCCTGCTCCAACAACCCCTCCAGCCTTGCGTGGATGGTTTCCAGATCCTTGAGGGTAAAGAGTCCGCGGCCAATACCGGATTGATTCGTCACCACCACTAATCTTGCACCCGCCCGTTTCAATCGAGCCAGAGCCGGCCCAACTCCCGCCAACAATTTCAAGTCAGCGGCGATGCTTAGATAACCAGGATCATAGTTCAAAGTCCCATCTCGGTCTAGAAAGATGGTGACCCCGTCGAGAAGGTGCCGCTGCTCTACCTGGTCTGGTTGGTCTATCTGGTCTACGCAAGGTGGGCGAGGCAGACCTCCTCGACCCGATAGACATGACAGACTCGCTTCATAGACCTGCTCGACTGCCACCCCTGTCATACACCGATGGTCAATGGGACATTCACGCAGCAGGCAAGGGGCGCAATCGACTGGCTGTCGTACGATGGCATGGGCGCTGCCAAAGGGCGACGTGGTGCGCCAGTCGGTCGGACCAAAAATCGCCACGACTGGCACCTGAAACGCAGAAGCGATGTGCATGGGACCCGTATCATTGGTGAGGAGGACAGAACAGCGTTTAAGCGCTGCCATCAACTCGCGGATCGTCGTCATCCCTGACAACACCAAAGATCGAGACGACAGACACGTGGCAATCTCCTGGCCCAACCGCTCCTCCCCCTTCGCCCCAAAAATGATCACACAGACTGACTGCCCACGGGACTCACGAATCGTGCAGCAGAGTCGCTCCGTCACCTCGGCAAACCGTTCTGGCAACCAGCGTTTAGCCCCGCCGTACGTCGAGCCGGGATTGATCCCAATGACGAGATCTGACGAACCTACCCCTCCCTGAACAAATCGCTGCGCCATCGCCTGCTCCTCCTCAGGAAGTACCCCAAGGCCAGGCACGAAGGGATCACCCGTGAGACCCAGAGGCTTCAACAGATCCCAATAATAGCGGACTTGATGGACTGAGGGATGGCGATCAGGCACAGTAATCGGATCGGAGAGGAAAAGACTGCGTCCGTCTGTCGCATAACCATAGCGCCGCGGCACTCCAGCCAAAAACGTGAGGACGGCTGCCTCAAAGGCATTCTGAAACAAGACTGCCAGATCGAACCTCGACCTCCGCAACTGCTTGGCCAAGGCCCACTTCCCAGAAATCCCCGCATGGCGCCCCTTGGCATCATAAGTCAAGACGCGCGTCACGGCCGGATGGCCGGCGAAAAGATCTGCCACGCCAGGCTTGACCAGCAATGAAATCTGCGCGTCAGGGAATAGGCTCCGCAATCCACGGAGCGCCGGCTCACACATCACCGCGTCCCCCAACCAGTTGGGTCCACGCACGAGAATGCATTTAATCGCTTTCTTATCCACGCGCCTCCAAAAACTTCAGCGCCCCAAAACTAACTGTCGCAAGTGCTCTTCCCCGACCGTGACCTCCGTGGCCAGTCTAAGCGCCCACCAACGATCGGTCGGCTGAAGCAGCTTGGTCAACTTACAGGCATCCTTCTCCGTCGTCAGCACCAATTCCGCCTGACGCTCCATCGCTCTAGCCCGGAGCCACTCGACATCCTGACTCGTATAGGCATGATGATCCGCATAGGCCACATCATCGACAATTCTAATCCCCAAATTCTCGACGAGGGAGCGAAATGAGCTGGCATGGCCCACGCCGCTACACAGCAATGCCGTCTTGCCCTTGGCCCAGGAGAGAGGCTGCGGCGATCCTGTCACTACCGGCCAGAGACTCGCTGGCCGAAAGACCACCTGAGCCGTGGCCTGTATCGAACTAAGCATTGGTTGCAGCCTGCGACAGACCTCTGCCACCTGAGCCGGCACGTCCGCTCTCGTAACCACGACTGCGGTGGCGCGTGATGCAGCCTGCAGCGGTTCCCTCAGTCGGCCGGCCGGCACCAGGGCCGCGAGCCCCTCAACATCCGTCGCATCAATCAGCAAAAGATTCACATCGCGATAAAGCCCCACATGCTGGAATCCATCGTCAAGGACCAGGCAATCGATCGGAAACTGGCCCAAAATCCAACACCCAAGCGCATAGCGATCGGCGCCAACGGCCACGATCGCTTTGGGGCAGCGTTGCGCCATCAAAAATGGCTCATCACCTGCCTCGTCAGGGCCGGCCAATAGTCCCTCGCCATTCGACACCAGCAGATATTCATCCCTACTGGTACGCCGATAGCCCCGACTCAGAATCGCCACCCGTTTCCCTTGTGCCAGAAGCCACTCCACGAGCAACATAACAACCGGCGTTTTCCCCGTCCCGCCCAACGTGAGATTGCCGACGCTCAGTACGGGCACCGGCAATCGCCGCTGTACGAACCAGCCCCGGGCATACAGGAACGAACGTAGCTGCACACCCAGCCCATAGGGGATTGCCGCCCACAAGAGCCACCATCGAACCTTTGTGCCAGGATGAAACAACGTGTTTATCGTCCAGCCATGAGGGAGGTAGGCCGGCCTTCGAAGGAAACCACGCCGGCTCCCTGGTGTTGGATGAGCAACGAATCGATGCCCTCCAACGTCTGCTGCAAGGCCCCTTGATTCTCTTCCAGCATTTGACGAGCCGATCGACCCATCCGCTCCCGTTCGTTACAATCTGAGAACAGGCCAATAACTTGTTGCGTGAGCGCCTCCGCCGTGGACACGCGAACCCCCCCTCCCGCCTGACTCAAGAGAGCGGCAATCTCCTCACAATGGTCAGTATAGGAGCCGAATAAGACTGGTGTCCCCCACTGAGCCGGCTCGAGCAAATTATGTCCACCCACCGGAACAAGCGTACCACCGACGAATGCCACCACCGCTTCTCGGTAGAGCGCCGCCAACTCGCCGCGCGAATCGAGCACCAACACGCGGGGTCCGATGGGCTGCCACGCACTAGCCGGCCCAATGGCACTGCATCGCTGCACCACCAGCCCTTTTGCCCGAACCATCGCTTCGACCGACTCCACCCGTTCAATATGTCGAGGCGCCAGCAATAACACCGCTGCGGGATGGCGGGCCACAAGCGCATGGTAACAGTCCACAAGCATCTCTTCCTCTACCGGATGGGTACTACCCGCGATCAACAACTGTTCTGTCGCCTGCAGGCCCAGACGAGTCCTCGCCCCCCCATCCTCCGTGACGGTTGGGATCGGCTGATCAAACTTCATATTTCCCGTTCGTCTCACTCGCGAAGCCTCTGCCCCCAAGGCCACGATTCGATGGACATCACGATCCGACTGCATCAAACAAAGGCTGAGCCCCTGCAACATCGTCCGATAGAACGATCGCACAGGCGCCCACTGCTGCCTGACAAAAGACCTCGTCGAGAGCCGCCCATTCACGAGGACTGTGGGTGTTCCACGACGACGCAGCTGCCACAACAGATTCGGCCAAAGTTCTGTCTCGACAAAAAGATAGAGGCGGGGCTGCAATCGTTCGATGAAGCGGGAGACGACCCAGGGAAAATCGAGCGGCGCATAGCAATGGTCGGCTACGCTCGACAGCCGTTGCTCCACGGCCTCCCGCCCAGTCTCGGTCACAGTCGACACCACCAGTCTACACTCGGGATGACGACGCGACAATTCCTTCACGAGTGGTGTCACCGCTACCACTTCCCCGAGAGAGACCGCATGAATCCAGATCACGGGCCTATCGGGTTCGTTGGGTCTATCTGGCCGACACGATAGACTAGGGACACTCGATAGAGTGCTCCCCCACCCAAGCCTTTCCAGCAATCCTCGGCGACACCGCGGCTTCGCCAGCAGGACCACCAGAATAATCGGCGACAGAAGAAGCAGCGCGCTATTATAAACGAGATACCACATAGAATAAGCGATCAGCCTTGGATCAAGACGCGTGAAATGCGAGACAGGTGAGAAAAGCGTATCGCACAGTTCGAAGTTCTGAATTCGACGTTGGGAAAACCTCGCCCTACCTCTCGTCTCGCCTGGTTACAGCCTCTTCCGCCTGATCCGTTAGTCGATTCAGGAGCGTTTCCAGCTCGAGCCGTGCCGCTTCCAGCGTCTGCTCATCGGCATCACGCGGGATCCAGATGGGGGCGCCCCAGAGATAGAGACCTCGAGACCAGGGGAATGGGACCATGAACCGATCCCAGCTCGCGAAGAGTTTTTTTTTGAGCAGCAAAAGACCAGCGGTACAATCGGCAGGCCGGTGGCTTTCGCCAACTGCACCACCCCAAGCTTGACCACCTGCCGAGGCCCTTTGGGTCCATCGGGAGTGACCGCCAGATCCGCGCCAACTCGTCCTAACCGAATTAATGCTCGCAGTGCGAGCGCGCCACCTCTGGTGCTTGATCCGCGAACCGCCCGATGACCAAATCGGGAGATGATCCGTGCGATGATCTCGCCGTCCTGGTGTTGACTGATCAACACATCGGCCTCGATCCCGCGACTCTCCACCTCTAAGGCGACCATAAGCTGCTGCGCGTGCCAGAAGGAAAGGATGCAACGCCCCCCCTGGCGACGCCAGGCCTCCACCAGCTCATAGCCCTGCGCCTCGATCGTCATCATCCGCCCTAACCCTCGAATCACGGCAGCCCCGATTGGAGGGAGCACGGAAAACTTCAGCCACTGTTCAATGCGTTTTTTCACGTGGGCTCCAAGTCGATGCGCATCACTCATCACTGATCACTCCACTCTTACGCTTCGGCCACATCTTGAAACTGCATGGCATGAAGCCTCTGATACTGCCCCCCGGAGCGTAACAGCTCGCCGTGCGTCCCCACTTCAACGATTGATCCTCTGGACAACACCACGATCCGATCAGCCTGTTGAATTGTGGACAAACGATGAGCGATCACGAGGGTCGTTCGATCCTTCATTAAATTGGCGAGGGCCAACTGCACAACCCGTTCTGATTCGGTATCTAGGGCCGATGTGGCTTCGTCAAGGATGAGCAAGGGGGGGTCGCGCAGGATCGCACGGGCAATAGCCAAACGCTGCCGCTCCCCGCCTGAAAGCTTGATGCCTTTTTCCCCCACCACCGTCTGATAGCCCTGCGGGAGACGGTCAACAAAGTCATGGGCATAGGCCAGCTGCGCCGCCCGGAGAATCTCTTCGTCGGATGCGTCCTGCCGTCCAAAGGCAATGTTATTTCGGATGCTGTCGTCGAACAGCACGACATCCTGCGAGACCATCCCGATCTGCGCTCGAAGCGAGCGGAGGGTGTACAACTGAATATCAACCCCGTCGATGAGAATACACCCTGCCGTTGGTGCGTAAAAACGTGGAATGAGATTGACCAACGTGGTCTTGCCGCTTCCACTGCTGCCCACAAGCGCCACCATCTCTCCGGCACGAACCGTCAGGTTGATCTCATGAAGCGCTGGCACTACCTGGCTTTCATAATGAAATGTCACATTCTCGAACGTGACCGACTGAGCCACCCTCGGCAGCTCCACCAGGCCCCGATCCCCGCCCTGTTCGGTCTTGATGTCTAAAACATCAAACACCCGCTCTGCCGCAGCTAGGGACTGCTGAATCGAATTATTCGAACCGGATAGCCGACGAATCGGCGTATAGGCCATGAACATCGCGGTCAAAAATGAGAAAAACTCTCCCGGCGTCATGGAGCCGGCAATCACAAGAAAACCGCCATACCAAATAATCGCCGCGACTCCCACAACACCAATCACTTCCATATGCGAGGACCCGATAGAGGAAACCTGAATCGCCTTCATCGTCGTGTTGAAAAACGCGCGGTTGCTCTGTTGAAACCGTAGCTCCTCGGACTCCTCACGCTCATAGGCCTTCACCATGCGAATACCGGACAACGTTTCCTGAAGCGTGGAGGCCATATCCCCCATCCGCTCCTGGCCTGTTGTCCCTAAGTCCCGCAGCCGTTTTCCCATCCGTACCATTATGAACACAGATAAGGGAATGGCAATCACCGAAAGACCGGCCAGCCGCCAATTCTGATAAAATACCACGCCCATCATGGCCAGAAATGTCAGGCCCTGCTGAAATACATCCTTCAGCACCCCAGTTACCGCATTCGACATCATCGCGACGTCGCTCACCACCCGAGACACCAATCGCCCCGAGGTGTTCACATCGTGATAGGGAATGGGTAAGCGAATGAGTTTGCCGAATAACTCCTGCCGCACGTCGGTGATCACCTGATTCCCGACATAGTTCATCAGATAGTTTTGCCCGTAATTGAAGAGGCTCTTGCCCACCGATACCCCGAAGAGAACAAGCGGGAGAAGGACCAGAAGGCTTTCATTCTTATTGATGAAAATTTCGTCGAGGACCGGCTTGATAAGCCAGGCATAGGCACCGGAAAAGGCCGCCACCATCCCGGAACACACAAAGGCCGCCCCCAGGCGCACCTGATAAGGCTTCAGGTAATGGACCAATCGTATCAAACGATCTAGCGTCGACATTCAGACAATGCCACCTGCGCAGCCCGGCGGGACGCACCGGGCTCTCCCAATGATTCCCGAACCTGTCGCAGCCCTTCTTTCATGCCATCATACACCAATGGATTGCACAAGAGATGCAGCACCTCCTGAGACAACCGCTCGGCCGTCGCCTCATCTTGAATCAGTTCCGGCACGACTGACCGGCCCGCCACCAGATTAACGAGCCCGATCCATGGCACATTAATCAACCACCGCGCCAGCCGATAGGTCATCGGCGTGGTCTTGTATAGGAGGACCATGGGCGTCCCCACCAACGCTGCTTGAAGGCTCGCGGTCCCAGACGCGATCAACAACACATCGGAGAGGGCCATCACCTCGCTGGACTGCTCATGCGCCACGCACACCGATACACGGCTACGCCGCAACAAGGGCTGGAGCAGATTATCGTCGATTGAGGAGGCCTGCGCCAGAATAAATTGCGTGCCAGGCTCCGCGGCAACCAGTTGTTCCGCCGCCTCAAGAAGCACCGGTAGGAGCATTTCGACTTCCCCCACGCGACTCCCCGGCAACAACCCGACGACCAGTCCAGACTCGTTCAAGCCAAACTGGCGGCGAAGCTTCGCGCGATCGTATTGCGGCGCAACGACATCAAGTAGGGGATGGCCAACGAAGGTGCACGGAACGCCAGCGCGACGATACAGCTCGAGCTCGAACGGCAGGATCACGACGACATGGTCAACCCGGCGCTGAATCCATTTCATCCGTCCTGGCCGCCAGGCCCACACTTGCGGGGCAATGTAGTAGAGCACTCGCCGGCCAGCCGCTTTGGCAACCCGAGCAAAATGAAAATTCAGCCCTGGGTTATCGATTAATACGACAAGATCCCAGGCTTCTGACTTCAAGACCCGCCTGATGGCCAGCACGCGCTGCACCATAGCGCGGATCGCGGACAACCCAATCAAGCCCATGATATCCAGCTGCGGAACCCCCGGCACAAGATTGACACCAGCAGCGCGCATCGCAGCCCCGCCGATCCCCACCAACTCAACCTGTGGGTCAAGCGCCATCATGGCTTTGGCCAAATTGGCCCCGTGAAGATCCCCCGAGGCTTCGCCCGTCACAATTACAATTCGCATAATGAGGAAAAGGTACGGCAGTAGCGGAGCAAGAGAGCAGGAGACGAAACGGCGCCACCTCCTATCCCGAAACCCCGACTATCCCTTTATCCCGTTACCCCCTTCTTCCTGCCGAGCCACAAACGCCGCAATGGCCTGTAAGACTTGATGCGCGACCTCCACTGCTGCCGCGCCATCCTCACCCGACACGACCGGCCTCGTACCGGTGCGGGCTGCGTTAAGAAACGATGCCAGTTGCAGCTTCAGCGGTTCTTCATCTCCCCCTTGTAACTGCTCAGCTTCAACCGTCGGTTTCTCCCCTGCCTTGACTTGACGACGCGTGATCGTACCGTGGCGTGTCTGGAAATCGATTGAGACATAACTGTCCTTTTGAAAGAGACGGAACCGACGCATCTTCGTCATGGACACACGGCTAGACGTCAGATTGGCGACGCAGCCGCTGGTGAACTGAATGCGAGCGGTGGCGATATCGATCGAGGAGGATAGAACGGTCACCCCCGCAGCCCGCACCTCTTCAACGGGACCGGGATGCAAGGAGAGCACGAGGTCCAAATCGTGGATCATTAAGTCCAAGACCACGTCTACATCCGTACCCCGTTCACTGAAGGTACTGAGACGGTGGCATTCCATGAAGACCGGTCTCCCGATATGGGGCCGCATCAGCGCCATAATTGGATTGAACCGCTCACTATGGCCGACTTGTAAGCAACAGCCCTTCTGCTTGGCCAGCTGAACCAACTCCTGCGCCTCGGATGGCGTGACGGCAAGCGGCTTTTCTACCAAAACATGTTTGCCGGCTAAGAGACAGGCCTTCGCGACGGCATAGTGGCCCGACGTGGGCACCGCCACACTAACCACATCGACCTGTGGCAACAATTCATCAACTGTAGAAAAAGCCCGTACCCCATGCCGGTCTGCGACGACCGCAGCCCGCTCGACCGACTGATCGGATACGCCAACTAACTGCGCTCCAGACAGAGAGGCATAGAGGCGCGCATGATGCTGCCCCAGATGTCCGACGCCGATGACGCCGGCACGCATCACGGCTCACCCATCACGCCTGCCTTGATCCCGACAATGGCAATGCGGGCGCACTTGGCTTTTTCCAACATGATCTCGCGATCCAACAGAATGGTCCGCCCTGCTTCAATGGCCAACACAGAAGCCTTGACCGACTCCATCACCTCAATAGTCCGGGGACCCACGGCCGGGAGATCAAACCGCATGTCCTGCTGCGGCTTCGACCGCTTGACCACCGTCGCCCCATCCTTGGCCAAATCGCCACCTCGCTTGATCGCTTCGTCTGTCCCTTCAACCGCCTCGACTGCCACCACCACGCGATCTTTGATGACGACACATTGCCCGATATCGAGACGCCCAATGGCTTCGGCCACGTCCCACCCGTACCGGATATCTTCCCACTCTTTCTCCGAGGGAGTGCGCGCCGTCAACGGTCCTTCTTCCACGAGAATCCCCTCAAGTCCGAAGGTCGATTCACAGATCACAATCCCTTCCTCCTCAAGCTCCCTCGCAAGTGCGCGCAGCATATCGTCGTCTTTCCAGAGCGCTACCCTCGTGGCCAGTGCGAGCGCGCGAAAATCCGGACGCAGGGTAGTAAAGACATGGGTCTTTTTGATTCCCCCTAGCATCACGGCCTGATGGACTTCGTCGTCCTTGAAGGCCTTGATCAGCTTGTTGAGTTGGCCGATCTTGACCCAATGGATCCGGTCCACATGGCTAGCCAACTCCGGTTCCGTCTCGCCCTCATGCGCCACCGCCGACACGTGATATCCAAGCTTCCTAGCATTGTCGGCAAAGATGATCGGAAACCGACCGTTGCCGGCAATCAGCCCGATCCTCTCACCATCGGTCACCTGAGGCAGGACTGCCACGCTGCTACTCCTCTTCCTCTTTATCTTTCCCTACCGACCGGCAGATGCCCCGTTTCGTCCCCTCCAGAAATGCCACCACCGTCATGACATCCGGCTGGTCGGCAAACTCAATCTTGGCCAACTTGGCTGCTTCTGCGGTGCGATGCCCCGAGCGGAAAATCATATCGTAAGCCCGCTTCAGCACCGAGATGCGATCGTTTGAAAACCCCTGCCGGCGCAACCCTACCGAGTTCAGGCCATACATCCGCGCCCGATAGCCACCGGCCGCCCGCATGAAGGGCGGAAGGTCCTGCCCGAGGGCGCAACAACCGCCAACCATGGAATAGGGCCCGATCCGCACATGTTGATGGATCCCGGTCAGCCCCCCGATGATGGCATGGTCGCCGATGGTGATGTGGCCAGCTAAACTGGAGGCATTGGCCATGACGATATGACTGCCGAGGTAACAGTCATGGGCCACGTGAACATAGGCCATCAAGAAGTTCTTGGAGCCGATGCTAGTCGTCCCGCCGCCTTGCACCGTCGCGCGGTTGACCGTGACATATTCCCGAAAAATATTGTCATCGCCGATCACCACCTTGGTCGGCTCGCCTTTGTAATTCAGATGTTGGGGCGTGGCACCGATCGAAACGAAAGGATACAGCTCGCACCGCGCGCCGATCTCCGTCCAGCCATCGACGGCAACATGAGAAGCCAGGCGGGTCCCTGGCCCGATCGTCACATGTTCGCCAACGACACAAAAGGGGCCCACGACCACATCTTCGGCCAATGTGGCCTTAGGGTGAATGACCGCACTCGCATGAATCTGCACGCTTAACCTCCGATACTGAGGAATCGGTGCTGCGGAGTCAGTGCCGGACAACTGCGCTCCCATGAACACACGTCACCCCTCATGCATCACCCTTCGCAGTTTTCTCTTCTGTCACCAGGGCGGTCACTTCGGCCTCACAGACAAGCTCATCTTGAACAAACGCCTTGCCCTGCATCTTCCAAAACGGTGCCCGCTTCTTCACAACGTCGATCTCAAACCGCAAACAATCACCAGGGACGACCGGCTTTCGGAACTTTGCCCCATCGATACCAGTCAGATACACGACTGGGCGCGTCGCGTTCCCCATCGACTTAAACGCCAGTAGCGCGCCGACTTGGGCCATGGCTTCAAGAATCAACACCCCTGGCATGACCGGACGGCCAGGGAAATGCCCTTGAAAGAAGGGTTCATTAATCGTCACGTTCTTGATCCCGACGATCCGCTTGTCTGGGTCCAGCTCCTGCACGCGATCGACCAGAAGAAAGGGATATCGGTGAGGTAAGAGGGCTTGAATTTCGGCTTGCTCCATCACAGACATCGGTAGACCCTCCTGTATCAGAAAACTGCGAAAATGTACCAGCTTCGTTCTCGCATCAGTCAGCGGCTCCACCTACCGCAAGGGTACGCCTCGCCTCTTCGCTCGCGGCAGCCTTGCGCGGCAGATTTTTTTGCGTATCCTAATGCGTCTACTCGCCGCACTACCCTCAAAAGAAAACTTTACTGGTGCCGCTGCAAATGATCTATCCACGCTCACGCGTTGGTTCGTCAAGGCGGAAGGCTGACCGATCGTCCACGGCGCGTGGTCACCAAGAGCCTTCTGAGGCTCGCGCGTTGCGCGAGCACAGAAAATCTGGGCCCTCCCGCCTCCCCTATTTATTCTGTCGATCGAACTCCTTCACCAGCTGATCAGTCACATCCAACGCAGGCTCATAATAGAGGACGATCTTGATCATCGTCTCGCTCCCCTTATCCAGAATCGCGGTATAGCCGTTCTTTTCCGCCACGACTTGCGCAGCTGCCTGCACCTTCTTCGCATACTCCGCCACCATCTCACGCTGTCGCTGTTGAATTTCGCGGTTAAAATCGGCCAACCGACGTTGATACGTCTCCATCTTAGCCTGAAACTGGCCTTGCTTCTCTTGCCGCACGCTATCAGTCAACTTCCCGTCCTGAATCCTCTGCTCTAATTCCTTCAACTCCAGATCGTCGGCATTGATGATCTTCTGCCGGGTCGAGGAATAGGCCTTGAGCTCTTCCAACGCCCGCTTACCCATCTTCGACTGTTCCATCACCACTTGCTGATCCATCACTACGACTTTGAAGGCTTCCGCCGACAGCCCAGGCAAGGCCATAGCCAGCCACAATCCCACAGCCCCAATCACCCAGGCCACCTTTATTCGCCTCATCGGAACCTCCTCTTTATACTGACAAACACGACTGACGACGACGCCATCTCCAGAACGCTGGGAACCGTGCCAGCCGAGTGCGATATGCCAAGCTCGCAGCTTCGGAAACCCCCAAACCTCGCGCACCAGCCTGCCGCACACAGTTATCCCACTTGCACCCGCTACGGATAGGCGCGATTAAATTCCTCAATCACGTGACCGGTAATGTCGAGGCTCTCCTCGCTATACACAGTGGGACCGCCCTTCCCCTTATCCATGATAATGCGCAGCCCGAGGCGCTTCGACACTGTCCCCACGACCAACTCCATCTTCTCACGGAATACTTCAAGTGCGTCTTTTTGCTTCTCTTGAACCTCCCGGTTCATTTCGCCTACTTTCTGCTGGTACTCCGTCATCCGACGCCGGAACAATTCTTCACGCTCACGTTTGGCGGGCGCACTCAAGACACTGGCCTGCCGCCCCAAATCTTCTTCCATCCGACGGAGCTCTTTTTCCTCTATCTCGATTAAGGCCTGACGGTTCTTGGAAAACGCGCCTAAAGACTCCTTCACCTTCTTGCCGGCGCTCGTCTCGCTCAGAAGCAGAGCCGGATCGACCACTCCCATCGTCCCCTCAACCTTACCCCCGCTGGCCACACAGCCAGCCATCACGATCAGGCTCATGATAAGGTAGAACGTCGGCAGCACGGCTTTCCCTACACACTTGACTCGCATGCTTCTCTCTCTCATGGTCACACCCTCAGCCCCTTGGATACGAAAAGCTTACCCGCGCAAAAACGATGATACATCCTTCGTAGAGGATGCTCGCAGACCATACGACTCCTGACGGCCAACGACACAATACGGCGAACGAACGACAAAATGAACAACTTGCTTGATCAGCCTGCGCTGATTCAAGCCTCGGAATCATACGGAAAATTGCAGCCGCACTTTCCGTGTCAACTGACTGCCCCACGGCCCACTAGTACAGCGTACCCATCGTAAACTCAAATACCCCTTGTCGCTCACGTTCATTCGTGCGGCTCACATTGAACCCGTAGGCCGCCCGCAAGGGGCCAAACGGGGAAATCCATCGCCCTTCAAGGCCGACCGTTTTCCGCAAGTTCAACGATACCGCCTCATTGTCCTCAAAGCCCTTTCCATAATCGAAGAAGATCACTCCGTTCAGCTTCGCCTCGGAAGAAATCGTAAAGATAAAATCCGTATTAAAAATCAACTGCTTGGTCGCACCAAGCATCGTATTCGCTGTGGTGACGGGTCCCGCCTGTCCAAACACGAACCCGCGCATCGTGTTGATACCTCCCACGAAAAACCGTTCGGTCAGCGGAATGGGCTTTCCACCCAGGGGCTCTACTCCACCGTAGCGCGCATGCAATGAGATGCGGGTATCATACAGGAGGGGGGTATACTTGATGACATCTAGGTTATATTTGTAGAAATCGTTGGAGCCCCCCAAATAGGGGGTGCCCACATCAAAGCCAACGGAGGCGCGAACCCCGGTGCGGGGATCCAAATAATAGTCTCGGGTGTCGCGCATCAGCGAGGTCCGAACCCCAGTCGTCGACTGAGTACCGAGCTGTCCGCAGACCATTGGAAATTGATCGGGGCAAATCCCCTCCATCGGATCGCTGAAGGTCATCTTCTCCGCAAATAAGCTCACGCTGCCCGTGGCATACTCAGAGAGCCATCGCGCAAACATCACGCTCGCACCTGCCTTTTTCTCGAAGTAGGTCATGTAGTTGGTCATCGTCTGGTACACATCCAGCTGCACCGACGTCAAGGAATCGTTCAAATAGGGATTCCGGAGGGTCACCAACCCCAAGGTCCGCATCTGTCCCAACTGACCGCGAATTCGTCCCATCCAGCCATTCCCGCCAAGATTCCCCTCTGTAATATCGGCAATCGCGACCAACTTATCCAAGGTGCTAAATCCACCGCCG
>OFRL01000471.1_pt1 | contig 18694 bp, 19 predicted proteins | sample 1543121 | NCBI WGS metagenome assembly OFRL01 (sample SAMN07774228, study PRJEB24372) | wastewater metagenome | isolation source: Lake Maggiore Cannobio | place: Italy: Cannobio | collected 2016-01
CAGTACGTAGAAGATCCATTAAGACCATCACGGGCCGGCGGGCGCGGCGATCAAGAAGCGCGCCAACGGGGAGACTCAACAAGACGAACGGCATCAAGAATGCCGCCTCAAGCAACACGATCGATCCGTTGCTCGCTTGGATCACATCAACGGCAATGAGCGGAAAGGCGATGTGCGAAACCTGCGATCCAAGGATGCTGACCGCCTGCGCGCCGAAGAGCAGGCGCACGTCCGCGTCTCGAAACGGATCGTCCGCGGCGAGGCGGAGGCGTGAGAGGAGTCCAATCATCGCTGCAGCATACTAGTTCGCACTGCAACCAATCCTGTATAGTTGGAATATGCCAGCGATCACGGTGCCAGACATCACGCTCCTTCCGCGGGTAAGCGTCGCCGACCTACTCACGGAGAAGCCGCGACCTGTGGTCTCGCTCACCACCGCACCGAGCGGCTTCGAGGGTGAAGGCTTCCCCGTCCGCCGGGCCTTTATGGGTGCGCCACTGAACCTGATCGACCCATTCATCATGCTCGACCAGCTCGGCGAAGTTGAGTACGCGCCGGGCGAGCCGAAGGGGACGCCGTGGCATCCGCACCGCGGATTTGAGACGGTGACCTACATCATTGATGGCATCTTTGATCACCGTGACAGCAATGGTGGTGGTGGTCGCATCACCAATGGCGACACGCAGTGGATGACGGCCGGCGGCGGCATCTTGCACATTGAGATGCCACCAGAGTCTCTTGTGATGAGCGGTGGACTCTTCCACGGATTTCAGCTCTGGGTAAACCTCCCGCGCGCAAAGAAGTGGTCACCTCCTGCATATCAAGACATTCGATCCAACGAGGTGAAGCTGCTCGCCTCTACTGATGGAGGCGCACTGTTGCGCATCATTGCAGGTGACGTGGCTGGCGCAACAGGACCCGGCTCCACGCAGACGCCGATCGCGCTCGTGCACGCCACGATCCAACCTGGCGCAGAACTTGACCTTCCGTGGCGGCCCGACTTCAACGCGCTTGTGTACGCGCTCTCTGGGCGCGGAACTGTTGGCGCCGAGGCCGTTGCGATTGCATCCGGTCAGCTCGCGGTCTACGGCGCAGGCGATCGCATCATCATCAAGGCGGCGCAACGACAAGATGCGCGCACCCCGGCGCTGGACGTGCTGATCTTGGGTGGCGAGCCGATTCGCGAACCGATCGCCTGGCTCGGGCCATTCGTCATGAACACACGTGATGAAGTTGTTCAGGCGTTTGAGGACTACAAGGCCGGAAAGCTCGGGGTGATCCCTGCCGCGCATACCAGTCCACACAACACTCCAACGAGCGTCATCGAGTCCGAATAGTCTCGTCTAGGTAGATCTCGGTGGAACTCTTCCTACTCGGCGCCGCACTCGCCTTCTCTATCAACATTGAACTCGGCGTGGTCAACGTCATGATCGTGCGCACCGCCATTGATCGCGGCGCTTGGCCCGCCTTCTTGATCGGACTCGGCTCCTGTATTGGCGATCTCATCTGGGCCTGCGCTGGCGCACTCGGTGTCAGCGTGCTCTTGGCCTGGCCACCCGCCGCCTGGATTCTCTGGCTCGGCGGAAGTGGAGCCCTCTGCTGGTTCGCCGCCGCCGCACTTCGCGACGCAACACGTGGAGGAACCATCGACGAGTCGTCACCACTTCGCCGCGCCAACGGCATCCGTGCGATTGGCCTCGGGCTTGGCATTGCGCTCAGCTCCCCCACCCTGATTCTCTGGACAGCAACGGTGGGCGGGAGCGTCCTCGCCTCACAGGCGGCGGACCTTGCGGGATTCGTTCCCTTTATCTCAGGATTCGGCGCCGCTGCGGTGGCGCACTCGGCAATCCTCTCTGGCATTGTTGGCGCCACGCGCCGCTTCACCGGACCACGCACGGTGCGCGCCGTCTCACTTGTATCGGCGTTAATGTTCGCCGCATTCGCGATCGGGATCTTTATGGACGGTGCGAGGCGCCTTCTCCTCCCGCTGCTCGGCTAACGAGTCAGAGGGTGGCTCTGGTATCGTATTGGCATGACCAGCACGCAGCTCCGAGCACTTGAGGGCGAACCGTCGATCTGTTGACGCTCGCATCGCGCCAGATCGGTATGTGGTTTTTTCAACCCCCAAGTAGCAGGTAAGGAGAAAGCGAAATGAGCAAGGTACCTCTCGATCCAACCGCAAAGTTCCAGGAGTACGCCACTCCAGGCGCACTCGTCTCAACGGAGTGGCTCGCCGCGAATCTGAACACACCGGGCATCGTGGTGGTGGAGTCTGACGAAGACACCCTCCTCTACGAGACGGGACACATCCCGGGAAGCGTCAAGGTGGATTGGCACACCGATCTGAATGACCCAGTGAGCCGCGACTACGTCGGTCCTGAAGGCTTTGCGGCGCTGATGTCACGCAAGGGGATCAACCGCGACACCACGGTGGTCTTCTACGGCGACAAGTCGAACTGGTGGGCGGCATACGCGCTCTGGGTCTTCCGCCTCTTCGGTCACACCGATGTGCGCCTCCTTGATGGCGGTCGCCAGAAGTGGGAGGCGGAGGGTCGCGAGATGACCAAAGAGGTGCCGACACGCGCGGCCACAAGCTACCCACTCTCCCCGCGAAACGACAGTGAGCTGCGCGCCTACCGCGAGCAGGTCATTGAGCACGTCAGCGCCAAGGGCTGCATGGTGGACGTCCGATCACCGCAGGAGTTCAGCGGTGAGCTGACGCACATGCCGGACTACCCACAGGAGGGGACGCTCCGTGGTGGCCACATCCCAGGAGCGAAGTCCGTCCCGTGGAAGCGAGCCGCCAATGATGACGGCACCTTCAAGGGAGTTGCCGATCTTCGCGCAATCTATGAGGGCGAGAAGGGGCTTGCGGCGGGTGATGATGTCATTGCCTACTGCCGCATCGGGGAGCGCTCCAGTCACACCTGGTTTGTGCTCACCTACCTGCTCGGATTCACGAATGTGCGCAACTATGACGGGTCGTGGTCGGAGTGGGGCAACGCAGTTCGCCTCCCGATCGCCGTCGGCGCCGAGTAGCGCGTCCACCTGAACGACATGTCAGAGACACCCGCGGCGCAGCTCCCACCAGGGCTCGCCGCGGTTGCCGCCGATTTTGCCGATACGCCACGCGAGATGCGACTCGAACTTCTCCTTGAGTACGCAGATCGGCTGCAGCCTCTCCCTGAGAAGTACGTCGCGCAGATTGATCTCATGGAACGAGTGCAGGAGTGTCAGTCCCCGCTTTATGCAATTGCGGAGGTGAACAGCAACACAGTGCAGATCCATGCCACGGCGCCGCCAGAGTCACCAACGACTCGCGCGTTTGCGAGCATCATGCAGCTCGGACTCAACGGCCTCACTGCAGAAGAGGTGCTGGCTGTCCCCGCATCGGCCCCACTTCAACTAGGGATCACCGATCTCGTCTCACCGCTTCGGATGCGCGGAGCAACCGGTCTCCTTGCGCGAATTCAACGACAGGTCCGCGCGGCAGTTAGCCCGTAGGCTCTCCGCCTAGATCGCTTCGCGCGACCTTTCGGCGTTCGCTGCGGCAATCTTCATCAAGTCTTTGGTGATCCGCTCCATCTCACTCGCCGAGAGCGATGCGCCGAATCGTTGTGCAACGGCGCGCAGGTGCCCGGGTGCTGCGGCGCGGAATGCCTTGATGCCGAGTGGTGTCAGTGTTGCCCAGTGGACACGGCCATCTTCCGTGCAGCGGCGACGCGTCACCCAGCCATTGACAGCGAGTCGATCCACGCGACGCGTCAGACCACTCTTTGAGATGAGCGCCGCATCTGCGAGTTCGCTCATGCGCAGTGAGTATTCGCCAGCGCGTGCGAGCTGCGCCATCACATCGAAGTCGGCGAGGCTCATCCCTGACGAATCCATCAGCTCCGAAGAGAGCGCGCGCGTTACTCGACCGTAGGCGGTGAGGAAGGCGATCCAGGCGCGAGCAACAACCGGGTCGAGGAGCGCGCTCGCGTCACTCCCCAGAATTGCGGAGAGCTCGGTGATCTCTGCACTGGGGAGCTGCTCTGTTGCCATACGTTGCAATAGTTGCACTTGCAACCATCCGCGTCAAGGGGTATAGTTGCGCATGCAACGATCTGCCGTATCAACGGCGGGCGGCAGATATGGTTGGAAGACCAAAAGGAGGAAGCAATGTCAGCAGCACGATTCAAGCAGGTGGCCGACGCAAGCCGCATCGAAAAGGCGGTCGCCGCGCTCAACGCGAAGGGCTTTGCCGCGCAGAGCGTGCCAAACGCTGCAGCAGCGAAAGAGGCGGTCCTAAAGCTGGTCCCCGCCGGATCAGAAGTGTTCACTTACACCTCGGCAACGCTCGACGCAACGGACCTCACCGAAGCACTGAATGCCGCTCCGTACAAGAGCCTGCGCGACAAGATGTACGAGCTTGATCGCAACACCCAGGGTGCGCAGATGCGTGCCATTGGCGCAGCCCCAGCCTTCGCTGTTGGCAGCGTGCATGCCGTCACTGAGGATGGCAAGTTGGTGATTGCATCGGCGACGGGATCACAGCTCCCCGCTTACGCGTATGGCGCGGGGCACGTGGTCTTTGTTGTTGGCGCACAGAAGATCGTGAAGGATCTTGCTGAGGCAACCGAGCGCATTGCCACCTACACCCTGCCACTCGAAGATACGCGTGCACAGGCCGCATACGGCGTCAACAGCGCTATCAACAAGACGCTGACCCTGCACGGCGAACAACCGGGTCGCATTGACGTGGTGGTCGTTGCTGAGGAGATCGGTTTCTAATGCGTAGCGCGTTTCTCAAGAGCGCCGCGCTTGCGGTTGCCGTCAACGCGGCGCTCTGGATCGCTGCGTCACTGATTGGCCTTGTGCCAGGTCTCGGCGAGTCGACCTTCTTCGGCGGAGTACTTTTCGCCTCTGTTGGAGCAACAGCAGCAGCCGCGATCGTGGCGAGTCGCTTCACCGCAGCTGGTGCGCAAAAGCGTTGGGCGGGAATTTCTCTTGCGATCCTGCTCCTCTCGTTTACCTCGCCACTTGCGCTTGGCGCAGGAAATCTGCCGATCTCGCTCTTCAACCCAGGAGACACGACATACAACGAATTCCGAGGTGGGATCGGGATTGCGTACGCAATCTTGCACTTCACCTCGTATATCGCAGTGCAGCGCTTCATTGGGAGGCAGATTCCGGAGTGAGTGGACATCTTTGAGGTGGGGCTAGATACACCCCGCGCGCTAAGGGTAGAATCCACCACATGTCTGATCCGCTCGGTCCAATGCAGGGGAGCCTGCGTCTCGTCACCTTCTTGACCGACTTCGGTCTGCGCGATCCATCTGCTGGCGTCCTCTCTGGCGTGGTGCTTGCGATGACGCCCGACGCACGAACGCTCGACCTCACCCACGCGATTCCTCCCTATGACGTTGAGGCTGGCGCTGAGGCGCTTGTTGAGTCGCTCGTCCATCTTCCTGTTGGGGTCCATGTGGCGGTGGTGGATCCAGGCGTTGGGACGCAGCGCCGGCCAATCGCCATTCGTTGCGTCCGCGGTGACGTCTTGATCGGTCCAGACAACGGACTCCTCCTCCCCGCCGCGAAGGCGCTCGGCGGCATTGCCGCCGTGGTGGTCCTTGATGACGAGCGTTGGTGGGGGCCGAGCCGTAGCCACACCTTCCACGGCCGTGATCTCTTCGCCCCCGTCGCCGCACACGTCGCGTCTGGCGTCCCGTTCGGCGATCTCGGCAGCCCACTCGACGCGTCGCTCCTCGTCCCTGCCGCCGCGCTCCCGATTGAGGCGAAGGCTGGCGAGCTACACACGGTCGTTCGGATCGTGGATGGCTTCGGGACGCTGGTCCTCGCCGGCGACCGCAGCGACATCACCACCGCACTCGGTGCACTTGAGCCAGGCCAGCCGCTTCGTATCACTGTTGGTGATCAGAAGATCGAGACCGTCTGGGCGAATCGCTTCGGCGACGTGGCGGAACACGACCCCCTCTGCTACATCGATTCTGCTGGACGGCTGGCGCTCGCCGTGAACCGCGGCAGCGCCGCAGAGCGCTATGGGGCAACCCAGCGCACCCCCGTGGTGATCACGCGCGCCTAGCGCGCACCGTTTCAATCCGCGCGGCTCGCCCTGCTATCCTCCGTGCGCGGGGAACTTCCTGGCTGGTGCGCCGCGCATCAACCCTTGCCCCGCCGTCTAACGTGACGATCTGTCGCGCTGACGTCATTAGCGGCTGCAACAGGAGGTAGGAACAATGAGCAGAGGAAACGCTCGCACCGCAATCGGACAACCTGCACGTATGGCAGTTGTCTTGATGATGGTTGCTATGTTCGCTGCCGCTTGTGGCGGCAGCACCGCATCAGTTTCTCCATCGGCATCTGCAGACACGTCGTGCGCCCCTGAGAGCCTTGCGCTCAAGACGGCTGGCGTGCTGACACTCTCAACTGACAATCCGGCCTACAGCCCATGGTTCCAGGGTGGCAATGAGGGTGCTGAGGTATGGATCGGCGACTACAACAATGACCCTGTCAACGGCGAAGGCTACGAAGGCGCTGTCGCATATGCGATCGCCGAGAAGCTCGGCTTCACTGCCGATAAGGTCACTTGGATCGTCACCGCGTTCGATCAGTCGTTCGCGCCGGGCGACAAGACGTTCGACCTCTTCATGAATCAGGTCTCTATTAAGGCGGATCGTGCCGAGGCAGTTGACTTCAGCAACGGCTACTACGACGTAGCGCAGGGTGTTGTCACCGTTGAGGGGAGCAAGATCGCTGGCGCAACGAGCATCGCTGACCTCAAGGGTGCGAAGCTCGGAACGCAGATCGGCACCACCAGCTACGACGCAATCCTTAACGTGATCGCACCTGATCAGGAGCCAGCCGTCTTCAACACGATGGACGAAGCGGTTGCTGCACTCCAGGCAGGCCAGATTGACGGCGTAGTTGCCGACGTTCCAACCACCTTCTACATGCGCGACGCGCAGCTAGATGGCGGCGTGATCATCGGCCAGCTGAAGGGAACCGGCGACGGCGCTGAGCAGTTCGGTGTCGTCCTCCAGAAGGGCTCACCACTGACCGCCTGCGTGAACATCGCAATCGACGCGCTGAAGGCTGACGGCACACTCGACGCACTCTTGCTCGAGTGGATCGGCGGCTCCGGCAGCGCGCCTGAGATTCAGTAAGTAGTGGTGTGACGGTGGCGACGGGGTCTGCCCGTAAGGGTCTCCTCGTCGCCACCCTCAGCACCCTCGTTGTCGCGGCGCTCGTCGCGTATACGATCGGCTCATCCCCCGCCTGGCCTGAGGTCCAGAAGGCCTTCTTCGACGGACGCTACTTCTCCACCTCGCTCCCCGCCGTTGCTGAGGCGTTCACTATCAACGTGCAGCTCTTCATTCTTGCGGAGCTACTCATCCTTCCGATCGGTCTCTTGATCGCCCTTGCGCGCTCCATCACTACGCCCGCCCTCGCGCCGCTGCGCATCTTTGCCACGATCTTTGTTGACTTCTTCCGCGGCGTGCCGAGCATCCTCATCATCTATGTGCTCGGCTTTGGCGTTCCTGCGCTTCAGTTGGATGGGGTCCCGAAAGAGCCCTTCTTCTGGGCGCTCGTCACGCTCGTGCTGATCTACTCGGCATATGTGAGCGAGGTCTACCGCGCCGGCATCGAATCAATCCATCCGTCGCAAGAGCGCGCCGCACGCGCACTCGGCCTCACGCGCGTTCAGGCGCTCCGTTACGTGGTGGTGCCACAGGCGATGCGCCGTGTGATCCCGCCACTCCTCAACGACTTCATCGGACTCCAGAAGGACACGGCGCTCGTCTCCATCCTCGGTGTGGTGGAGACCTTCAAGCAGGCGCAGATCCTGAAGGCGGCGAGCTTTAACTTCACGCCGCTGATGACCACGGCGCTGATCTTCCTCATCATCACGATCCCAATGACGCGCCTCGTTGACCGACTCGCCGCAAAGGATCGCAACGCGCAGCTGGGTGGGACACGCTGATGGCAACGGTAAAGCGCAGCGCGCGGACACTAAAGGTTGCGCCAGTCCTTGCGCTGAAGGGCCTCAAGAAGCGCTACGGCGGGAAGTTGGTTCTTGACGGGATCAACCTCTCGCTCGCCGAGCACGAGGTGGTCTGCCTCATCGGCGCCTCTGGCTCAGGGAAGTCCACACTCCTTCGCTGCGCCGATCTCCTTGAGCCGATCGACGCTGGTCAGATCAGCCTTGAGAGCGAACGTGTGGCGTTTGAAGATCGCAGCGCCGATGCAACGCGGCGCAAGCTCGGCATCGTCTTCCAGGGCTTCAACCTCTTCCCGCATCTCACCGTGCTTGAAAACGTTGCACTCGCTCCGCGCGTTGCGCTCAGCTTGACGCAGGTAGCGGCGGAGCGGCGCGCCAAGGAGCTCCTGAAGTCGCTCGGCCTTGCGGAGAAGGCGCGCGAGTATCCAGACCGCCTCTCCGGCGGACAGCAGCAGCGCGTCGCCATCGCGCGCGCACTCGCCACGGAGCCGAAGGTCCTCCTCCTTGATGAGATCACGAGCGCCCTTGACCCAGTTCTCGTTGCCGAAGTGCTTGAGACGCTCCGCTCCCTTGCGCTAAGCGGCATGACAATGTTGATCGCCACCCACGAGATGGCGTTCGCTGCCGATGTTGCCGATCGCATCTGCTACCTAGAAGACGGGCGCCTCATTGAAGAGGGGACGCCGCAGAAAATGTTCGGCGCGCCGCGCGACCCCCGGACAAAAGAGTTCCTCCGCCGCGTCCGCTCCATCAGTGCGCCTGGTGCCAAGCGCCGCGCAGGGACGCGGGTTAAGCGGACGGTACGCGCCAAGAGATAACCTCGTGCAATGGGGAAATTCTCGCGCGTCAAGATTGCTGGTCGCTGGGTAGAGGCGCCACGCTGGGCACTGGATCTCCCATTTGAGGTTCGTCCGTCGCGCGGATTCCGCACAACCGCCTGGTCCCTTTGGAAGCCAACGCTCACGTTACTCGCACGCGCCGCAAAGGCGCAGCGCCAACGGTTGGAGTGGGTGCGTATTCATGATCATGTTGGGACGCGACGCGAGCCGCAGCATCCGTTCGGCTGGGTGATCACCGAGACCGGTGAAATGTTTCTCTGCTCGTATGACAAGGGGACGGCGCTGCATGAGCTTGCGCACCTGATCACTGGTGACTCGCATGGCGACGCGTGGGCACGGCGCTGTTTTGAACTCCATCGGAAGTACCTCTCCGCACGCGCAGTGCGGGCGGCGGATCTAGAGGTGACGCGCTACCTCTCGGGACGGCGAGAGTGGAAGCGGCGATTCGGCGAGCGGCCGGAGCGGCAGCCAGTGCCGAAGAGTGCCTGGGTTAGCGGCGGACGTCCAGCACCTGGCCGGTGAGGCCAGAGGCGGCTAAGCGCAGCGTGGCGGCGGCAACCTCCTCGGCGGAGAGGAGCACGGTGTGGTCTTCGTTCGGGAAGGCGGCCTGACGCATCGGCGTGTTGGCACGTTCTGGCGCAACTGCGTTGACGCGGATGTTCGCACTCGACCACTCGTCGGCGAGCGCCTGCATCAGATTTACGATCGCCGCCTTGGTGGCGCTATACACGGCGTAATTCGGGCGACCCTTCGTGAAGGAACTTGAAGTGAAGAGGGTGAGTGATCCGGCGCTCTTCGCAAGGTGTGGATGTGCGGCACGAGCCAGATAGACGCTCGCCGCAAGATTCACCGCGAGCGTCTCAGCAATGTCAGCCGCATCCTGATGAGCGAGTGGGCCCGTATGAAGAACGCCCGCCGTGACGAAGAGGTCGTCAACGCCGCCAAGGGATGAGACCGCAGTGGCGAGCGCCGCCTCGGCACCCGACGCGCTGGTGACGTCGTCTGCAGCGCTTCGCCCGACGGCGGCGATGCGCGCACCCAGTGCGGCGAGTTCCGTTGCGATTGCCGCACCAATCCCAGAGGTTCCCCCCACGATCACCACGCGACGACCGCTCCAGTGACTGCTATCCCCCGCCGGTGTCGTTGCCTTAGATGGGGGAATTGATTGCAGCTGAATCAAACGATCGGCAAGGACGAGATCGATGGGCGTAGTGATCTTGATGTTCTCCTCCGCACCGTCAACGTGGAGCAGCCGTGCGCCGGGAACGTGGCGCAGCACCAGGGTGCAATCGTCCGTTGCCTGTGAACCGATCGGCGTGTTTGCATACGCGGTGCGGAGCGTTCCCACAATGAATCCCTGCGGTGTCTGACCGCGACGGTAGAGGCTGCGGTTCGGGATGTCCGTGATGCGATCACCATCCACGATGACGAGCGTATCCGGCGTTGGGATAGTGGTATCTACCGCATCGGCGCGACCGTCAACGAGCGGCGCAATCACGCGCTCCACAACTTCGCGCGAGAGGAGCGGGCGCACCGCATCGTGGATCAGAACGATGTCATCATCCGCCGCCTTCAGCGCGTCGAGCCCAGCACGCGTTGACTCGTTGCGGCTACTCCCGCCCGGAACAATGCTGAGCGACGGCCCAAGGAGCCCCGTTAGCGCCTCGTTGGTCTCGTCGAGCCAGTCGGGGTTTGCGGCAACGACGATGTGATCAAAGGCGCCTCCAGAAGCAAGCGCGACGACGCTCCGGCGCAGGACGCTCTCCCCCGCCAGACGAATGAACTGCTTCGGGATCTGATCGCCGAAGCGCTGCCCAGATCCGCCCGCCAGGATGATGCCGAGTCTCTTCACGCGAAGCAGCATACCGCCTGCATGGGCTGGTACGGCGCTCGGCGAGCCGATCGGAGGCGGCTACTGGCGAGTGATCGGCGCGGGAATGCGGAGCGCTTCGCCACGCAGGGCGGGAAGGACGACCTGCTCTACAAGACGCTCAGTGGCGTGTCCGTCCATCACGTCAAACGATTCCGTAGCAAAATTCGCCACACGTTGAAGATCAAACGCCTTCGCATTAATCCACGTGATGAGCTGCTCTGTGGTGTCTACAACGGGCCCTGGTACACCGCTGCGATAGTCGAAGAAGAAGCCACGCTCGCGTTCATATGCGTCAAGGTCGGGCGCAAGGAAGGCCATCGGCCGGTTCAGCAGCGAATATTCGAAGATGATGCTCGAGTAGTCGGTCACCAAGATGTCCGCCGCAAGCATCACCTCGTTCACATCAGGCTCGCGCGATGCATCCACAACAAAGTCTCTTGCCTCATCTGGGATACGCATCGCCGACTTCACGAATGGGTGGAGTCGCAGGATCAGTCGATACTGATCACCTAGCACGCGGTGGAGCGCAGCGATGTCGAGCAGCTCGGGAGCTCGCGCACCCTTCAAGTCTGCGCCGCGGAAGGTTGGTGCATAAAGGATCGTCGTGCGGTTGTCGGTCAGGCCGAGCCGCGCGCGCATCTCGCGCTCGGCGGCATCGCGTCGCGGAGATGGAGCCAAGGCGTCGGTGCGTGGAATGCCAAAAACAGCGGTGACCGTCTCAACCGACTGGCCAAATGCATCGGCGTAGATCTGAGCAATTGATGCCGAAGAGACCAGGGTGAGATCGTAGTTGGAGTGGATCGGGACCCACTTGAGAAAGATCTCGTCGGCACCCCATTCAGATGCGAGAGTCGCTCGACCAAATCGCTTGAATGCGCCGCATGCATGCCAGACCTGAATAATGGTGACGCCGCTGCGCTTTCTCACCGGGTAGATCGGAAAGAAGTAGTCGTCAACGATCACGACGCGAGATGTTGCCACCCGGTACGAACGCTTCGCGATCCGTAGGGCCGCAGTAAAGAGACTGAGGATTGGCACTCCGCCGTTGCGCTCATCGTCGCTCCCCGTTTCGCGCAAGATGGTTGGGGCCGCTGGCAGCGCTCGCAGTGCGCGCTCAATCTCAGCGAGATTCCCTCGCAACGAGCTGTCGCGGTTTGTGACGATATAGACGCGCTCCTGAATCGGTTGGAGTCGCGCAAGGGCGGCGCCCGCGCGTGCCAGAAGGACACGGACGGCAGTGCGGAGCGGGAGGATACGGCCGAGCTGCTTCGTGAGGGAGTTCGCCATCCTGGGAGTATAGGATGCAGAGATGACGGCACTCGAACTTGCTCTCACGCGGATTGTCCTTGGTGCGGTTGCCGCGGCGGCGCGCCGCTTTCCAGTGCGGCGTGAGGTGCTCTTCGCATCATCACGAGACCGCCAGCTTGGCCCACAGCTCGCCGCGATCTCTGCCGCGCTTACTGCGGCCGACCCGTCGCTGCCACAGCGGAAGCAGCTCGCTCCATACGGCTATGGACTTACAGCGAAGGTTGCCTACCTCCTCCACTTGATCGGTGCAACGTGGTCGCTGCAGCGTGCGCGCGTGACGGTGATTGATAACGCCTGGCTCCCCGCACACATCACCACGCCGCGTGCAGGGTGCAGCGTCATCCAGGTCTGGCATGCAGAGGGCGCGTACAAACGATTCGGTCATGCAACGCGCGGGGCGAGTAGCGATGTAGACGGCGCGCTCCACGAACTGATCCATAGCGGATATAGCGATGCACTCGTCTCATCGGAGAGTGTTCGCCCTGCGTATGCAGAGGCGTTCCGCATGCCGCTCAGTAATGTCCACGCCGTTGGGCCACTGAGAGGCGCGTGGCTCGCGAACTCGGCTGCTGTTGACCTGCGTAAAACAACGCTCCTCGCACGTTATCCGGAACTCTCTGGAAAGCGGGTGATCCTCTACGCGCCAACCTTCCGTGGCCGAGGCGCGCAGCGCGAGACGCAGCTGGCGATCAGCCCAGAGGCGATCGCCGCCGCACTCCCGCACGACTGGATCGTGGCGATCAAGGCACACCCACTCGTTCCTATTACATCGCAGTCAACCTCAGGCCGCTGCATCACGCTAGATGCCGCCACGTCAATTGACGAACTCTTCCCGATCGCCGATGCGCTCTTCACCGACTACTCGTCGTCTATCTTCCTCTGGTCGCTCATTGAACGGCCACTTCTTCTCGCCGTCGCTGATGCCGACGCATATGCACAGGATCCAGGCCTCTTCCTTGATCCACGGTCGAGCGAGTCGATCGGCAACCGCGTGAGTAGCGCTCAGGAGGTGGTTGCTGCACTCACAGCAGTGAGATCAAACGCGCCGGCTGACCAGGCACGGCACCGCGCGTTTGCGGAGCGCTACCTCGGCCCGCGCGACGCGCTCGCAGATGGACCACAACACGCCGCGGCGATGATCCTGGAACGCCTCGACGCGAAGCGCACGAACGCGGCATAGACTCCATAGCAGCGCTACACAGCGCGCTGCGCTAGCGAATCGTCGCCCGCCAGCGATACGCGGCGTAGGCAGCGGCAGCAACGGCAAGCGCCCCTGCAACGCCCAACGCGCCTGTGGCACCAAGCGCGGCGACCACGGCGCCTGTGGCAAGGCCGCCGATCGGCGTAGATCCCGCGAAGACGGTCGTGTAGACACTCATCACGCGGCCGCGCAGCGCAGGTGGGGTGGTGGTCTGAATTGAAGCATTTGCTGTGGCCGCCATGGAGATGGCACCGAAGCCTGCGCCGAAGAGGGCGAGTGCGGTGAGCGGCACCGCAAGAACCGAATCACTTGAAGCTGCCACACCAGCCGCAACGCTGAAAGCTCCGAGTAGCGCGCCGCCGATCACGATCATGGAGCGACGCGGCTCGCGCAGCGCCGCAACCGTGAGCGCTCCAGCCAACGAACCGAAGCCGACCGCCGCCATCAGCGCGCCGAGTCCCGGTGCACCGATCTGCAACGTGAGGCGCGCGAGCGGCGGGATGATCACGTTGAAGTTCATCGCCACACCAGAGATAACGCCAATCACGAAGACGCAGAGCGCAATGATCGGCGTATTTCGCACATAGCGCAGCCCTTCAGTAAGACTCGTGGCAACCGCACGGACGCTGCGTGGTCGTGCGCCACGTGGCGCGGGATGAAGCTCCACCTCGCGCATCAGTAAGAGCGCAATCAGTACCGCAAGGAAGCTAAGTGAGTTCACCGCGAAACATCCAGCCACTCCGATCACGCCGATCAAGACGCCACCAATTGCAGGCCCAATGACGCGCGCGCCATTAAACATGGCGGAGTTGAAGGCAACGGCGCGCCCCACTTCATCAACTGGCACCATCTCCGAGAAGAATGACTGCCGCACTGGCATATCGATCGCGTTCACGGAGCCGAGCAAAACAGCAAGGAGCATGAGGAGCGGGATCGTCATCGCGCCCGTTGCCACAAGGAGTGCCTGCAGTGCGGCGAGTCCCATCAGTGCCGCCTGCGTCGCGATGAGCATTTGCCGCTTCGGCAGGACGTCCGCAATCACGCCGCCGAAGAGGCCGAGGATCAGCACTGGGGTGAACTGCGCCGCCGCAACTACACCGAGCCAGACTGGGTCTGGCGTGAGCTCCGTGATCAGCCATGCCTGTGCAATTGATTGCATCCAGGTGCCGGCGAGTGAGACGAGCTGCCCGCCCCAGAAAAGTCGGTAATTCCTGTGACGGAAGGGCCCGCGCCAGCCAGGCGCAGCGATCATCGTCGTGCGCTCACTCGCCTCTTTGCGACTGCTGGTGTTGGCGGGCGGCGAATTGCAGCAACGGCAGCGACAAGCGGAAGCGCGAAGATGGCTCCAGGGATTCCCGCAACGAGACCGCCAACTGCACCCGCGACGAAGACGGTTGCACCGGAGAGGTGAAGGACGCCGTTCAGCAGACGAGGCGCAAGGAGCGTCATGCAGAGCAGCCAGATCACCACGATCAACGCGATGCTCAGCAGCGTCGCCGGCCCAGCGCTGAGCAGCACCAAGAGGAGCGGCGGGAGGAGTGCGGGGCCTTGGCCGATTGATGGGATCGCCATCACAAGACCGCCGAGTGTCCCAGCGAGTACGGCGTCAGCGCCAGCAAATGACGCAGCGAGTCCAACCGCCACGCCGTAGATCAGCCCCATCAGGATGTGTCGACCAATGAAGCGCGCCAAGATTGACTCCAGCACTTCACGCGAACGATGGAGTGAAGCACCACTTGACGCTGGGGCGAACGTTGTGAGGATGTTGAGATAGCCAGGATTTGCCGAGAGGATCACGCCGAGTCCGAGCGCGAGGATCACGGGGCCGAGCGCCGCAACGGCACCAGCGGCAATGCCAGCAAGATTCCCTTGCACCTGTTCCGCTGTTGAGCGGATGACGTTGATCGCTTCCGTTGCAATGGGGAGAAGATCAATCTTCAAGCCGACTGATTCCAGGAGCGCCGCTGGCCGCTCAATGAGTCCCGTAATCTCAGCACTCGTTGGTGGATCGCCGGCAATGACGGTGGTGAGCGACTGCGCAAGCGCAAAGATCAGCTCGCCACCAATGATCAGCACCGGCACGGCACCGAGCACCCAGACAAGCACCACTGCGCGCTGACGTGACATGCCGCGTCGAGCGAGTGTCTCAATCGGAGCATCGGCGAGTGTTGCCAGCAGCCACCCAGCAGCAAGAGCGCTCAGAAGTCCTCCTTGAGCGCTCGCGACAGCGGCAACCTGCGAGAGACCGGCGCCAATCAGAAGGAGCGCCGCACTGGCAAGGGCGCCCCAGGCGAGGAGCCGCGCGAAGGGTGGCCATGCTTTTGGGTCGGTTGGCGACGGAAGGTTCATCAGTTCAGGTTAGCGCACAGTTAGCGCAGCGACGCGCGCACAACATCGAGTGGAAGTGCGAGCGCTTCGGCGCCGTTGACTCCAACCATCGTCTCGGCAGCGATCATCGCGTCGAGGATCGCCTCTTCGGTTGCGTCGGCGGTCGCTTCGAAGATTGGCGAGAGGTGCGCGTTGATCAGCATCTCAACGCTCGCGCTGTACGGCTTCTTGGCATCAAGGTCTTCCGCTGGGAGCGAGGCGTTCGCCGTAGAGAAGCTCAAGATCAGATCGCCAGAGCTGTGCTCTCCAACGCCACCAACACGCGCGATTCCCATCACCGCGCGCTGCGCAACGCGATCGAGCTGCATCGGGAGGAGCGGCGCATCGGTCGCAACGATCACGATGATTGAACCTGCGCCGCCGCGCGGATCATCAGTTGGAGCAACTACTGGCGCCGGCGTCTTCCACGGCAGTGGATAGTTCGTAGTATCGAGTGGGCCGCCATCAGCACCAAGGCTCTTTCCGCCGATTGTGAGGCGGTGGCGACGGCCGTGATTCGCCTGCGCGAAGACACCGATCGTGTAGCCGCCGAGTTCGGCGGGGAGCTTTCGGCTTGAAGTTCCGTTCCCACCTTTGAAGCCGTGACAGATCATGCCGGTGCCGCCACCCTGGCAGCCGCGCGGCACCTCTGCACCGGATGGTAGTGCGGCGGCGGCATCGAGTGCGGCACGCGCATGTTTCGCCGTGATATGGAATCCATTCACGTCGTTCAGGACGCCATCCCACGTCTCGCCAACAACCGGCAGGCTCCACGGCGGCGTCCCCGGAACGTTGTCCAGCGACCAGCGAATCATCTCATCATGCACCACGCCAACGGAGTGTGTGTTCGTGATGCAGATCGGCGTGGTCAAGAAGCCAGATTCGCGAATCCACTCAAGGCCGGTCATCTCGCCGTTGCCATTGAGACGATGCGTCCCTGCAAAGAGCGGGTGCGCAGATTTCTCTACCGCCTGCGGCAAGATTGCCGTGACTCCTGTCCTCACTGGTCCGCTCCCGCGCACAAGATCACCCTCTCCAGTGACGATCGTCTCCGTTGCAACACGGACGCCGGCAACGTCGCTGATCGCGTTGCGCGCGCCGTGCGCGAAGCGGCCGATCGTGATGCCGAGATCCGCAGCGCGCTCGGGTCGAATCATCGTTGCGCCCGCTCGGCGGCGTAGAGGAAGACTCCCGCCGCCACCGCAAGGTTCACGCTCTCGGCGCGACCGAGCATCGGAAGGCGGGCAACCCGTGTGCATGCACTTCGCAGCGCAGATGAGAGACCCTCAGCCTCTGTGCCGATCACCAGCATCGCAGGAGCCGTGAATCTAATCTCCGCATAGTCAACGCTTCCGTCTGCCGCCGTCGCCACACTCTCGCCAGGCCAGCGCGTCAGCAGTGCCACCGCCTCATCACGCGTCACGCGGAAGATCGGCACAGCGAAGATGGATCCCATCGTTGCGCGCACGCACTCAATTGAATATGGATCACACGAATCACCAACAAGGATGATCCCGCCAGCTGCGGTAGCGTCTGCGCTGCGAATGCAACTCCCGAGGTTCCCCGGATCGCGCGGCGCTTCAATCATCAGCCAACGCGCAGCACCACGTGCGTTGAGTGCGCCAAGATCCCGTGACGCAGCATCCGGTTCAGCGAAGACGGCGAGGTGTGGTTGCGGATTGTCGCGACCGGTGATCTTCTCCAGTACTTCGAGTGAGACATCAATGGTGCGATCCGCAGGTACGGCGCCACGCGCAGGGCCCGGCGCAACCAAGAGAAGTTCGGCGCGCCAGCCTGCGGCGGCAGCCTCGGCCAGCGAACGTTCCCCCTCCGCCAGGAAGCGGCGCTGCTCAGTTCGCCCCTTATGGGTGCGCAGGGTACGCAGCTCCTTCACCAGCGGATTCGTAAGGCTCTCGATGCGCTGCAGGGAGTCGTTAACAGATGCGTTCATGAGGTGAGGATAGCCCCCCGCGAGGGGGCGGAGCACGGAACAGGGGGTGCCGCCAAGCACCTCGCTATGAGACCCTACGTATTACCCCGTGGTAAGTGCCTACGGGGCTATAGATGAGGAGGAAGAGATGAAGGCAACGTCATGGCGACGCGCAGCAGCGGCCGCGCTCGCGGCAGGGCTACTTGTAGCCGCATGCGGAGGGAGCAGCGAGAGTCCTGCCGCAGGGAACGAACTCACCACTGATCCGGTGACGCTCACCATCCAGATCTTCAACGCTGGTGGTCAGGCGGAACTGGAGTACCGACAGGCCCAGGCGGCCGACTTCACCGCGCTTCACCCGAACGTCACCGTTGAGTTGGTGCAGAGCGGCAACTACATCGACACGGTCCTCCCACAGATCGCCGCCGGAACGGTGGGCGACGTGATCTGGACCGACACGGACACTGGCTTCACCCAGTTCGCCGTTGCGGGTGCGTTTGAGCCACTCGACAGCTTCATTGCAGCGGATGGCTACGACCTGAGCCCATACCCTTCAGCTCTTCTGAAGTCGTTTCAGGTTGACGGCGCACAGCTGGTGATGCCGAACAGCGTGTTGCCATTCAACTTTGTCTACTACAACAAGGACATCTTCACGGCGGCTGGCGTGGCTGAGCCAACCAGTGACTGGTCGATTGCTGAATTCATTGATGCCGCTCGCAAGACGGCCGACAAGGGGAGCAAGCGCTACGGCCTGACGCTCGCCTGGAACGAGCAGTACGTTGCCTGGATGCGCATGTACGGCTGCGAACTGAGCAACGACGACTCAGCTGCAACCGAGTACACATATAACGGTGCCGGTTGCGCCGACGCAATGAAGGCGCTTGATGACCTGAGCCGCGAGGCGGTCCTTAACTGGAGCCTCGGCGCAGGGTTTGGCGGTCTTCCAGAGGGCGACAAGGCTGGAGAGCAGAACTTCTCCGCCGGCAACGTTGCCATGCTGATCTCCGGCACATGGGAGTCTCCAGCAATCATCGAAAATTCTGCTGGTGCCTTTGAGTGGGGCGCCGTCTCGGTCCCTGTTGAAGGGAACGGGAAGATCCAGGGGGCGGCCTCTGGCTTCGGCGTCTCTTCCACATCAAAGAACAAGGCATGGGCCTGGGAGTACGTGAAGTTCCTC
>OFRL01000472.1_pt1 | contig 18682 bp, 19 predicted proteins | sample 1543121 | NCBI WGS metagenome assembly OFRL01 (sample SAMN07774228, study PRJEB24372) | wastewater metagenome | isolation source: Lake Maggiore Cannobio | place: Italy: Cannobio | collected 2016-01
TGTGCCGGCACTCGGCGCCGCGCCGTGCGTGGTTGGAAATCTCGTAAGCGGGCAGACCGAGCTTGTCGCAGGTCTCCTGCGTCACGTCGTAGAGCGCGCGCGAGGTCGCTTCATCCGGCGTCTGCAATTTGCCGGCGGCGTGCAGCCCGAAGAACGGCGTGCCTTCCTCGATCGTGAGCTGATAGAGCGACAGATGCTCGGCCGCTTCCGAGATCGCCTGCTTCAATTCATCGGCCCACATCCGCGGCGTCTGGTCGGGGCGGGCGTAGATCAGATCGAACGAGTAGCGGTCGAACGCCGAACGCGCGATCGCAACCGCATCGAGCGCCTCGCGCGCGGTGTGCAGGCGGCCCAGTGCCTTCAGCGACGCGTCGTCCAGCGCCTGCACGCCGAGCGAGACGCGGTTGACACCGGCGGCACGATAGCCGCGAAAGCGCGTCGCCTCGACGCTGGTCGGATTGGCCTCGAGCGTGACCTCGACGTCGCGCGCGACATGCCAGTGCTTGCCGATCGCATCGAGCACGGCGCCGACCGTCTGCGGCTGCATCAGCGACGGCGTGCCGCCGCCGAGGAAGATCGAAGTGACCTCGCGCCCCGGCACCCGCGCCGCCGTGGTCTCGATCTCGCGGGCGAAGGCGCGCACGAAGCGCGCCTCGTCGACCGGCGCATGCCGCACATGGCTGTTGAAGTCGCAATACGGGCATTTCGACAGGCAGAACGGCCAGTGCACGTAGACGCCGAAAGCTTCTCGTTCAGCGTGGCTCAAGGCAGATCTCCGCGAGCTTCACGAAGGCGCGGGCGCGATGCGACAGGCCGAGCCCGAGCGGCGGCAAGCCGTGTTTCTCGATGCTGGTCATCTCGCCGAAGGTCCGCGTGTAACCGTCGGGCAGGAACGCCGGATCATAGCCGAATCCGGCAGTGCCGCGCGGCGGCCAGACCAGGGTTCCATCGACCCGGGCCTCGACCTCTTCGAGGTGATCGTCGGGCCAGGCCACGCACAGCGCGGAGACGAAATGGGCCTTGCGCTGCTCCGGTGCGGTGGCGCCGCGCTCCTGCAGCAGCCGCTCGATCCGCGTCATCGCCGCCATGAAGTCCTTGCCCTCGCCGGCCCAGCGCGCCGAGTAGATTCCCGGCGCACCGTCGAGCGCGTCGACCACGAGGCCGGAATCGTCGGCGAAGGCCGGCAATCCGGTCGCCTTCGCTGCGGCGATCGCCTTGATCGCCGCATTGGCGCGAAAGCTGTCGCCGGTCTCCTCGGGCTCAGCCAGATCGAGCTCGCCGGCCGACACCGCCTCGACGCCATGCGGCGCCAGCAGTTCCCGCATCTCGGCAAGCTTGCCGGGATTGTGGGTGGCGATCACGAGCCTTCCGGTGATTCGGCGATGCATGACCAATCTGACTACGCCACCGCGATCTTTTGCAAGTCGACCAGACGCGCGACACCTTTGCGTGCCAAGGCCATCAGCGCCAGGAATTCGTCTTGCGAGAACGGCGTCTTCTCGGCGGTGCCCTGCACCTCGATGATGCGGCCGTCGCCGGTCATGACGAAATTGGCGTCGGTATCGGCCTCGGAGTCCTCGGCATAGTCGAGGTCGAGCACCGGGGTGCCCTGGTAGATGCCGCAGGAGATCGCCGCCACGTTGTCGCGCAACACGTTGGTCTTCAGCATGTTGCGGGTCTTCATCCAGTTGATGCAGTCGGCCAGCGCCACCCAGGCGCCGGTGATCGAGGCGGTGCGGGTGCCGCCATCGGCCTGGATCACGTCGCAATCGACCGTGATCTGGCGTTCGCCGAGCGCTTCGAGATCGACGGCGGCGCGCAGCGAGCGGCCGATCAGCCGCTGGATCTCGACCGTGCGGCCGCCCTGCTTGCCGGCGGAGGCCTCGCGGCGGGTGCGTTCCAGGGTGGCGCGCGGCAGCATGCCGTATTCGGCGGTGACCCAGCCGCGGCCCTGGCCCTTCAGCCATGGCGGCAGCCGCTCTTCCAGCGTCGCGGTCACCAGCACATGGGTATCGCCGAACTTCACCATGCAGGAACCCTCGGCATATTTGACGACGCCGCGTTCCAGCGACACGGGGCGCAGTTCATCGGGCGCACGGCGGCTTGGCCGCATGAAATCCTCCAAAAATCCGACAGATAGAGCTGGGCGTGCTTGTAGGAGGGGCAGGGGGCAGCGGCAAGGGTCTTGGCGAGGGTTTTCGGCCCCGGATTGGTCCGGTACCAGAGGGCCGAATGCATGCTTGTCACCGGCCTCCCGGATCGACAAATTAGGTAGCAATTGTGAGGGACTGGAGTGTGACTCACCACGATCCGATCGGCCTGATCGCGCCGCATGCCGGGCTTGCCCAGCTCAACGAGCGTTCGCGGGATATTTTTCGTCAAATCGTCGAAAGCTATCTGGCGACCGGCGAGCCGGTCGGCTCGCGCAACATTTCGCGCCTGATCGCATTACCGTTGTCGCCGGCCTCGGTCCGCAACGTGATGTCGGATCTCGAGCAGCTCGGCCTGATCTATGCGCCGCATACCTCGGCCGGGCGGCTGCCGACCGAACTCGGGCTGCGTTTCTTCGTCGACGCCCTGATGCAGGTCGGCGACCTCACCGAGGCCGAGCGTCAGTCGATCCAGACCCAGCTGGCCGCGGTCGGCCGCGCGCAATCCGTCGAGGCGGCGCTCGGCGAAGCCTTGACGCGGCTGTCGGGGCTGACCCGTGCCGCGGCTGTCGTGCTGACGCAGAAATCGAATGCGCGGCTGAAGCACATCGAATTCGTGCGGCTGGAGCCGGAGAAGGCGCTGGTCGTGCTGGTCGGCGAGGACGGCCAGGTCGAGAATCGCGTGCTGGCGCTGCCGCCGGGCGTTCCGTCCTCGGCCCTTACGGAGGCGACCAATTTCCTCAATGCCCGGATCCGCGGCCGGACGCTGGCCGAAGCGCGGCTCGAGCTCGAGACCGCATTGACGCAGAACCGAGCCGAGCTCGATCAGCTCACCCAGAAAGTGGTCGCGGCCGGCATCGCCAGCTGGTCCGGCGGCGAGAGCGAGGACCGCCAGCTGATCGTGCGCGGTCACGCCAATCTGCTCGAGGATCTGCATGCGCTCGACGACCTCGAGCGGATCAAGTCGCTGTTCGACGATCTCGAGACCAAGCGCGGCGTGATCGACCTGCTCGGCCGCGCCGAGCGCGGCGAAGGCGTGCGGATCTTCATCGGCTCGGAGAACAAGCTGTTCTCGCTGTCGGGTTCCTCGACCATCATCGCGCCCTATGGCGACGCCCAGGGCCGGATCGTCGGCGTGCTCGGCGTGATCGGCCCGACGCGGCTGAATTATGCGCGGGTGATTCCGACCGTCGATTATGCCGCGCGCATCGTCAGCAAGATGCTGGGCGGCTGACTGGGCTGGATTTCGCTTTCATTTGAAGGGTTTTCTTGACCCGAACCGGAGATCCCTGTTGCCGAAGCCGGATGTTGCGCTTGATTTTCGCCGCCTAAAGCACGATATCCCGGCAAGCAATCCCCAAGATTTGAACCGACGCGAGTTTTCGAGAAGGCACGCCATGACCGATCCGAACCGGGCCAATGACAACACCGAGAATTCGGCGCCGACGGGTGAGCCCGTGGTCTCGAAGCCCTACATCATGCCTGACGATCCCGAGGTGGGATCGGCCGAGGCGCTGGCCAAGGAACTCGCCGAGGCGAAGGACCGCACGCTGCGCACGCTGGCCGAGATGGAGAATCTCCGTCAGCGCACCCGCCGCGAGGTCGCCGATGCCAAGACCTACGGCATCACCGGCTTCGCCCGCGACGTGCTCGATATCGCCGACAATCTGCAGCGCGCGATCGATGCCGTGCCGGCCGAGACCAAGGAATCCGCCGATCCCGGCCTGAAGGCGCTGATCGAAGGCGTCGAGCTGACCGAGCGTTCGCTGCTCAACGCGCTGGAGAAGAACGGCGTCAAGAAGTTCGATCCGATCGGCGAGAAGTTCGATCCGAACTTCCAGCAGGCGATGTTCGAAGTGCCTGATGCGTCGGTGCCGTCGGGCACCGTGGTGCAGGTGGTGCAGGCCGGCTACATGATCGGCGATCGCATCCTGCGTCCGGCGCTGGTCGGCGTCTCCAAGGGCGGCGCCAAGGCTGCACCAAGCGCCGACATCACGGTCTGATCCGTCCGACCTTCGAACGATGAGCGCGCTGTCGTGGATTCACGGCAGCGGCTTCTCATGCGCCTTCGGCCAGTAGGTTCCGAAGCTCCAGAGGTTTCCTTCCGGATCGCGGCAGGCGAAATCACGGCTGCCATAGTCGGTGTCGCGCAGTTCCATCTCGATCTTCGCCCCCGCCGCCTTGGCCCTCGCATGCAGGGCGTCGGGATCGTCGACCGCGACATAGATCGAATCGGTGCGCCGGCCATCCATGCCCCCGATCAGCTTGCCATAATCATCGTCGCGGCTCTGGCCGAGCATCAGGATCGAGGAACCGTAGGCCAGTTCGGCGTGATGGATCACCCCGTCGTGGCGATAGACGACGTATTCGGTGAACCCGAATGCCGCCTTGAACCAGCCGACCATCGCCTCGGCATCCCTGCAACGTATCGTCGGGAAGATGCGGGGCGGTTCGATGTTGCTCATGATTGCGCGTTTCCTTTGTTGGTCGCCGGATGGCGCCAATATGCGTAAGGCTGAGTGTCACCGGCTTGAAGGTTTGTTACCGGTCGGCCAGCAGATCGCCGGAATGCGCCAGCCGGCTGTCGGTCATCGCCAACCGGCGTGCCCACGCCGTCGGCGGTTCCCCGGCGAATTCGACAAATTCGCGGACGAGATGGGCCTGGTCGGAATAGCCGCTTTCGGCTGCGATCGCCGCCCAGGCGCGCGGCCCGCCGCGCTGTGCGATCCGGCAGGCCTGGTGAAAGCGCATCATCCGCGCGAGCGATTTGGGGGCGAGGCCGAGCTCCGATCGAAACCGGTCGACGAGGTGCTTGCGGCTCCAGCCGATCTCAGCGGCGAGCGTCGTGATCCTGACCGTGCCCGCGGATCGCGCCAGTCTGCGATAGGCGGCCGCGATCTCCGGCGATGGCGCATGGTTCGCGCGACGAAGCACGAAGTCCTCGATCAGGTCGAAGCGGCGCTGCCAGCAGGTCGTATTGCCGAGCCGCTCGCGGAGCCGCCGCCCCTCGTGGCCGAGCACGTCGCCGAGATCGATCATCCGCCCGGCGAGCTCGGTGACGGTGCCGCCGAAGAAGCGATAGGCGCCGAGCGGCGTGAAATCCACCTGCACGCATTCGGCCCCGCCGTCGGACTCGATATAGACGGGCCCGGCGTGCAGGCCCGCGGCGAAGCTGAGCTGCCGGTCGGACGCACCGGGCTCGCGCGCCAGCGCGATCAGGAACGGCGTGCCGAAACTGACGATCAGCGGGGCGATCAGCGGCGCGGTCTGCCGCCGCGAATAGCGGCCGGCGACGGCCTCGCGATAGCCGGTGATCCCGACAATCAAGCCCGCCATGCGCGGCGACGGCGAGCGTCGCGCGAAGTCGAATGCGACCGGCGCTGAGACAGCGGCCATGCGGGCCTCGCAGCGAAGATCTTAGGCGATATCCGCCGACTGGATGCGCTTGACGCCGGCCTTGGCCATGTCATCCCACGCCTTGGCCAGCGATCCCTGGGTGTCTATGCCGCGGCACGCGTCTTCCACGACATAGGTTTCGAAGCCGGCCTTGCGCGCGTCGAGCGCGGTCCACGCCACGCAGAAATCGGTGGCGAGCCCGGCCACGAAGACCCGCTCGACCTTGCGCGCTTTCAGATAGGCGGCAAGCCCGGTGGTGGTGTTGCCGTCGGCTTCGGTGAAGGCGGAGTAGCTGTCGACGTCCTTGTGAAAGCCTTTGCGGATGATCAGCTCGGCCTGCGGGATCGCGAGATCCTTCGACAGGCCTGCGCCGTCGGTGCCCTGCACGCAGTGGTCGGGCCACAGCACCTGCTTGCCATAGGCGAGGTCGATGGTCTCGAACGGCTTCTTGCCCGCATGGACCGAGGCAAAGGACACGTGGCCGGGCGTGTGCCAGTCCTGCGTCATCACCACATTCGCGAAGCTCTTGGCGATCTTGTTGATGACAGGCACCACCTGGTCGCCTTCCTTCACCGCGAGACTGCCGCCGGGCAGGAAGCAGTTCTGGACGTCGATCACGAGCAGCGCGGCACCATCGTCCGGCTTGATCGCGGCCGCCCAAAGATGTTTGGGAACCAGGGTCCCCAGCACCAACGTGCCGAGGCCTGCAACCACCTGTCGTCGATCCAACATCGCGCCCCTCCTCGCTTTGCGTGATACTGCGCGAGGAGGCTAGTTCCGTTCGGCGAACGACGAAAGTGGGATTTTTCCGACCGGGCCGCGAAAGGCCGGTCAGCCGCGCGGCTGGATGCCGTCGCGCACCGCGCGGAAGCGCGGGAAGGCCTTCTCCCAATCGGTGCGCGGTGAGCTGCCGATGACGCGCACCGACGTTTGCGCGCCGAACCGCAGCCACTGCACGATGGTCACCGGGGTGTTGTCCTTGCCGCTGATGGCGTCGATCCGGGTCTCGAAGCCGGGCTGGCCGTCGATCCGGATCGGCTCGGACATGGTGATCCGCCCGTCGCGCACGCCGGGGATCGTGGTCGCGATCTGCTGGGCGAAGCGGCCGCGGTCGTCGGGCGTGGCGGGGGCCGACCCGATGACGCCGAGCAGCATGAAGGGCTTGGTCTCGAGGCTCTTGTCGTCGCCGTCGGCCATCAGCAACGCTGCGCCCGGCGCCAGCATGCGGATGTTCTTGAAAGCGCTGAGCTCGGTGACCTTGAACGGCATCATACCGAGCTGCTCGTCGACCGGCACCTCGTTGCGGATCTGGGCCGAGGCGAACATCTGCCGCACGGCGTCGTCGGTGTAGATCCTGCTGGCGTTCTCCGGGACCTGCACCGCGACATAGCCGGAGAAGGTCGGTCCCGGCAGGATCATGGAATAACGCCGCACAGTGCTGGCGCCATCGCGCGCGCTCTCCACGGTGTAATAGGCGAGGCCGGCCGGCGTCTCGAGGCTCTCGGGCTTGATGTTTCCGGTGCCGGCGGGGTTGGCCTTGAAGGCGGTCACGACCTCGTTGTAGGCGTCCGCCGGCAGGTCCGCGATCAGGACCTTGACGCCCTGATCCTCGGTCTCGAAGCCGATGAACGACTTGGCCCGGACGAGGCCCACCAGCGGCTTCATCCCGACATGCGCGCCCGGCGGAAACACCACGTCGGCGGCGAAGCCACGACAGGTGGCAGCAATCAGCAAGGCAACCGCAACGAGAACTCGAAAAGGCGTCATGGGGGATCTACCGGTTTTGCTTGGTGGCCGCGCAACGGGGCCGGTGCAGGGCTGGATGGCCTCTTTCAGTCGGACCGCTTTTAGCGGTTTTGATGACCCTGCAACAGGTCGCCAAATCTCCGCTTCGAGCCCACAGGCTCGATTCCGTGGGCTTTTCGCCCCGATTGGCTGGCACTTTCCAGTTTCCCGACATTTCCAAGAATGGTGGCCAGCGGCCAAACAGCGCGCCCTCGACCCGTGCGCCGCTCTCGCATACGATGTTTGTGAGTGTTCACTCAACAGCGCAGACGTCGCGTCTCCGACGTTCGGGTCGACGGCCGGCGGCATCATTGCCGATTTGTTAACTCGGCGGGGGCGCTGGTTGCCACTTGAACCGGCGCCGCGGTCGGACTGACACAATCTTTCAAACGTCAGTCTTTTCAGGCCTCAACGTTGCGTCCAGTCCTTGCGGGCAGAACCCTCTCTCCTATATCAGGCTCACCGTCGCAATATCGCGAGTATGTGAACGTCTGGGGGTTCGGTACGGAGCGCCGTCAGGGCCCAACCAACCTGCCGTAGCAAAGAGGATATCAAAATCATGGGTAAGGTCATTGGGATCGACCTCGGCACCACGAATTCGTGCGTCGCCGTAATGGATGGCAAGAACGCCAAGGTGATCGAGAATGCCGAGGGCATGCGAACGACGCCGTCGATCGTTGCCTTCACCGACGATGGCGAGCGCCTCGTCGGACAGCCGGCGAAGCGCCAGGCGGTGACTAATCCCGAGCGTACGTTCTTTGCGGTGAAGCGCCTGATCGGCCGCCGCTATGACGACCCGATGGTCGAGAAGGACAAGAAGCTCGTTCCCTACAAGATCGTCAAGGCATCGAACGGCGACGCCTGGGTCGAAGCCGACGGCAAGACCTATTCGCCCTCGCAGGTCTCGGCCTTCATCCTGCAGAAGATGAAGGAGACCGCTGAGGCGCATCTCGGCCAGAAGGTCGATCAGGCCGTCATCACCGTTCCCGCTTATTTCAACGACGCGCAACGTCAGGCCACCAAGGATGCCGGCAAGATCGCCGGCCTCGAAGTGCTGCGCATCATCAACGAGCCGACGGCTGCCGCGCTCGCCTACGGTCTCGACAAGTCGAAGTCCGGCACGATCGCCGTGTACGACCTCGGCGGCGGCACCTTCGACGTCTCGATCCTCGAGATCGGCGACGGCGTGTTCGAGGTGAAGTCGACCAACGGCGACACCTTCCTCGGCGGTGAGGATTTCGACATGCGCCTGGTCGGCTATCTCGCCGACGAGTTCCAGAAGGAGCAGGGCATCAACCTGCGCAACGACAAGCTCGCTTTGCAGCGCCTGAAGGAAGCTGCGGAGAAGGCCAAGATCGAGCTGTCGTCGACCACGCAGACCGAAATCAACCTGCCGTTCATCACGGCTGACCAGACCGGTCCGAAGCATCTGACGATGAAGCTGACTCGTGCCAAGTTCGAGGCGCTGGTGGCCGATCTCGTCGAGAAGACCATCGAGCCGTGCCGCAAGGCGCTGAAGGATGCCGGCCTGACCGCCGGCGAGATCGGCGAAGTGGTGCTGGTCGGCGGCATGACCCGCATGCCGAAGATCCAGGAAGTGGTGAAGCAGTTCTTCGGCAAGGAGCCGCACAAGGGCGTCAATCCCGACGAGGTCGTCGCGATCGGCGCTGCGATCCAGGCCGGCGTGCTGCAGGGCGACGTCAAGGACGTGCTGCTGCTCGACGTGACCCCGCTGTCGCTGGGCATCGAGACGCTGGGCGGCGTGTTCACCCGCATCATCGACCGCAACACCACGATTCCGACCAAGAAGAGCCAGGTGTTCTCGACCGCCGAAGACAATCAGGGCGCCGTGACCATCCGCGTCTTCCAGGGCGAGCGTGAGATGGCGGCCGACAACAAGATGCTCGGACAGTTCGACCTGATGGGCATTCCGCCGGCTCCGCGCGGCATGCCGCAGATCGAGGTGACCTTCGACATCGACGCCAACGGCATCGTCAACGTCTCGGCCAAGGACAAGGCGACCGGCAAGGAACAGCAGATCCGGATCCAGGCATCCGGCGGTCTGTCCGAGGCCGACATCGACAAGATGGTCAAGGACGCCGAGGCCAACGCGGCCGAGGACAAGAAGCGCCGCGAGGCAGTCGACGCCAAGAACCATGCCGACGGCCTGGTGCATTCGACCGAGAAGGCTCTCGCCGAACACGGTTCGAAGATTCCGGAGACCGATCGCCGGGCGATCGAAGATGCCGTCAGCGACCTCAAGGAGGCCCTGAAGGGCGACGACGCCGAGGCGATCAAGGCCAAGACCAACACGCTGGCGCAGGCTTCGATGAAGCTCGGCGAGGCCATGTACAAGCAGCAGGCCGAGGCCGATGCGGCCAAGGACGCTGCCAAGGATGACGTTGTCGACGCGGAGTTCACCGAGGTCGACGACGACAAGAACAACAAGAAGTCTGCCTGAGCGGGCTTGCGATCATGACCCTCACGCCAAAGAGCACGCGCCGCGTCTCGGAGGAGTGGGGGTCATTTTTCTTTAAGGCGATCGCTGCATCTTCCAGACAGGCGCAATCCTTGACGCGATCCTATTGGCGATCGCGATGAACTTCGGACGGAATTGAAGGATGTCCACCAAGCGCTGCTATTACGAGACCCTCGAGGTCGAACGGAACGCGGACGAGACCAAGCTCAAATCGGCTTTCCGCAAGCTCGCGATGAAATGGCACCCGGACAAGAATCCCGGCGACGCCACCAGCGAAGTCCGCTTCAAGGAAATCAACGAAGCCTATGAGGTCTTGAAGGACGGCGACAAGCGCGCCGCCTATGACCGTTTCGGCCATGCCGCCTTCGAGCAGGGCATGGGCGGCGGCGGCCCCGGTTTCGGCGCTGGCTTCGCCTCCTCCTTCTCCGACATCTTCGAGGATCTGTTCGGCATGGCCGGGCAGCGCCGCAGCGGCGGCCGCGAGCGCGGCGCCGACCTGCGCTACAACATGGAGATCACGCTCGAGGAGGCCTTCCAGGGCAAGACCGCGCAGATCGAGATCCCGGTCTCGGTGACCTGCGAGTCCTGCTCCGGCACCGGCGCCAAGGCCGGCACCAAGCCGAAGACCTGCTCGCATTGCGGTGGCGCCGGCCGGATTCGGCAGGCCCAGGGCTTCTTCACGCTGGAGCGGACCTGCCCCGGCTGCCAGGGCCGCGGTCAGATGATCGAGGATGCCTGCACCTCCTGCGCCGGTTCCGGCCGGGTGACGCGCGAGCGCACGCTCTCGGTCAACATTCCTCCGGGGGTCGAGGACGGCACCCGTATCCGGCTCGCCGGCGAAGGCGAGGCGGGGGTCCGCGGCGGGCCGCCCGGCGACCTCTACATCTTCCTGTCGCTGACCGCGCACCAGTTCTTCCAGCGCGACGGCGCCGACCTGCATTGCCGCGTGCCGATCTCGATGGTCACCGCAGCCCTCGGCGGCGAGTTCGAGGTGCCGACCATCGACAAGGGCCAGACCAAGGTGAAAGTGCCCGCCGGCACCCAGTCCAGCCGGCGATTCCGCATCGCATCGAAGGGCATGCCGGTACTGCGCTCGCGCCAGACCGGCGACATGTATGTCCAGGTCGTGGTCGAAACCCCGCAGAATCTGACCAAGAAGCAGCAAGAATTGCTGATGGAGTTCGAAAAACTCTCGTCCGGCGCAACCCAGCCGGAGGCAGCGGGTTTCTTCTCTAAGGTCAAGGACTTCTTCGGAAGTCGCTCCGTCTAGCCGGAGTCGTTACGCTTGACCGTAACGACTTCGATCTATACGTGTTTATGACTGTTTTCTGACAACCGCTCGATTGTGCGCGGTCCCGCCTGGTAGCGACATGCCTCTGCAATCGTCCGTGCGTGCGTCGAAGAAGCCCCTCCGTCTCGACGACGAGGTTCGTTTTCTCCGTTCATGGATCGAGAAGCCGCTGCACATGGGCGCGGTGATGCCGTCCGGACGGCTGCTCGCGCGCACCATGGCGCAATATGTCGATGCTGACGCCGAAGGGCCGGTCGTCGAGCTTGGGCCCGGCACCGGAGCGATCACCAACGCGCTGATCGAGCACGGCGTCGATCAGAAGCGGCTCGTCCTGGTTGAGTATAATCCCGGTTTCTGCGCGTTGCTGCGCGAACGCTATCCGCAGGCCAAGGTCGTGCAGGGCGACGCCTACAGGCTCCGCGACACGCTGTGGGACGTCATGAAGTCTCCGGCGTCGGCCGTGGTCTCCGGCCTGCCGCTGGTCACCAAGCCGATGCTCACCCGCCTGAAGCTGATCCGCGACGCCTTCCTGGCTCTCGCGCCCGGCGCGCCCTTCGTCCAGTTCACCTATTCGGTGGCGCCCCCGATTCCGAAGTCGCTGCCCGGCGTGTCCACAGAGGCCTCGGAGCGGATCTGGATGAACCTTCCGCCGGCGCGGGTCTGGGTGTATCGCAAGGGTTGATCGCCCCGCGCCGGGGTGCACGCCCTGGACCTGCGACTTCAAAATGTCCGCGCTGAAAATCCTCGTGATCCCGGGATCGCTTCGATCCGGCTCGCTCAACACGAAGCTCGCCGCCGTGCTGGCGCACGAGCTCGCGCAGTCGGGCGCCGACGTCAGCCGCATCTCGCTCGGCGACTTTCCGTTGCCGATCTATGACGGCGACCTGCAGGCCAAATCGGGCGTGCCGCAGCACGCCGTCAATCTGAAGCGGATGATCGGCGCCCATCATGGCGTGCTGGTCGTGACGCCGGAATACAATTCCTCGGTGCCGGCGCTGGTGAAGAACACGATCGACTGGGTGAGCCGCGTGCAGGACCCGCAAGAGGCCCGCGGCCAGGTGTTCCGCGAGCGCGTGTTCGCGATCGCTGCGGCATCCGGCAACCGGCTCGGCGGCATCCGCGCGCTGGCGGCGCTGCGCCTGATCCTGTCGGCGTGCCACGCCACCGTGATCCCGAACCAGCTCGCGCTGTCATTCGCCGAGCAGGCCTATGACGATATGGATCGTCTGAAGCACCAGGCCGACATCGACACGATGCGCGCGCTGGTGCGGCAGCTGATCGACCATTCTCAACGCATGATGTGAGGTGACATGCAGCCAGCCAAGATCGCTTCAAAGATCGCTCCGAAAGATCGGTTGATTGTGGCGCTCGATCTGCCGTCCGTCGCCAGCGCCGAGGCGATGATCGACCGGCTCGGCGACAGCGTCACCTTCTACAAGATCGGCTACCAACTCGGTTATGCCGGTGGCCTCGCGCTGGCGAAGCAGCTCGCCGGCAGCGGCAAGAAGGTGTTTCTCGATCTCAAGCTGCACGACATCGGCAACACCGTTGCGCGCGGGGTCGAGAGCGTCGCGGCGCTCGGCGCGACCTTCCTCACCGTGCATGCCTATCCGCAGACCATGAAGGCGGCGGTCGATGCGCGCGCCGGCTCTGGCCTCAAGATCCTCGCGGTGACGGTGCTGACCTCCTACGACGACAGCGACCTGCACGCCGCAGGCTACCGCCTCAACGTCTCCGATCTGGTCGAGGCGCGCGCCAGGCAGGCACAGGCGCTCGGTGTCGACGGCCTCGTCAGCTCGCCCGAGGAGGCCGCCGCCCTGCGCAAGATCGTCGGCGATCAGATGAACCTGGTGACGCCGGGCATCCGCCCCGCGGGCTCGGCGACCGGCGACCAGAAGCGCATCATGACGCCGGCCCGTGCCATTGCCGCCGGCGCCGACTATCTGGTGGTTGGCCGCCCGGTGATGGAAGCCGCCGATCCGAAGGCCGCAGCCGAGGCCATTCACGCCGAGGTCGCCCAGGCACTGACCTGAACCAACAACACGGGAGAACAGAGATGGCGAAGGGATACTGGATTGGACGCGTCGACGTTCACAATGACGAGGGCTACAAGCCCTACATGGCCGCCAACCCGGCCATCTTCCAGAAATTCGGCGGCAAGTTCATCGTCCGTGGCGGCAAATTCACCAGCGTGGAAGGCCAGAGCCGCTCGCGCAACGTCGTGATCGAATTCCCGGACTATCAGACTGCCCTGGCCTGCTACAACTCGCCGGAATACCAGGCGAACATCAAGGTGCGGCAGCCCCATTCGATCGCCGACCTCATCGTCATCGAGGGACACGACAACCCGTAGCCTGGCAGCCGGTTCGGTTGCCGGAACAGCCATGGCTCGCTATACGGCATGCAGAGGTGAGCCATGGCTGACATGCGTTTGATCGTTGCGGGAGCCGGCGGCCGGATGGGCCGCACGCTGGTGCGGGTGATTGACGAAACCCCGGGGGCGGTGCTGGTCGGCGCGCTGGAAGCGCCGGGCTCGGAATTGCTCGGCAAGGATGCCGGCGTGCTTGCCGGTCTCCCCGCCAACGGCGTCAAGCTGTCGGCCGATCTGTGGTCGATGTCGGCCAACGCCGACGGCATCCTCGATTTCACCGTGCCGGCCGCGACCATCGCCAATGTCGCGATCGCGGCCGAACGCGGTCTGGTTCACGTCATCGGCACCACCGGCCTGTCGCCGTCCGATGATGCGGTGATCCGCAGCGTCACCGACCGCGCCATCGTGGTGAAGTCGGGCAACATGAGCCTCGGCGTCAATCTGCTCGCGGCGCTGGTCAAGCGCGTCGCGCAGTCGCTCGACCAGAGCTTCGACATCGAGATTCTCGAGCTGCACCACAAGCAGAAGATCGACGCGCCATCGGGCACCGCCTTGATGCTCGGCGAAGCCGCCGCCGCCGGCCGCAAGATCGCGCTGGAGCAGCATTCGGCGCGTGGCCGCGATGGCCTGACCGGCGCGCGGCGCGCCGGTGACATCGGCTTTGCATCGTTGCGCGGCGGCACCGCGGCCGGCGATCACAGCGTGATCTTTGCCGGTCCTTCCGAGCGCATCACGCTGTCGCATCATGCCGAGGATCGCGCGCTGTTCGCGCAGGGCGCGCTGAAGGCGGCGCTGTGGGCGCATGGCAAGAAGCCCGGCATGTATTCGATGACCGACGTTCTCGGGTTGAGCGACTGAGACCGCTCGACGAGATCAAATCCAAATCAGCGAAACGGAATCTGAAATGAGTGATCGTCTTCTTGTGCTGGTTCGTCACGGTCAGAGCGAATGGAATCTGAAGAACCTGTTCACCGGGTGGAAGGACCCTGACCTCACCGAGCAGGGCATCCGTGAGGCCAGGGACGCGGGCCGCAAGCTGAAGGCGCAGGACCTGTCGTTCGACGTTGCCTTCACCTCCGACCTGACCCGCGCGCAGCATACGCTGAAGCTGATGCTGGAAGAGATCGGCCAGACCGGACTGCCGACGACGAAGAATCTCGCGCTCAACGAACGCGATTACGGCGATCTCTCGGGCCTCAACAAGGATGACGCCCGCAAGAAGTGGGGCGAGGACCAGGTGCTGATCTGGCGCCGCTCCTACGATGTGCCGCCGCCCGGCGGCGAAAGCCTGAAGGACACGCTGGCGCGCACGCTGCCTTATTACGTGCAGGAGATCTTGCCCGGCGTGCTGCGCGGCCAGCGCACGCTGGTCGCCGCTCATGGAAATTCGCTGCGCGCGCTGATCATGGTGCTGGAGAAGTTGTCGCCGGAGCAGATCCTGAAGCGCGAGCTCGCGACCGGCGCGCCGGTGGTCTATCGGCTCAATGCGGATTCCACCGTGGCCTCGAAGGTCGATCTGGCGGGCTGAGCTAAGCGATGGACCCGTCATCCCCGCGCAAAGGCTCTGCCTTTGTCGCTGGAGGAGCGCGCCCTTGCGCGCGTCTCGCAGGATGCACGGCCACCAGCCGGGCCGTCGACCCTTCGAGACGGCCGCTGTGCCGCCTCCTCAGGGGTGACGGTGAAGGAGTGTGCGCCTCCTGATCTAGGCAGGGGCGACCATGCTGCTAGATCAATGCCGGAAATGCCGCACGCCGGTGAACACCATGGCGATGCCGTGCTCGTCGGCGGCCTTGATCACCTCGTCGTCGCGCATCGAGCCGCCGGGCTGGATCACCGCGGTGGCGCCGGCCTCGATGCAGGCCAGCATGCCGTCGGCGAACGGGAAGAACGCATCTGATGCGACCACCGAACCCTTGGTCAGCGGCTCGGCGAGCTTCAGCTCGGCCGCGGCATCCAGCGCCTTGCGCGCCGCGATGCGCGCGGAATCGACCCGGCTCATCTGGCCGGCGCCGATGCCGACGGTGGCGAGATCTTTGGCGTAGATGATGGTGTTCGACTTGACGTGTTTTGCAACGCGGAAGGCGAATTTGAGATCGCGCAGCTCGGCGTCGGTCGGCGCGCGCTTGGTCGCGACCTTCAGATTCATGTCCTCAACCACCGCATTGTCGCGGCTCTGCACCAAGAGGCCGCCGGCGACGGTCTTGGCGGTGAGACCGAGCGCGCGCGGGTTCGGCAGACCGCCGGCAAGCATGAGGCGCAGATTGCGCCGGCCGGCGATGATCGAGATCGCCTCCTCGGTCGCGTCGGGCGCGATGATCACCTCGGTGAAGATGCCGATGATGGCGCGCGCCGCGTCCGCATCGAGCGTGCGGTTGACCGCGATGATGCCGCCATAGGCCGAGGTGGAGTCGCAGGCCAGCGCACGAGCATAAGCAGTCGCGAGATCGGGACCCTCGGCGACGCCGCAGGGATTGGCGTGCTTGACGATGACGCAGGCCGCTGTGCGCTGCGGGTCGAACTCGCCGACGCATTCGTAGGCCGCGTCGGTGTCGTTGATGTTGTTGTGACAGACGGATTCACCGGAAACGTTGCTCTCAAAACGATTGAAGGAACAATCAAAACAGTAGTGAAATCGTTGTTCAACGCATTTGCATCAACTCCCGAAAACCAGGCTCATGCCGATGCATTAATGCCTGCACTATTGCCTATGTACGAGGTATTCGATCCCGACACTTATGGTGGCGCTATCTTGCTCGGAGTCAATGGTGTGTGCATCATTTCTCATGGTTCAAGCAGTGCTCGAGCCATTCTTAACGGAATCAAGTGCGCTCAAGAGATGGTTGAAGTCGCAATGGTCGAAGAGATTCGCGTGGCTATTGCTGCGACTACGCTAGATATCTAAAGGGGGACACCATGTCTACAACACTGCCCGACAGGGCAACTATTTCTGTAACCGTCACTGCATGCCTTGCAGCAGTTCTTGAGGTTGATGCAAATTCAATCTCAGAGGCACAACTCTTCAAAGAAGACCTCAACGCTGACTCATTGCATCTTGTCGAATTTTCCTACGAAATTGAGCGCATTTTTAGTGAGATGACAGGTGACTTCACTGTTGATGACGATGATCTCGCCGAACTCAAAACAGTGGGTGACACCATTGATTATGTGTACGCCGCTTTGCGTAAGTAGTTCTGGTCGAGCGCATGAAACCTGACGAAGTCCACGATGATGCACTGCTCGCATTGAGTGCATCTATTGGACATGCGTTTTCAGACATCTCATTGCTGCGTACTGCCCTCGTGCATCGCTCATGGTTGGCAGAAACCCAAGAGACAATCTCAAACGAGCGACTTGAGTTTCTGGGAGATGTGGTGCTTGGGTGGGCGATTGCTGATATTGCATACCATCGCCTTGATGACAGCGCAGAAGGCAAGTTGTCGGACTTGCGCCAAGCGGTGGTTAATGCACTTGCACTTGCAGATGTTGCGCGTTCACTCGATCTAGGCGCATATCTCTTGCTCGGCAGAGGTGAAGACAGCGCCGGAGGCCGAAATAAAACTTCTATTTTATCTGATTGTTTCGAGGCGGTTATTGGAGCGGTGTATCTCGATGCAGGCGCAGAGGCAGCGTCACTTTTTGTGCGCAGACATTTGCTCGAACGCATCGAAGAGGTCATTCCCAATCTTGATGCGTTCGACCATAAAACACGTTTGCAAGAAATAACGGCGCGTCGATCTCTCGGTGCGCCGATCTATCAAACATCTGGCGTTGGTCCTGACCACGACAAAGTTTTTACATCGGTTGTTGTAATCGACGGCGCGTCGGCAGGCGCCGGAACAGGGAAGAATAAAAAAAGTGCAGAGCAAGAAGCAGCGCGACATGCATTCATGGATCTGACGGCTCAGCCGGGCGCGTAGCAATGCCCGAACTCCCAGAGGTCGAAACGGTGCGACGGGGGATTGAAGCCTTGGCTGTCGGTCGGCATATCTCTTGTGTCGAAGTTGGTCGGGAGCGATCAGTACGTCGCGTTGGTCGAGATGCGGTCATTCATGGTTTGACCGACACCACCATTGTCGATGCGCGTCGGCGTGGAAAGTATTTACTTTTTTCTCTCGATACTGGTGATGCCATGATGATCCATTTGCGGATGAGCGGTCGGGTACTGATCGATGAGCCACATGTGGCACGGCCATTACACACCCATGTGGTGCTGCACCTTGACCAAACGCCATCTCATCCGCAGCATGAGTTGCGTTTTGTTGATCCGCGCACATTTGGAGAAGTCGTCGTCTACGACCCTCGTGATGAATCAGGGGTTTTGCCAGAATTAACACGCATGGGGGTGGACCCAATCTGTGACGAGTTTGATGCAGGTGTCCTTGAGAACGCATTGCGGGGTCGCAGAGGTGCTCTCAAGCCCCTGTTGTTGAATCAATCAGTCGTGGCAGGAATAGGCAATATTTATGCCGACGAAATCTTGCATCGTGCCAAGTTGCGCTGGGATCGGCCCGCTGACACATTGACCAAGCGCCAAATCGGGTTACTCGCCGACGCAGTGACGGATATTTTGCAGACCGCAATCACTGCTGGGGGGTCAACGCTCACTGACACGCAATATGTCGATGTAGATGGGCAGGTGGGGTCATTTCAAGATCAACACAGGGTCTACGGCCATGGTGGCGAGATCTGTCAAACATGCGGTATCGGCAGGATTCGGCGAGTCATGGCAGCAGGTAGGTCAACGTGTTTTTGCCCTCGTTGCCAGCGCTGAGACATTGCACTGGTCATCGTTATTTATCCACAGGCACGACAAATCACTCTTGGAGGCGGTTTGTCTATTACTGTCAGAGTGCTGTGTTTTTGAAGTCACTTACTCTCAAAGGTTTTAAATCCTTCGCAGACACAACAGTGCTTGAGATGGAGCCTGGCGTCACCGTTGTTGTCGGTCCCAATGGCTCTGGCAAGTCCAATGTTGTTGATGCCATTGCGTGGGTGCTTGGTGCGCAGGCACCGAGCGCAGTACGAAGTCAAAAAATGGAAGACGTTATCTTTAACGGAACATCAAAGAGATCTGCGCTTGGACGTGCTGAGGTGTTGCTCACGATTGATAACTCAGCAGGTCTTCTGCCAATTGATTTCACCGAAGTAACGATTGGGCGAACTCTTTTTCGCAACGGCGAAAGCGAATATGCACTCAATGGCGTTGAATG
>OFRL01000475.1_pt1 | contig 18657 bp, 17 predicted proteins | sample 1543121 | NCBI WGS metagenome assembly OFRL01 (sample SAMN07774228, study PRJEB24372) | wastewater metagenome | isolation source: Lake Maggiore Cannobio | place: Italy: Cannobio | collected 2016-01
CCGTTGCTGTTGCTGTTGCTCCAGCTTCCAGCAGGTGCAGGGCTGCAAGCCCTGCCAAACACCCCCCTTACTTCAAGCGCAGCAGCAGGCTGCCGCCCGCACACACCACTGCCAGCCAGGCCACGCCGTGCCACCCCCACTGTGCCAGCGCCAGGCTGCCCAACGCGCCACCGGCGGCCATGCCAATGAACATACCCGTGAACAGCAGCGCATTGAGGCGGCTGCGGGCCGGCGGCACCAGGCCATAGACCAGCGTCTGGTGCGCCACCAGCGCCGACTGGAAACCGAAGTCGAACAGCAGCGCACTCACCACCAGCAGCGGCAGCAGCGCAACGGCCGGCAACCAGGCTTCGGCCAGCAGCAGCCCGAAGCCCAGCAGCGCCACTGCGATCGCCAGCCGCGCCACCGCATGGCAACCCAGGCGATCGGCGAAACGTCCTGCAAACGGCGCAGCCAATGCGCCGGCCGCACCGGCGATACCGAACGCACCCGCCGCCGCACTGCCCAGGCCCAGGCGGGCATGCAGCATCAGCGCGAGGGTTGACCAGAACGCGCTGAAGCCCACCGCCAGCAACGACTGGCTGGCCACCGCGCGGCGCAGCTGCGGCTGCTCGCGCCACAACGCCAGCAGTGAACCCAACAACGCCGGATAGCGCAGTGTGCTGGTCGGTGCGAAACGCGGCAGCGCACGCGCCATCACCGCTCCCATCGCCGCCACTGATACCGCGGCCAGCACGAACTGCGTGCGCCAACCCCACGCCTCGGCCACTACGCCACTGACCACCCGTGACAACAGGATGCCGAGCAGCAGGCCGGTCATCACCCGGCCGACGATCTGGCCGCGCTGCGCATTCGGCGCCAGCACCGCTGCAGCCGGCACGATGTCCTGCGCCAGCGTGGCCATCAGCCCGACCAGCAGGCTGGCCATCAGCAGGCCCGGCAGGTGGCCAGCCATCGCAGCAGCGCCCAACGCCAACGCCAGCAACGCGGACTTCCACAGGATCAGGTTGCGGCGGTCGAACCGGTCGCCCAACGGCGCCAGCAGCAGAATGCCAAGCGCATATCCCAGCTGGGTCAAGGTCGGTACCAGGCCGGCAGCGCGCTCGCCGGCGCCGAGATCCTGGGCGATCAGGCCCAGCATCGGCTGGCTGTAGTAAAGCGAGGCAACCGAGAAGCCGGCGCCGGCTGCCATCGCCATCACCAGCGGGGTGGAGGGTGCGGTCGCGGGTGCCGCAGCGACGGACAGCGAGGGGGTAGACATGGGGGAGTCCGGTGGGGGAAGTGGGCCTATCCTGCCGGTATTCGCGAGACGTCTGTAGTAGGCTTCCGCACATACACTTCATACGTAAAGCGCATGAATGACCTCGCCACCGGCGCCGATCGTCTGGATCTTCTGCGCACCTTCCTGCGCATCGTCGATGCCGGCAGCCTGTCTGCTGCGGCCTTGCAGCTGGGCACCACCCAGCCGACGGTCAGCCGACGCCTGCAGGCACTGGAGCGGCAGCTCGGCCTGCGCCTGCTGCAGCGCTCCACCCACGGCCTGCAGCTGACCGAGGATGGCCTACGCTGCCAGCGTCATGCGCAACGTGTGATCGACGAGTGGGAGTCGCTGCAGGCCGAGCTGCACGGCGAACCGGAAACGCTGCGTGGACGCCTGCGGGTGATGGTGCCGCACGCCTTCGGCCAGGCGCAGCTGCTGCCGACCATGCTCGCGTTCCTCGCCCAGCACCCGCAGCTGAGCCTGGAGTGGATCCTCGAGGATCGGCGCCCGGACTTCATCGCAGAAGGCATCGACTGCGCGGTGCGGGTGGGCCCCGTCGACGAACCGCGCATGGTCGCACTACCGCTCGCCGAAGTGCCGCGCATCGTCGTGGCAGCACCCTCGCTGGTGCAGGCCACCGCGATCAGCACTCCAGAACAGGCGCAGTCACTGCCGTGGATCTCGCTGGTCACCTACTACCGCGAACGCCTGCTGCTGCATGACGCACAGGGCCGCGCGCATACGCTGTCGATCAGCCCGCGCCTGCTCAGCGACAACCTGTTCGTGGTGCAGCAGGCCGCATGTGCGGGGCTGGGCGCAGCGGTGGTCTCGGCCTGGCTGGTGGCCGACGATCTCGCACAAGGGCGGTTGGTGCAGCTGCTGCCGGACTGGCAGGCGCCGGCACTGCCGGTACACGTGGTGTTTCCCGCCGCGCGCCAGCAGCCGCCGCGGCTGCGCGCCTTCATCGATGCGATGAAGGCCGCGCTGCCGCAATTGCATGGAATGCGGCCGGCGCCGCGTTAGGTCATCGGCCGCATCATCCACGCATGGCGTGGATCTACTGATGGTACGGGTAGATCCACGCCATGCGTGGATTCTGCCCCGCCACGCAATCAGTTGGCCTTGGCCGCCTCGGCATTCCACGCTGCGACCCTGGCCTTGGTGTCGGCCAGCATCTTGTCCAGTGCGGCGCGGTCATACACGTTGCCGCGCAGGATCACGCTGTCGATCTTTTCGGTGGCAGCAATGTCCTGCAGTGGGTTGGCGGTCAGCAGTACCAGATCGGCGGCCTTGCCCTGTGCGACACCACCGTAGCGGTCCATCTGGCCGAACCAGGCCGGGCCGGAACGGGTTGCGGCCGACAGCGCCTGCGGTGCGCTCAGGCCTTCCTTCACGAACAGCTGCAATTCCTGGTGCAGGGCGATGCCCGGGAAGTTGAACGAGTTGAGGAAGCCCGCATCGGTGCCCGCAATGATCGCCACACCGGCTTCCTGCAGCATCGGCAGCACCGCGGCCACCTGGTGGTACTGCGCGTGGCGCGCTTCGATCTGTGCCGGCGTGGCCTTCGCCGCGCGGTCCACGCGCCACTGGTAGGTCGCGCGCAGGCCCGGGCCGATGTAGGCCAGGTACGGATCGTTGGCGTGGTCATCCTGGTCAAGGAAATCGAGGATGCGGCCACCGTTGAGGGTCGGGGTCACGAACACGCCGCGCTTGGCGAAATCGCGGTAGGCGTGCATCGCCGTATCACGATCGAAGCTGGCGTCGAGGCGGCGGTTGGCTTCGGCGCGGTCGATGCGACCGGCACCGAAGTCGGCGGCGATCTGCGCTTCGTCCTTGCTGCCGGCCTTGAATGCATAATCCAGATGCTCGATCGAGGCCAGGCCCGCATCGACCGCCTGCTCCACGGTCAGTGCCATCGGAATATGCCCCGAGGCCTTGAAGCCGGCCTTGCGCGCAGCACTGGCCGAGTACAGGAACAGCTCCGGCTTCAGCGTGCTGTCGGTGATCTTCACGAAATCAACCTTGTCGTGCTGCAGGCGGGCGATCGCCTTGTCGGCGTCGGCCTCGCTTCCCACTTCGATCGTACCCTTCCAGACCGGCTTGATGCCTTCGATCTTCGCGCCCGAACTGAGCAGGCGCGGACCAAACAGCGTGCCCTTGGCGATCTCGCCGCGCCACTGCAGCACCTGCTCGGGCAGGTCACCGGAACAGTCGCGCACGGTGGTGATGCCGTGCGCGATATATAGCGGCAGCAGCGCCTTGTTCTCTTCGATCAGCGCCGGGCCACCACCGAAGTGCACGTGCATGTCCCACAGCCCCGGAATCAGGTACTTGCCCTTGGCATCGATCTGGCGGGCCGCGCTCCACTGGCTGCGCAGCTGCGCGTCCGGGCCGACGGCGACGATGTCCTCGCCACGGATCACCACGCTCTGCCCGGCCAAGGTGCTGGCGTGCTCGACATCGACCACGGTGGCATTGCGGATCAACAGGTCAGCGCGCTCGGCGGCCGAGGCCGACAGCGGGGCCACTGCAAGGAGGATGGCAAGGGACAACGGACGGGAACGGAACATGGACAGCATCCTGATGGGCACGCCCAGCGTGCGGGTGGAAGGGGTTTGCATTCAGCGCACCGCGCCGTGCTGGCGCAGCAGGGTCTCAATTCCGGTATAGCCGCGCTGGCGCGCGTGCGCCAGCGGCGTCACGCCGTCGCCGTCGGCAAGCTCCGGGTCGGCACCGGCCTCCAGCAGCAGCTGCACGATCTGCACGTGGCGCGCACCGCCATCGCCGAGCAGGATCGCTTCCAGCAGCGCGGTCCAGTGCAGCCGGTTGACATGGTCCACCGCCACACCGGCCCGCAGCAGCGTGCGCACAGTGGCGACGTGACCGCGCTCGGCGGCCGGAATCAGCGCGGTGCCGCCATAGCGGTTGGTGCTGCGCAGATCGGCGCCATGCGCCAGGGTCATCGCCAGGATCTCGTCCAGGCCGCGCGCACCGGCGTACAGGTAGGCGCTGTCCTGCAACGCGTCCTTGGCGTTGACGTCTGCCCCGGCCTCGATCAGCTCACGCGCGGCATCCACGTTGTTGCCATGCGTGGCCAGCAGCAGCGCGGTGCGGCCCTGGCCATCGCGCGCCTCCAGCGTGGCGCCATCCTCGATCGCCTGTCGCAGCGCATCGGCATCGCCACGGCTGGCAGCATCGCGCAGGCGGCCATCGACGTCGGCTTTGGACGTTGCGGTGCAGGCCGGGGAGACCATGGCCAGCAGGAACAACAGCAGCACGCGCGCGAACGGCGCAGGCCAGCCAGGGGAACGATGGACGCGCATGACGGTGTCTCCTCATGACCGTCGCCACGGAGCGCCGTGCGACGGTAGCAACAGCCGGGCATTGCCGGCCCCTGCCCTGCATGGTAGAAGTCGGCATTGGTATCCAGAAGTGAAATGTTCAAATGCAAGACAGTGCCAAATCGAATAGAACCCTGTTCGAACTGGACCTGCTGCGGGCGCTGGTGATGGTGGCCGACTGCGGCAGCTTCACCACTGCGGCCACGCGCCTGCATTCGACCCAGTCCACGGTCAGTCAGAAGGTGCGCCGGCTGGAGGAACTGGCCGGGCATCGCCTGCTCGAACGCGGCCACCGCGACGTACACCCCACCGATGCCGGCCACACCCTGCTCGGCTACGCGCGGCGCATGCTCGACCTGAACGAGGAAATGGCACAGGCGCTGGCCGGCGCCACCGTGGAAACCGCGGTGCGCATCGGTGTGCCCGAGGACTTCGTCAACGCGCAGACCACACGCATGCTGGCCGCTTTCAGCCGTCGCCACTCGCAGGTGAAGCTGGAGATCAGCAGCGGCCTCAGCCGTGACCTCGCGCAGGGCTTCGACCACGGCGAGCTGGACCTGGTGCTGGTCAAGCAACGCCGCAACAGCCGCCAGGCGGTGCATTGCCGGCGCGAGCCGATGCACTGGATCGACAGCCTGCGCAGCAGCTGCCTGCAGCTGGACCCGCTGCCGCTGGTCACCTTCCCGCCACGCGGGCTGTACCGCGACGAGATGATCCACGCCGTGGAGGCGCTGGGCCTGCGCTGGCGCATCGCCTTCACCAGTTCGTCGCTGAGTGGCATCCAGGGTGCGGTGGCCGATGGCATCGGCATCAGCCTGCTGCCGCGCCGCGCGGTCACCCGCGAACACCGCATCATCGATGGCGAGCGCGAGCTGCCGGTGATCGACAACTACGAGATCGGCCTGCTGCATCGCTCCGATGCCGATGATGCCGTGCGAGCGCTGGCCAGCGAACTGTGGCGGCAGGTGCAACGCGAACCGGATTGAGCACGGTAGATCCACGCCATGCGTGGATGCCTTTCGCGCATCAAGCATCGAAACTTGGCCAATCCGGCCGCACGGCGGGCAACATCGCCTCGTAGAGTGCCCGTTGTTTCCGTGTCCCACGGCGCTCTGCCATGTCCGATGAAATCCCCACCCGCTTCGATCCCCTGCCCGCTGCACTGCAGACGCATCTGCAGCACCAGCGCTCGCTGATCGCTGCGCGCGTGGCCGCCGGCTTTCCGACGTTGCCGGTGCAATGGCCGCTGGCGGCCACCACGCTGCAGCGCGTGGTCGATGCCGAGCTGATCGACCGTGATGACGGCGATGGCTGGGAAGCGCTGGGCGTGGCGTTCGGTGACACCCTGGCCCAACGCGTGCCGGGCCTGGCCTGGATGCAGGTCACCGATGCCTGGGGCATCGACGCGGTGCTGCGCTATGCCGACAGCAGCCTGCAGATCGGCGCCAGCACGCTGCTGCTCAAGCGCGTCGAGCAGGGCGAGCTCATCGACATCGCCCATCTGCTTGCGTGGCTTGAGGAATTTGTCGCCACCCGCGCCGACGATTACGCCTGAAAAGCTGCCGAGCATGGCTCGGCGCAACCGGAACTGGCGTGGCGTCGTGGGTAGATCCACGCCATGCGTGGATGGAACCACCGCGCGGCCACATTCATCCACGCATGGCCTGGATCTACAGCCAACGGCCATCAACTACCACGCGTCGCTCCACCGGCACTCCGGCCACGGCGGCCGGGCCGTGGTCGGCACGCACCGCCACGAATGTGGCCGGATGCCCTTCCACAAGACCGTACTGTGGCAGCCCGATCACCTGCGCGGCATGGGTGGTCACCATGTCCAGCGCCAGCATCAGGTCGGCATCGGTATGGAAGCCGGAGCGGTAGCCCAGCAGCATCGCGCGTTGCAACAGGTCGCCGTTGCCATACGGCCACCAGCAGTCGCGGATGTTGTCGTTCCCGGCGAACACGCGCACACCAGCGTCATGCAACGCGCGCAGCGGCGGGAACGGATGATCGCCCGGCGCGTTGCTCATGATCGCTACGCTGGCCGTGGCCAGCGCCTCGCCCACCTGCAGCGCGCGCGCCAGCGGCACTTCGCCCAGCGAATAGGCATGGCTGACCGCCACCCGCCCCTGCAGGCCAGCGGCCCGGGTGCGCGCGGCGATGCGCAGCAGCTGGGCCAGGCCGGTTTCGCCGGGCTCATGCAGGTGAATGTCCAGCTGCACGCCATAGCGCTCAGCCAGGCCGAACAGCAGCGCCAGCTGGCCTTCGGCATCACCGTCGAGCGTGGTCGGGTCGATGCCGCCGAGCACCTCCACGCCCGCAGCAAGGGCCTGCTCCAGTACGGCGGCGGTGCCGGGACAGGACATCACCCCGGCCTGTGGGAACGCCACCAGCTGGATGCGCATGATGTCGGCACAGCGCAATGCGGCCTCGCGTACCGCTTCCAGGTGACGCAGGCCGGTGCTGCCATCGATATCGACATGGCAGCGCATTGCCACTGTGCCGAAGCCGCTGCATTGGCGGATCAGCGCCTCGGCGCGATCGACCATCGGCGCCGCAGCCGCCACTGCCGCCTTTTCCACCGCCAGCCGCTCACGCAGGCTGTTCACTGGCTGATGCGGGTGCCAACGGTCACCGACGAAGCTCTTGTCGAGGTGAATGTGGCCGTCGACCAGCCCGGGCAGCACCGCGAAGCCCTGCAGGTCGACGCATTCCGCCCCTTCAGCCGGCGCGGCCTCGCCATTGAGCCCGCTGATGCGGCCATCACGGATATGGAAATGCAGTGGCGCGCCGTCGCGGTCGACACCACCGTGGATGAACTGCAGGGTCATCGGGAACTCCCGAAATGCCAAGAATGGCGCCATCGTGCGCCTCGCCGCAGCCATCGGCCAACGAAATATCTGGATGGCACGCATTCACCAGAACGATGATTCCCCCTGCGACAACCGGTCGCAGCCACGCCGTGCACCCCCCTGAACGGGTAACATGGGCGCCTGTTTCCGCTGTGATGCCGCATGGGCCCGTCCGACCGCCACGATCGTCTCCGCCGCTGGCAGGCCGCGTCCCTGCTTGCCGCCGCTCCGATCGCCAGCCTGTCCGCCACTGATGCTGCGGCCGCCGCGCCGCTGCAGTCGCCGCCGGGCCAGCAGCGCATCGCCCCGGCTGCGCTGGTCGAGCGCCTGCACCAGCGCGTGCTGTCCGGGCAGAGCGCCACCGCCACGCTGGAACACTGGTGCGCCGAGCACGGCCTGGCCGAACAGGCGCGGGTGCGCGCCGTGCGCATACACGGCCAGGACAAGCCGGCCCCCGCCGACGTGCTGCAGGCGCTGGGCGTGAAGCCGGGTACCGACCTGCGCTATCGCCGCGTGCAGCTGGTCTGCGGCAGCCGCGTGCTGTCCGAGGCCGACAACTGGTACCTGCCTGGTCACCTCAGCCCGGCCATGAACCAGGTGCTGGACAGCACCGACGAACCGTTCGGTCGCGTGGTCGGCCCGCTCGGCTTCCAGCGCCAGACCCTGGCTGACCAGACGTTCTGGCCGCCGCGGGGCGAAGGCGATCACGGCGTGATCCTGGAAGTGCGTGCCCTGCTGCGCGACCGCCAGCAGCAGCCTTTCAGCTACGTCATCGAGTCGTACCTGCAGCAGGCGCTTCCGTAACGCGCCGCGGCGCCGGGCATCCGACGGCTACGGGCCCGTGATGGCGTTGGCTGCAGGATCCACCGAGAACACGAAGCGCCCACCACGCTGGTCCCTGCCCCATGTCATCGGTGCCGTGGTCAGACTGTAGACCGGGGCCGCCTTGTCCGTGCCGATCGCCTCGGACCAGGCACTGAAATCCTCATCGGTACGGCTTCGGATCTCGCCAACACACAGGCTGTAGCCACAGGCGAAAGACACCAGCGTGCCGTCGCTGCCGATGAGCCGGGTCGCGGCCGTCCTGTAGAGCCGGGTCAGGTCCTGCACTTCCGGGTGGCCGGCCGCATCGCGCTCGAACTGGCTGATCGCCTGCGCGAAAGCCTTGTCGGAACCCAGCAGCGCCTCGCTCTTCTGCACGGACACCGCACCCTCGCTCAGCAGCATGCGCTCGCCCTCGAGGAAGTGCCCCTCCGGTTGCGCGAGCCCAGCTGCCGCCGTCGTGGCACTCGATGCCGTTGCCGCGCGCGATGGCCCAGCGTGCTCCGCTGGCTGCGCGTGAGACTGCGCAGGCGCGGCATTGGCCACCTTCGCGGCATCCTCCACGCTGGCCGCCTGCCTGCCACTGCAACCTGCAATGGCCACCACTGCAATCACACTCCACACCCTGACATCCATGCGCATCCTCCTCCGGGTAGCGCCACAGCATGCCACGCGCGCAGCGGCAACACGGGTGCACTGCACAAAGAAAAGCCCAGCAATGCTGGGCCTTTCGTTCGCCTGCGGGATCAGCGGAACCGGTAGTCCAGCTGCACCCAGTACTGGCGGCCATACGGGTCGTAGTTGCCGACCGGGTAGAACGGCCAGCCGCCACCGTTCTTGTCCGCCGGCGGGCGGCTGTCACGCAGGTTGTTGACGATCACACCCACCGACAGGTTCTCGCCGAACTGGCGGAACACGCTGGCGTTGTACGTCATGTACGGCGCGATGCGGCCACTGCCATCGGTCTTCGGCAGCGAGCCGAAGCGGTTGCCGTACAGCGTGGTGGTCCAGTCACCCTGGTTCCAGGTGATGCTGCCGTTGGCCTTGCTGCGCCACTGGTAGTCATCCAGCGAATTGCGGATGTCACGCTCCGGATCATCGGAGAACTGGCGGTATTTGTGCTCCAGCACCACGGTGTAGGCCAGGCGCGTGGTGAAGCGGCCATAGCGACCGGCATCGAAACGCCAGTTGCCCTTCAGGTCCAGGCCGCGAACCGATTCGGAGGCCGCGTTGATCGGATTGATCAGCACCCGGGTCACCTGGTCCGGCTGCACGGTGGCATCGGACGGATTGCGGATCACCCGCGACAGCGCGTCCTGGCACAGCGGCGAACCGATATCGCGCGCTTCGCCGCCCAGCGTCCGGCCCAGGCGGCAATCGGCCTCATCACGCAGGATGCGGCTGGTATCGAGGCTGGTCACTTCGTTGTCGATGCGGATGTCGTAGTAGTCAGCGCTGAAATCCAGGCCGGACAGCGGCGACCAGACCACGCCGAAACCATACGACTTGGCCGATTCCGGCTGCAGCTGCGCATTGGCGCGGTTGCTGTAATCAATCGACAGGCCGTTGTAGTCGCAGTTGTCGTACGACTGGCCCGCAGTGCGGCAGCGCCAGTAATCGGTCATGCCCGGGTTGTAGCCGCGGGTTTCGGTGGCAAACACGTAGTTCATGTCCGGCGCACGGAAGCTGGTCGCCGCCGTACCACGGATCAGCAGGCTCTCGATCGGACGGAACTCGACGCCGAAACTCCAGGTGGCCTTGCCGATGTGCTCGCCACCGGCACGGTACTGGTCATAGCGACCGGCCAGGGTGGTGGTCAGCGACTGCAGCAGCGGCAATTGCAGCTCCACACCTGCAGCGTAGCGGTCACGCTCGCCACCGGCGCCGACGCCTGCACTGGTGTTCCAGAACTCGCCGCTGCCCAGGCGCGGGTCCGGTCGGTTGCGATAGCCCTGGCTGCCGGCCTCGACCACCGCTGCCAACGCCGCATCGCCCCCAGGCAGCGCGAACAGGCGGCCGTTGACGCTGGCGCTGAAGGTCTGCAGCCATGCCGCGTTACGGCTTTCCTGGTAGTCGGACAGCCCCTCGTATTCGTTCGGGGTCAACGGCTGGAACAGGCGCGCCGGATCCGGCGCATAGACCTCAACGCCGTTGCGCACACCCAGCTTCGGGCCGAGCAGGTATTCGTTGATGCCGGCCAGCAGCACCGGGCGGCGGGTGCGGTTCTCGTATCGCGAGCGGCTGTAGACCGCCTCATAGTCCCAGCCGCTGTCGCCGATCTGGCCACGTGCGCCGACGTTGAACGACCACGAGTTTTCCAGGAAGCGGTTGGCATTGCGCGGCAGGCCGCCGATTTCCTCCGGCGCGAAGCGCCGGTACCAGCTTTCCAGGTTGCCGGTGGTCTGGTTGTAGAAGTAGTTGCGGGCCGAGGTCCAGGTCGGCGCACGCGTGTTGTTGTAGATCCGCGCGCTGCCCACGGCGACATCGGCGAACAGGTCAGTGGTCTCGTTGACGTGGAAGGTCAGCAGGCCATAGCCATTGAGGTTGCGCTTCTGGGTCTGCACGGTCCAGTAGCTGGCGGCGGCCTCGTTGCTGCCGCAGTACCAGCCCTGGCGAGGGTTGAAGGCGCGGAACACGCTGCCGCCATAGATGTCAGACGCCCCGTCGCAGCCAGTGACGCCCGGATCGATGTTGCGGCCGGTGGCGGCATTGCGGCGATAGGCGATCGCGGTCGCCTGCGGTGCCTTGCCGGCCGGATCATCGTCCAGCGAATCCATGAAATCGCGCTGGCGCGCGTGGATCGCCTTGCGCACATCGAACTCGAAGCCGAACAGCGCATCCCAACGCTCGCCGGAACTACCACCGACCACCTGCGCGCGCTGGTTGTCGCCGCCACCCTGCTGGGTGCCACCGGCGCGCACATTCACATCCACGCCCTCAAAGCGGTCCTTGAGGATGATGTTGACCACGCCGGCGATCGCATCGGAGCCGTATACCGCCGATGCACCTGCCGCCAGGACCTCGATGCGCTCGATCAGCGCACTGGGAATGTTGGCCAGGTTGACCACGTTCACCGACCCTTCGTAGGCCAGCGGGTAGTCGGCCTGACGGCGGCCGTTGACCAGCACCAGCGTGCGGTTCGGGCCCAGCCCGCGCAGGTTGATGGTGTTGGCAGCCGGGGTGAAGGTGTTGCCGAAGTCCTCGCCCTGTACGTTGCCGGTGTTCTCGGTCAGCGCGCTCAGTGCGTCGAAGGCATTGCGGTAGCCCTGCGCATCGATCTGTTCGCGGCTGATCACCGTCACCGGCGACGGGCCCTCGACACTGGCGCGTGGAATGCGCGAGCCGGTGACCTTCACTTCCTGCAATGTGGTGGGTGCGCTTTCCTGCGCGAAGGCCGGCAGCGAGACCAGCATCAGGGACGACAGTGCGAGCACCAGCGGACGCGGGCGCAGCGCCTTGTGGGAGGCGGACATGGGCTTCCTGGGGAGTTGGGCGGGTGGTGGTACGGGGGCAGCGGCCTGTACGGCGCATAACGATCCCGTAACGAAAGTGTCCTGAATGGGGGGTTTCAACGGAAATGACCAGGCCTGATGGCCTTATGCCTGAACCGAATCAGACCCGCAGTGCCATCCACCACACTTTTGCAATGTTTTGAATGGTGCAGGGCTGCAGGCACGGCCATCGTGCCCGGGATGATGACCCCGTACCCCACTTCCCCCCTTCCCCCATTGCGCCCGGTGCTGCGCCGTCACCTGCTGCAGCTGCAGGCCGCACCGGTCACCCTGCGCCCTTTCCAGCGTGCCGACCTGCCGCGCTGGCGCCTGTTCGATGACCGCCGCCGGCGCGGCCGCCGCGATCCGTCCGTCATCGATGAGGAAGCGCGCTTCCTCGCCCACATGCATCGCTCACGCCTGGAACAGGACAACGACCAGCTGCTGCTGGGTGTGTTCGATGACGAGCACGGCAACGTACTGGACCAGCTGCACGTACGGCTGCAATCACTACACGCGCGCAGCGCCGAACTGCTGTCGCTGCAGCATTGGCACCCGCATGCCGACGCGACGCTGCAGGCGCTGTGTCCTTTCCTGTTCGAGGACGTCGGCCTGCATCGCCTGTTCGTGATGCTGCCACCGGACTGCAGTGATCCGTTCGCCACCGCGCTGCGGGCCTTCGGCTTCGAGCAGGAAGGCCTGCTGCGCGACCATCATCTGGATCTGGATGGCTGGCAGGATCGCCAGCTGCTGGCGCTGACCGCCCCCATGTGGCGGAGCAAGCACAGCGTGCTGGACTAGCGCACCCGCTCCAGCGCGTTGCCGGCACCGGTCAGCACCGAGCAGGCGTGGTCCTGCAGCTCTTCGGCGCTGGCCTCGTTGCCGGTGCCCGCGTCCACACGGGTGGCCAGCAGGATGAAGCCCGGGACGCCCTGCACGGCGTCCCGGCCCGCCACAACCAGGCTCCACTGGCCGACGTCGTCCACGCCTGCGAGGTCGTAGGCCAGCAGATTGAGCGGATTGGCGGTCAGTTCTGCGCCCGGCAGCAGGCGTGCCTGGTACTGATGGCCGCGCAGCAGCACCGGCAGCGGTGTCCACTGGCTGCCCAGAGCGGCAGCATGCGTGTCCAGCGCCTGCAGCACGTCGGCACGCAGGCAATCCACGTGAATATGCAGCTGATGTTGCGAGCGGCCATGCGGTGAATTCAGCGCCAGGCTGGCAACGTTGCGCGGCAGCGGTTGGCCCAGCGCCCGTTCGGTGTGGGTGCGGGCCAGCCAGGCCGCGCCGAAGTAGTTGGGTGCACCACGCTGGTACAGGCTGCGGCTCTCGATGCCGCTGACCTTGTCCAGCGGCATCAGCAGGAACTGGTAGTCGCCGTGCGCGTCCTTGACCAGCACATCGCGGCGGTCTGCTGCCGTCTCCACCCGCAGGCAATCGCCACGCGGGCCTTCGGCGCCCTGGCAGTCACGTTCAATCAATCGCCACAATGCATCGGAATGGGCCGGCGGCGGAGGCGCGCTGGCACAGGCAGACAACAGCAGCAGGGACGACAGCAGGAAGGGGCGCAAGGACACGGCACGACTCACGGAGCAGGCACGGCAGACAGCGCCGCGCTGCATTCTAGCCAGTGCAACGCTGCAATCAGTAGGTGCCGAACGGCACTTCAACCACGATCGGGGCGGCACCCTCGCCGGCCTGCAGGCTGTAGCGGTCCAGCGCGCCATCGTCATCGGCGTGCGGCTGGCGCTGGAAATGCAGCGGGTAGCGGCTGTCCCCCAGGCGCACGGCACTGCCGTCGGCCTCCAGCGCGGCACCTTCCGGAATCAGCAGACCGCCCAGGTCGCTGTAGGCGCCAGGTACATCGGCGAAGCTGTAGTCGGCCAGCTCGTCCACCCGCTGCATCGCATAGACGTGCGGCACATAGGGTCGTGCAGGGCTACGGCCATTGCTCAGGTCCGTCACCCAGGCCTGCGGCAGGTGGTACTCCCCGCGCAGCGCAGCGACGCCCAGCGAGGGGCTGGCCACCTGCAGGCAGCACACCGCCCGCTTGCCCTCGCGGTCGAGGATGGCGAAACGGTCGCCGCGGGTGGCCGCCTGCGGCAGCATGGCGAAGGCCAGGTTACGCTGCGCCGGCGCGTAGCCGGATTCGGTCTGCAGGTTGCGCCAGGCGCCGAATACCGGGGATTGGACCTGCTCGGGTTCCGGATCGGCAGCGGAGGCGGCAAACGCCACGCCCAGCAACGACAACATCAGGGCCGTCATTGTCTTGTCCTTGCCGCGGAAACTGCCTGCCGTCATACCGTATCCAACACCTGCGCCGGAAAGGCCCGGCCTGCCCGCTGGCGTACTGCCAGCTATTCCTCCCACTATGCAATGACCACGCTGTGCCGGCAATGACCGGGGCGCTGACGCCTTTCGCACGCTCGGTGCTATCGTTCCCGCCATCGTCCCCTGCGCAGGAGCGCTCACATGTCTGCATTCCGTCTGTCCCTGTTGCTGCCGGCCTCCGCCCTGCTGCTGTCGGCCTGCGTCAGCACCCCTGGCCCGGAAGTCAAAGGCAGTGGCCGCTGCGACGCCAGCCAGCTGGGCTGGGCGATCGGCCAGCCGGCCAACGAGCCCAACATCCGTCGCCTGTCCCGCGAGAGCGGTGCCGGCCTGGTCAACCCGATCGGCCCCAGCACCATCACCACCAAGGACATCCGCCCGGACCGCCTGCGCGTGTTCGTGGACAAGGACAACATCATCACGTCCACCCGCTGCGAGTAAGCGCGGCAGCGGGCTTTTGTAGAGTCGAGCCATGCTCGACTGGTTTTCGGATGGGTCGCGCAGAAAACCAGTCGAGCATGGCTCGACTCTACATTTCAGGGTTCGGTATACCCCGCGCAGTCCGGCAGCGCCTGGTCGGGGTGGAATACCCCATCGCTGAAGCGGAACAGCCGCGTGTAGGTGCACGCCGGGTCCTGCTCGGTGCGCAGATCCTGCTTCTTCAACGGCCCCTTGGCCAGCGAATCCTCGAAGCGCGAAACACCGGCCGGGAACCGGGTCGCCACGGTCTGGTAGCGCAGCACCGGCATGCCCTCGGCGACCGTATCCAGCGCCAGCTTCGCCGAGAAGCCGTATTCGTCATGGCAGGCACCTGCGCGCTGCTTGATGTCCTGTTCGCTGAAACAGGCGCGGATCATCGCATTGCCCAGCCATGGCACGGTCAACACGTCGTCGTCCACCTGGATGTCGTCCTGCAGGTGGCGCACGCGTGCCAGTTGCAGCGTGGACGCGTCGGCACCTCCACCGGAGTAAATGGCGCTGAACGTGACGATGCCACCCACCAGCACATTCTGGCGGGCGCGCTGCTGCGGGTCGGTCACCGGTTCATCGCTGCCCACGCCAGGTGCCAGCCGCACGATCCACGGCCACAGCGACAGCTCGCTTTCCTGCGGCACGTCGATGCTGACGTGGTAGGTGTGTGGCGTGCCCTGGCCCGGTTCCTTCTCAAGTACTTCCAGCACGGTCGGCCGGTCACCATCTTTGGCAACCGGCTGCACGCGCACGCACCAGATGCCGTCCCGCGTGCACTCGTAGAGCCCCACCGGCCCCGTCTCATTGGCGATCAGCACCTGCCCCAACGGCTCCATCACGTTGCCCGCAGCGTCACGCTGCTGCGGCAGGATCGAGCCCTGCGCCAGCGCCAGCATCGGGGTGGCCAGCAGTGCAACGCACACGGTCGTGCGGGCAACGATGGAGGGCATGGGCGGCTCCTGCGGTTGGGATTCCGATGGTAACCGTTGCCCGGGCAGAGTCGAGCCATGCCCGACTTCGTCTTTGTAGAGTCGAGCCATGCTCGACTGCTGTCTGTCGGGAAGTGCAGCCGAGCATAGGCTCGGCTCTACAGTAAAGCCACGTTGTATCCGTCAATGCCCACTACAGTCGCAGCCACCCCACCCTTTCGCCTTCGATGTCTGGCCGATGCCCGGATTGAACGTATTGCTCGGGTCCAGCTGCCTGTAGAACCCGGCCAGCGCCGGCTTGGCCGGGTACAGGTGGCCGACGTTGTGCTCGGCTGGATACTCGGCGCCACGCTGGTCCAGCAACGCCCACATCGCATGCTCGATCGCCATCGGGTCTTCGCCTTTGCGCGCGATGTAGTCCTGGTGGAACACGTGGCACAGGAAGTGCCCGTAATACAGCTTGTGCAGCAGGCGGCCATCGATATCGACCGGCAGCTGCTCGAACCAGTCGGCATCATCGCGGCGCAGGGCGATGTCCAGCGCGACGATGTCCTGCACCTGGTCGCGGTGTACCTCGCGGTAGCGCACCGCGGCGCCGGCCACAGCGAAGCGATGCAGGAACGCCTTGCGCCCCTCATCGGCCGTGCAGTGGAAGTAGCCGCCCTCATGGTCGGCGAAGAAGCCGCGCAGCCAGGCCTCGGTTTCCGCGGCGTCCTGCGCGGAGACCTTCAGCAGCAGATGATGCTCGTAGCGCTGGCGGAACTCGCCCATGCGCTTGGGCAGGTGCGAGGGCAGCAGGCCGGTCAGCACCTGCATCACCCGGTCGGTCACCCCGCGCAGGCCCAGCCGCTCGAACCAGCCATCAACCCGGCTCTTCAATGCGAAGGCGGCCGGCACGCGGGCGGTGCCGAGGCGGTCGATCAGCAGGAAACTGTCCTTGCCGTAGCGCTCGCCGATGTCATAGGCATCGCGGTGGATATACTCGCCGGCAATCGGCAGGCGTTCGAAGCCGGTCAGCAGCTGGCGCCGGATCGCGGTCAGGCTGTCGGTGCGGTTACTGCCGATATAGAAGACCTCGGCGGCCTCCTTCTCGAAGGTATCCAGGCGCACCGCGAATACTGTCAGCTTGCCGGCAGACCCCGCTGCCTCGAAGTGGCGGCTGGGGTCGGCATTGAAGCGTGCTGGCGTATCGGCATCGACCCGGCGCACTTCCTCGGCGTAGCGTGGATCGGAGGCGGCGCGGCCATCGCCGTCCCCAACGTCGGCAGCACGGTAGTCACCCGCCTGCACGCGCTGCAGGATCTGCTCGGGCGTATCGCCCAGCGCGATGCCCAGATGGTTGACCAGCTGCAGCTGGCCCTGCGCATCGACCTGCGCATACAGTGCCAGCTCGGTGTAGGCCGGGCCACGGCGCACCAGCGCGCCGCCGGAGTTGTTGCAGATGCCACCGAGTACCGACGCACCGATGCAGGACGAGCCGATCACCGAATGCGGTTCGCGGCCGAGCGGTGCCAGCGTCTGCTCCAGGCGGTCCAGCGTCGCGCCAGGCAGGCACAGCACCTGGCGGCCCTCGTTCAACAGCTGGATGCCGGTCAGGCGCAGCGTGCTGACCAGCACGATCGGACGCCCATAGTCGTTGCCATCCGGGGTCGAGCCACCGGTCAGGCCGGTGTTGGCCGCCTGCAGGATGATCGCTGCCCCGCCCTGCACCGCCGCCTGCAGCACACGCCACAGCTCCAGCAGCGTCCCCGGGCGCACCACCGCCAGCACCGGGCCGTCGCCGAAACGGTAGCCACGGCGGAAACGGCGGGTGGCCTTGTCGCCGGTCAGTACATGGCGGTTGCCGACCGCATCGCGCAACTGCGCCAGCACGGCATCGTGGCCACTCACGGCAGGTTGACCAGCGAATCGCGGCCGATGTCAGCGATGCGGCGCGCACCGGTCAGTGTCATCGCCACGCGCATTTCCTTGGCAATCAGGTCCAGCAGGTTGGCCACGCCCGCCTCGCCCTGCGCTGCAAGTGCATAGACGAAGGCACGGCCCAGCAGCACGGTATCGGCACCCAACGCCAGCATGCGCACCACGTCCAGGCCGGTGCGGATGCCGGAATCGGCGAGGATCTTCAGGTCGCCCTGCACCGCATCGGCAATCGCCGGCAATGCACGCGCGGTGGACAGCACGCCGTCGAGCTGGCGGCCACCGTGGTTGGAGACCACGATGCCATCGGCGCCGAACTTGACCGCATCACGTGCGTCATCCGGGTCGAGGATGCCCTTGATCACCATTGGGCCCTTCCAGAACTCGCGGATCCACTCCAGGTCCTTCCACGAAATGGAGGGATCAAAGTTGCTGCCCAACCAACCGATGTAATCCTCCAGCCCGGTCGGGTTGCCGCGGTAGGTGGAGATGTTGCCCAGATCATGCGGGCGGCCGAACAGGCCCACGTCCCACGCCCAGTGCGGGTGGGTGATGGCCTGGCCGATGCGGCGCAGCGAGGCATTCGGGCCGCTCATGCCCGAGTGGGCATCGCGGTAGCGCGCACCCGGCACCGGCATATCCACGGTGAACACCAGGGTGGTCACGCCCGCAGCCTGCGCCCGCTCCAGCGCGTTGCGCATGAACCCCCGATCGCGCAGCACATACAGCTGGAACCACATCGGCCGCTGGATGGCCGGTGCCACTTCCTCGATCGGGCACACCGATACGGTGGACAGGGTGAACGGGATGCCTCGGCTGTCGGCCGCGCGCGCCGCCTGTACCTCACCGCGCCGGGCATACATGCCGGTCAGGCCGACCGGCGCCAGCGCCACCGGCATTGCCAGCGTTTCGCCGAACAGCTCGGTTTCCAGGCTCAGGTCGGACATGTTGCGCAGGATGCGCTGGCGCAGCGCGATGTCGGACAGGTCGGAAACGTTGCGCTTCAGCGTGTGCTCGGCATACGCGCCGCCATCGATGTAGTGGAACAGGAACGGCGGCAGCCGGCGTTGCGCTGCGGCACGGTAATCGGTGGAGGCGGAGATGATCATGGGGTCAACCGTGTGGGGAAGGTAGACGCGAGGCCCGCGCACGCCGGGCTTCGTTGTCATCGAGGGTGCGCAGCGTGGTGTGCACGAACTCGAGGTGGGCATGCGCGGCGGCGCGCGCGCGTTCGGGGTCGCCGGCCAC